>LNFM01000368.1_pt1 | contig 113676 bp, 109 predicted proteins | sample 596031 | NCBI WGS metagenome assembly LNFM01 (sample SAMN04254537, study PRJNA301005) | activated carbon metagenome | isolation source: dual media filters at the Ann Arbor, Michigan drinking water treatment plant | place: USA: Ann Arbor | reverse complement strand
CCTTACGCTCGATTCCAGTCGGTATTGCTTATGCAATTTGGTCAGGCGTAGGAATTGTTCTGATTACTATTATTGGCTGGGGATTTTTTGGTCAAAAACTAGATATTCCTGCGCTTGTTGGCATTAGTCTAATTATCGCTGGGGTCGTAATGTCAATGCTTGTTTAGAAGTGCACCACAGTTTGCGTGCAGAAGTGCACCAGTTTAAGACCTATTTTTAAATCGATAAGAATCATTACCTGTTTCAACAATATCGCAGTGATGCACCAGTCTATCGAGTAAAGCAGAAGTCATTTTTTCATCGGCAAATAACTTGCCCCATTCAGAGAATGCCAAATTAGTTGTCATGATGATACTGGTCTGCTCATGCAATTGACTGATGAGATGAAATAGCAAGGCGCCGCCTTTTTGGCTAAATGGCAAGTAGCCTAATTCATCTAGAATCACCAAGTCGTATTTAGTCAGTTGCTGCGCCAGTTTGTGTTTTTGCTGATCTTTGTCTAACTCTAACTGATTGACTAAATCCAGCACATTGTAGAAACGGACTCTAGCGCCCTTCGTTGCCGCATCAATCCCTATTGCACTGGCTAAGTGCGTTTTACCTGTCCCAGGACCGCCCACAAAGATGATGTTGCGCTTTTGTTTGATATAGTCACCATCGAGCAGTAAATCAATGCTGGGTTGATGCACAGGCGACTGCTCAAACTTAAATGTCGTGAGCGATTTGTGTTGTGGGAACTTGGCTTGCGCAATGCGATATTGCACACTCCGACGCTGACGATCTGTCAATTCTGTTTGTAATAATCGGCCAATAATATCTGCCGTAGAGCGTTTGCGCGCAATGCCATCAGTCACGATCTCATCCCAAGCTTCTGCCATGGCCCCCAGCTTAAGCTGTTCTAGTAAGGCAATACATTCATGCCGTTGCATAATGCGCTCCTAAGCTGAGCAAGCTGTCATAACGTGATAGCTGTGCTTGTGGTGGCATACGCAGTGGTACATCGTAGCTGATGATTGCGGGAATCACAGGCTCTGTGAGGCGATGGATAATATTAAGCACCGCTTCTACCGTTGGCATTTCATTGTCTAATGCAATCGCGGCCGCCTTGACACCAATTTCCTCACCATAATCAGCAATCAAACTTAATAACTTGACCATGGCACGATCGCCTTTGGGTTGTTTTAGCAAGTAACTTTGCAGTGTCTTAACGGGTTGTGGCAATGGCCAGTGTAAGAACGGCTCGCCATTGCGCAAGGCGCCTGGTTTGCGTTCGAGTGCCGAGAGATAATGCCAGGGATTATAAGTCGTCTTTTGCTTATCAAAACTGCGTGGGTGTATTGCCACCTCACGGCCTTCGGCAATTACTTTTACTTCAGTAGCACTGATATGTAACTCCACATTGCGCAGCACGTAATTGCAAGGCACGCTGTATCTGTGCGCATCAAAGCTGACCAGTGACAGTGAATTAACACGTACCCATTCAACGCGGTAGCCTTGATAAGGCTTGCATGGCGTGAGCGTACGTTGCTCTTGAGTAAAGCGAACAGCGACGGTAACGGCCTTATCCTCTGGATGCAATGCCGTAAGAATGCGGTCTTGGCACTGTTGCAGCAAGAATGCATTAAATTCTTGCCATGTGTCAAAGGATAACATCGGCTCAAAGACTTGCTTGCGCAAGGTACGCACTTGCCGCTCGATTTGACCTTTCTCCCAGCCAGAAGCTGGCGTACATGCCACGGGTTCAATCATATAGTGGTTCATGAGTGCTAAAAACTGTGCATTAAATTCACGCTCTTTACCAACACCTATGCTTTTAACAGCGGTCTTCATGTTGTCGTAGATGCCACGCTTAGGGACGCCGCCAAAGTAGGTAAATGCGTGATTATGCGCATCCATGAGCATCTCCATCTTTTGGTTAGGATAGGCGCGGACAAAGAAGGCGCGACTGTGGCATAAGCGGAAGTGTGCGACCTGTGCCTTTTGTACGATGCCAGCAATCTTGATGGATTCAGTACTCCAATCAAACTGATAAGCATCGCCTATGGGGAAATGCTGAGGAATAAAGGTGACTGATGACACGGAACTTTGTGCTGTAAATTGCCGAATATAAGCCGATACTGAGCTATAGCTCCCTTGATAACCACAAGATTTAAGCCATTCGTAATGACGGCATGCGGTCATACGTTTAATTTTAGGCTGCGTTTGTGCTTCTGTGAGGCGTTGATTAAGTTCTGTTAAAAAATCCCCCAGCATCGGGTAGCGCTTGATTGGTTTCTGGTAAACCGGAATCGCCGTTTGTTCAATGTGTTTCTTAACGGTTCTACGATTGATATTGAGTTTTAATGCGATGGCGCGAATTGAGAGGGCGTCTTTGTGATAAAGACGCCTTATCTTGGCTATGGTTTCCATACAGATCATCCTAGGTGAGCCTCGCAAAATTGCGAGAGTTTATCAACTCCTAGGGTGGTGCACTTCTACACGCAAATCCCTAAGAGATCTGGTGCATTTTTGCACTGAAATTAACAGTCGTAACGATGAACGTTTTTTCCAATTCCGGACACTGAAACCGGATAAATCAAGGTTAACTGCAGTGTCCGCTTGGAGCCGTGGTAGTGTATTGTAAATTTAGACTGGCCGTCAGCTTTGGGGATTAAGCGGCCGAATGGGAATTGAATTTAGATAGCGTATGTAATTGGTTGATGTGGCTACTTTGCTACAATGACTGGCATAGCTATGTTGATAACTAGTGGCTCCTTTAGGTAAGAATACTCACCATGCATCCAAAGCGCGATCTAATTGTTCACGGGTTACGGGCAGGACATTTTTCATTTCAAACTGCTTGCTTAGATCGTCCATATTTTCTTTTGTGATGTCATATTGATTGCAGCCATTTCTGCCTTGAAGCATTCTGTTACCAGCATCCATGATTATATTTTCCCTTCCCACTATGTCGCTAGCAATTATTTTGGTAATTCAGCTTAAATGATTATTATAGAAAATTATCTGCAATATTAGCTATTCAAAGCCAAAAATTACGATACAACTTTATTATTCACGTTCCAACTTTATTATGTAGGGTACAACTTTATTATTAGCAAACAGATAGAAACTTCACTGAGTAAAGCTTATTCCACCGTCACACTTTTTGCGAGATTTCTAGGCTTATCCACATCCGTGCCTTTTAACAGGGCGGCATGGTATGAGAGCAACTGTACAGGGATAGTATGCAAAATAGGGGAGAGCACGCCCACATGACGTGGCGTACGAATCACATGTACACCTTCAGACTCTTTAAAGTGACTATCGGCATCGGCAAACACAAACAACTCCCCGCCGCGTGCTTTCACTTCTTGCATATTAGATTTCACTTTTTCTAGTAGCGCATCGTTAGGTGCAATCACCACTACAGGCATATTGTTATCGACCAATGCCAACGGCCCATGTTTCAACTCGCCGGCTGGATAAGCCTCTGCATGAATATAAGAAATCTCTTTTAGCTTAAGCGCGCCTTCCATGGCAATCGGGTAGTGAATACCGCGCCCTAAGAACAGTGCATGCTCTTTGTCACCAAAGCGCTTGGCCCACTCTCTAATTTGCGGCTCAAGATTCAGCGCAAACTGCACGCTGCCGGCCAGCTGACGTAGCGCACTTAAATGGCCTTGCTCTTGTGCTTTGCTCAATAGCCCTTTTTGCTTGGCCAGTGTGGCGGCCAACACAAACAGTGCCACCAATTGTGTAGTAAAAGCTTTAGTAGAAGCTACGCCAATTTCTGCGCCGGCGCGCGTGTAGAAAATAAGTTTAGAAGCGCGTGGAATGGCGCTTTCTTGAACGTTGCAAATGGCCAAGCTTAAATCTTGGCCTAATGATTTAGCGTGTTTCAGGGCCTCCATCGTGTCCAATGTCTCGCCTGATTGTGAGATGGTGACGATGAGCTGATTTGGATTGGGCACCGATTCACGATAGCGATATTCACTGGCAATCTCTACATTACAAGGTATTTTAGCGATGCTTTCTAACCAGTATTTTGCGGTTAAACCCGCGTAATAGCTGGTACCAGCCGCCAAGATTAATACACTGTTGACTTGCTTAAATACTTGCTCGGCTTGATCGCCAAACAGTTCTGGTCTAAAGGCACCATCATCAATGAGCGCCTCAATCGTATCAGTCAGCGCACGTGGTTGTTCATGAATTTCTTTTTGCATAAAGTGGCTGTAGGGGCCAAGCTCTAATGAAGCCAACGAAACATCACTCATGTGGATTTTTCTCTCCACTACTTCATCATTTTTTCCGTAAATCGTAACCCCATCGGTGGTTAATGCAGCCACATCGCCATCTTCTAGATAGATAACTTTTCTAGTGACTGCCAGTACAGCAGACACATCGGAGGCGATAAAATTTTCACCTTCGCCCAAACCGAGTAGCAGTGGACAACCTAACCGTGCACATACCATCAAATCGGGACGATTGACTGCAATAACGCTAATGGCAAACGCACCAGTCAATTCAGCGACTGTTTTTTTGACTGCTGAGAGTAGCTCCAACCCTTGCTTGGTGTGATAATGCACTAAGTGAGCAATCACTTCGGTATCGGTTTGCGAGGCAAACATATAACCTAGTTTGATTAACTTATCACGTTGCTCATCATAGTTCTCAATAATGCCGTTATGTACTACCGCAATTTCTGGTGCACTTTGCGAGGGTGAAACGTGTGGATGTGCATTGCTTTCTGTCACACCTCCATGGGTCGCCCAACGCGTATGACCAATACCAAGTAAGCCACTAAGCTGCTCTGCTGTGGCCTTGCTTTGCAATTCAGAGACGCGTCCAACTGCGCGTACACGCTTTATCTCTGAATCCAAAATGGCAACTCCAGCTGAATCGTAACCACGGTACTCTAGACGGCTTAAGCCCTCTATTAACACTGGCACAATATTTCGCTTGGCGATAGCTCCAACAATTCCACACATAAGGTGATTTCTTTCTACTGCTTAGTGATTATTTTTTGATTTTTTGGGGCCGTTTCCAACCCACAATCGATTTTTGCTCTTTGGCACGGCATAGCGTTAAGGCATCTGCAGGTGCATTTTTAGTGATAGTCGAGCCAGCCGCAATAGTGGCGCCTTTGCCTATGGTCACTGGCGCAATCAGTTGCGTATCAGACCCAATAAAGGCATCATCTTCAATCACGGTTCTAAACTTATTCGCACCATCATAGTTGCAAGTAATAGTACCCGCACCTATATTGACGTTTTTGCCTACCGTGCTATCGCCTACATAGCTTAAATGGTTAATCTTGCTACCTACATCCACTTGTGCATTTTTTAGCTCAACAAAATTACCAACATGGGTATCTGTGCCTAGCGCGGTACCTGGGCGCAAACGCGCAAATGGTCCGATACGACTTTGCTCACCAACAATGGCATCATCAATATGTGTAAACGGTGCAATATGTACACCTGCGTGTATGGTTGCATTTTTAATTACACAATTGGCACCAATACGCACGCGATCCCCTAATGTAACTTTACCCTCAAACACACAATTCACATCAATTTCCACGTCACGTCCACACGTAAGCGTACCTCGAATATCAATACGGCTAGCGTCTTTTAAGGTCACGCCTTGCTGCAATAGTTTTGTGGCTAAACGTGACTGATAGACACGTTCAATCTGCTCCAAATCTGTTTTAGCATTGATACCTGTGACAGACCATTCGTCATCTGTAACAACTGCTTGCACTGATACTTTATCCGTTACTGCAAATCCCACAATGTCGGTTAAGTAATACTCACCTTGTGCGTTGTTGTTGTCTAATTTGCCTAGCCAGCTTTTAAGCTGTGCTGTAGGCATGGCCATAATCCCAGTATTCACTTCCTGAATTTTACGCTGAGCATCTGTGGCATCTTTATGTTCTACAATCGCATTCACCTGCTGATTAGCATCACGTACGATACGACCATAACCGGTTGGATCTGCCTTATTAAAGCTTAACAAAGCCAGTGACTGCTGTGATTGTTTGAGCAATTGCTCGCAGGCATGGACATCTACTAATGGCACATCACCCAGCAATATGAGTGTTTGTCCATCATTTAAAAAGGGGAGGGCTTGCTGCATCGCATGACCAGTCCCTTTTTGTTCTGCCTGTAGGGCCCAGTCTATCTTCTCATCGGCAAAGGCTTGCTGCACCTGCTCGCCACCAAATCCATACACTACTATTATATTGTGCGGTTGCAATGCTTTTGCACAGGTAATCACATGTCCGAGTATTGGTTGACCACCGACTTGATGCAGCACTTTTGGTGTATCGGAGTGCATACGGGTACCTTTACCCGCAGCAAGAATCACTATATTAAGTTTTTGCGTCATCTGCACATTCTACTATGCCCGCGGGACTTACTAAAGCTAGAGTAGCATGCTGGGGTTGCAATTTCACTACCTGCGTCTCTTGATAGAACACTATCCAACATATACTGGTAAATTCATATTCTCTTCCGGGGAAATATCCCCATGACCAACGAGCACCCTTCGTTTGTAAAGCGCTTGTGACATCACACATTTAGATGCCGTGCAATTCCTCTCATTTGCTCATGCGTTATCTAACATCCTAAAAACACCATCATTCACCCAAATGACTGACGCCTAAAGTTTTTTCTAGCCAATAAAAAAAGCAACCCGTAGGTTGCTTTTTAAGTTTCCATACGCAAGCAAAGCTTAGTGTATAGACTTGCGTAACTTCTGAATTGCTTGAATTTGTGCCACAGCTTCTGCTAATTCTGCTTGTGCTTTAGCGTAATCGATATCAGAGCTACGGTTTTTCATGGCCTCTTCAGCAGCAGCTTTCGCGGCAATCGCCTTTGCTTCATCTAAATCGTGACCGCGAATCGCAGTATCTGCTAACACTGTAATCATGCCTGGTTGCACTTCTAACATGCCGCCAGAAATAAAAATCAATGTTTCTTCGGCCTCGCTAGATTGCTTAATACGTAATGCACCTGGTTTGATGGTCGTAATCATCGGCGCGTGGTTAGGATAGATACCTACTTCACCACCACCTGCTGGTGCCACCACAAACTCAGCTTCACCAGAGAAGATACTTTCTTCAGCGCTGACTACATCGATATGAACAGTATTTGCCATTATTTAATTTCCAAAACTTTTAAGTTTAGATAATCTCTACGAGACCCTAAGCAACTTGTACCTACTTGCACTCATTGATTTTATATAAGTAGAGCTAGGCGGCGCTTTTTGTTGAAGCAACGCAGAAACCGGAATGTACGGAGTTGTACATGAGGATTTCGAGTACCGCGCAACTACGCTCTACGACTATAAAATAGATTAGTTAAGTGTCTTCGCTTTTTCTACAGCTTCCTCGATACCGCCCACCATGTAGAACGCTTGCTCTGGCAAGTGATCGTATTCGCCAGCCACAATCGCTTTAAAGCCTTTGATGGTTTCTTTCAATGGTACGTATTTACCTGGTGCGCCAGTAAACACTTCAGCCACGTGGAACGGTTGTGACAAGAAACGTTGGATTTTACGTGCACGGCCTACAGCCAATTTGTCTTCTGGTGACAACTCGTCCATGCCCAGAATCGCGATAATGTCACGTAACTCTTTATAACGCTGTAATGTTTGTTGAACGCTACGTGCAACCGCATAGTGCTCTTCACCAACCACTAATGGATCTAGTTGACGTGATGTTGAATCCAATGGATCCACCGCTGGGTAAATACCTAAAGACGCAATGTCACGTGACAACACTACGGTTGAGTCCAAATGTTGGAATGTGGTCGCTGGTGATGGGTCGGTCAAGTCATCCGCTGGTACGTAAACCGCTTGGATAGAGGTAATAGAGCCCACTTTAGTAGACGTAATACGCTCTTGCAAACGACCCATTTCGTCAGCCAAAGTAGGTTGGTAACCTACTGCTGAAGGCATACGGCCTAACAGCGCAGACACTTCAGTACCGGCCAATGTATAACGGTAGATGTTATCTACGAAGAACAGCACGTCACGACCTTCGTCACGGAATTTTTCCGCCATAGTCAAACCAGATAACGCTACACGTAAACGGTTGCCAGGTGGCTCGTTCATCTGTCCAAACACCATGGCTACTTTTGATTCTTTCATGTTGTCTAGCTTAATAACACCAGCTTCTGCCATCTCATGGTAGAAATCGTTACCTTCACGGGTACGCTCACCCACACCGGCAAATACTGACAAACCAGAGTGTTGCTTAGCAATGTTGTTGATCAGTTCCAACATGTTAACGGTTTTACCTACACCCGCACCACCGAACAGACCTACTTTACCGCCTTTAGCGAATGGGCAAACCAAGTCAATCACCTTGATGCCTGTTTCTAACAGATCAACTGAAGGGGAGAGCTCTTCGAAAGTAGGCGCTTTTTGATGGATAGAACGGTGCTCATTTGAATCGATAGGACCAGCCTCATCGATAGGACGACCTAATACGTCCATAATGCGGCCCAATGTGCCTTCACCCACTGGCACTTGAATTTGTGCGCCAGTCGATTTGAACGCTGTTCCACGAGCTAAACCGTCAGATGAGCCCATGGCAATAGTACGCACAATGCCGTCACCTAATTGTTGTTGCACTTCCAAGGTCAAACCTGCTTCGGCTTGAGAGTCTTTGTCATCGATAATCAATGCATCAAATACTTTTGGCATTTGATCGCGTGGGAATTCAACGTCAACCACCGCGCCAATACATTGCACGACTTTACCAACGATTGCTGCATTTGCTTTGCTTGCTTTTGCCATTTTCTATTCCTATTCAAACTAATTTGTTGAATGTTAATTAAATTCTTTATAACTTTTTAAGCTACTGCTGCCGCGCCACCAACGATCTCTGAGATCTCTTTGGTAATCGCCGCTTGACGGGCTTTGTTGTATACCAGTTTCAGTTCACCAATCACGTTTTTCGCATTGTCAGACGCTGATTTCATCGCCACCATACGTGCAGATTGCTCAGAAGCCATATTCTCTGCCACCGCATTATAAATAAGCGATTCTATGTAACGCATCATCAGCTCATCCACCACTGGTTTAGCTTCCGGCTCATAGATGTAATCCCAATGGCCCTTAGCACTGCCCAATTGCTCGCCGCTCAATGGCAACAATTGTTGCATCGTTGGCTCTTGCTTCATGGTGTTGATAAACTTGGTATAGCAGATGTACAACTGGTCAATTTCACCAGCGGTATAGGCATCTAACATTACCTTGATAGTACCAATCAACTTTTCTAGGTGCGGTGTATCGCCCAAGCCGGTGATATGGGATTTGACTTCTGCACCCACGCGGGTCATGAAACCGAAGCCTTTATTGCCAATCGCACTGACTGCAATTTTTTTGCCTTCAGCTTCCCATGTTTTCATTTGGTTCACTGACAAACGCAATACGTTGGTATTCAAACCACCGCATAAGCCTTTGTCAGAACTCACCACGATCAAACCTACATTTTTTACCACATCACGTTTGATTAAAAACGGATGTTTGTATTCGGCTTGTGCATAAGAAAGATGTGCCGCAACGTTACGGATTTTGTCTGCATAAGGGCGGCTGGCTCGCATTCTGTCTTGCGCTTTACGCATTTTAGAAGCGGCCACCATCTCCATCGCCTTGGTGATCTTGCGTGTATTTTCTACACTCTTGATCTTGGTTCTAATTTCTTTACTACCAGCCATGTTAGTGTCCTAGATAGTCGTTAAATTAGTAGGCGTTAGTTGCTTTAAAGTCTTGAATCGCTGCTTCAACTGCTTTTTCGTTATCGCCGCTTAAGTCTTTGCTAGATTCAATGCCGTCCATCAATGAAGCATATTTAGAACCCATAAAGCCGTGTAGTGCGTTCTCGAATGCCAACACTTTATTGGTTGGTACATCGTCAAAGTAGCCTTTGTTAGCAGCAAACAACGTAATCGCCATTTTTGAAACGCTTAATGGTGCGTATTGCGCTTGTTTCATCAACTCTGTAAACATACGACCGCGGTCCAATTGTTTACGGGTTGCTTCATCCAAATCAGAAGCAAACTGCGCAAATGCAGCCAATTCACGGTATTGCGCTAGGGCCAAACGTACACCACCGCCTAATTTTTTGATGACTTTAGTTTGTGCAGCACCACCCACGCGAGATACTGAGATACCGGCGTTGATCGCTGGACGAATACCGGCGTTGAATAAGTCTGTTTCCAAGAAAATCTGACCGTCAGTAATCGAAATCACGTTGGTTGGTACGAAAGCTGACACGTCACCAGCCGCTGTTTCAATCACTGGCAACGCTGTCAATGAGCCTGTTTTGCCTTTGATTTTACCGCCAGTGAATTTCTCTACATACTCTTCATTCACACGAGCTGCACGCTCTAATAAACGTGAGTGGATGTAGAACACGTCACCTGGGTAAGCTTCACGGCCTGGTGGACGACGCAACAGCAAGGAGATTTGACGGTAAGCAATGGCTTGTTTGGTCAAGTCATCGTACACAATCAATGCATCTTCACCGCGGTCACGGAAGTATTCACCCATCGTACAACCAGCGTATGGTGCCAAGAATTGCAGTGCAGCAGAGTCAGAAGCAGAAGCAGCTACCACGATGGTGTATGCCATAGCGCCATTTTCTTCCAATTTACGTACCACGTTAGCAATAGTAGAAGCCTTTTGGCCAATCGCAACGTAGATACAGGTCATGTTTTGACCTTTTTGATTGATAATCGCATCTACAGCAACCGCTGTTTTACCTGTTTGACGGTCACCAATGATCAACTCACGTTGACCACGGCCAACTGGCACCATAGAGTCAACAGATTTCAAACCAGTTTGTACCGGTTGTGACACAGATTTACGTGCAATCACTCCTGGTGCCACTTTTTCAATCTTGTCAGTTAATTTAGTTTTAACTGGGCCTTTACCATCAATTGGTTGACCCAAAGCATTCACTACGCGGCCAATCAACTCAGGACCTACTGGCACTTCCAAAATACGGCCTGTACATTTACATACGTCGCCTTCTGTAATGTGCTCATAGTCACCTAAAACCACAGCACCTACTGAGTCGCGCTCCAAGTTCAACGCCAAACCGAATGTGTTGCCTGGGAATTCAATCATTTCACCTGACATCACGTTGGACAAACCGTGAATACGAACAATACCGTCAGTCACTGAAATCACTGTGCCCTGTGTACGTGCTTCAGCTGTGGTAGAAAAATTTTCTAATCTGCTTTTAATCAGTTCACTGATTTCTGATGTAGATAACTGCATTGTGGCTCCTAATTTTCTTTGCCTAAAGTTTGCTAAATATCATGTGCCTTACGCGGTGAGCGAGTAGGCTAAATTTTGTAGTTGTCCTTTAACAGACGCATCGATAACGGTATCGCCAACGATGATTTTGAAGCCACCTATCATTTCCGGATCAACAGAAACCGTTGCTTCGATTTTTTTGCCGAATTTGGCTTCTAAACGCTTCACTAAATCTTTGGTTTCCGCAGCACTTGGTTTGGCAGAAGCAATGATTTGCGCGTCCAGCGTGCCTTCTTCTTGCGCTTTCAGCGCTTCAAACGCATCAGTAATCGCAGGCAGTAATGACAAACGACCATATTCGACCAGTACTTTTATCAAGTTTTGGCCATGCTCGTTCAGTTTGTCACCGGCCACTTTTAAGAAAGCAGCTTCCAAATCCGCACTCACGACTTTTGGGTCTTGAATATAGGCTTGCATGCCAGCGTCATTCACAACCGCCGTTGCAAAGCTCAACATTTCAGACCATTTAGCGAGTGCTTTTTTCTCTTTAGCCAGCTTGTATGCGGCTACAGCATAAGGTCTTGCGATGGTTGATAATTCAGCCATATCGATTCCTTATAGTTCTGCTGCAAGTTTAGAAAGCATATCGCTATGCGCTTTGGCATCAATTTCTTTACGTAAGATTTTTTCAGCACCTGCTACAGCAAGGCTAGAAACTTGCGCACGTAAACCTTCTTTAGCACGGTTTACTTCTTGATCAATCTCAGCTTTTGCACCTGCAATGATGCGATCGCCTTCGACCTTAGCGTTGTTTTTAGCTTCTTCGATGATTTGGCTAGCACGTTTTTCGGCTTGACCAATGATCTCGCTCGCTTTTTGTTTAGCTTCTGTCAATGCTGCTTCAGATTTCTTTGCAGCCACTTCCAAAGCGCTTTTACCTTCTTGTGCGGCGGCTAAACCATCAGCGATTTCCTTTTGGCGTGTTTCAATCGCTTTTAACAGCGGCGGCCAAACGAATTTCACTGTGAACCAAATCAGCACAGCAAATGCAATAGCTTGTGCGACTAGTGTAAAGTTAATGTTCATTTTTGATCCAAATTAAATATCAATAAAGCATGCGTCATTAAAGTGGTTTAAGCCCACGCTTAAACCAATTCATTCACTACTTAATTATTGTGCAACTACGCTTAATAATGGGTTTGCAAATGCGAACATCATGGCTAAACCAACACCGATAATGAAAGACGCGTCGATCAAACCTAATAGCAAGAACACTTTACCTTGCAATGCTGGGATCATTTCTGGTTGACGTGCTGCGCCTTCCAAGAAGCTAGCACACATGATACCGATACCCACGCAAGCGCCCAACGCACCTAAACCAATAATCAAACCAATGCCAACGCCTGTGTAAGCTTGAATCATTGCTAAAAGTTGTAAGTTTTCCATTTGTAATACCCTTATAAAAAAATTAAAAACAACTACTATTAAAACTAACTACAAAACCTATTAATGCGACTCATGCGCCATGGCTAAATACACCACGGTCAACATCATGAAAATAAACGCTTGTAACGCTACAATCAGAATGTGGAAGATAGACCAGCCAGCACCCAAGATTGCACCGAACACTGTGCCTGCCAAGCCTGTGGCTGCCCACATACCTAACAATAAGAAGATGATTTCACCAGCGTACATGTTACCGAACAGACGCAGTGAGTGTGAGAGTGGTTTAGAAACGTACTCAATCAGATTGAACAGGAAGTTAGCTGGCCATACCAATGGGCTAGAACCAAATGGTGAGCAGAACAATTCATGGACCCAGCCACCCAAGCCTTTGGCTTTAATCGAGAAGAAAATCATTAAGAACCAAACCGCTAGCGCTAGTGCAAAGGTGGTATTGATATCAGAAGTAGGTACAGCACGCCATGTATCAAAACCCAAGCTATGCATGAATTTTGCAAAAATATCGACCGGTAAGAAATCCATGGCATTCATAGCGAACACCCATAAAAAAACCGTCAATGCTGTTGGAGCAATAAAGCTATGACGGTTACCGTGGAAAATATTTTTAACTTGGTCATCCACAAAACCAAATACCAATTCAACGAAGGCCTGACGTTTTGTAGGTACGCCAGCAGTTGCGCCACGCGCCACCCACCAAACCAGACCCATCACCAACAAACCAAGCACAACAGATGTTGCCAACGTATCCACATGCAAGGTCCAAAAACTACCATCACCTACAGACTGTGTATTAAAACTTAAATGGTGCTGAATATAACTGGATGGCGTGAGCGCATGTTCGGCTTGTTGTGCGTGTTCTGTCGTCATAATGTTCTTAAATAACCGTTAATTAATCTTTATTAATCAAATAGATTGATCTGTTTTTGCTAATGCAGCACCAGAAAATATTGCTGCTGCTGCTAAACCTGCAATCAGCGCAAAAGGTACCAACTGAGCATATACTTTAAATGTCACAAACAACAAAGTTGCAATTACTACAATTTTGACGGCTTCTGCTTTAAGCAAATTAATCAGCACTGAGGAGGGCTCTTGATTTCCCTCATTTCGCGCCAATATTCGCGATGCAGTGTAAGCACCCACTAACACGGACAATCCACCTGCTAGCACCGAAATGAATGCATGCATTCCACTCAGCAACAAGGCTATCACCGCCACCACTGCCGTCGCGGAAAGCTGCCATCGCATCATATTGCTAACCATATTATTTGTAGCTAAGCCGTTGTTCGTGGTGTTCATACTTTTTTCATTTCAATGCTATTTGAAATGGGCTTTAGCCAAGGAGCCGCGATTTTGAATTATTACAGTCGTTTAGTCAAGCATTTAATGTACGTTAAATGACTAAATGTACTAGCAAAATGAAATACTTAGCGCCGCTTTATACTTTTGTATGCGTTCGCCTCACTTACGCGAGAGTTTTGCTATGATGTCATCCAGTTGATCTAGGTGACTATACTGAATTTTAAGCGTACCGGCACCATTTGCTTTCCCGGCAATAGAGACTGTCGCACCCAATACATCGCTTAAACGCTCTTCTAAAATCGCCACGTCATCCCGTACTTGAGCTTTAGCTTTGGTTGCAGGCAAAGTTGGATTTTTGGCCGCGCGCTCCACCTCTCTTACCGACAAATCATTTTGTATGGCCTTATTGGCTAACATCACTTGTTGCGCCGGCTCTAGACCAACCAAGGCACGCGCATGACCCATGTCCAGTTTATTGTGCATTAGCATATCTTGGACTGGCTGGCTCAAAGTAAGTAATCGCAATAAGTTTGAGACCGCAACGCGTGAACGTCCAACTGCTTGCGCGGCTTGCTCGTGGGTCATCGAAAATTCGTCTATTAAACGTTTGATACCCAGCGCCTCTTCTAATGGATTTAAATTTTCGCGTTGAATGTTCTCAATTAAGGCCATTGCCAGCGCAGATTCATCGGCAATTTCACGCACCAACACTGGCACTTCTTCCAAGCCAGCAAGCTGTGAGGCGCGCCATCGGCGCTCACCTGCAATGATTTCATAACGCTCATCAGCAATTTCACGCACCAGTATAGGCTGCATAATGCCTTGAGCTTTGATGCTCTCGGCCAGCGTTTCCAGCGCTGCGTTGTCCATGTAGGCACGTGGCTGATATTTGCCTGGCTGCAACTGATTGACGCGCAACATGCGCAAGGCATCGGCCTCACCCACGGTGCCCATATCACCTGCTAACAATGCATCTAAGCCTCTACCCAAGCCTTTTGGTTTTACCATTTCTCACCTTTTATAATCGTTATTGTTTTGTCCGGATAATTTCATTTGCAAGCTCAACATAGGCCATCGCACCCTTAGAAGCTTTGTCATAAACCAATACCGGCATGCCATAGCTAGGCGCTTCTGCCAGACGTATGTTGCGGGGTATCACGGTTTGATACACTTTTTTGCCAAAGTGGCTCACCAACTGAGAAGAGACCTGACTGGCCAGCATGTTGCGGTTATCAAACATGGTGCGCAACAAGCCTTCAATCTCCAACACCGGATTTAGATGCGCGCGCACTTTTTTAATAGTATTGACCAAGTCGGACAGCCCTTCCAATGCATAGTATTCGCATTGCATGGGGATCATGACCGAGTGCGCTGCAGTCAAGGCGTTGACCGTCACTAGATTGAGGGCAGGGGGGCAATCCAGTAATACATAATCATACACATTCCCAAGCTGGGCAATCGCTTGTTTAAGACGCGTCTCACGCGCCATCTCATTGACCAGCTCTACCTCAGCACCCGCTAATTCACGATTAGACGGCGCGACATCAAAGCCACCTTGCTCACTTCGTACAATCACATCCTGCAATGTTTTATCATTAATCAACACATGGTAAATGCTGTATTTTAAATGCGCCTTGTCGATACCACTGCCTGTACTGGCGTTGCCTTGTGGATCCAAGTCTATCAATAGCACTTTTTTGCCCTGATGCGCCAAGCTTGCCGCCAGATTAACGCAAGTGGTGGTTTTGCCTACGCCACCTTTTTGATTTGTGATTGCCAGAATTTTCATGCCTTACTTTCTTCACCCATACTGTCAAATATCAGCAAATGCCGCTGTGCTTCCAAGCCAGCTACCTGCAAAGGCACAATAGCCTTGGGCTTCTCAGCCAATACAGCCAACTCCTGCGTAGGCACCAAGCCTTTCATCGCCAACCATTCACCACCTTTTGCGATTAAGTGTTTGGTTAATTGCATTAGCAGTGCAATTTCAGAAAATGCCCTAGAAATCACCTGGTCATAAGGCTGTTGTGGATGATGCGCCTCAACACGCGCATGCACCACGGATAAATTGTCCAGCCCCAACTCGCCTTTGACTTGCCGCATAAATATCGCTTTTTTTTGCACCGTATCAATGGTGGTTACTTGCAAGTCCGGCTTGCAAATGGCGATTACGACACCAGGCAAGCCTGCGCCACTACCCACATCTAATAAATTGTGCCCTTTGATGTATGGCAACACGCTCAGACTGTCCAGCAAATGCAGAGTAACCATTTCTTGCGGGTCGCGCACGGCCGTCAGGTTGTATACCTTATTCCATTTTTGTAGCAAAGCCAGATATTGCAACAATTGTTGTTGCGCCTGCGTGCTGACATCCAAACCCATTTGGCGAATGCCATCGGCCAACTGCTCTGCTGCTGTCATGCCGCTTCGATATTGGATTGCGCGGCTTGCTTCTTATGTTTGCGCTTTAAATACACCAACAACAACGAAATGGTCGCTGGGGTAATACCGGATATGCGGCCAGCTTGGCCGATGGTTTCCGGCATATGTGCCAATAACTTTTGACGCGCTTCTATGCTCAAGCCATGCACATCGGCATAATCAATCTCTGCACCCAATTTAATATGTTCACTGCCTTTTTGTTTGGCAATCTCGTCTTTTTGGCGGTCGATATAACCTTGATATTTGGCCGCTATTTCTACTTGCTCTTTCACATCTGCGGTTAGCACCTCAGGGCAGGGCACCAAACTTAACAACCCATCGTAAGTGACTTCGGGTCTGCGCAGCAGCTCAAATAAACTATATTCATGCTCTAGCGCTTTACCCAAAACCGCCTCTTGTGTTTCACGTGAAACATTTGGTTGCAAGAATGTGCGTTTTAAGCGCGCCTGCTCGCGCGCAATGGCTTCTTGTTTACGGCTAAAGGCTTCCCAGCGCACATCATCCACCAAACCTAACTTGCGACCCATCTCAGTTAGGCGCATATCTGCATTGTCTTCTCGCAATTGCAAACGGTATTCAGCACGGCTGGTAAACATGCGGTAGGGCTCGGTCACGCCAGTGGTAATCAGGTCATCCACCAACACACCCAAGTAGGCTTCATCACGCGCCGGACACCAACCTTCTTTTTCTTGTGCGTACAGCGCTGCATTGGCACCCGCCAACAAACCTTGCGCTGCCGCTTCCTCATAACCCGTTGTACCATTGATTTGGCCGGCAAAAAACAGACCGCGCACTGCTTTAGTTTCTAAGGTACTTTTTAATCCACGTGGATCGTAGTAGTCATATTCAATCGCATAGCCGGGGCGCAGAATATGCGCATTTTCCAAACCACGAATAGAGCGCACCAACCCCAACTGAATATCAAACGGTAAGCTAGTGGAAATCCCGTTTGGATAAATCTCGTTGGTGTTTAAGCCTTCTGGCTCTAAAAATATTTGGTGCGATTCCTTATCGGCAAATCGGTGAATTTTATCTTCCACACTTGGACAGTAGCGCGGACCCACCCCCTCAATCACACCCGTATACATGGGTGAACGATCTAATCCGCTTCTGATAATGTCATGTGTACGTTCATTGGTATGGGTAATCCAGCAGGGCAGCTGTGCAGGGTGCTGCGCCACATTCCCCAAAAATGAAAACACCGGCACCGGATTATCACCAGGCTGTTCGGTCATCACGCTGTAATCAATGGTGCGCCCATCAATACGCGGCGGGGTGCCGGTTTTTAAACGTCCAGCAGGCAAACCGATTTCGCGTAAACGCGCCGCCAGAGATATAGCAGGGGGATCTCCAGCTCGACCCGCACTATAGTTTTGCAAGCCCACATGCACTAAACCACCCAAAAACGTACCCGCTGTGAGCACTACAGATTTAGAAGAGAAGCGCAGGCCGATTTGCGTGACCACGCCAACCGCTTTATCCCCCTCCAGAACAATGTCGTCAACTGCTTGCTGAAACAACCAAAGGTTAGGTTGATTTTCCAAACGGCGACGAATCGCCGCTTTATATAAAATACGATCCGCTTGCGCACGTGTTGCTCGCACTGCGGGGCCTTTGCTAGAGTTCAAAATACGGAATTGAATGCCACCCTCATCAGTCGCCATCGCCATGGCACCGCCTAAGGCATCCACCTCTTTGACCAAGTGCCCTTTACCGATACCGCCAATACTTGGGTTGCATGACATTTGCCCCAAAGTCTCGATATTATGGGTGAGGAGCAACGTTTTCTGACCCATGCGCGCCGCTGCCAATGCGGCTTCCGTGCCAGCATGACCACCACCCACTACGATTACATCGAAAATATCCGGAAAATTCATCTTAAATGCACAAAATCTGTTATTTAACAAAGATTTGAGATTTTAACTCAATAAGTGTACATGGTCATAAAATTCACAATAATGTTACAAATTTAGCCTATATCAATACAATCGGTTTACAGATGTGCCACAATTACATAACAGTCCATCGTTAAAATATAGGCTGTTGATTATCAATTTAGGAGAACCACCTTGAAATATAAACTAATACTGACTTTAATATTGTCTACAGTTGCTTTTAATGCAAGTGCAGATAAAACAAATGCTATCAGACTAGAACAAAGATATGTGACGCTTGCAAACAGCATCAACCCTTCCTATTCAAACGCATCTTCAGTAGAAGGCAAAGTATTTTTTAATCGTAAATTCAAATTAGCAAACGGTAAAGAAATCGCTTGTGCTTCATGCCACACGACGAATCCTGCCAATGTTGGCAAAAATATTGTCACAGGCAAGTCAATTCAGCCACTATCACCTATCACCAACCCTAAACGTTTCACAGACTTAGAAAAAGTTGAAGATGAGTTTACTAAACACTGCAATGATATTTTAGGCACTGATTGCCTACCTTCTGAAAAAGCAAACTTCATTGCCTATTTGTTAACTGAATACACACCAACCAAATAAACGATGCTACGTTATGTTTGGGATCCTTTTATTAGGATCTTCCATTGGTCACTGGTGGGAGCATTTGCGTATGCTTTTTATACGCACGCTTCCATTTGGGATCAATTGCACCACACTTATGCAGGCTACGTCGCTGGCACCCTCATTATCGCTCGCATCGTTTGGGGATTAATCGCCACTGGCTACGCAAATTTCCAGTCTTTCCCACTCAACCCCATTTGGGCAGCCAAGTATTTTTGGCGCCTGTTACATGGTACAGCCAAGCATTATGTTGGTCACAACCCCATCGGTTCAATAGCTATATATGCAATGCTGGCTTTGGGCATTTTGGCTGTTGGCTCGGGATGCGTTACCTATAACGACGGATGGGGTTTTATAGACAGTGAGATGAGTGAAACTTTACATGCTTATGTCACTTGGATTTGGCTTGCTGTGGTTTGCGTGCATGTTTTTGGTGTGATATTTGAAAGCATCATTCATCATGACAATTTAATTTGGGCCATGATTACAGGTTGCAAGCGCGTTTGTAAAATTGATGAGCGTCAAGCACGCAAAAAAATTCGTTAGTGTTAAACTTTTGACCAAGCTTGTTGACTTCTATTAGCGATAGCGCCTATAGTTAGCTACCTTTGTTAAATGGATGAGGAGAAGATTGTGGCAGATATGCAAGCACATAAAGATTTCGTGACCAAGTACGCAAAAAACGTGAATACAGCTGCATTGGATGGTTTAGCGAAAAATTACGCTTTAGTACTTTCAAATAACGACTCACAATATGTTGCAGCAAGTGACGAGTCAGAAAGAACCACCGTACGTGAAAACTTCTTAAAGAAAAAACTTGGCTTAACTGATTCTGATGCAATACTGGATGCTGCGATTGTTGCTGTAGGAGAGGTCTTAAAAGAAGAGCGCTTTAAATCTCGCTTGGCTTATTATTATCTTTTGGCTGAAAAATTTAACAAATTAGACATGTTTGTAAAATAACCCTAGCCCAAAGCGAAATGATTAAAAAAGACCATCTGTCCAGATGGTCTTTTTTATTTTGGTATACTTCATTTACCTATGCAGAACTTGCTAAAAATCTCACCCAATAAATCATCTGGTGTGAATTCTCCTGTAATGCTACTAAGTGCCGTTTGTGACAAGCGCAACTCTTCCGCAACCAATTCCGCATTATTGATAAAGTCGGCTGCATTCTTCAAATGTTGATCAACCTCTGTCAAAGCGTTTAAATGCCTTGCGCGCGCCATAAACACACCTTCACCTACCGCTGTGAATCCTGCTTTAGACAACAACACCTCTTTGAGAAGATTCAACCCTTGCCCAGTCTTTGCTGACAAATACACATGAGTTTCCTGCTGATTTTCTTGCACATGCGCTGTTTCACGTGAAACATCAATTTTATTATGTACCCAAATTTTAGTGATTCCTTGCGGCAAACGGTCTAAAATCGATTTTTCTGCATCGGTAATACCGTGAGTTGCATCCAGCAATAATAATGCGATATTGGCCGTTTCTGTGGCTCGCCAAGTTCGGGCTATGCCAAATTTTTCCACTTCATCCTCTGTTTCGCGCAGACCGGCGGTATCGATTACGTGCAATGGTACCCCATTAATTTGAATAGCACTTTTAATCGTGTCACGCGTGGTGCCCGCAATAGGCGTCACAATCGCCACCTCTTCACCGGCCAACGCATTCATTAAACTGGACTTGCCTACATTAGGCTGCCCAATCAGAACCACATGAATACCTTCACGTAATAGCGCACCTTGCTTCGCCTGTTTAAAAACAACTTCCAATGCCTGTTGAATCGCTATGATTTTTTCAGCGACACGTCCCAGTGTAATAAAGTCGATTTCTTCTTCAGGAAAATCAAGACAGGCTTCTACATACATACGAAGCTCCGTCAGCTGTGCTAGTAAGGTATGAATGGCATTTGAAAAAGCACCTGATAGCGAACGTATCGCGCTTTTGGCCGCTTCTTGCGTAGCGGCATTAATCACATCAGCCACCGCCTCAGCTTGAGCCAGATCCAACTTATCATTGAGATAAGCCCGCCGCGTAAACTCACCCGGCTCAGCTTGACGTGCACCCAGCGCAATGCAACGCGCTAGCAACATTTGCATCAACGCTGTACCGCCGTGCGCTTGTAGCTCGAGCACATCCTCACCCGTGTAAGAGTGTGGATTAGGGTAAAAAATGGCGATACCACGGTCGATTAACTGCGCACCGGCATCTTTAAAATCTAGATAAGCCGCATGGCGAGGAGGAGGGCAGTGACCCAGCACGGACTTTGCAATGCTTTGGCTGAGTGGGCCTGACACCCGTACAATGCCAATGCCGCCAGCACCGCTGGCAGTGGCAATAGCTGCAATCGTATCAGGGTTGGACTCAACGGTTTTTGTCACAGGTGTTACTCACACTTAATTGGACTTAAACCGCTGAATCCGCAAGTTTCCATTTTTATTATTTTGATTTTTTAGTGAGTGCTTCAGCGTGGATACTTTTATTGATATACCACTGCTGCCAAATTGACAGAATGTTATTCACCAACCAATACAACACCAAACCCGCTGGGAAGAAGAAGAAGAAGATACTAAATACAACCGGCATAATCTTCATGACTTTGGCTTGAATCGGATCAGTTGGCGCTGGGTTCAAATAGGTTTGGATAATCATGGTAGCGCCCATTAGCAACGGCAAGATATACCATGGGTCAATCGCAGACAAATCAGTAATCCAACCAAAGAATGGGGCATGACGTAACTCAACGGAGCCAAGCAACACCCAATAAAGTGCAATAAAAACAGGGATTTGCACTAAAATTGGTAAGCAACCACCCATCGGGTTTATTTTTTCCGTACGGTACATCTCCATCATGGCTTGCTGCATTTTCTGCTTATCGTCGCCAAACTTTTCTTTCATAGCTTGCAAACGTGGCGCGAGTTCTCGCATCTGCGCCATACTTTTATAGCTAGAAGCAGATAATTTAAAGAAAGCCGCTTTAATAATCACGGTGAGTAAAATAATTGCCACACCCCAGTTTTTCACCAACTCATACAATTGTGACAGCAACCAGAACAGCGGTTTAGCAATAATCGTCAAAATGCCGTAATCCACCACATACTCCAGGCCTGGCGCTGTAGCTTCCAAATCTTTCTGTGTTTGTGGGCCGACGTACAATTGCGCTGGAACTGTCAAGCTTGCACCAGCGGCCACTGTACCTAAGGGGCTCATGGTCCCAATCGAATAGTAATGGTCTGTCAGCTGGGCAGTATAGAACTTACGCTCCAAGCCTGCTTTAGGAATCCACGCACCCACAAAGTAGTGCTGCACCAGCCCAATCCAACCATCTTTGGATTTAACAGCCAAATCTTGTTTGGCCATGTCATCGAAATTTACTTTCTTAAATTTATCTGCCTCGTTGTAATAAGCGCCACCGGTAAAGGTTGGCATCATGGCAGAACCCTGGTTGGATTGATTGTCGTGAATGATTTGATAATAAACAGAAGGCGTAATGTTGGCTGCGCTATCATTCTTAATTTCATAACGCACATCCACTGCATAATTATTACGGTGGAAAGTGTAAATCTTATCTACGGCCACGCCATTCTCAACTGGTGCACTGAATTTGACTTCCAGCGTATCTGCGCCTTCAGCCATTTGATAACTGGTTTGCGCAGTGCTGAACACCGTGCGGTGAGTTGGCAAGTTGTCGCCTTTCAAGCCAGTTTGAGCAACATAAAGCATTGGCTTCTCTGCATCGCTTAGCAACTCGTACTGACCATCTCCAGCGTTTGCACGGTGTTTACGTAAAGTAAGTTGACGCAAATCTGCACCATTGCTATCGATTTCTGCTTGGAACAAATCTGTTTCCACTTGCACACGTTGACCACGCGCTAGGGTAAAGCTATCTTTTGCGATTTCGGCTGGGGTGCTGTTATCAGCAACGCCAGCAGCTGTGGCTACTTGTGAGGAGGGTGCCACTTGCGGTGTGTCTTTACGTTGCCATGCATCCCATAACATCATGATAGAAAAGGAGAAAATGACAAATAAAATTATACGTCTGGTATCCATAACACTCTTTATACGTTAATGAAGATTAAAATTGAATCCAATTAAGGAACCGGATCATGACCGCCCGCATGCCAAGGATGGCAACGCGCAACGCGTAGAACTGCTAAATAACTGCCTTTAAAAAAGCCGTATTTGGTAAGTGCACTTATGGCGTAATGAGAACAGCTGGGAGAAAATCGGCAATGCATGCCTACAAATGGACTGAATATCCATTGATACAGTTTTACCAACATAATCGCCACATTACGCACACTGATCTACCTTAAACATCATTCGCCATTTAATTTCTTCTGAATTTTATTCAGAATCACATTTAGCTCTTGATTCACTTGACCAAAGTCTTGCCTAATAAATTTTTTCTGCACTTGAATCACAACATCTGCAGCCGGACTTACCAACAAGCCATTGCGGCAAACCTCTCGTAGTACACGCCGCATGTAATTGCGATCTACTGCGTGCTTGGCTACTTTTTTTGCAACTACAAACCCTACCCGCATAGGTAGCACTTCGCTTGGCTTGTAATGTACTACAAAAAAGCGTGAAGAAATGCGTTTTCTGAAACTAAAAACGGATGAAAATTCATCCGTTTTTTTTAGCATTACTAGTGTTTGCATCAGCGTGTAGCCTCTGCAAAATAACTATTATAAACCTAAGCGTTTACGACCTTTTGCACGACGCGCTGCAATCACTGCACGACCACCTTTGGTTTTCATGCGTACTAAAAAACCGTGTGTACGTGCACGACGTGTTTTAGATGGTTGATAGGTACGTTTCATTTAAATCTCCGAGCCACTTGTGGCGTTTGTTTGACGTGTTTTACAAAGGCGTGTATTAGACCGCATTTTGCTTATGTATGTCAATGATTTTTTTGTTTATTCTACCAATACATTTACCAGTAATATTTAAATGATATTTATTTACATAAGCTGTGGATAAGTCGGCTTAAACACGCTAAAATCTTGTATTAAAACCATCTTGTATAATAAACAAAATAATTAATTAAATCAATTGGTTAAGTGGTTTTATAATTATAATAAAAATTCAGCTTATTGAATTCATTCAGTTTTTTAATTTTTGGGTATGCATGGATAATTTTTGGTCTACTTGTTTGTTGCGGTTTGAAAAAGAGTTGTCACCGCAACAATTCAATACCTGGATAAAACCATTAAAAGTGGATGTACAGCCAGATGCCATTCGCTTATTAGCGCCTAATCGTTTCGTACAACAATGGATAAAAGACAAGTTTTACGCCAAAATCCAAACGCTAGCCGACGAGTTACTGCCCGAACATATACAAATTGAACTTGATATTCATAATGGGGAAAAACCATTAACAAAAACTGCGAACGGTGCTAAATCAAGCTCAGTTGTAGAAGCTATCCAAGATCATGCATCACTCACCTCTAAAATAGAGCCGAGTGCTAGCGCCTCAAAACAGCCACGCCGCACTAACCATAGTGACCTCAAGTCTAGCGAACGTCGCACCAGTGAACGTGCTTCCGGCTTGAACTTGGCTTTTAACTTTGATAACTATGTGACCGGGCGTGCCAATCAATTAGCGCGCGCGGCGGCAATTCAAGTTGCAGATAATCCTGGGCAGGCATATAACCCGTTGTTTATCTATGGCGGAGTTGGGTTGGGTAAAACTCATTTATTGCAAGCGATTGGGAATCAACTCAAACAAGAAAAGCCCAATGCCAATATTCGTTATTTACATGCCGAACGCTATGTGTCTGATGTCGTCAAAGCTTATGAAAACAAAGCGTTTGATGAATTTAAGCAGCAATATCACTCTCTGGATTTGTTGTTGATTGATGATATTCAATTTTTTGCCAAAAAAACGCGCACTCAAGAAGAGTTCTTTTACGCGTTTAACACGCTAATTGAGGAGAAGAAGCAAATTGTCATCACCTGTGATACGTATCCTAAAGAAATCATCGATGTAGATGAACGTTTACGTACTCGTTTTAGTTGGGGGTTGACGGTTGCGATTGAACCACCGGAACTAGAAATGCGCGTGGCCATTTTGCTTAAAAAAGCTGAAAGCGTTAATATCCATCTGCATGAAGATGTAGCGTTTTTTGTGGCAAAACAAATACGCTCCAGCGTCCGCGAGTTAGAAGGTGCGCTCAACCGTATTATTGCCATGGCCAATTTTACCGGTCACCCGATTGATATTCACTTAGCTAAAGATGCGCTGCGTGACTTAATTGCGGTGCGTGGCCGTCAAATCACCATTGAAAATATCCAAAAAACGGTGGCGGATTATTACAAGATTAAAGTGAGCGAGATGTACAGCAAAAAACGTGCACGTAATTTTGCTAGGCCCAGACAAATTGCCATGAGCTTAGCCCGTGAGCTAACCAATCACAGCTTTCCGGAAATTGGCGAAGCTTTTGGCAGCCGCCATCACACCACGGTGATGCATGCTTGTGAGGAAATTGAGCAGTTGCGTTTGAATGATCAGACCATTGCGCGCGATATAGGGTTTTTAACGCAAGTCATTCGAGATTGATATGCGTAAGTAGAAATTCAGGGTTGTGGATAAGTAGTGAAATGTGTTGTGGATAAATAATGAGTAAGCATTGTGTTTATAATTTTCAAAATTTGATACACATATAATCCACAGCAGTTTGATAAGTTTTACACAAAGCTAATAGTAATTAACTGTCTGATTTTGTTGAGTTATATTAAGTATCAACAGATTTTGGCATCATTATTATTACTATTGTTTTTATATATATATTAAATTATTAATTAGATAAAAATAAACTAGGTAACATTATGCAAATTAAAATAAACAGAGAAGTGTTATTAAAACCACTCACCAATGTCACAGGGATAGTGGAGAGACGCCATACATTACCTATTCTTTCTAATTTATTATTGGAAGCAAAACAGAATAAGATTCAGCTCACGGCAACAGATTTGGAAATGCAAATCTCTCTAACGATTGAAAATGCATCAACAGGTGATTTATCCACGACGATATCAGCCAAAAAGTTGTTAGACATTTGCCGTTCTTTACCAGATTCATCAGAAATTGATTTAACCAGCAAAGATAGCCGCATTCTGTTAAAAGCAGGTAAGAGTCGGTTTAACTTACAAACGTTACCTGCTACTGATTATCCAGTGATGACCAAGGCTGCCGGTCAGCATATTCAACTCACCTTGACCCAATTAGCCTTTAAAAAGCTATTAAAACAAGTAGAGTTTGCTATGGCACAGCAAGATATCCGTTATTACCTAAATGGTTTATTGCTAGAAGTGAATGGTCAGCAATTGAACATTGTGGGCACCGATGGGCACCGCTTAAGTTATACCTCGATGACATTAGCGCAAAGTTACGAAAAAACCGAAGTGATTCTGCCGCGTAAAACCGTGCTAGAGCTGATTAAATTACTGAATGATAGTGAAGAAGAAGTCAGCATTGAAATTGCGAATGGTCAAGTCAACTTTTCCTTTGGTGAGATCAAATTAATTTCAAAAGTGATTGATGGCAAATTTCCTGATTACAATCGCGTGATTCCGCAAGGCCATCAAAATACATTTACCGTGAATCGTTTAGCGGTGCTTACTGCTATGCAACGTGCTTCGATTTTATCTAACGAGAAATACCGCGGTATTCGTATGGTGCTCAGTCAAAATAATTTAAAACTGATTAGTACAAATACAGAGCAAGAAGAAGCAGAAGAAGAACTAGAAATTGATTACAACAAAGACGCGTTAGATATTGGATTTAACGTGACGTACTTAATTGATGTGCTCAACAACGTGGCAGATGAAGATATTGTGTTCTCATTTGCAGATGCCAATAGCAGTTGTTTAATCACCACTATGCATGACGAAAATTATAAATATGTCGTCATGCCTATGCGTATTTAATCTAACCGTTTATTTGACTATCAATAATTCAAACCCAGCAATTCATTAAGAAGGTCCTATGGCAGAGCCACAAGAATATAACTCAGACAGTATTAAAATTTTAGAAGGTTTGGACGCAGTACGTAAGCGCCCAGGCATGTATATTGGTGATACCTCCGATGGTTCTGGCTTGCACCATATGGTATTTGAAGTGCTGGACAATGCGATTGATGAGGCATTGGCAGGACATTGTGATGATATTAAAGTGATTATCCATCCAGATAACTCCATTAGTATTTCTGACAATGGCCGTGGAATTCCAACCGACATTAAAGACGATGACAAGCACGAGCCAAAACGCTCCGCAGCCGAGATTGTGATGACAGAGCTGCATGCAGGCGGTAAGTTTGACCAAAACTCTTACAAAGTATCAGGCGGCTTACATGGTGTGGGTGTCTCTGTGGTGAATGCGTTATCCGATTGGTTAAAACTCAAAATTTACCGTAAAGGTAAAGTGCATCAGATGGAATTTCATAGAGGTGTGCCACAAGCGCCGTTGGCGGTGACTGGTACCACCGATAAAAATGGTACGGAAGTACACTTTTTAGCCTCAGTAGAGACGTTTGTATTGGTGGAATACCACTTTGAAATCTTAGCAAAACGTATTCGCGAGCTTTCCTTCTTAAATAATGGCGTAAAAATTGAGTTGATTGATCAACGCAATGGAAAGTCAGAAAATTTCGCGTACTCAGGCGGCATTAAAGGGTTTGTGGAATACATGAACCGTAGTAAAACCGTACTACACCCTAAAACATTTTATGCCAGCGGTGAAAAAGAAGGCATGACAGTAGAAGTGGCGATGCAATGGAATGATAGCTACTCTGAGACCGTACAATGCTTTACCAACAATATTCCACAACGTGATGGCGGTACGCACTTAACTGGTTTGCGCACAGCCATGACCCGTACATTGAATCAATATATTGAGCAAAGTGAACTGGCTAAAAAAGCCAAAGTGGAAACCACAGGCGATGACATGCGCGAAGGCATTACTTGCGTGTTGTCTGTTAAGGTGCCAGACCCTAAATTTTCATCTCAAACCAAAGATAAATTGGTGTCTAGTGAAGTGCAACCAGTAGTACAAGAAGTCGTTGCAGCCAAACTAGCTGAATTTCTACAAGAAAACCCAGTGGATGCAAAAACCATTTGCGGCAAAATTGTAGAAGCAGCGCGAGCACGTGAAGCCGCACGTAAAGCGCGTGAAATCACACGCCGTAAAGGTGTAATGGATACTATGGGCTTGCCTGGTAAATTGGCGGATTGCCAAGAAAAGGATCCAGCTTTATGTGAAATTTACCTAGTTGAGGGTGATTCCGCGGGTGGTTCTGCCAAGCAAGGGCGTGACCGTAAAAACCAAGCGATTTTGCCACTCAAAGGTAAAATCCTAAACGTGGAAAAAGCACGTTTTGACAAACTTTTAGGCTCGCAAGAAATTGCCACCCTGATTACCGCGCTAGGCACAAGCATTGGTAAGGCTGATTTTAATGCAGAAAAATTGCGCTACCACCGTATTATCATCATGACCGATGCCGACGTGGATGGTGCGCATATCCGTACCTTATTGCTGACATTTTTCTATCGCCAAATGACCGAGTTGGTGGAGCGTGGGCACATTTACATTGCGCAACCACCGCTGTACAAAGTGAAACAAGGCCGTGATGAGCGTTACATTAAAGATGAGCATGAATTGGATGAGTATTTGTTGCAATCTGCTCTTAAAGGCGCAGAGTTACTCACCAAAACAGATGGTGAAACTATCAAAGATCAAGCGCTCACCGCGATTGCTAAACAAATGGTGCTTACAGAGGCAGTGATTCGACGTATTGCAGCGCTATATGACGAAAGTGTGCTGCGCGCTATACAAGACCTTGGTGAGATTAGCATTGCTACAGAAGCCGATGCTGAGGCAGCAGCGGTAAAACTACGTCCTATCTTGGGCGCAACAGGGTCTGAGGTGATTGTAGGTTTTGATCAAGAAACGAATACTTACCGCTTAGAAGTGAATAAATACGTGCATGGTAATTTACAGTGTTGCGTAATTGATGCGGAGTTTTTGAATAGTGGCGATTACCGTCAAATTAGTCGTGCTTCAGTCATGGTCAACAATCTACTGGGCGCAGGTGCATTAATTAAACGTGGTGATAAGGAACAGGCAGTTACTACCTTTAAACAAGCGCTAGACTGGTTATTGGGTGAAGCTAAACATGGTCTCAACATTCAACGCTATAAAGGTTTGGGCGAAATGAACCCAGAACAGTTATGGGAAACCACCATGGATCCTAAAGTACGCCGTTTGCTTAAAGTGCAAATTGACGATGCGATTGCTGCGGATGAAATCTTTACCACGCTGATGGGCGATAATGTGGAACCCCGCAGAGCATTTATTGAAGGCAATGCGTTGAATGTAAGCTCACTCGATGTTTAGTTTTTATAAATTCTGACTACAAGTAAGATTAATATAAAACTGATATTTATTAAGCTGTAACAAAAGCCCTCTGTGGGCTTTTGTTATTTTAAGTACAGCATAAATCAAAAAATAAGATACCAAGCAAAGTGAATTGGCTACAATGGGTAGGATGGAATCTAAGCATTGGTATTTATATCTAATAGAATGTCAGGATGGCAGCATCTACACAGGCATTACGGTGGATGTGGCAGCAAGATATCAGGCGCATCAGCGCGGTAAGGGCGCGCGTTATACACGAGCGCATCCACCTAAACAACTGCTTAAAGTGTTTACGTATGCAAATCGTTCAGAAGCATCTATAGCGGAATATTCAACAAAGCAGCTTTCCGCAGCAGAGAAGTGGAAGTTAGTGAGCTGTTAATTCAAAATTATGGATCTATTAAGGAAGTTACATGGCGAGTTATATTGAAGGTTCTTTGTTGTCAGATGAAACCATACTGCATCAAGCACGCATTAGTTTGTGGTCAATGTTTCCGCTTATCTTTTTTGGTGTGATACTGACACCAGTTGTGATTGGGTTGGTGTTACTGGTGATAGCTTATATCCGTTACAAGACCACTGAGCTGGCCATTACCAATAAACGAGTCGTGGTAAAGACAGGGTTAATTAGTAGAAATATCATTGAAATCAACATTGCCAAAGTGGAATCAGTCGAGGTGGCACAGAGCGTGTTAGGCAGGCTGTTTGATTTTGGATCACTCAGTATTTCAGGCACAGGATTCAATCAGGCGCCTATTCCAAATATTTCAGATCCCATGGGGTTTAGAAAAGCGCTTACACAGGCACAAGCTAAGTAATCAATGAATAGATGGTAGTGATCATATGCATTTGTGCTTGCAGTATTGCAAATCGTGGATGAATTACCACAGTCAGCAAGATTAGAAGCGCTTACTACCGACCTATTGCAATGCATCTCAATATGCTGACGCGCAATATAGTAATATGAGCTAATTATTCATGCGGTCGACATTCGTTTTTTGTAAGCTAAAAGCAATGCATTCAAATCATCTTCCAAATATAAAGACAAGTTCTCATCTAGCTAAGATAAGTTATCTCATGTTATTGAGCGCTGCGCTATTGGGTGGTTGCCAGACCGTGCCAGATACAAAAGTAATGATTGAAAACGCCAACCCAGACAATCAAGATTTGGCAATCAAGGGAATTGAAGAAAACTATTCGACAGAGCGCGTTGATAAAACCCTGAATAAATTAGCAGAGACCGAAGAGGATGTTGCCTTACTGGAAAAGCAGCTGAAAATTACGCAGGGCATTACAAACCAAGCCCTTATTTCTGGCAATGAAACGCAACTATTGTTTGATGGCGAGCAAACATTTAAAGCCGTATTTGATGCAATAGGGAATGCAAAAAAGCATATCAACCTTGAATACTTTATCTTTGAAAACATTAAGTATAGATGGACCACATTAGAAGCATTGCTTCTAAAAAAGCGTGCCCAGGGTGTTGCAATCCATATTATTTATGATGCCTATGGCAGCTTGTATACCGATAAAGCCTTTTTACAAAGGCTGAAAGATGCTGGCATTAAACTGACTGAATATCATTCGATCGATCTTGAGGGCATCAACGATATTAATCACCGCGATCACAGAAAAATGCTGATTGTGGATGGCAAAGTAGCGATTGTCGGCGGTGTCAATTTAAGCGTGACGTATCAAAGTAAATCTTTATTTGGGTCATCTGGCGGTAGTGAGGCGCCTAAAAACGCGCAGGAAGCCTATTGGCGTGATACAGATTTGCTCATCAATGGCCCAGCCGTTGCAGAACTACAAAAGCTATTTTTAGAACATTGGGACACCAGCCAGCCGATAGATCAGACAGACTTTTTTCCGCAGCAAGTGAAAGCGGGTAACCAATATATTCACGTGATTGGTAGCTCACCCAAAGACGACAAGCATTATTTTTACGCAACGTTGGTTGCAGCGATTTCAAATGCGGCCAAAAAAATAGTCATGAATTCAGCCTACTTTGTGCCAACCCAAGAGCAAAAAAGCGCCCTGATAGATGCCGCTAAGCGTGGGGTGATGGTTGAGCTAATTTTGCCTGGCCTTTCAGATTCCACCATGTCTATTAACGTGCAACGTTCTCACTACGAAGATTTGTTAGAAGCAGGGATCAATATTTATGAAATGGATGCAGCGGTGTTACATGCTAAAACCATATCAGTGGATGATGTTTGGTCCGTGGTGGGCAGCTCTAACTTTGATTACCGCAGTGCAACGTTAAATGCAGAAGTAGATGTGGTGGTACTAGGTAAAAAAACGGCTAAACAGTTGGATGCCAAATTTGCAAAAGATAAAAGGAAAGCAAGAAAAATTAAGCTAGAAGCATGGAAGCAAAGACCATTTACAGATAAAGTGAAAGAGCGTTTTTCCAGAACGGTAGAAAAATTACTGTAACGAATCACATACAAACCAAAAGAAATCAGCGCAGCCTACTAACTCCAAACTGTTTATTACTCGTAGGCTGCGTTGATTACACGTGCAACACTTTAGTGATTACAAAATCGGTTAATCCGTTTTATCTTCAATCGCGTCACCAGCCTCTTCAACTTTATCGCCAGCGTCGTCAGTAGCATCTTCAATTTTGTCGCCCATGTTTTCCACAGCATTATCAATACTTTCACCCGCTTTTTCTGCAGGCCCTTTTTCTTGACAGGCGGTCAGACCAATAAATGTTGTCAACAGTAATACGCTTAAAGCCAATTTATTCAATTTCATTTTTATCTCCCATATCAATTAAAAAAAGAAAACACTATCAAAAAGTTAAGTAGTCTTAATCCAGTCGGCTAACTCGTCAGCATGCTCCTCCTCTTGTGCAAGAATACTCTCTAACATGCGTTTTGTGGTGGGGTCATCATCACCAATATGGCGTATTAATGCACGGTAAGCATCAATAGCAATTCTCTCGGCCACCAAATTTTCTTTGATCATCTCTTCTAAGCTCAGGCATGGAGCATAGTCCGCATGGCTACGTTTGGTGAGGGTGTCCGGCGAAAAGTCTGGTTCACCACCCAACTGCACAATACGTTCTGCAATCAAGTCTGCATGTGCTAGCTCTTCTTGCGCATGGATATTAAATTCATTAGCAATCGACTGTGCATGGATGCCAGAGGCAGTAAAGTAATGGCGTTTATATCGCAGTACACATACCAACTCGGTTGCTAATGAGTGATTCAATAAATGAATAATCTCATCCACATTGCCTCGGTAAGAAGCAGTTTGCGCACCTTCGTCTACATGCTTGCGTGCATTAGTACGTATAGATTTAATATCTAGCGCAAAAGGTGCGCCGTGATTATTGTGATTAGTATGCATCGGGTTTTCAATTTTCATCGTTTAACCTTTCATTCAATTATCAAGTTAACGCAACAACGTTTAGTTCATGAAAAAATAGATCAGTACCAATACAATCCCAGGTACACCTAGTAACCAAGCGATTAAATATTTACCCATCATCATCTCCTCAATATTTTTAATGTAAATATTACTGGTCATATTTTAGTGATGACTTAGGGGGGGATTTATAGGCGAACAAGGTAAATTAATGTAAGAAAAGACTGACATGGGCTTGCAAAGATGTGACGCAGCAGCAAGCAGGAGCGGGCTTGCAAAGCGTGTTAGCTGCTTAAAATAAGCGAATCAAAAGTATGTTCGGGTAGTGGCTTACTTAGGTAATAGCCTTGTACTTCATCACAATTTACCGAGGTTAAAAAGTCATGCTGAAATTGCGTTTCCACACCCTCGGCCACAACACGTAAGCCCAAACTTTGCCCCAGAAAGATAATGGCTTTTAAGATCGCCATATTGGCGTTATCTTGCTCAATTGCGCTGATAAAGCTGCGGTCAATTTTCAGTTGATCGATAGGAAAATCTTTTAAGTATGAAAAACTGGAGTAGCCAGTGCCAAAATCGTCTAGGGATAATCTCACACCAATCTGTTTGAGTTGCTGCAGCGTATCGATAAACTTTGGCATGTCCTCAATCATGATATTTTCGGTGATTTCAAGCTCTAGCGATGATGGCGTTAATCCGGTTTGCAGTAGCGTCTGTTGAACTATCTTAACAAAGTCGGGTTGGCGGAATTGCTTGGGCGAGACGTTAACCGCAATGGGTAGGTGCTTACCAGTGATGGTGTGTAGCTGTTTGGCTTTACGGCAGGCCGTTTCAAGTACCCACTGGCCAATTCTGACAATTAAACCAGTCTCCTCGGCAATTTGAATAAACGTCAGCGGATAAATCAGCGCTTCATCATTGGGCTGCCAACGTATCAGTGCTTCTGCACCACAAATATCGCCAGTGGAGAGGTTGTATTTTGGCTGGTAATGCAAAATAAACTCATCTCGCTCCACCGCATGTCTTAATTTATATTCCAAATTAAAGCGATCGGTCAGAATATCATTGAGCTCAGGCGTGAAAAATTGAAAGTTGTTTCTGCCAGCATGCTTGGCTTTAAACATAGCGGAGTCTGCATTTTTAAGCAGCGTGTCGGGGTCGTTGCCATCATTGGGGTAAACACTAATCCCCATGCTGCAGGTGATATTGAAATTAAAGTTATTGATAGTAAGCGGCTTCGACAGGTTGTCGAGCATTCGGCTCAAGCTATGCTCAATATCCTCTTTGCTGTGTACATTCGGAATCAAAATCACAAACTCATCGCCGCCCAAACGCACCACAGTATCAATTTCACGCACATTGCTGGAAATAAGCTGTGATACTGAGACCAACAGTTGGTCACCCACAGAGTGGCCCATGCTGTCATTAATCAACTTAAATTGATCCAAGTCTACAAATACCACGGCTAACATGGATTGATAGCGGTGGGCAAAGTTGATGGATTGCTGCAAACGGTCATTCAATATATAGCGATTGGGCAGGCCAGTTAAGTGGTCATGCGTCGCTTGATACTCAATCTCAACCGCATGATTTTTTAAATCGGTAATATCTTCAACCGTGCCTTCGTAATAAATAGGCTGGTTATGTTTGTCGTACACCAAACGCGCATTCTCAGAAATCCAAATAATGGATTTATCTTTACGGTAGATTTGTGATTGAAAGTTTTGCACTTTGCCCTTGCTGGCAATTTCTTTCACAAATTCATCGCGCCGCGTTGGCAATACATAGAGTTGATGTTGAATATTGTTGAGTGCCTGAATCAACTCTTCGCTAGACTCATAACCGTAAATGCCAGCGAGTGCAGGATTAGCAACTAAATACTGACCATCTAATGTGCTTTGAAAAATGCCTTCAATCGCATTTTCAAAAATGGAGCGATAACGCGCCTCCGCTTTTTTAAGTGAGTCTTCTACATTTTTTCTGTCTGAAATATCTTGAATGTAACCTTCGATTGCTTGCACTTGCCCATGCACATCAAAAATAGGGTAGCCACGTTCACTCACCCAAATGGTGTGGCCATTGGCATGTTGTATCTGATACTCAATCTCAAACGAAGTCTTGAGTGCAACTGCCTTGGCAATCTCGTCGCGCACGTATGCGCGGTGGTCTTGTGCAATCACCTCTTCATAAGAAATGGTCAAATTACGGATAAGTTGCTGCGGCGTGTAACCGGTGAGCTCAATACTGCCGTTGCTCACGTACAGCATGGTCCAATAGTCGTCATAAATATTGCAATACACCATGCCTTTTAGATTGTCGACGAGCTTGTTCAGCATGAGTTGACGGTCATGCACAAAAGCCGCATCTGGCTCGCGAGAAATCACTTTTAGATGATTGATAAGAAGGCCTTTAACTATTAGTGTGCTAACAAATAATGGTATGTTTGAGTTTGATAAGCACTATTTATGCCAGCGTTTTGTAAAAGTATGTGCACTGGCAATTGGCGCACAATTTAGCCTAGTCGCTAAGATGACTGTTTGAAAAACGGTTGATGGCACGGAGCACAAGTGGTGCAAAGTAAGGGAAAACGCACCAAAATTAAACAAGAAACTAAAGTGTTAGCGCTAAGCAAATGAAATTTATAGATTTTTATAAAAGACTAAGCATGCAAAATTCACCAAGACTGTAGCGGCCTTGGTGAATATTAAGTTTTAGCGTTGCGCGCTAAAGCTGTTGTAAGAGGTCATCAAGTTGCGATAGTCAGGAATGTGGTTGGCACATAAGGCTGCTAAGCCTTCGATGTCGTTGCGCCAATCGCGATGTAACTCACATGCCATGCCAAACCAAGTCATCATTTGCGCACCGGCGGCAGACATACGGTCCCAAGCTGCATCACGTGTCATTTCGTTGAAGGTGCCGGAAGCATCCGCCACCACAAACACGTCAAACCCTTCTTCAATTGCAGATAACGCAGGGAAAGCCACACACACTTCGGTGACCACACCAGCAATAATCAGCTGTTTTTTGCCTGTAGCTTTAATTGCTTTCACAAAGTCTTCGTTATCCCAAGCGTTAATCTGGCCTGGTCGCGCAATGTATGGCGCATCTGGAAACAAGGCTTTTAACTCTGGCATCAGCGGGCCATTTGGGCCAGTTTCAAAGCTGGTGGTCAGGATGGTCGGTAGCTTAAAAAATTTAGCAGCATCGGCCAGTGCCAACACGTTGTTTTTCATGCGGTCTGGGTCCACATCGCGCACCAGTGACAGCAGGCCAGCTTGGTGGTCTACCAGTAATACTACTGCGTTATCGCGATCAAGACGTACGTAAGGTTTGTTCATGGTATTTCTCCTCAAAGGTTCATTAAAAATAAGTTGGTCTTTATGCTGCGGCTACAAAACGGCCCTTGTTAAAGTCATCAATCGCTTGGTCAATTTCTTCCCAAGTGTTCATCACAAACGGGCCATGACCCACCACGGGTTCATTCAGTGGTGCCCCGTTTAATAGCAATATCACGCTATCCTGCTGTGCTTCTAATACCAGCTCTGTTCCAGCACGTTGCATCACGGCCAGTTCGGATGGGCGAATGGTATGCACATCGCCAGTTCTCACTGCACCATGCAGTACAAAAATGGCAGTGGTATGTCCATCTGGCAGATTGAATTTGGTAGTACTACCCGCATTCAGTCTTACATCCCACACGTTCATTGGGCTAAAGGTCTTGGCTGGGCCATGTTGACCCGCGTATTTACCTGCTATCACACGCACCTTGCCAGCATCTTCCGCCAATGCAATCTCAGGAATTTGTGCACTGGTAATGCCTTGATAACCGGGCGCTGCCATTTTGTCTTTTGCTGGCAGGTTTACCCAGAGCTGAATCATCTCGAACGGGCCGCCCGTTTTAGCATAGTCATCCCCGTGGTATTCCTCATGAATAATGCCTGCCCCCGCCGTCATCCATTGCACATCGCCAGCGCCTATGGTGCCACCAGCGTTGGTGGAGTCATGGTGTGCTACTTGACCGTCGTACACAATAGTGACCGTTTCAAAGCCACGGTGTGGGTGCTTGCCAACACCGCGACGTTGTTCAGTAGGCTCAAAATTGGCAGGGCCAGCGTAATCCATCAGCAGAAAAGGTGACATTTCTTCTGCAATGTCTCTGTAAGAAAAAATACTTTGCACAGGAAAGCCATCGCCCACCCAGTGGTTACCGTTGCTGCGTTTGATAAAAGCTAGTTTTTTCATGATGCGCTCCTTACTCTTTCTACGTTGTGTTGCTGTGTGTTGATTTGATGGTTCTCACTATAGGCGCATGACAAATGTTGCACTAGATGGTTAAATACGAAATTACTTTTCATTTAAATGAATAATAGGTTGAATTATTTATGGATTTCAACGAAACGGCCGTATTTGTCAAAGTGGTACAGTTAGGTAGCTTTAGTGCGGCGGCTAAGCAACTTGGCCTGCCTACCTCTACTGTGAGTACCCGAGTAGCTAGGCTAGAAAAACGTTTGGGCGTAACGCTATTGCAACGTACCACCAGAAAACTGCACTTAACCGATGCTGGTAAAGTGTACTTTCACCACGCAGCGCAAGGCTTAGGCTATTTGTTGGAAGCAGAAGCCGCAGTTGACGAAGCACGCCACCAGCCACAAGGCCACTTAAAAGTCACCGCACCAGCCGACCTTGGCGATAGCCTGCTAGCAGGCCTAGTTGCGCGTACGCAACAGCTTTACCCAGCGGTGATGTTTGAATTGCTGCTGACCGAGCGTTATGTGGATTTGGTGGCGGAGGGTGTGGATGTGGCGATTCGTACCGGTGAGTTGCGGGATTCTAGCTTGGTGGCCAAATCATTAGGCACCATCCGCTGGGCATTGTTTGCCAGCAAAGCGTATTTGGCCAAATCTCAGCCAATAGCCACACCACAAGATTTGCATGCACACCAATGCTTGCAATTTACCCCGATTGGTCGCGATAGCTGGCATTTAACGCAAGGCAACAACAGCATCACCATCCCCTTGCAGGCCATTACCATGGCCAATAGTATTGGGGTGGTCAAAGCCATGGCAGAGAATGGGCAGGGGGTCGCCATGCTACCCGCGTTTATGTGCAAGCAAGGCTTACTCAGTGGCAATTTAGTGCGTGTGCTGCCTAATTGGCAGGGCAGTGCAGACCCAGTGCATTTGGTGTATCCACAACAGCGCTTTATGTCGCCCAAGTTGCGTGCTTTTCTAGACCTTGCCATGCTAGAGTTAAAGCCACAGTTTGTGGATTAACCTAATACAGAGATGCTAATGTGTAGATATTAAATGGCACGACTTAGCCAATAACAAGTGTTAGCCTAATATTATCGTGATATTACTTTTGAATGGATGAACAACCATGATCAACGCTATTTCTTCCCCAGTCACAGCATTGCTAAACGAGCAAGGGATTGATTATGACGTGATAGAAATCCCACTCTCTGAAGACAAAAAACCCATCAGAAACTTAGAAGAATTGCTAACAAACCGCGGGCTAGACCCACAATCCGTGGTGAGGAGCGTGTTATTCAAAACCGCATCAGACAGGTTTGTGTTGCTAGCCGTTGCGGGTGGTGGCCGTGCCGATTGGGCGGTATTACGCCAACATTTAAACGAGCGCAAATGCCGCATGGCAGAATTTGATGAGGTATCGCAAGCCACTGGGTATGTGGTGGGCGCGGTGCCACCCATTGCGTTACCCGCGCATATTCAAATGCTAGTGGATACCAGTGTGAACAACCATGAAACCGTAGTGATTGGCAGTGGGGTGTTGGGGTATGCGTTGTCGCTTAAAGGTGCGGAATTGTTAAAGCTAATGGCTGGTGCGGATATGGGTGTGTTTACTAACGTTGCCTAACGTTTGACATAAGGGGCGCCGTTAGGCGTCCCGTTTGAATGATGGGTTAGGCATTGTTATTGGATGAACCGAACTTATTTATATGATTGTGATATTGAAAAGTTCCAATAACACCTTTCGAATAGTACCAAAGAAATACTAATGCCAGCGGAAGCCCACTACCAACCCCTGCGTATTGCCACATAAGTATTTTATTAAAAATAAACAAAGCAAGCATGAGTATTGCGCAAGTACGACTTTTCTTATAAATACCAAAAGTAAATATAATCATTAGAAAGACATCTATGAAGGCAGATGCGTCGAGCCCAATTACATCGGTGCCTGACATGGATATTAGTGTAAAGGTTATTGTTATTCCTATCGATATAAGTCCAGCGATCCAAGCATTTTTTATGTCCTTTAATGCTATATCAATAGGTGAGATATTTTTTATCTCAGCTGCCTTTGTTATTGAGGATTTTTTTTCATTTAATAAGTTGCCGCAGTTTATACATCTCTCTGCGTAAACTTCATTTACATGGTTACAAAATTTGCAAGTCATATAGTTTCATTTGCCTAACGTTTGAATTAAGGTGCGCCGTTAGGCGTCCCGCTTGAATGATTGGTTGGGTATGCGCTAGTTCTTACTCTTTCTTGCACTACACAGTGTTGTTGAGAGACCACGATTCAATTTTCTTTCCGCGCTCGCCTTTATGTAGCAAGCAATGGTGTTTTCCGAATTTAGTGAACCAGCGCAGAGTTCAACGGCTATGCCGCGAATAATGCCTTCATCTATTTTTGATACGAGGCCATAGCACTTCGCGGGCTCCGGCGTCCAAGCGCCTGAACAAAGCTCGGTTGCCGAACCGATATTGATTTTGGGATCCAATTCTGCAACATCATTCAAGCAATCGGTTGGGTCATATGCAAACGCAAAAGTACCTTGAACCATCGTGATAACAAGAAAAATAAAGCTTAAAACTTGGGTTCTATGCATTAAATGTCCCTTTATTTATGTGCCCAACGTTTGACATAAGGGGCGCGCTTTAGCGCGTCCCGCTTGATGGATGGGTTAGGGTTGATAAACAACATCGTAACCCTCCGAATTGTCATAAATGAACCTGCCTGGAATTGAGTTTACGGTCAGGTTTTGGCTCCAGATTTGAGCAAGAGCAAGACCTAAAGCGTTAATAACTTCAGGTACTTTACCTGATGCCTCGCTGTGATGAAGTAAATCAACATGAACACAATCAATCGGTGTTTCTGTTTTTGCTGTAGGGAAAGTGGCAAACGGAATGCCGCTAACTATGCGTATGCAAGGAAAAAAGAAACCAGCGTAAGCGAGAGAAGTATAGAAGTTACCATCGTTAGCAACAATTGCCTCAATTGGTGAGGTTTTAGCACCAAATTGAACGCCAGCCTGCAAAACTAATTGTGCAGTTGTTGTTTCAATGATTTGAGCAATTGAGTTAGCTACCATTTTTTTGAACCCTAACGTTTGAATTAAGGAGCGCCGCAAGGCGTCCCGCTTGAATGATGGGTTAGCTTTATTTTGTGGCTACGGGTTGCTCATATTTACAGGCTTTTGCGTCTAAAGCTGAGCGAACTGCCTCTCTTTCACCACGGACATTGGCTAGCTCACTAGCTTCAATACCGTCCCCTTGACCGTAACCGTACCAAAATGCTTGGGTTTCGCTGGTTTTGATTCTTTGTTGTTGGGCGGTTACAAGTTGATTTTCTCTTCGTGAGAGAGAACCAAGTTCAGCGGATAGGCGAGCACAATCAAAGTTTTCATATTTAATGCCAGAAACATATGCTCCTGTGATTTGTGATGGAGGTGTTGGCATATTCATGCAGCCTCCTAGAGGGGTTAGTGCAATTAATGCCAAAAAACCAAATTTCAATTTCATTTATTTTTCCTTGTTTGTGACGAAAGCTAACGTAAAGTAGACCCCAAAAACGTCCAATAAAAATTAGTGGGACAGGGGTCTAAATATTTAAAAGTAAATTAATCATTGTTTAATCAATGCATTAGTTAAAAATAACGCACCTAATCTATTGATAATAGATTTGTGAAATACACCTGCACAACTAACCTATAAATATTAGTGAAAATAGTTTTCAACTACATTAACAGGCTAGTAGATGGAATTCAATTCTTCTGACGAAGCTAGGTTAGCAAGCACAAAATTCACTCACCAAATTTGTAACATATAATTGCACCGCTGTTCTAGTATTTAGCGTGCTATACAATCTGTATCATTCAATGCTTGGCTAGCTTTAAAATAGCCTATAACTATGCAATTGTTATGCATGACTATAAACAAAGAATCAAAGACAAAAACGAATTTAGCATGATGAATCTGTGGACATATGCCTCTACCAAAGACGGTGAATGTGAATGAATGACAAACACAACCCGCTAGCTACACACCTGCACGATATTGACTATCGGGATATGGTCGAGAATAGCTTAGACCTGATTATTAAGGTGAACTTAAGCGGCCATTACACCTATGTAAACCCTGCGTTTTGTGCGCTCTATGGTACGACGCCACAAGCGTTATTGGGTCGCCACTATGCTGATGATGTGGTGGAAGAAGACCGCACGATGGTGGATGAGTTTATGAGTAAGTTGTTTACCACACCGTATACCGTAAGTTTTACCCATAGAGAGAACACGGCACAAGGGGTGCGCCGTTTGGAGTGGACGGGTAAAGGCTTGACCAATGCAGCTGGTGAGTTGGTGGAGTTTGTGGGCATTGCGCGCGATGTGACTGACCGACTAGATTTAATTGATAAGTTAGCGCAGCAAGCCAACCATGATGATTTGACGGGCTTGGCAAACCGCCGCTTTTTAATGCAGCAAGCACGTTTGGAGTTGGCGCGTGCCATTCGCTACCAATATCCGTTATCGATATTGATGCTGGACATTGACCATTTTAAAAAGGTGAATGATCTGCATGGGCATTTATCGGGCGATATGGTGTTGAAGCAGTTAGGCCAAGAGTTGAAACTGTTTTTGCGCGAGCATGATTTGGTTGGCCGTATTGGTGGCGAGGAGTTTGTGATGCTGTTGCCGGAAACCAGCTTAGATGATGCTACCGCTATTGCAGAGCGCTTACGGCAATCTGTAGAAAAGCTCAGGCTGTCTATTTTGAATGAGCAGGCCATAACAATCACTGTATCGATTGGGGTGGCGAGTGCCATGGAAGAAGAACAAAACTTAGACAATATTTGGCAGACGGCTGATGAGCGTCTGTATCAAGCCAAAACCTCGGGGCGCAATCGGGTAATCACAGCACCCGCTAAAAGTTACCCCTTATTTAATCCTTAATTTAAGCCGCTTAAATGTATTGTAAATGCATCTTTCAAGCCGCGATTGGCAGTATTGCGTGGTTTATGCTGCCCTTATTTTAAAATTAATCGAAAAGCGTATGATTTAAGATGCAACTATAGTGAATAACAAAGGGCATTGAGATTCCAGCTGGCGCATGCGCCTACGAATCATGATCACCAAAGATGCATTTAAACGATACCATCAAAAAATTGAGCATCTACAATCGCGTATCAATTGCGCTGGCGATGTTTGGCTTGGCGTTGTTTCTGCGTTTTACCTTTATTCCCTACACCAGTGGCGGACCATTCGTCACGTTTTATCCTGCCATTATCTTGGCCTTTTATTTATGCGGTGCATGGCCGGGCGCGTTGGTGGCTGTGCTCTCCGGTTTATCTGGGGTGTATTTTTTTATGCCGCCATATGGCCAATTTGATTTCAACCTGCATATATCTTCCTCGGTCGTGTTTTTTGCTATTACTTCCATCATGATAGGTGTGTTTAGCACCTTGTTGCTGAGGCAAATTGAGCAATTGAATGTGCTATTAGATAACGAGCTGATTGGCAGCATGATGTTAAGAAGCCGCAAGATTGTGTGGTGTAATCGCGGTATGAGTAAGATTTTGGGTTACACGCAAGCAGAGCTAATGGGTGCCTCGACCAAAATGCTGTTTGCGGATGAAAACAAATACGAGGAAATTGGCCGCGAGGCCTACCCGATTGAGCACGGCAAATCCTACCGCAAACAATTTGAAATGCGTAAAAGTAACGGTCAAACCGTGTGGATTGATATTAGCGGCGCCTCTATTTCTTATGATCCAACGCTGACGTTGTGGCTGGTAAACGATATATCCAAGCAAAAAGATTTGGAACAAGAGCTTAGCCACCAAGTGAACCATGACTTTTTAACGGGGGTAAGCAGCCGCAGCTGGTTTATGCGGCAGGCAATCGTTGAGCTGCATCGGGCGGTTCGGTATAACAATCCGCTTGCTGTGTTAATGCTGGATATTGATTTTTTTAAACGCATCAACGACACACATGGGCACCAAGCCGGTGATATGGTGCTTAAAAGCGTGGCCGAGTTGTGCAGGCAAATGCTACGTGACTCTGATGGGGTGGGTAGATTAGGCGGCGAGGAGTTTGCAATGCTATTGCCAGAGACGAATCATCAACAAGCTATTACAGTGGCAGAGCGACTGAGAACCAATATAGAAAAAACGAAGATTGTGTTGCCAGGTGAAGATGTGACTTTGCAGTTGACAGTCTCTATAGGAGTGGCTGCTTTAGATGGAAAGACAGATGACGTGGAAGCGATGATAGCGCGAGCCGACAAAGCCTTATATGAGGCTAAAAATAGCGGACGGAATCGGGTATTTGCCTCTTGAAGCGTAAAACACACACATGAAAAAAGGCGCATTAAGCGCCTTTTTAACTATTGGTGATGTTGTCTTACTTAACCATTTTTGCAGCCACAATTAACAACACGCCAATCACTGCACATACCAATAGTAACGTCCAAATACCGCCAGCACCTAAAAAATCCATGTTTCTGCCCTCCTAAACTCGTTGTTGTAAGAAGTGAATACTTGCGTTGATTGCAGGTAAAGCATAGCACTAAGTACTTGTTGTGAAAACCATTTTATTGCCGCGCTAATAACCATAAATTAACCCGGTTTTATGCTTCTTATTCAGCAATGCTTTGCCCTCAAGTTTTTTGATAATGCTATTAAGCGCAGGATTGCCTGTAGCTAGCTAACCTAAAAGCAAGGGTGATGATGATTACGACACAAGCACACACACAGCAAAAACCGGCCAATGCGCCAGTGGCTGCCATGAGCAAGCCTAAAGGTGCGCCCAATCCTGCTGTGTTGAATCAGCTGATGCAGTGTTTTAATCAGGGCATGCATGCTGAGGCGCAATCGTTAGCTTTGGCTTTAACGGAAGACTACCCCAAGCATGGCATGGCTTGGAAAATTTTAGGGGTACTGCATTTGCAGGCCGGACGCTTGGCCTTGGCTGAGACAGCTCTAAAGAATGCAGCAGAATTATTGCCCAAAGACCCAGAAGCCCAATACAACTATGCCAATTGTTTGTATGACTTAAACAAACTACAAGGCGCGCAAAGCTATTATCAAAAAGCGCTCAAGCTAGCCCCCAATTTTGAGCAAGCCTTGTTTAATTTGGCCGATGTGCAAAAAGCGCTTAAACAGTGGGCGTTGGCAGAGGCCAATTACCGCAAAGCGTTTAAGTTGGCACCACAGCATGTGCATATGTATTTTAATTTTGGCGTGGTGTTGCAAGAGCAGGGCAAACACAAAGAAGCCATCAAGCAATATGAAAAAGCCTTAAGCGCCGATGCTGAAAATGCCTCTATTTATCTCAATTTAGGTGCAGCCTGTAAGGCGCTGGGCGAGCTTGCCCAGGCAGAGGCGCATTACCGCACCGCTATCCATCACAACCCAAACCATGTGGGTGCGCACAATAATTTGGGCATTGTGCTAAAAGCACAAGCACGCAATGAAGAAGCTGAGCAAGCCTATTTGCAAGCCATTGCCTTGGACGAAAGCTATCTGCCAGCCTACAAAAATCTAGGCCTGCTCTACAAAGAAACAGGCCAAGTGCAGGCGGCGGAAAACTGCTACATCAAGGCGCTTAGTTTAGAGCCACCAACCGCAGAAACCCTTAACAATATGGGTGTGGTGATGATGAACCAAGGCCGTTATGCGGAAGCAGAAGAAGCAGTGCGTAAAGCATTGGCATTAGCGCCTAAATTGGGGGATGCTTGGAACAATTTAGGCTTAATTCTACAAGCCAAAATGGTGAGTGTGGAGGCAGAGCAAGCGTTTGAACAAGCGCTTAAAGTTCAGCCGAACGACGCTAAAACGCTCAGCAATTACAGCGTGACGCTGAAAATTTTGGGTAAGCTAACGCAAGCCGAAGCGGCATTGAAAAAAGCCATTAGCAAAGACCCCAATTATGCCGATGCGTATTTGAATCTAGGCAATATTTACTTAGACCAAGGCATGATTACTGAGGCCATTGCAAGCACGCAAAAAGTGCTTGCCCTTGCACCCAACAACGTGAGCGCGCATGACAATTTGCTGTTTGCCATGACTTATAGTGATGCTTTTACGCCAGAAGCACGAATTGAAGTTGCGCGTGCGTATGGTCAGCTCACCAAAGCGCTGGCGCTTACCCCTTACACACAATGGCAAGTGGGTGCGCAAGACCAACGTTTGCGTGTGGGTTTGGTCTCCGGTGATTTGCGCCAACACCCTGTGGCTTACTTTTTAAAAGCGTGGCTAGCCCATGTAGACCTTAACAACATTGAGTTATTTGCGTACTCCACCGATGGGCGTGAAGACGCGACCACAGCCACACTTAAACCGTATTTTTCACATTGGCAATCACTAGCGGGTCATAACGATCAATCTGCGGCTGCCATTATTCATGCTGATCAGTTACATGTGTTGCTTGATTTATCTGGCCACACCGGTGGCAATAAATTGCCCTTGTTTGCATGGCAACCAGCCCCTGTGCAGGCCAGTTGGTTAGGCTATTGGGCGACCACAGGCATTGAGGCGATGGATTATGTATTGGCAGACCCAATGGGTGTGCCGGTTGAACACCAAGCGCAATTTACAGAAACCATAGAATATTTACCCGAAACACGCATGTGCTTTACCGCACCGGAACAAGCGCCAGAGGTTTCAGGGTTACCTGCGCTACGCAATGGCTATATCACGTTTGGTTGTTTTCAAAACATGACCAAAGTCAGTGATGCTGTACTGAAGGTGTGGGCAGAGGTGATGCGTGGCTTGCCAGATGCAAAACTGCGCTGGCAATCTAAATCGTTTGCGGATGCCACGATAGTGCATGCCATGCAAAACCGTTTGCAAGCCTGTGGCATTGCACCAGAGCGGGTTAGTCTGTTGGGTAAAGTCACGCGGGAAGCCTATTTAGCTGGTTATGCCAAGGTTGATATGGTGCTGGACAGCTTTCCATTCACCGGAGGCACCACTACCTGTGAGGCCTTATGGATGGGCGTGCCCACATTAACGCTGGCGGGTAACACGCTGATTGCCAGACAGGGCGCCAGCATGATGAGCGCGGCAGGATTGGTGGATTGGGTGGTCAACACACCGGAACAATATATAGCGCAGGCATTACATTTTGCCAAAGACACCGCGCAGTTGGCTAAGCTTAGAGCAGGGTTGCGTGCACAGGTGCAGCATTCTGCGCTGATGGATGGCAAACGTTTTGCACAGCATATGGAGATTGCTTTGCGCAATATGTGGCAAAGCAAAGCACCAGCATTGGCAAAAACAGGACAGATTCAAGCAAGCACCAGCACAACACCAGCATCAAGTAAGCAAGCGCTTACTTACAATCAACACTTGACGGTTCAAGTGATTAGCGCCACGCGCATGACAGAGCAAGCGTTTTGGCAAGATTCAGCCCTTGGGCAATCACTTAAAGCACAGATGGCTAGCGATAGCCGCCTTGCGGTATCGGTGGCCTATGAAAATAGCCGTGGTTTACCCGAAGTATTCAATGCCTGTATTGCCGAGGCAGATAACGATGCCGTATTGGTATTTGTGCATGACGATGTCTGGCTGGACCAGCCAAATTTTGTAGAGGCCGTATTAGCAGGCCTAGAACATTTTGATGTGATTGGCGTGGCGGGCAATCGACGACGTTTACCTAGACAGCCAGCCTGGCCATTTATCAATACCCAATTTGTGTGGGATGACCCACAATACTTAAGCGGTAAAGTAGGGCACGGTCAACATGCCCATGGACAGGTGTCTGATTATGGAACAGTACCAGCCGCTTGTGAGTTGATGGATGGCGTGTTTTTTGCCACCAAAAAAGCAAGCTTAGCCAAACACCAAGTTGCGTTTGATGCGCAGTTTGATTTCCATTTTTATGATTTAGATTTTTGTAGAACTGCGCGCACAGCGGGCTTGACGCTGGGTACTTGGCATATCCAGCTTACCCATCAAAGTGGCGGTGCATTTGGTAGCGAGTCTTGGCAAAAGCTTTACCAGCGTTATTTAGAAAAATGGCAAGAACAGGATTTAACAGATAGCGATGTGGCTGAAGCGCTGGATATTCACACATTTGAGCTCAGCACGGTAGATGCGACAGTGGCTGCATTTAAGGCCAGACAGGTTTTTCCGGCAGTGGAATACACCACACAAGCGATTCCAATTTTTGGGAAGCCTAGCCCGAATCCTTTGGTGAAATCTGCCCATATTTTGCAACATCCGCCGGTTTACATGGCTGAAGTACCAGACTTTAAAGTCATAGGCAGTGCTGCTTTCCCCATCGTGCAAGAAAAATGCATTCAACCGCAATACTTTACGCCAGAAACTTGGGAAACCGCCGAGCAAGGCTTGGGTTATTGCAGTGTGCGTACGGATATCAATTTAGTGGGCTATGCAAACTTGGGCGAACTTGTAGACCATGATTGCAAAGTGATTAGCTTGGTTGGCAATGGCGCCATCAATTATGCGCACTGGCTGACGGAGTTTTTGCCACAGATAGTCGTATTGAAAAATGCAGGGGTCGATCTCAGCCAATATCAGATTCTGGTGGATGCGCAATCGTATCCAAGCCAATTGGAATCCTTGTATCTGTTGGGCATCAAGCGTGAACAGTTAATATTGGTAGAGCCATTCTCATTGCACCATTTCCCGCAGGCGATATGGCTCAGCCCCATTGCCAATGTGGTGTTCCAACGCCCTAAAGCCTCACATGGCGTGGGTAAAGACATTACCTCAGCACCGGATCGGGCGATTTACCACCCGCATGCCTTGTTTGCCTTACGTGAAGCCATGCTAAATAAAGTAAGTGCAGAAATACGCGCAAAACAACCGGAAAAAATCTTTATTAGACGCACGCGTACGAACGCGATTAATGCACGCATGTTGGTGAATGAGCAAGCGATAGAAGAGCTGCTGGTCGCTAACGGTTTTGTGGGTGTAGACCCAAGTGCCCTGAGCTTTATTGAGCAAGTTACGTTATTTAGTAACGCCCAATATATTGTGGCAGCCTCCGGCGCTGCTATTTTGAATATGCTGTGGGCTCCAGCCAATGCGCATGTGCTGGTGATGATGAATGACACGCGCTATGCCAACTATTGGTATTTTGGTAATGTGGCAACGCCGATTGGGCAAACACTCACCTATATCTTGGGTGAAACCTTAGAGGCGCAATTGGGCGGTGATATCGTTCATTCTAACTTTAGGATAGATCCACAGGCCCTGCTGGATGCATTGCAATACAGAGGTCTTACATATGTCGTCAATCCAGCACAATCCCTAGACGATGCGTTGCAAGAAGTACTGGATTTAGCTATTGAGCAGCAAAACGCGGGTGACTTGGCTATGGCAGAACAGCTTTACCATGAAGTGTTAGCTGTGCAACCAAATCATGCAGAAGCCAATCATCATCTGGCAGTCATCGAAACACATACTGAACGTTTAGCAGAAGCTATTCCTAGATTTGAATTAGCCATTGCCGCAAACCCAGCGTATGAGCAATATTGGGTGAGCTATGTAGATGCATTGATGCTGGCAGGAAATGTGGATAAAGCCGTCAAGACGTTAGAAATTGGCCAACAATTTGGGTTAAGCGCAAATACAGCGCAGCAACTGGCTGCCGAGTTCGTTGCACAGTTAGAGGGACAACCACCGCAAAATGTTGCCAGTTCTGGCGGTCAGGCAAAACCGATATTGGCGACCTTAGTGCCGGCTTATAAACATGCGTTTATTCCGCAGTTGCTGGTGAGCTTAGCCACGCAAAGCTACCCAACTGGCCAAATCATTATTTCAGATGACAGCCCCAATGGCGAAGTCAGTCAAGTGATTGCAGACCCAGCACTTGCGCATATCGTAGAAAAACTAGACATCACCATTATTCCAGGGCCTAAACAAGGCACCATGTCTAACGTGGTGCATTTGCTTGAACACTGGCAGCAAGCTAGCCAGCTGGTGCATATTTTGTTTGATGATGACATTTTGTACCCCACCTTTTACGCAGAGCATGTAAAAGCACATACGCAAGAAGCTATTGGCGCATCTGTGAGTTACCGTTGGTTTACCAATGAATTAGGGCAGCCTTATGCCGCCAGCACAGTGCCTGCTTTTGTGCAGCACAGCGATAATCAGGTGAATTTTATTGGTTCAGACCAATTGTTTGCATCGGTAGTGCCTACTTGTGATAACTGGCTGGGTGAGTTTTCTAATACTGTATTTACGGCAGATGCGGTGCAATTATATAAACGCTCTCGCATGGAAGACATAGCCTATTACGGTTTGGGCGATGTGGGCTTGTTATTGGAAATTTCTTTATATGCCAAAGTCGGCATCATTAAAAATTATTTGGGTGGCTTTAGGCAAAACGCCCAACAAAATACCGTCAATTACGATTCACCCGTGTTTAAGTGTGGCACCGTGGCTTGGGTAGCGCTGGCGCTGGCTTCTTACAAATTAGGCAAAATCAGCGCACAGCAATTGCAACAAACAGTGCAGTTGATTCAAGGTGCAGTCAATGCGCGTTTCCAACAATCTGCAGACATGCAGGGCTTTATTAAACTGTTTAATACCCATGCGCCAGACAGTGCTGCATTTGAGCAAACTTTCTTGCCGCTCTGGCAACAATTGTTGGCATGTAAAGATTGGTTGCATGCGCAGCAGATAGGGCAATTTGCATGAGCTTTACATTCAAACCTTACCGCGCAGAAGATTTAGAGACTTGGAATCGCTTTAACCAAGCCAGCCGTAACGGGACATTTTTGTTTGACCGTGGTTATATGGATTACCACGCAGACCGCTTTACTGATGCCTCTTTAATGATTGAAAAAGAAGGGCAGTTGGTCGCTATGCTGTCTGCCAGTCGCGATGGCGATACCGTGGTATCGCACGGCGGTCTGACCTTTGGCGGACTTGTTTTGGCGGATAAAACGGGCGCTGCCGATGTGAAAACCATCTTCGAGCAACTGAAAGATTGGTTGATTGCTGCGGGCATTGCCAAGTTGATTTATAAACCCGTACCGCATATTTACCACCGCGTACCCAGCGAAGAAGATTTATATGCATTACACCGCTTAGGGGCCAAAACCTCGCGCGTGGATGTCTCGACCACCATTCAGCAGTCTGCACGTTTGCCATTGGCCAAAGGAAGAAAACACGCCATTGGCAAAGCCAAAAAAGCGGGTATTACCGTACAAAAAAGTGAGGATTACGCCAGTTTTTGGCAGATGCTCACACAAAATCTGGAAGATCGTCATGCGGTCAAACCCACACACAGCTTGCAAGAAATGCAATTACTGGCCTCGCGCTTTCCACAAATCCAGTTATATCTAGCTTACCTTGGCGACCAGCCAGTGGCAGGTGTCGTGGTGTATGACTATGCCGAAGTGACGCATACCCAATACATTGGCTTAACCGATGCGGCGCGCGAAACCGGCGCGTTGGATGCGCTGCTGGAACATTTGATTTCAGACGCGTTTGCCCATAAACCCTATTTTAATTTTGGCATTTCCACCTGTAATCGCGGCTTATCTTTCAATGAAGGTTTGGCGGCACAAAAAGAGATGTTTGGCGGCAGAACCACGATTTTGCAATGGCTAGAATTGGAGTTGGCATGAGTTTGACCTTAAAACAGCAAGAAATTGAAGCTTACCAAAGTGCGTATTCCGCCAGTAATTTTGAAGTGATACAAGCGCAGTATCGCAAACGGTTATTGTTGGAATTACTAGAAACCCATCAACCCAAACGTATTTTAGAAGTGGGTTGCGGCTGGGACACCATTGCCAACAGCTGGCAGGGGTTTGAGCATTTGTGCATTGTGGAGCCAGGTAGCGCCTTTGCCGAAAAAGCCAGACAAGATATGGCAAAGAATAGCAAGGTTAATGTTGTACAGCATTTTTTAGAAGACGCTACCGCTACCGAGCAGTTGCAAGGTGATTACGATTTGATTTTACTCAGTAGCCTATTGCACGAAGTGCCCGATGCCGAAGCGCTGATGCTCAGTGCCAAAGCATTGTGCTCCGCGCATACGCTGGTGCATGTGAATGTGCCGAACGCTAAATCCATGCATCGCCTATTGGCCTTAGAAATGGGCTTGATCGATACGCTGTATGCGCCTTCTGAGTTGCAAAAAACCTTTAAACAACCCCGTATTTTTGATTTGCAAAGCCTCAAGACACTGGCTGACCTGACTGGGTTTGCCGTGGTATCCGAAGGCTCGTTTTTTATGAAGCCATTTACCCACGCACAAATGCACACCTTAGCGCAAAGCGGGTTTGCCAACCAAGCCATGTTGGATGGCTTGTGGGCGCTGACCAAGCATTTTCCGGAAAACGGCTCCGAAATTTACATCAATCTTCAACGTAAGGAATTGTCATCATGAACAACCACACCGTCATTGTAGGCAACGCATTAGCAGGCATGATTGCCGCTTTAGAATTGGCAGAGCAGGGTAAACAAGTCACGTTGGTGAACCCGGGCGGCCCATTGGGTGGCTACTTTGCTGGCTTGCAGATTGACGGCGTGATGTTTGATGCCGGGCTGGTGAAGTTTGAGTTGGATGGCTATTTGAACCAAGCCAAGTGGTCTGAACTGGCAAGTTATGACCCTACTTTACGCAACGATGTGGGCAGATTTTTAAATATCGTGCATGAGTGGGCCTTGAAATATAGCCCATTGCATGAGTTTGACATGCCAAAAATGATGGTGGATGGTGCGGTGTATGACGATGTGCTGTTGAGCAACGCTTACCACAGCTTCAGCCAATTGCCTTTCGCGCAGGACAGCATTGCCGATTTACAACATTCGCAACCAGAAGCGTCTATCCATGCGCGCCAAAAAGTGAATGGCACGGCTTACGATACCTTGGATTACGCCACAGCCTCCATCGCCAACCATGGCAACACCATGCATAAAAAACTGATTGCTCCGTATTTACTGAAAGCGCAGGGTGTGACTGCAGACAAGATGCTTGGGCGTTATCATCGTGTGGCTTGGTTGCCGCTGTTTTATCCTGAGACCTTGCTAGAAAGCTACCAAGGCAAGCCTGTGAGCTTGGCCCCCACCATATTCCATTATCCAAAATTGAGTAGCGTCGGCGCGATTGTGACCAAAGTAAAGCAAGAGCTGTTAGCGCATAAAAACATCCATTACGTCACGCAAGCAGTACAACAAGTGACTAAAACGGAAACCGGCTGGCAAGTGCGTTGTGCTGAGTCAGAACTCAACGCAACGGATTTGGTATGGACGTATCAGCCATCACAATTGTTGAAATGCTTGGGCTTGCAACCAACACCAGTGCAAGAAACAAAGTCTGCCATTGCGGTATCATTCTTCCGCATTAAAAAAGCCGATATATGCAATGTTTATACCTTGTTGAATGTGGTGGATTTAAATTGCAGCTTGTACCGCATTACCAACCAAACGGCGTGTGCCGAAGACGATGGCGATTTTATGAACATTGCTGCGGAGTTTAATACGGACTATTTCCGCAAGCTGTATGGCGATGCCACAGATGACGCACTCATCATTGAAAAGCTATTGGCCGAATTGGCGCAGATGCAATTGATTGCAGCAGATACAGTACCTGTGATTGCCGCCATCAAACGTATCCCTGGTGGCTTTTTGGTGCCAGATGCAGCCGCGCGTGATGCGTGGGAGCAGGACCAAGGCACCATTATTCAACACTACCCAGAGATTGCATTGTTAGCGATGTCGAGTGGTTTCTTTGCGACTTCACTCAATGATCAAGTGGTGCAAGGCTTACATTATGCCGCAACGAAGCAACATATATTGCCTGTGGATATTTCTGAGAAGGCGATGGCATTAAGTGCCTAAATGCAAAACCAGAATTTAGCGGGAAAAACGCCTTCTGATTACTGAAAAGTAGTGACTAGTCATGTGGCATTATCAATATACGAAAAAGTCTATTGATTAAATGAAGTAGCGCCTCAAACGCTGAGTTGGAGCATATATGCCACTAGAAGATTGCAGAATTATAGAATTGCCCAAAATTCATGATCCCCATGGGAATTTAACCTTTGTGGAAAACAGCTCGCAGATTCCATTTGAGATGCAACGCGTGTATTACGTCTACGATGTGCCGGGTGGCGCCGAGCGTGGCGGCCATGCACACAAAGGCTTGCATCAGTTCATAGTCGCTATGTCCGGTAGCTTTGACATCACCTTGGATGATGGCAAAAACAAACGCAAATTCCACTTAGCACGCTCTTATTACGGTTTATATGTATGCCCGATGATTTGGCGCGAAATCGACAATTTCTCATCTGGCTCCGTGCTGATGTGTTTGGCTTCTAACAAATACAGCGAAGACGATTACTACCGCAAGTATGATGATTTTATGCGTGCACGCTGGGCTGCTGCCTAGTCAGGCACCATTCAATTAGAAATCAAGCTGTGATTCCATTTTTAGATTTAAAAGCCGCTTATCATGCGCTAGCTAAAGAGCTAGATGAAGCGGTATTACGTGCCAGCCGTTCTGGTTGGTATATTGGCGGCCCCGAGGTGGAAACCTTTGAAGCCGCTTTTGCGCAATATACCCAAGCCCAATATTGTGTAGGGGTAGGCAATGGTTTAGATGCGTTAACACTGGCTTTACGAGCTTTGGATGTGGGTGCTGGTGATGAGGTGATTGTGCCTTCGCACACCTTTATTGCCACTTGGTTGGCAGTCAGTGCAGTGGGTGCTACGCCTGTGCCGGTGGAGCCTGCCACAGGACAATACGTGATTACCGCAGAAGATATCGCACCACATATTACAAAACGCACCAAAGCCATTATGCCGGTGCATTTATATGGCATGCCGGCAGACATGCCAGCCATTTGCGCACTGGCAAAACAACACGGGTTATATGTAGTAGAAGATGCCGCCCAAGCACACGGCGCTACCATCCATGGTGAGCGTATCGGTAGCCATGGCGATGTGGTGGCGTGGAGCTTCTACCCCGGTAAAAATTTAGGGGCGCTGGGCGATGGTGGTGCAGTCACCACGCAAAACGCAGATTTAGCAAAACGCATTCGCCAATTAGGCAATTATGGTTCGGCGGTTAAGTATTACAACGATGCGTTGGGCGTGAATAGTCGCCTAGACCCGATCCAGGCAGCTGTCTTAGCCGTTAAGCTAAAGTACTTAGATGCATGGAATGCACGCAGACAAACCATAGCAGCACGTTACCAAGCAGCATTGGCAGATTTGCCTTTGGTGTTGCCCACAACACCAGCAGGCGCAAGCCCGGTCTGGCATTTATACGTAGTGGCAACACCGCAGCGCGATGCACTGCAACAACACCTTACACAATCAGGTGTGCAAACGCTGATTCACTATCCTGTCCCGCCGCACAAGCAGCAGGCCTATCAGCATCTCCCCATTGCGCAAGCAAGTTACCCACTGGCTGAGCAATATGCGCAACAAACTCTCAGTTTACCTATCGGCCCGCAATTGTCAGATGCCGACGTAGAGGCCACAATTAATGTAGTTCGCACATTTTTCGCCTAATTTCGCACTTTTTCCTAGTGGTTTTTGTATCAAAATAGAACTCGCCACGTAAGGCTTTGTCACACACGCAAATATTTGAATGAGAGTGTGTATATGAGCATCAAACGCGGTTTTTGGATTGTATTCTTTAGCGGGTTCTGGCAATTATCCGATGCAGCCTGTTTAAACACCACGCAGTTAGAAACTCTGCAACAGAATGAGCAAAATTATTTGCTCAACCGTATTCCGCCGGCCTTTACGCACGCCGTGAGTGATCAACTAGTGACGCTGAAAGTCACCGAAAAGCAAGACGAGCCATGTACTGCGCTATTAACATTAAGCTTGCCCGCTGCACATCTGGAAGAAGCGAATGCGGTTTTGGATGCTGAGCCTGCTAAGAAAATTATGTTGGCGGCACAAGGTTATGCCATCCCAAGCACCACACAAATAGAAGCAGCGTTTAGAGTAACGCCTGCTAACTTGGAGATACCATCCACTGAAATTTTACAAACCGCTGCCCTAGGTCAATTACGCGCAAGTGTAGAGATGATGTACTCACTGATTACGCAAGCACGGGCAAATTTGGCAGAAAACGCACAAAATACTACGCCTTGGAGCACGGCATATCAGCAAGCAAACACGCAGCGTTGCACTGAAAAATATACGGCCCAAACGGGCCAAGATAGGGTAGCTGCCTGCGCCTGCCAAGCCAAGACATTAGCAGCGCATGTGAGCGAACGACAAATGGCTTACATTGATTATGTACGGTCTAACCCATATGCGATGGCGACCGGTAGCAGTCAGTATTTCGCACGATTGGAGAGCAAAACGAAATCTGATTGTGGTTTGGCGGCTAAAAAATAACCTTGCTAGTAACTGATTTGGCCGGATAGATACCATGCAGCTTGGTTGGTTTTGTCAGCCACGTCACCTAAATCTACGGCCGCAGCTGTAACGGAAAAGCGTTTGTGTGGAAACCAAGTGACAAACACATCTTTGGCATCGTTCTCGTTAAATGATGATAGGTTATCTGGCTTGTAACGATATTCCATACCCACCAGTAAGTTATCTGTCAGCATAATAGCGGCGGAATAAGAAGGTTTGATTTGGTAATCGTTATTCAAATCCCCACCAAACCCTAATAAGCCAAACTGGTTGGCTTTGGTGGCAATCAGCGTGGCACCTAGCAATAGGTTTCTACCAAATACCGCATCTAAATATAGTTTGGATGCAGCTAGGTAGTAATCTACCCCAGTGCTGTCTTTGCCACCAACCAACTTAGGCACAAGATCAAAATCTTCGTTATGCTTAATCAGTGCCCCAGCTGATACTTGCGGCACCCAGGTGTCTTGATCGTAAATGGCATCACCAAATAAGCGCAATTTAATGCCCATGGTGTTCAAGCGAATAGATTCTTTGGGCACGGTGCTACCCAGTTCAAATTTGGTTTGACTGACGCTCAACTCAAGGCGATTGTAAAAGCCCACTGCAATACCACCGGTATTCAATTCAAAATCATCACCGGTTTTTGCGCGCGTAAAAAAAGCAGAGCCGCCAATTTGTGCATCGGTGCCATAGCCTGCAATCATCGCCCAAGGGGTGAGACCGCCACCACCAGCCCCCTCAATCTGTGAGACACCACCGGTGCCCAATAGACGGTCACCCGCTAAGGCATGGTTAATACTCAAGCCTAATAAGCATGCAACTGCCAACGCAGATTGTTTGATGATATTTAAATTTCTCATGACAACTATCCCACTCCAATGATATGTTTCAATTATTAATGATTCGCGCACTAACTATTATATGGAGATAAGCAAGGTTTAGGCCTCATTTCTTGCGATTGAATCAATTCACTTGGGCATATGATGCCAATATCCAATAGCGTCGGAGTATGAAATGAAATCACTGCTGTTAAGTTTAGGTTTGCTGATGATGGTCACGGCTTGCAAAACCACAAGCGCGCCGGAGGCCAGCCTGTATCAACGAATCGGTGGTAAGGAAATGCTCTATACCATTTCTTCGCAAACTTTAGATAAAGTCGCGCAAGATCCAGCCACCAAGCGCTCTTTCGAGGGCGTGAAGATGGCAACCCTCAAGCAATCCCTAGCGGATTTTTTGTGCGTACAGACCGGAGGCGATTGCGTTTACGAAGGTGAAACCATGAAAAATTCGCATGCAGAATTAAATATCACCACCGCCGAATTTGAACTGATGGTGCAAGACTTGCGCGATACTTTGGATGCCAACCATATCGGCACACGCGAAAAAAACGAATTGTTGAAAATATTAGCCCCGATGAAGCGCGATGTGGTGACCAAATAATGATGAAACTGTTCAAAAATCCAACACCCTTGTTCATAAGCCTTGGTTTATTGCTGGCATCGCAATTTGTGGTTGCAGCGGAAGTGACGGTAGAAGTGCGTGATAGCAAAGGCAACAAACTTGTGGATGCGATTGTTTATATAGAAAATAGCAAAACAGCCAGTCAAGCAGCAAGTAAAGAATTCCAGATTGAGCAAAGAGGGCGGCAATTCAATCCGCAGGTGTCCGTAGTGCAAACTGGCACCAATATCAATTTTCCCAATAAAGATAAAGTAAGGCATCACGTTTACTCATTCTCACCCGCAAAAAAGTTTGAATTAAAACTGTATTCTGGCGTGCCGGCTAACCCCGTAATGTTTGATAAAGCGGGTACCGTGGTGTTGGGCTGTAATATTCATGACACTATGCTGGCGTTTATTCATATTGTTGATACCCCATACCATGCCAAGACTGATGGTAATGGCGTTGCCAAAATCAGCAATGTGCCAGAAGAAGGTTACCAGCTTAAGGTGTGGCATTACGCCCTAAAAACTGAGAACAAACCAGCCGAACAAGCCATCACGGTCAAAGCGACTAATGCACCGGTGGTCATACAGCTAGACATTAATGACGCGAAACTCATTTAGCTACCAATCCAGAATAGCCCAATGAAATTTAAAAGCCTAAAACAACAAATCGTCATCATCTTTCTCACCTTGGTGTTGGCTATTCAATTAGTCGGGCTCATTCCAATTGATCGTAGCGTCGATAAAAACGTCAGAAATCTAGTGGCAAAAGAACTGGAAGTCGGTGAGAAAGTCTTCCTAAACTTGCTGGAAAGTAACAACGAAAACATTATTAACGGCGCAAAAGTGTTGGCAGCCGATTATGGTTTTCGTGAGGCGATTGCCTCAAACGACCAAGAGACGATACTCTCAGCACTCAATAATTTCCAAAGCCGGATTCATGCCGATATTGCCATTTTCCATGGTCTGGAAAATGAAATCACTACCGTTTCAGGGGACTTAACCGAGCAGGAAGCATTGCCCGCGGTACAGCATCTTATCGACAATTACTCCGCATCTACACAAAAAATCCAGTTTGATATTTTCAATGGCATGCCTTACCAGTTGGTGGCAGTGCCAATTAAAGCGCCTATTATTATTGGTTGGATGGTAGTGGGTTTTGAAATAGACGATGTATTGGCGTTAAAAATCAATCAGCTAAGCAATCTACAAGTCACTTTTGTGCAACAAACTAAAGACAAATCATGGATATCCAACGCATCCACTTTGTCTGCCGAAGAACAACGTATCGTCAAAAACTATTTTTCTCAAGTCAAAAGTGATGCGATAGCCAATGAAATGGATGTCGGTGGCGAGCTTTACGAAACCAAATACCTGATATTGCACGATAACAAAGATAATAAACTTTTAGCCGTGTTGCAGCGCTCTGTCACCGCTGAGATTGCACAATTTCAAGCCATGAAATATAGCCTGTTTATCCTGACCATTTTGGGTTTAGGCGTGTTCAGCATCGCCATTATTTACGTGTCAAATTACATAGTCGCACCGATTACAAAGCTGACGGAATACGCCAAGCAGCTGGAGTTTGGCAATTATGAAGCTGAGATTGAAACGGATCGTATCGATGAGATTGGTGAACTAAGCAAATCCTTTAGTGCGATGCGTGAAGCTATCGCTACCAGAGAAGAGCGTGTGAAACGCCTAGCGTTTGGTGACGAGACCACTGGTTTGCCAAACCGCGCTGCATTCATTCAACAACTGGGCGACAGAATTCGCGTGCATCGTAATCGTAACCAACCACTCTCGGTACTGGTACTCAATCTGGATAGATTTAAACAGATCAACAAAATTTTAGGGCGTGATTTGGGTGACGTGCTGTTGTATGAAGTCGCCAAAAAAATTAAGGCAGTGGTTAGAGGCGACGATTTGGTCGCTCGTCTGGGTGCAGACGAATATGGCGTGTTGCTATCTAATTTAACGGAAGAGCAATCCTTAATCGTGGCAGATAAGCTCAAAAAAGCTTTTGAAGTGCCGTTAGAAGTCGCACAACAAAAAATTGATGTAAGTGCCGGTTTTGGCATTGCCAACTATCCGCAACATGGTGAAAGTGACGAGGCCTTGTTGCATAACGCCGAAACCGCGCTCAATGTTTCCAAACTTCGTAACTCCGACATTGTGGTGTACCACCCACAATTGGATTCGGGCGCGCAAGAAAACCTCACCATGGCCACCGATTTGAAGTCGGCTATCCAAGGTCATCAGCTTGCTTTATACCTACAGCCCAAAATCAATATGCAAACCAAACAAGGCTATGCGGCAGAAGCGTTGGTACGTTGGATACATCCGGAAAAAGGCTTTATTTTTCCCGATCAGTTCATTCCATTTGCCGAACAAACTGGCCTGATTCAGGGTATTACTTTGTGGATGCTAGAAGAAGCTTGCCGCGTACATGCAGCATTAAAAAAAGAGGGTATAGCACTCACCATCGCCGTCAATATCTCCACACGCGATTTGATTAGCTCGGATCTGCCAGAAAAAATCGAGCAAATTTTTAAGCTACATGACGTCACTGTTGATGCGATTTCACTGGAAATTACCGAGAGCAGTATTATGGATGACCCGGTACGCGCAGAAGCCACTTTGCAGCGTTTGTCGCAAATGGGATTAAAAATTGCTATTGATGATTTTGGTACCGGTTATTCTTCATTGGGCTATTTGAAACGCCTGCCAGTGCAAGAGTTAAAAATCGATAAATCATTTGTAATGAATATGGCAACCAATGAAAACGATGCCATTATTGTGCGTTCCACCGTTGATTTAGGGCATAACCTCAACCTGAAAGTGGTGGCCGAAGGCGTAGAAAATCTAGAAGTTTGGGATTTATTGGCTAAAATTGGCTGTGATTATGGGCAAGGGTATTTTATGGGCAAACCCATGCCAGAAAAAGACTTTAAATCTTGGCTGGTGCGCTGGGAAGAGCAGATTAAAAGTATGAATGCAGATAAGGCTGACACTACTAAGAAGAAGGCAACTGTCCACAAAATTAAAGGTTAAAAGCGCATAAAGCGCCTTTGTCATTTATTTCACTACTTTAGCGCAAGCGTAAAGTAAAACACCAATCACCACCAAGATACCAATCAAAGTATAAATACCTACTGCGCCTTGTATTTCCATTTACTTAATCCTTCATAAAAAATTGTATTATCACTATTGCATTCGCAATATTTCACTGGCAAACAACAGAATATTCTGCGGACAATATTTTAACGAATTAAGTCATATTCACAATGGCTATGCGAGGATTAAGTCCCAGTGGTCTAAAATTCAACCATTTCAAAATCGGCTTTACTTACACCGCATTCTGGGCAAACCCAGTCGGCGGGTACATCTTCCCAGCGCGTACCTGGCGCTATGCCATCCTCAGGCCAACCTTTTTCTTCTTCATAAATCAAACCGCACACGGTACACATCCAAGATTTCATATTGGTTTCCTTATTATTCCGTCACATGCCTTATGCATAGCGCGAGTATAACGCTCAACACGATTGTATTGCATGATAACAATAGAAAAACGAACGCTCCTATGCTGCGAGCGTTCGTTTTGGTTGCTAATCAAGCTTGTGATTATTTCAAATCATAACGATCTGCATTCATCACCTTGGTCCAAGCAGCCACAAAGTCTCTCACAAACTTCTCTTTTGCATCGTCTTGCGCGTACACTTCTGCATAAGCACGCAAAATGGAATTAGAACCAAACACCAAATCTACACGTGTTGCTGTCCATTTGGTATTGCCCGATTTGCGTTCACGTATCTCATACAGGTTTTTACCCACTGGGTTCCATGTGTAATTCATGTCCGTCAAATTCACAAAGAAGTCTGTGCTGAGCACACCCACACGGTCAGTAAACACGCCATGTTTGCTCCCACCATGGTTGGTGCCCAACACCCGCATACCGCCCACTAATACCGTCATTTCGTGCGCAGTTAAGCCCATCAATTGCGTACGGTCTAACAGCATTTCCTCGGCAGAAACAATATAGTCACCTTTCAACCAATTCCGATAGCCATCATGCACCGGTTCAAGTACTTCAAAGGATTCTACATCGGTCATGGCTTGCGTTGCGTCACCACGCCCCGCTGCAAAAGGCACGGTGATATTCACACCGGCATCACGCGCAGCTTTTTCCACGGCAGCCGTACCGCCTAATACAATCAAATCGGCCATGCTGACTTGTTTGCCCAACTCAGCTTGCACACCCTCCAGTACTTTCAATACCTTTTGCAATCTTGCCGGTTCGTTACCTACCCAGTCTTTTTGTGGGGCTAAACGAATACGTGCACCGTTGGCACCACCACGGAAGTCTGAACCACGGAAAGTGCGTGCGCTGTCCCAAGCCGTTGCTACCAACTCAGCCACGCTTAAGCCGCTATTCAACAGTTTAGCTTTAAGCTCAGCAATTTCTGTATCGCTTAACGTATAGTCAACGCTCGGCACTGGGTCTTGCCAAATCAAATCCTCACTTGGCACATCGGGTCCAATATAACGTGTTTTCGGACCCATATCGCGGTGCGTTAATTTAAACCAAGCACGCGCGAACACATCAGAGAAGTAAGCAGGATCTTTGTGAAAACGCTCAGCAATTTTGCGGTACTCAGAATCAAACTTCAGTGCCATGTCCGCATCCGTCATGATAGGTTTGCGACGGATAGATGGGTCTTCAACGTCTACCGGCATATCTTCTTCGGCGATATTAATCGGCTCCCATTGGTGTGCGCCAGCAGGGGATTTCTGCAACCACCAATCGTATTTAAATAACATATCAAAGTAGCCGTTATCCCATTGTGTCGGGTTAGTCGTCCAGGCCCCTTCAAGACCACTGGTGACAGCGTCACGGCCAACGCCACGTGTGGTATGGTTCATCCAACCAAGCCCTTGCTCTTCTACATCCGCGCCTTCTGGTGCTGGGCCAAGATTCGCCGCACTACCATTACCGTGCGCTTTACCAACGGTATGACCACCCGCAGTTAACGCAACAGTTTCTTCGTCGTTCATGGCCATACGGGCAAAGGTCACGCGCATGTCATTCGCCGTTTTGATTGGATCTGGGTTACCATCCACACCCTCTGGGTTCACATAAATCAAGCCCATCATGACAGCGGCCAATGGATTCTGTAAATCGCGTTCACCAGAATAGCGGCTGCCTTCAGCACCTGTTTTGGCCAACCATTCTTTTTCAGAGCCCCAGTAAATATCTTTCTCTGGGTGCCAAATATCCTCACGACCAAACGCAAAGCCAAATGTTTTTAAGCCCATCGACTCATAAGCAATATTGCCAGCAAGAATCATTAAATCGGCCCAGCTAATTTTGTTGCCATATTTTTTCTTAATCGGCCACAACAAACGGCGTGCTTTATCCAGATTGCCGTTATCAGGCCATGAGTTCAACGGGGCAAAGCGTTGATTGCCAGTACCTGCACCGCCACGGCCATCGGCAATACGGTAAGTACCTGCCGCGTGCCATGCCAAACGAATCATCAAACCACCGTAGTGTCCCCAGTCAGCGGGCCACCATGATTGACTGTCCGTCATTAAGGCTGTGACATCTTTCTTCAGTGCCTCTACATCTAGTTTCTTCAGTTCTTCAGCGTAATTAAAGTTGGCGCCCAGCGGGTTGGTCTTAGTATCGTGTTGATGCAAAATATCTAAATTTAAAGCATTTGGCCACCAGCTCATGGTGCCTCCAGCAGAAGTGGTATTGGTATTTGCGCCATGCATGACTGGGCATTTCCCTGTTGTTGGTTTATTCTCCATGGTTAAACTCCTCTCTCGTCGTTATTGATATGGGTATTACAGTGGTGTTGCGTTTTGTTAGCTTTGGTTAAATATGGGTGATTCATCGCTCACTCCTTTGATGATGGTTATCGGTATTGCAGTTGGCAAGGTATCAATAGGTCAGAGCATAGCCTGCCAATAATTCAATCATTAGCTGGCTGCTTGTTGTAATCAGTGTTTGCATGATGCGCTCCTTTTTTGACGTTGATGTGATGCATGTGTTGCATTCTAGACAGCGCATTTCAATTTGTATAATTGTATGATTTGATATTGTTGATAAGTAATATTTATCATATGATGATAGTCCAAGCGATGTGATAGAGGAGGGTAGGCATGACATTGATTGAACTCAAGTTTGTGGTCGCAGTGGCACAAGAGCGTAATTTCCGCCGTGCAGCGGAAAAATGTTTTGTCACGCAGCCAGCACTCAGCCTAGGCATTAAAAAGCTGGAAGATGAGTTGAATATTTCTATTTTCGAGCGTAGCCGTTCTGAAGTCACACCCACTGAAGTTGGCGTGCAAATCATAGAACAGGCGAACGTGGTATTAGAAGAAGCGGCGCGCCTGAAGGAAATGGCCAAACTGGGCACCAATCCATTGCATGGTTTATTCAAGTTAGGCATGATTCATTCGGTTGGCCCCTATTTGTTGCCCGAGATTATTCCTATATTACGCCAATCAGCGCCGGAGATGCCTTTAGAAGTGGAAGAAAACCTCACCGCAAACTTAGAAGCGCAGCTCAGAAACGGTGTGATTGACGCGGCGATTATTGCACTGCCATTCAATATACCCGGTATCAACATCGAGATTTTGTACGATGAAGCCTTTAAAGTCGTTGTGCCTGCTGATCATCATTGGGCTGGTCGGCAGGAGATTGATTCGGCTGAGCTGTCCGAGGAGAAAGTGCTCTTGCTCAATAGCGGCCACTGTTTTAGTAATCAAGTGACACAGGCTTGCCCAGAGCTTTCTCGCAAAGGTGAAGTGTTACAGGGTAACTCATTGGAGACCATCCGAAACATGGTGGCTTCTAATCTTGGTATCACTGTACTGCCAGCATCCGCCACAGTCGCGCGTTACCAAAACCCGCTAGTGAGCGTAGTGCCGTTTAAGCAACCCGCACCTACGCGCAGAATCGCGATTGCTTGGCGCAAGAGTTTTGTCAGAACGGCTGCGATTGAAAAGCTAATAGAGGCAATTCAAACCGCCAATCAGCGTATTCAATAATTGAAAACAATGTTACTAGGATAAATTTATAGGGTTGAATCGGTAGAAGATGTGCGCAGTATGCGGCCAAATAAAAAAAGGGAGCATTTGCTCCCTTTTAACATAAACAAAATTATTTGTTCATTACGTACATTGTTACTTCAAAGCCAAAACGCATTTCAGTAGCTGCTGGTGTTGTCCACATGGTAGTTCTCCTAAATGGGTTATTAAATAAATCAATCTATAATTGAATGATATCTGAGTCACGAAAAAACATAGTGTGCTTAATGCTTAAATCACACTCATGATTTCCATGAGATGTTTAAGAGGGATTATTAGGGGGATGAAGGGTAATTGAGCGAGACGCGATAACCAGCTACTGCGATATCAGAAGTGTTTAGTTGTAGCTTGATTCGAATTTCTTCTTTTGCGGCAATACCTCGTGTGACAGAAGACTGATTTTGCAAGTACTGGTCGGCTCTAAATGTGCGTCTAAGCACTGGATCATCTTCCGTATTAGTGAGTGTGAGCTCGATGTTGGGGTATGCTTGTGCAAAATTAGCGTGATTAATCAAAGTGCTAGAAAATATCAACACATTCTGATAAGTCAGATGTTCTTGCATGTCCGAGTCATCAATGGTGAGCAAATCGATCCGTTGAGGGAGCGGGACAGAACACTTTAAAACTTCACATGCTTGGGTTAGTAACGGCTTAGTTTGTGGATAAAAGGCTGCAATTTCTGTGCGCTTAAAGTATACAGATTGGCCTGCGAGCAATAGCAGCAACAATAAGCCCAGAACAAATGCTGGCCAGCTAAATGGCTTGCGCCTCCAACCTTTGTCTAACGGCTCATCCACCGTTAAATCATTCAAAAAGCTTGGTGTTTGATAACTGTCTTGACTGGTTTCAGATGGCGTGGTCGCTGTAGTTATGTCCGCATTGGCTAATGCAGTTGAGTTAGCTGGGGCAGTGTCTTCAATAAATTGATCCTGCAAATGAGCAGGCACTGTCATTTCAATATGTTCAGCGGCCTCTGGTTGAGTTTCAGGGGTGAGTGAAACTTCACTCAGTACAGCCTCTACCTTAGTAGGCACTGACTTTTTGGTGCGTGTCTGCTTAATAAGATAGGTTTTAGCATTGAATACATGCTGACAAGTGCCGCAACGAACTTGACCATCGTAAGCTTTAAGCTGTTCTTTTTTAACAACAAATTGCGTATTACACTCAGGGCAAGAAGTAACGAGAGGCATTTTATTTTTTGGTTCCAGTCAGTAATACCCAGCCATCTTTGATGACGGGTGGATGTACTTCAAACCACTCGCTGTATTGTTCAGCCAGTGCATCTTGCTGCGTGTCCAGAATACCAGACAATGCAATTTTACCGCCAGTTTTGCAGGATTTGGCAATCACCGGCGCCAACACCATCAGTGCGCTGGATAAAATATTGGCCACTACAATATCGTAGGCTTCGTGCAAATAAGCATTAGAGTCATAAAAGGCAATATCTACCTGATTGTTCTGTGCATTGTAGCGACTGGCTACAATCGCTTGCGGGTCGATATCTACGCCGGTGACTTCCGTCGCCCCTAGTTTTTTTGCAGCGATCGCTAAAATGCCAGAGCCACAACCATAATCCAGCACCTTTTGCAGACTAGTTTGTTGGGTTAGCCACTCAAGACATAAGTGCGTGGTAGGGTGGCTGCCTGTGCCAAAAGCTAATCCTGGGTCCAGCACGATATTAATTGCATCTGGTGTTGGCGCCTCATGCCAAGTGGGCACAATCCACAGTTTGGATGTAATGGGAATTGGCTCAAACTGAGACTGCGTTAGGCGCACCCAGTCTTGTTCCTCAATCACTTCAGTACTGTAGCTAAAGCCTTGGATATCGGTGGCATGCTCAAGTGCAGTGAGCAGTTGTTGGATGTCCGCATCAGATTCCAGCATCGCCGTGACCACATTTTGGTGCCAAATACCAGGGGGTGGATCGCCGGGCTCGCCAAAAATGGCTTGCTCAGCCAGCGTCTCTGCATTGGCATCCTCAATGCTCACTGAGAGCGCACCTAAGTCCATCAGTGCGTCACTCAGCGTCTCTGCATTGGCATCGTTTGCCTGAATTTTAAGTAGTAGCCAACTCAAGATTTACTTACTATGTATACCTAACTTTTGTTCGAGGTAGTGGATGCTGGTGCCACCAAGGTGGAAAGCTGCATCTGCCATTAAATCTGCATGTAACGGGATATTGGTTTTAATCCCTTCCACATACATTTCAGACAATGCGATACGCATGCGCGCAATCGCTTGTTCACGGGTTGCACCGTAAGTAATGAGCTTGCCTATCATCGAATCATAATGTGGAGGTACCACATAACCACCATAAGCATGGGTATCAATACGCACACCAGGGCCGCCCGGCATGTGGAAACGATTGATAGTGCCTGGCGATGGAATAAAGTTATAGGGGTCTTCTGCGTTGATACGACACTCAATGGCATGGCCACGCAGCTCCACATCTTTTTGGCGGAATTGCAGTTTTTCACCCGCTGCAATAAAGATCTGTTGTTGCACTAAGTCTAAGCCCGTAATCATTTCTGTCACGGTATGCTCAACCTGCAAGCGAGTATTCATTTCAATAAAATAGAACTCACCGTTTTCGTACAAGAACTCAAATGTACCTGCACCGCGGTATTTAATTTTACGACAAGCCTCAGCACAACGTTCGCCGATTTTATCGCGTAATTTAGGATTTAACAGCGGAGATGGCGCTTCTTCAATGATTTTTTGATGGCGACGTTGCATGGAGCAATCGCGATCACCCAAGAATACAGCGTTACCATGTTGGTCTGCCAATATTTGAATCTCGATATGACGTGGATTTTCTAAAAACTTTTCCATGTATACCATTGGATTACCAAATGCAGCTTGTGCCTCGGCTTTGGTCATAGAAACTGCGTTAATCAGTGCAGCTTCGGTATGCACGACGCGCATACCACGACCACCACCGCCACCCGCGGCTTTAATAATGACGGGGTAACCGATTTTCTTGGCTGTTTTGATGATTTCTGCTGGGTCGTCAGGCAGTGCACCTTCAGAACCTGGTACACATGGCACGCCCGCTTTACGCATTGCATCTTTGGCAGACACCTTATCACCCATCAGGCGAATGGTTTCTGCGCGTGGGCCAATAAACACAAAGCCACTTTGTTCCACACGTTCTGCAAAGTCAGCGTTTTCTGATAAAAAGCCGTAACCAGGATGAATCGCTTGCGCGTCAGTGACTTCAGCAGCACTAATCACAGCGGGAATGCTTAAATAGCTTTGATTAGAAGGTGCTGGACCAATGCAAACAGACTCATCTGCTAGTTTTACATATTTTGCTTCGCGGTCTGCTTCCGAGTGTACAGCAACGGTACGTATGCCAAGCTCACGGCAGGCGCGCTGAACACGAAGCGCAATTTCACCGCGGTTGGCGATTAATATCTTCTCAAACATAATTCATTAACCAATCAGGAACAATGGCTCACCGTATTCAACAGGTTGACCGTTTTCAACAAAGATTTTCTTCACGACACCAGAGTAGTCACTTTCAATCTCGTTGAGTAATTTCATCGCCTCGATGATGCACAGAGTGTCACCGGAAGAGACACTGGAACCCACATCAACAAATGATTTAGCATCTGGTGAGGAGGCGCGGTAAAAAGTACCTACCATCGGTGATTTAACAATTTGACCCTCTTCTTCAGCCGGCACTGCTGGTGCTGGGGCAGGTGATGCGGCGGTAGGTGCGGCCGATGGTGCTTGTTGTGGTGCGGAGACATAGTGCGTAACAGGGGCTGCACTATGCATTAGTGCGCGGCTGATACGTACTTTTTCTTCACCTTCTGTCAGTTCCAGCTCGGAAATGCCAGATTCCTCCACTAGATCAATCAATTTTTTAAGTTTGCGTAAATCCATATAGACCTCGGTATTAACTGAATATATTTATAATAATGTTAGGGTTTGGTGATATAGCGATAAGCAGCAAAATAACCCTCTGCGCCCAGTCCGCTAATCACGCCAGTGGCGATATCGCTAAAATAAGAATGGTGCCTAAACTGCTCGCGCGCGTAAACATTCGACAGGTGTACCTCAATAAATGGAATATTCACGGCGGAGATTGCGTCGCGTATCGCGATGGAAGTATGCGTAAATGCAGCTGGATTAATGATGATGTAGTCGACACGATTCACCATTAACGACTGAATTTTGCTGACAATGTCTGCTTCAGAGTTGCTCTGAAAAGACTCAAGTTGATGACCGTCATGTTTGGCCATATTGGCTAAAGTGGTATCAATATCCACTAAAGTAACAGTGCCATAATGTGCCGGTTCACGCGTGCCCAACATATTCAAATTGGGTCCGTGCACCACCAAAATCGATTTAGCGGACATTGCAGGCTTCCAAGCAACAATTTAAACGAATTTGCATAGGAGCGAGTTTGCCGAAGTTATGAATTTTTGTCCAGCTAAATCACAGCATTTAGACGAAGATAAAGCCTAAAAAATGGCCCAAACCCAAGTTTTTTGAGTAGGCCTCTACAAGATAGGGTTCAGCGATTTTTCTAACATGGCCTTGGAAATGCGTCCAAAAAATGTTTGATGCACAGTGCCATCTGCCTTAATAACCACGGTGTAAGGTAACACGCCTTTGTTATTGCCCAAGTTGGTGGCAATTTCCATCCCTGCCATGTCGGCAGCAAAGAGTGGATAGCTGACTTTTGTGCTGTTGGTGAACTCACTGATGGCGCTGACCTCATCAATCGCTACACCCAATACCACAACATTTTTTGCTGCGTATGCCTCATGGAGTTCGGATAACTCGGGCATTTCTTCGCGGCAAGGCTCACACCAAGTCGCCCAAAAATTGAGCACAACGATTTTGCCTTGATAAGCGCTGAGCGGCTTAGTTTCACCTTTTTCATTCGGAAAGCTCGCAGCAAAGAGCGGGGCTGTTGATTGTTGTGCGCCGTCTTCCACTTGCGTATTTAAAAATAAATGAAAAATAGCAAACCCCAAACCCGCAATCAGGATGAGGTAAATGAGGGGTGTTTTAAGTTTTGCAAACATTAAGGCTGTACCGTGTTAAGAATGGCTAGGAAAGCATCGGCATCTTTATAGCCAACGACTTTGGGAGGTGTTTCTTTGCCTGCCCGATCAAAAAACAAAATCCCGGGCGGGCCAAATAATTCAAATCGTTTTAATAATGCGGCATCGTCAGCATTATTGGCCGTGACATCAGCTTGCAACAATACCGCCTGTTTAAGTTTTGACTGCACACGTGGGTCGGTAAATACAAACTGCTCGTATTCCTTGCAGGATACGCACCAGTCTGCATAAAAATCAAACATCACATATTGCCCTTTGGCAGACTGAATGGCTTGGTCTAATTCAGCAACACTGCGCACACGCTTGAAGCTTAAGCCATGTTGCGTCGTTGAACTAGTGCTGGCGAGCACACCGCTTAATGGTTGTAATGGTGATTTAGCACCCGATAACGCGCCAATCAGCAATGCAATTCCAGTAATGAGCATCATGATGGCTATGCCTTTCCAAAAGCGCATGATGGGTTTTGCATCAGTGGGCAGGTGGTCAAGTGCGTGCATAAATATCGCGGGTACAATCAGAAGTGAAGCCCATAACGCTAGTTGAATATAGCTCGGAATGATGGGGCTAATTAGCCAAACCGCCACGCCTAACATGAGTACACCAAACAATTGGCGCACGGCGTTCATCCATGCACCAACACGTGGTAATAAGGTGCCCGCGGATGCCCCTATCAAAAGAAGCGGGAAGCCCATACCGAGTGAGAGTGAGAACAAGGCCACGCCACCCAACACCACATCGTGTGTTTTACTAATATAGAGCAGGGCACCTGCCAAGGGCGCGGCGACACAAGGGCTGATAATGAGCGCAGATAGCACCCCCATCAAAAAGTCACTAAAAAACTGACCACCTTTGATGCGGTTGCTTAAATTAAAAATACTGTTTTCCAAATGGCTAGGCATTTTGAGCTCATAAAAGCCAAACATGGAAAGTGCCAATAATACAAAAATAACCGCGCCAAAGCTCAAGGCCCAAGGTGTTTGCAGTGCGTTACTGAGTAATTGGCCAGACAAGCCAGCCGCAATCCCCAACAACGTATAAGTCAGGCACATGCCCATCGTGTAAGCAAGCGATAGATTAAATGCATGCAAGCGTGACACGTGTGCATTTTTACCGATAATCATGCTGGATAAAATAGGAATCATCGGGAATACACAGGGCGTAAAAGCAAGTAATAAACCAGCTCCAAAGAAGCCCAAAATAATCAGCCACCAACGTCCGCTTTTGAGTAAATTAGAAGCTTGGCTGTCATCGCTTACGCTACTGCTACTTTGCTGATAGGCTGTAACCTCAGCGGGGTTAGAGGTGTTAGGTGCACCAAAATTGAATGTTTTGGTTTGCGGGGCGTAGCACAGGCCTTTTTCGCTACATCCTTGATAGGTGACTTTCAGGGCAAGGCTGTCAGTGCTGGCTACTTTTACCTTGGCAGAAAAATCGTGATGATAGACTTCCTGCTGACCAAAATTAGGGTCATCTTTCATTTCGCCCGCAGGTAGTTCTGCTAAGGCTTCAGTGCCAGCAGGGGCTTGTACCTTAAACTGAATGCGCTGTTTGTATAAGTAGTAGCCGGGTTCTATCTTAAAATCAGCACGTAAAGTTTGGTCATCGGTTGGGGTTATGTTGAGCTGAAAAGCTGCATCGGGAGATAAAAAGTCATCTTCAGATACCTCATCCACAAACATGTTTTTGAGCGGATTGCTGGAAGTTTCGGCAAGCGTACTATTTGCCGATAACAGCAATGTCCAAAAACTTAATGTGATGACGAGTAGTCTTAACATGGTGCTCCCAAAGCTTAATTTTTTGCGGTGTTTGCGCTGACCCATTGTAAATAGGCGGGTAAACCACCATCTACATTGAGACAAAGAATGTCAGGAAGTTCGTAGGGGTGATGTTTTAAAATACAAGACTCCACTTCCGCATACTGTTGACGAGTTGTTTTAATGGTCATCGGCCATTCGGTAGCGCGTTCAATGGCATTGTTCCATGCATATACCGATTGGCATGGACTCAAAATGTTAACACAGGCCGCAAGTTGATGTTGTATCAGCATGTCTGCAATTTTATTTGCACACGCTTCGTCAGGGACATGGGTCAACACGATTATAATTTCGGCATTATCCATGGTGTGCGAATAGCAGTCTCCAACTAAAGGGTTAATCATGCGTTTATTGTTTACGCTTATTTTACTTGCTTTTCCAATTGCAGAAATAGTGCTGTTGATTCAGCTTGCCGATGCCTACGGCTGGTGGTTGTTAGTTTATTTAGTCGTGATTGGCTATTTAGGCTTACAGCTGATTAAGGGCGAGAAGGTATTAATGGCACCAAGAATGATGCAAAGTTTGGCTGGTGGCAATCCTGTAAAGGCTTTGATGGGCACGGCACGTAATATGGTGGCCGGTGTGCTGTTGCTCATTCCGGGTGTGATCAGCGATGCTATTGCCGTGATATTGTTGTTGATTCCAATTGAACAAAGCAAGCCGAACACGCAAGCTGATGCGAGTAACGGCACCTACCAAAATAAACGTTATCAACAGCCAGCCAATGATGATGTGATTGAAGGCGAATTTACGCATATTAGAGAAGATTTGGAAAAGAAATAATGAGTGCAAACAACCACCCCAATGTGACTATTCAAAACAGTGGCCATCAATTTCAAGTGCGCCCGAGTCAAACCGTGCTTGAGGCAGCGATTGAAGCTGGTATCAACTTACCTTATGGCTGCAGAAACGGTGCTTGCGGGGCATGCAAAGGCAAAGTGATTTCCGGCAAACTGATGCATGATGATTATCAGGGTAGCGCCATGACCGATGCAGAATTAGCAGCAGGCCAAGCCTTGTTTTGCTGCGCACGTCCATTGGAAGATTTGGTGATTGAGTGCCGTGAGCTGACGGGCGTGAATGGAATTAAACCCAGAATTTTGCCGGTACGTGTGCAGAAAAAAGAACAGTTATCTGGCGATGTGATGGTGTTGTTTTTGCAATTACCTGCCAGCGAGCGTTTACAGTTTGTGGCGGGGCAATATCTGGAATTTATTCTCAAAGATGGCAAGCGCAGAGCCTTTTCTATCGCCAATGCACCGCATGACGATGCGTTGATTGAACTCCATCTACGTTTAGTGCCAGGCGGACAATTCACCCAATACGTATTTGAGGAAATGTCGGAAAAAGCCATATTGCGGATTGAGGCACCTCTGGGCACTTTCTTTTTGCGAGAAGAATCGAACAAGCCGATAGTTTTTGTAGCGGGCGGCACTGGCTTTGCGCCCATCAAAGGCATTATTGAACATATGATTCATCTAGGCATGCAACGTGAAATCGTGTTGTATCGTGGCGGTCGCTTGCAGCAAGACTTATACATGGATGAGCTATGCCAACGCTGGGCAGACTTCTTACCAAACCTGCGCTATATCCCCGTATTATCAGAGGAACCAGCAGATTCAGGCTGGCAAGGCCGAACCGGCTTAGTTCACGAGGCTGTACTTAAAGATTACCCCGACTTAAGTGCGCATCAGGCCTATGTATGCGGTGCACCGGGGATGGTGGAGATAGCCCATAAAACGTTTGTCGAGCAGGGCTTACCAGCAGATGAGTTTTTCAGTGACGCGTTTACGTTTGCGCCTAAGTAATTGTGGATCTCTAGCGCAAGCTGAGTAAGCTTTTTATCATCGCTTCATCGCCGGGCGCTCCCGCAATTTTTACTTTCAAGCCCATCGCAAGTGGTTGTTCAGCTATTCTTGCATGATTCACACAAAGGGTAACCTGTTTTAACCAACTCGCGTCCTTGGCTAAGTCCAGCAGATGACGCATCGCTTCTGAGCTGGTCACTACAATGGCTTTTAAATGCTCATTTGACCAAGCCTTGGCGAGTAGCTCGATATTATCTTGCGGGTTGATACGCTGATAGCATTCTGCAAAGGTGACAGTTGCACCGCGCGATTTGAGGGTATCTGCCAACACCTCACGCCCGCCAACCCCGCGTACAATCATTACCTTTTTACCTTGCATATCTTGGAGTTGTGGCATGGATAGTAAAGACTCACTATCAAATCTGCCCTCTGGAATTAGTACATCTTCAACCCCGAAGTCTTTTAACTCTTTGGCCGTGACTGGGCCAATGGCAGCAAATTTTAAATGGCTGGGAATGGTCTGTTTGAGCAAGTGAGGCATGCCGTGTTGCACAGCATTACTGCTGATAAAAACCACCCAATCATAGTCGTTAATCTTGGCAATCACGTGCTCAAATGGGCTGACATCATCCAGCGCAACAATCTCAATTAGCGGAAATAAAATGACATGGCCGCCGGCTGACTCAATCAAGTGGGTGAGTTTTTTGGCTTGGTCTCTAGGCCGAGTAATCGCAACACTTACGCCAGCAAGCGGTAATGAAGACATACTATTTAATGTGATCTAAGGCAGACAAGATGTGATCTGCACCCAAACTTACTAACTTAGCTGCTAAGGCTTTACCGACGGCCTCTGCATTGCCGACATCCCCTACCATGTGCTCACGCAGCATTTGTGCGCCATCTACACTGGCCACAAAGCCTGTGATGTGAATGTTGTTGCCGTCACGTGTGGCATACGCACCCAGCGGTACGGTACAACTGCCTGCTAGCGCTCGGCTAAAACCACGTTCTGCTTCCACGCATAATTGGGTGTCTGCATGGTTAAGCGGTGCCAAAATATCGATTAAGTCATGACGATTAGCATTAATTTCGATACCAAGCGCACCTTGCCCAACGGCGGGAATGCTGTCTTGCGGCGAAATAAAGCTTCGAATTCTTTCACCTAAGCCCAAACGTATGAGCCCAGCGGCGGCCAGAATAATGGCGGCATATTGGCCTTCATCTAATTTGCGCAAACGTGTCTGCACATTGCCGCGTAAAGATTCAATTTTAAGATGTGGAAAGCGTGCCTGTATTTGGCTTTGGCGACGCAGACTGGAGGTGCCGACCACACTGCCTGCGGGCAATGCCTCTAGCCCATCATATTGATTGGAGACAAACGCATCACGAGGATCTTCCCGTTCACCGGTAGCCACTAGTGCGAAACCTTCGGGCAAGTTCATGGGCACATCTTTCATGCTGTGCACCGCTAAATCAGCACTGCCATTTTCCAGTGCGGTTTCTAGCTCTTTTACAAACAGCCCTTTGCCGCCAATGCGCGCCAATGGGGAATCTAAAATCTGATCGCCAGTAGTGGTCATGCCCAAAATTTGCACATCACATTGCGGATACAATGCTTGTAATTTGGCTTGAATATGTTTGGCTTGCCACATGGCAAGGGCGCTTTCGCGCGAAGCGATGACGAGTTTTTGCGGTGCATTTTTCATAACTTAAATTTTATCACATGCGCTTATGAACACCGGAAAGTGATAAAACATTTGGAACTATGGTGTGGTTTTGGGGTAAGCTTACTCCTCGCATGAAAGTTGAATCGTCATTGTTAAGCGCAAGATAGGAGGCAATTATGCAATATCAAATTGATATTTTTCTCGCATCACTCAATCAGTTTTGGCTACAGTTGGTGAATTTTGTACCACGTTTGTTAGCCGTCTTGGTCATTCTATTTTTTGGTTGGATAGTGGCTAAACTTGTGCGTAGCGGAGTCAAGCGGGTATTGGAATTGATGCAGTTTGATCAGTTTGCACGCAAATCCGGTCTAGAAGCATTTATGAATAGTGGCAATATTCATGTCACATTAAGCGGTGTTATCAGTCAGGTGGTGTATTGGTTGGTGATTTTGCTGTTCGTGATTACCGGTGCCAACGCCTTGGAGCTGACTGCAGTCGCCGGATTGTTACAACAACTAGCCGTCTACTTACCACACATTATCGTGGCGATACTGATTTTGGTGTTTGGTACGCTATTGGCGCGTTTTATGAACCGTATTGTGTTTGCATGGCTACATAGCATTAAATTTCCTCAAGCCTTGGCCGTCAGTACCTCTACAGAATACGGCATTCAAATTTTGGCGGTATTTGTCGCCTTAGAGCAATTAGGTATCGGCATGCAACTCATCTATTCGTTGTTTGTGATTGTGTTTGGTGCTGTATTTTTGGCGCTGGCGATTGCGTTTGGCCTGGGTGGTAAAGATTGGGCTGCTAAAGTGATTGCTGATATGCAGGAAAGAAAAAATAAGCTGTAACCTAGCAATCTGGGCTAATTAAACGTTAGGTTATTAAACCTTAGTTAAATAGTTTTAATCAGGTGTTGCTGGCGACGACTGACGGCGATGGTTTCTGGCACACCTTTTAAGATGGCGACCCACTGTTGTTCGGTTTGCGCATCGTCGTGAGTGATGGTGCGCTTTTCAAACCCAGCAATAAAATGTTTGGCGACCAAACAGTTGCGGTGCATTCTAAGCAAGTGATCACCAAACTCCAGCTCTAATTGCGTCAGTGAATCTTCAATCAAAAACTCGCGTTGTGCTGTTCTAACGGTTACATATTTTTGCTCAGCACGAAAATAAATCACATCACTCAAAGGCACCAAGATCACACGACCACGTTCATGAATGCTTAAATGGGTGCGTATTGGTTGTAACGGTTTAAGCGATTCGATTTGTGCAGGCAATAGCGCACGCACCTTACCCAGTGCTGTTTCCAATCGCTCTTGGCGTATGGGTTTTAGCAGATAATCAATCGCATTGAGTTCAAACGCTTTGATGGCATAGGCATCATAAGCAGTGGTAAAAATAAGTTTAGGAGGCACGGGCAATTGCTGTAAGTGTTGCGCTGCTTCAATGCCATCCATGAGCGGCATGCGTATGTCCATCAAAATCAGGTCAGGCGTATGTTGCACTGCAAGTTCCACCGCTTCTTTGCCGTTTTGGGCTTCTGCCATAATGGTGATTTCTGCCATATCACCCAATAAATCTCGCAATCGGTTACGCGCTGGCGTCTCGTCATCGGCAATTAATATCGTCAGTTTAGTCATGGGTATCTATCGATGAGGTACGCGAATATGCACCAGATAATGGTTATTTTTGACTTCGGATTTGAGCGAAGCTTCTAAATCAAAGTGTAATAATAACCGCTCTTTAATGTTTTTTAGCGCCATTTTATTGCCATGATGCCGATCTTTATCAGCACTAAACGGATTGCTAATGGTAATCAGAATGTCTTCATGTTTACGTGTGATAGTAATCGTGATTTCCCCGCCATCGGGTAGCGGTTCAATGCCGTGATAAACCGCATTTTCGAGCAAGGGTTGCATAATCAATGGCGGTATCATGGCATCTGGTGGCACCTGTTCAATTTGCCAATTCACGCGCAAGCGGTCTTCCAAACGTAATTTTTCTAACGATAAATACTGGCGGCATAATGCAATCTCATCTGCCAACGGGACTAGGTCACGATTATCCGCCATCAGCACACGGAATAAGTCGGCCATATCTTCAAGGGCAGATTCTGCGCGCTTAGGTTGGCTGCGAATGAGCGATAGCACCGCATTGATGCTATTGAACAGAAAATGTGGTCGGATACGCGCCTGTAAAGCTTGAAGGCGTGCCTCTGCAATCGCTGGGGAGTAAGCCCGCTGTTGCAGGTTAAAGTAGTACAACACGATGGCAGTAACGATGCCAGCGAGCAAACAGGCGCGCGTCATGTCTGGAACAAAATCAGGCGCAAAAAATGGGCTCAGTACAGAGAAGGTTAGATTGGTGAGCACCATTTCCAAACTCACTATCGCCACCACACTCATGTGATATTCCAGTTTATCAAGAAGGGGGTGTAAGCCATATAGGCAAAGTAAGCTCACAATCAAGATGGGCTGAACCACTGTGGAAAGCTCAGTGAACTTGGCCAAAAACTGGGAAAAATACTGACTAAGCAATATGGCCGCCATCACCGCGAATAGATTGACGATGAGGATGATACGCAGGTGAATGCCAAAATTATGTAAATTTGGGAGGCGGCTGTTTTTGCGCACGGCTTATAGTTAGTTATAATGATGCGATAAGTATATTATTATTAAAGAAAATTTTCATAAAAACTCTTTGGTTGGTAGTTGTGTCAGCCAAACAAGTGCAATCACTAGCAAAAATGCAAAAGGGATAGAAGTGCAGTCATCAGACGATAAAAAAACATCATCGCTTAATCAAAAGGCAGAGGCATGGTCTGGCCGCTTTAATGAGCCAGTGGCAGAGCTGGTGAAGCGCTATACAGCCTCAGTAGATTTCGACAAACGTCTGGCGCGTTTTGATATTCAGGGTTCGGTTGCTCACGCTCGCATGTTGGGTGCGCAGGGCATCATTAGCACGCAAGACGTGGCTGCCATTGAGCAAGGCTTGACCGAAATTTTGCAAGAAATCGAATCCGATCAATTTGAGTGGTTGCTAGATTTAGAAGATGTGCATTTGAATATCGAGAAACGTTTGACCGATAAAATAGGCGACGCTGGTAAGCGCTTACATACCGGCAGAAGTAGGAATGACCAAGTGGCCACCGATGTTCGCCTGTGGTTGCGTGCTACCGTGGATGATGTGCTCGCCGGCATCAAAGCATTACAAACTGCTTTGTTAGATCTAGCTGAACAACATGCTGATACCATCATGCCGGGTTTTACCCACCTGCAAGTAGCACAGCCAGTGACGTTTGGTCACCACCTCATGGCCTACTTTGAGATGTTAAAGCGCGATGCAGAGCGCTTTGCCGATGCACGTAAACGCATTAACCGTTTGCCACTGGGTGCTGCAGCGCTAGCAGGCACCAGCTATCCTATTCACCGTGAAATGGTGGCGCAATCCCTAGGGTTTGATGCAGTGTGTACTAACTCCCTAGATGCGGTGTCAGACCGAGATTTTGCGATTGAATTTAGTGCAGCGGCTTCTGTGTTGATGATGCATTTATCACGCTTTTCGGAAGAATTGATTCTATGGAGTTCACCGCGATTTGCATTTGTAGATATAGCAGACCGTTTCTGTACTGGCTCATCCATTATGCCGCAGAAGAAAAATCCGGATGTGCCGGAATTGGTGCGTGGTAAAACAGGCCGTGTATATGGACACCTGATGGGTCTGTTGACGCTGATGAAAGGCCAGCCGTTGGCCTACAACAAAGATAACCAAGAAGATAAAGAGCCTCTTTTTGATGTGGCGGATACGCTATTGGTAACCTTACAAATTTATGCCGATATGATGCGGGGTGTGCGTGTTAATGCAGCCAATATGCGTCAAGCAGCACTAGAAGGATTTGCTACTGCTACAGATTTGGCCGATTATCTAGTGAAAAAAGGCATGCCATTCAGAGATGCACATGAAGTGGTGGCATTGGCTGTGAAGCATGGTGTGGCAACGCAGCAAGATTTGGCCGAGATGTCATTGGCCGAGTTACAAAAGTTTAGCCAAATGATTTCAGACGATGTATATTCTGTTTTAACGTTGGAAGGTTCTGTGGCGAGCCGCAATCATGTGGGGGGCACAGCACCCGAACAAGTACGCAATGCCATACAACAAGCAAGGGCAACTTTGATATAAAAAAGATAAGGTTGACGACAAGGGGACTGGCAGCACTACTCTGCTTAGGGTTGTGCTACGCATCCTCTTTTTCTTTCGCCGAGCCTTCAAACCTGCCCATCGACACTGCCTTAAGTAGCATTAACAATCCAATAATTAGCCAAGCACCAACGTCAGACGCACCGTCTGCGGATGAAAACTATTTATCTGCCCAAGCGTCTTCGAATGTATTAGACGACACACAAGTCCTTTGGCCGATGATGCCCGAAGATTCATTGGCTAAATTAGCGCAAACGTTTTATCCCGACAGCCCCATTTTGGCACAACGCTTTACACAGAAAAGCATACGTTTAAGTAGGGCTCTAGGGATTAATATAGAGCCTAATGCCCCTTTTCAACATGCGCAGATTATTGCAATACCTAACGAAAAAGAAGTACGTGCACTGACACATCGCATTAAAAAGCGAGATGATTTAGTGTCTGAGCAGGAGCAACTGCAATTGAGTTACCAGCTGAAAAGTGCGTCACCCACTAAGATACTGCCCAAGAAAAGTAACGAGCATGCAGTTAAATCCACATTTCACCAGGTACCGATTGCATTGGAACTGCCCGAAATAAACGTTCCCAAAGTTTCGTTACCTACATTACATCCCCCAAAGTTGGGGAATATTTCCGATTACTTTAATCACGCTTGGCATAATACCGTGGTGCAGCTACGCTACGCTTGGCAAACCAGCAAAAAGACAGTGATAGGCTGGCAAACGTATGCATTGGGCATGGCGGAGCAATGGAATGCGAAGGAAACAACAAAGATGCTTGGCAATCAACCAGTGAAGATTGCTTTTTTTGCAGGTGGGCTGGTGCTGTTAGGGTTGCTAGTATGGCAGGTACAGCGGCGTTACCTTCAGCGCAAAATCGCTTTGCTGAATACCATTCAATCTACGCTCATAGAACCTACATTAATGGAGCCAATGATGGGTGAGTTGCCAGTCATTGAGCTCAACGAACAGCCACAACAGAGCCCAGCCATGACCAATTCGGAGTTGGGGCTGGCGCTAGAGGATTCAAACACAGCATTTCAAGATACGAAGACTTTGCTTGAAAACATGTCTGCAGAAACAAATTACAACGAGGAAGCTAACTCGAATCATGCGGCAACTAGATCAGAGAAAAACAGCTGATGCTTACTCGTCTAGAAACATTTCTAGCAAATTATTAAGGAAACGACGCCCTTTGAGTGTGGGCCTTATCCTAGTTTCTTGGTGTTCCAATAGTCCTTGTTGGACAGCGGCTTGCAGGCTATCTCGAATCGTAATTAATGGTAAGCCTGTGCGCTGTTGAAATAGATCCGTGGCGAACCCGTCGTGCAACCTGAGCGTATTCATCATAAATTCAAAGCCTAAAGCATCCCGCTCTATACGCCACTCTTGATCCACAGCGTTCCCTTGCGTGGCAAATTCCATATAGCGTTTGGGATGTTTGTGACGGCTTTGACGTATCAATTTGTCGTGAAAACTCAATTTGGAATGCGCACCAGCACCTATGCCCAAATAATCGCCAAAGGTCCAATAGTTTAAGTTATGTTTGCATTGCATACCCGGTTGCGCAAATGCTGATGTCTCGTAATTGACATAGCCTTGTTGTGCCAGTATTTTTTCAATTTCCTCTTGCATGGTGGCGCTGGTGTCATCGTCGGGCAAGCTGGGAGGGGTGCGATGAAACGCCGTGTTGGGCTCTAGTGTTAAATGATAAAACGATAAATGGGCAGGCTTGAGTTGGCAGGCAATCTCAGCATCGCGTAACGCATCCTCCAAAGACTGTTCTGGTAAGGCATACATGACATCTAAATTCACGCGCTCGAAGGTGTCGATGGCTAATTGCGCTGCCTGTAGTGCTTGCTCGGTATCGTGAATACGCCCCAAAGCCTTCAAGTAGCGGTCATCAAAACTTTGTATGCCAAGCGATACACGGTTGACGCCAGCTTCTTTATAACCCTTAAAGTGTGCGACATCAACGGTGCCTGGATTAGCCTCTAGCGTAATTTCAGCGCCGTATTCAAGCGGTGTGAGCATGCGCACATGGCTTAATATTCTGTCGATAGATTCACCGGAAAATAAGCTAGGCGTGCCTCCGCCAAAAAACACACTATGGATTTTTCGACCCCAAATCAACGGAGTGGACTGTTCCAAATCCTGAATCAGCGCATCTACATATGCTGCTTCTGGAATGTTCTGCTTGGATTCATGCGAGTTGAAGTCACAGTAAGGGCATTTGCGTACGCACCATGGAATATGGATGTACAACGAAAGTGGAGGTGGATTGGTCAGGCCGCTTAGCGTCACCTCACCTTGTAGTGGCGTAGCGCTTAAACTATTGACAGGGTAGATTGGAATCATGTGGGCATTTTAACGGAATGTGTTCAACATCACGCGTCGATTTTTAATGGGTACGAAGAAGATGGAGTAAGTTGCCCTAATAGAACATGTTCTTTTAAGCCATTTCCTCCAGTACCTGTAAAAATACATCCCCATATTTTTGCAATTTTGCTTGTCCTACTCCGCTAATCTGTCCCATTTGATTTAGGGTTTGGGGTTTGCGATTGTGGATTTCCAATAAAGTGCTGTCGTGAAAGATTACATAAGGTGGCACGCCCTGTTCTTTAGCCAACTCTAACCGTTTGGCTTTGAGTGCCTGCCAGAGTGGGTCATCGTTAGCGCCTTCAAAGGCTTCTTTGGCGCGGGCGCTACGCTCGGCGTTGCTCATGCGTCTTTCAGGTTCGGCATCACGGCGTAACCAGACTTCCTGCTCACCTTTTAATATTGGTCTTGCCGCCTCGGTCAGCTTTAATCCACCATAGGCAACCATATCTGCTTCAAGCAATCCAGTGGCAATTAATTGACGGTAAACCCCACTCCATTGAGCCTGATTAAGTGGTTTTCCGATGCCAAAGGTGCTGACTTTTTCATGACCAAAGCGCTCAACCTGTGGCGTGAGTTTGCCGGTGAGCACATCAATTAAATGGCCGGCACCAAAACGCTGGCCAGTACGGTAGACACAAGAAAGTGCCATTTGGGCGATTTGGGTAGCTTGCCAGGTTTCGACTGGATGCAGGCAGTTATCGCATTGGTCGCAGGCGCCGGGGTGGCTTTCGCCAAAATAGCGCAGAATGCTTTGATGGCGGCAGGCGGTGGATTCGCAGTAGCCGAGCAGGGCGTCTAGCTTTAGGCGTTCCAGCCGTTTGCGTTCTTCAGAAGCTTCACCGCTATCCAGCATTTGCCGCATGGAGACGACATCGCCCATGCCGTACACCATCCAGGCATTCGCAGGCAAGCCATCACGGCCTGCACGGCCGGTTTCCTGATAATAGCCTTCCATGCTTTTGGGCAAATCTAAATGCGCGACAAAGCGCACATTGGGTTTATCGATGCCCATGCCAAATGCAATGGTCGCCACCATGATAATGCCTTCTTCCCGCAGAAAGCGGCGCTGGTTGTGCTCACGCAATTGCGCAGGTAAACCGGCGTGGTAAGGCAACGCAGACCAGCCTTTTTCAACCAGCCAGGCGGCGGTTTCTTCGACTTTCCTGCGAGATAAACAATAGATAATGCCAGCATCGTTTGGGTGTTCACGTGTCAGAAAGGCTTGTAATTGTTGACGTGCAATATTTTTGATGCCGACGTAATAACGGATATTCGGTCGATCAAAACTAGAGACAAACTGACGCGCGTTTTCGAGCTTAAGTTGGCTGATAATTTCAGCGCGTGTAGGCGCATCAGCAGTGGCGGTGAGGGCAATGCGTGGCACTTCAGGAAAGCGCTCATGTAGCACGGTGAGCTGGCGGTATTCCGGTCGGAAATCATGCCCCCATTGCGAAACGCAATGGGCCTCATCGATGGCAAACAGTGCCAAACCAACATGTTGGTGCACTTCATCCAGCAGGCTTAAAAAGCTGCTTAGCATTAAGCGTTCGGGCGCAACATAGATTAGTTTGATGTCGCCAGCAATCACTTGCCGCGTGATACGCTGATTTTCTTCTGCGCTTAGGCTGGAGTTCAAGAAAGTGGCGTTGACACCCAGTTGTTGTAATGCGTCCACCTGGTCTTGCATCAAAGCAATTAAGGGGGAGACGATAATCGCCAGACCCTCACGTGCCAGTGCCGGCACTTGGTAACACAGCGATTTGCCGCCGCCGGTGGGCATTAACACCAACGCATCATGCCCGGCAATCACATGTTCAACGATGGCTTGCTGCTGGTGGCGAAACTGCGAATAACCGAAGATGTTTTGAAGGATTTGTTGCGGAGTACCTGCCATACTTTACGTGGGTAGCCTGAGAAGGATAGTGTTAAGTGACTAGCTTGGCAGGACTAGAGTTTGTTGTAAGGGTTAATCAGACTATCTACCAGTGCATGCAATGCCGCACGCATTTGCGTTTCACTGACTTCCATCAACAAGCCATCTTCAAACGCATCTTGCGCAATCTGTTTGATTTCATCAAAATTTTCGGTCATCACTTTAACTTTTTCCGTGCATGAGACCACAGAGCCATCATCACGAAGCCATATTGGCCATTGTTTACTCATGGCTCAACCTTTCTAACTTTTGCAACAATTTGGCCATGGCATGTCCGCGATGGCTGATTCTACTTTTAATCTCCAGCGGTAACTCTGCCACGGTCTTGCCTGTTTTGGCATCCAAAAACAGCGGATCGTAGCCAAAACCGTCGTTCCCGCGATATTCTTTTAATATTTCGCCTACCCACTGTCCCTCCGCAATCAAAGGTTCTGGGTCGTTAGCATGGCGCACCAGCACCATCACGCAATAAAAATGGGCAGTGCGCTGTGTGTTGTCACCCAATACTTGGAGCAGTTTTTGGTTATTTTTCTCATCTGACTTAGGCTCTCCGGCATAACGTGCGGAAAGCACGCCCGGCGCGCCCTGTAGGCTATCTACACACAAGCCTGAGTCGTCAGCCAGTGCGGGTAAACCAGTGTGTTGGCTGGCGTGACGCGCTTTAGCCAAAGCGTTCTCAATAAATGTGCAGTAAGGTTCTTCGCACTCAGGCACATTCAATTTGCCCTGAGGAATGATTTCGAGCGAAAGGGGTGCCAACAGGTGCTCGATTTCTCTCAGTTTGCCAGCGTTGCCAGAGGCAATCACCAATTGTTTAAAAGGGAGTGCCATTAGGGTGTGCTCAATGCTTTCAATTGCATGACAGTCAACGCTTGAATGCCCTCAACCGCTAACCCAATCATGGCGTTCATGGTGTCACGGCTAAAAGGTTCACCTTCGGCAGTGCCTTGAATTTCCACGAACCCACCTGAACCAGTCATGACTACGTTCATATCGGTATCGCAATCGGAGTCCTCAATATAATCCAAATCCAACACCGGCTCGCCTTTGTAAACGCCTACGGAAATGGCCGCCACTGTATCTTTAAGTGGTGAGTTTGTAATCAAGCCCTGTTTAAGTAGCACGGTAATTGCATCCTGTAAGGCCACATAGGCACCTGTGATGCTGGCAGTTCGGGTGCCGCCATCGGCTTGAATCACGTCACAATCAAAATGGATGGTACGCTCGCCCAGTTTTTCTAAATCAATCACAGCGCGTAGACTGCGACCAATCAGGCGCTGAATCTCTTGTGTGCGTCCCGATTGTTTACCTTTGGCCGCTTCTCTATCCATACGACTACCGGTGGAGCGGGGCAACATGCCATACTCAGCCGTCACCCAGCCTTGATTTTTGCCTTTTAAAAAGCCGGGGACTTTTTCTTCCACGCTGGCAGTGCAGATGACATGGGTATCACCAAATTTCACTAGCACCGAACCTTCTGCGTGTTTGGTGTAATGGCGAATAATTTCTACGGGTCTGAGTGCATTATTGGCACGTTGGCTTGGTCTCATGGATAGGCTCATTATTAAAAGGCTTTGGGTCTGGTTAAAGCTGCTTGAATTTCGGCAATGGTTTTTTCAATGTCCTCATCGGTGAGGTCATCAGGAGCATTGTCACTTAATTTAGCAGGCTGTGTGGTTGGGTTCATGATGGTGGTGGTCTGATCCAACGGCATGGTGATGGTGGACACCGCTTGAGGGTTTTGTTGACGGTCACCCCATTGCAAGCCAATCGCACTCATGTTGTCGCCTGTGTGGTCGCTGTTTTTCTCTGCCGTGTCTAGCAAATGCACGACGGTTTCATCAATCACGCCGGAGACTAAGATATTCTTAATTTCACGGTCATCAATCACATTCCAAATGCCATCCGTGCATAGCAAGATAATGTCCCCATCCATCAGCTCATGGCGGTCGGCCAAATCAATCTGTGGAATATTATCGCCGCCCAAGCAATTATAAATTTTATTACGGTAAGGGTGTGTGGCCATTTCTTCTTTGTTAATTAATCCCTTGCGATACATGGATTGCACAATTGAATGGTCTTCGGTTCTAAACAGCAAATGGCCGTCTCTAAAATGATAAAGTCTGGAATCGCCCACGTGCGCGCAGTACAAGGTGTTGCGCTGGATGATTGCCGCCACAATAGTCGTGCGGGGTGATTCAATCAAATCATCCATCTGACGCTTGTTTTCAATCATGTCATGGATTTGCTGAATATGGTCTGTCAAAAATTTAGCCGGGCTAGGTAAGGTTGGCAAGGCTAAACGTTGAAAGGCCTCGGTCAGGGTTTTAACCGCCAATTGCGCAGCCACTTCGCCGTGTCGATGACCACCCATCCCGTCAGCCAATACCATCAGTAGCGCGTCTTTGCTGTAGGAGTACGCCAAGCGATCCTGATTGTACGCACGAGGCCCTTGTCGACTGCTTTGATAAATCGTAAATTTCATAGTGGTGTGTTCAATACTTTTTTGATTTTGTTAACAATACTACTTCTTGTGCCTTCTGGCGCAGGGCTAAGCGCCATGATTTGTTTTTGCAATGAAAATACACTTTGTGGTCGTGCTAAATGGTCTAGCTTAAGACACTCATCAATCAGCACCAGTAACTCTTCTGAATAAATTTTGTTTCCTAATGATTTAGCGGGTTCCAAATTATCTTTAGTCACGCGTAGATTAGACGCTTGTGGTGTGGCGCGGTACAAGCAGGCATACATGCTGGCGCCTATGCTGTAGATGTCGCTCCAAGGGCCTAAGTTCTGACGACTGTAGTATTGCTCCGGTGGGGCAAACCCTGGTGTATAACTTAAAGGAATATTCGATTTGGCCTCAGACAAGGTTTGTCTAGCCGAACCAAAATCCAGCAGCACCGGCGAGCCATCCAAACGGATATAAATATTGGCCGGCTTAATATCTAGGTGCAGTAATTTATGGGTATGCACCTCGCGTAAGCCATTCAGCAATTCAGCAAATACGCGACGCACAAAATTTTCCGAAATAGGATTCTCGTGCGCCAGTATATATTCTTGCAGTGATTTGCCGCGCTCATACTTCATCACCATGTACACTGTATTGTTGGCTCTGAAAAAATTCAGTACGCGCACAATGTTTTTATGGTCAATTTTGGCGAGCGATAAACCCTCTTCAAAAAAGCTTTTAAGGCCTTGTTTGAATACAGCAGAGTCGCCATGATCGTCCAGTTGCACGGTCGCGCCTTTATTGCGCAATGCTAAACCGGTGGGCATATATTCTTTGATGGCCACTACTTTTTTGTTAGGGTCATGCGCCAAATACACAAAACTAAAACCGCCAGAGCTCAGCACTTTGGTGATGGTGTAATCTTGTAACTTAAAGCCAATCTCAAGCGCTTGATTTTTGTTGGTGATGGCCATTAAAAATTAGGGTGAACGCAAACCGTTATATGAGTATTTATATTTTCTCATATTAACAGAGGCATTTGATACAATTGTTGTCGATTAGAAAAGAGTAAGCCCTATGATTTTAAGCATGACAGGTTATGCCTCGCATGAGCAAACCACCCCTAATGGCGCGTTGACAATAGAGATACGTTCGGTCAACCATCGCTACCTTGAACTGCAATTAAAATTGGATGATCACTTGCGTGTGTTTGAAAATACCATACGTGAGCAGATACAAACCAAGCTTGGCCGTGGCAAAGTCGATTGTCGTGTCTTTTTAAAGCAAGACAATGCGGCTGTTCAATTTGCGGCCATCAATCACCAAGCCGTGCAGCAAATTGCACAGAGTATTCAGGCGGTTTCGCAATATTTCCCGACAGTCCAAGCGGTGGATCTATTAGAAATATTACGCATGCCGGGTGTGACGCAAGCACCACAGTTAGATCAGGAAGCCCTAGAGGCCACCATTAAAAAAACACTCAGCGATGTGTTAGATAATTTAATTGGTGCACGTCAACGTGAGGGCGAGAAGCTTAAAGAAATGATATTGGCGCGTTTAACTGAGATTAACGCCTTGGTGGTTAAGGTAAAACCGATGCTGCCACAATTGATTCAAGCCTATCAGGATAAACTCACTGCCAAACTACAAGAAGCCATGCTGGCAGATGATGAACGCGTGCGCCAAGAGATTGTATTGTATGCTCAACGCATTGATGTGGATGAGGAGCTTTCTCGCTTGGACGCACATGTGCGTGAAGTCAGCCATATTCTTGCCAAAGGCGGAGCGGTAGGTAAAAAACTGGATTTCCTCATGCAAGAGATGAACCGTGAAGCCAACACGTTGGGCTCTAAATCTGTGGCGATTGAGACCACACAAATCTCCATGCAACTCAAGGTGCTGATTGAACAAATGCGAGAGCAAATCCAAAATATTGAATAAACGCATGTTTTTTGTGCGTTCAATCATGGGCGTTTGAAACCAAATGCATTTAATGCACCTTTTTGGTGCTATTATTATCCTCATGGCCGAAACTGATTTATAAGCATCTGATTTAAAAGAATATTTAAACTGGTATGCAGTTTGCTTTTAATCTCATTAACTATAGAAAGATTAAAAGTATGTCAGATACTGTCGATAAGTTTTTTGATGAAATGCAGGCTAAAGTGGGGGATGCACGTGCCATTTATAAAGCCTATCAACGTTGGTTAAAAAATGTACCTACGCATCAATTGGCAGCCAAACGTGCAGAAGCCGAATTGTTGTTTCGCCGCGTGGGGATTACCTTTAATGTCTATGGCGATGCCGATGGCGCAGAGCGGCTGATTCCTTTCGATGTGATTCCTCGGCTCATTTCCAGCAAGGAGTGGGCACATTTGTCTGCGGGGGTGATACAACGCGTGCGAGCGCTCAACATGTTCTTGCACGATATTTATCACAAACAAGAAATCATTCAGGCCGGCATTGTGCCCTACACCATTTTAAGCAATCCGCAATATCGTCCGGAGATGTTTGGTGTAGACGTGCCCAATCAGATTTACGCGCATATTGCCGGAGTGGATTTGGTGCGTACCAGCGAATCACAGTTTTATGTGCTAGAAGACAATCTGCGCACACCCTCCGGTGTGTCTTACATGCTGGAAAACCGCAAAATGATGATGCGCCTGTTTCCGGATTTATTCAGGCAATACTCCGTAGCTCCAGTCGAGCATTATCCGCAGGTGTTGCTGAATAATTTACGCTCAGTGGCCCAATCTGGAGTGCAAGACCCTACTGTGGTGTTGCTGTCCCCGGGTGCTTATAACAGCGCTTATTTTGAGCATGCGTTTTTAGCGCAGCAAATGGGGATCGAGCTGGTTGAGGGGCAAGATCTATTCGTGCGCAATAACGCCGTGTATATGCGCACCACACAAGGCCCAAGGCGTGTGGATGTGATTTATCGCCGCATTGATGATGACTTTTTGGATCCGCTGGTGTTTAAACCGGATTCGATGTTGGGTGTGCCGGGCTTACTGTCGGTGTATCGTAACGGCGGTGTCACCCTGGCCAATGCCGTGGGTACCGGTGCGGCAGATGACAAAGCCACCTATATTTACGTACCGCAAATGATTAAATTCTACTTGGGTGAAGAGCCCATCCTGCAAAACGTGCCTACCTATGAGCTGAGCAAAGAAGATGATTTGGCTTATGTGCTCGACCATCTAGATGAGTTAGTGGTGAAAGAGGTGCAGGGCTCTGGCGGCTATGGCATGTTGGTGGGCCCTGCCGCCACCAAGCAAGAGCTGGCGGAATTTAAGCTACGTATTTTATCCAAACCTTCCAGCTATATCGCCCAGCCTACGCTGGCGCTCTCTACTTGCCCAACCTTGGTAGAGCAGGGAATTGCGCCACGCCATGTGGATTTACGCCCCTTTGTACTGTCCGGCAAAACCGTGAGTGTAGTGCCAGGTGGGTTGTGCCGAGTCGCGCTCAAAGAAGGCTCACTGGTGGTTAACTCGTCACAAGGCGGTGGTACCAAGGATACTTGGGTGTTAGAGCGTGATGACACCGCTGCAGAAAAACCTACCAATACCAGCCAAGCAATCAAGAAAGAAGAAGTGGCATGTTAAGTCGTACAGCAGATCATCTCTATTGGATGGCGCGTTATATTGAGCGTGCCGAAAACGCTGCACGCGTGTTGGATGTGACCTACAACATGTCGCTAGTGCCCAGCGCTACTGGTAACGATGCGGATTTATGGCAGGCCGCAGTGGAAATTACCAGCAATATTGAGGCATTTGAGCGTGACTATGGCAAGCCAAATGCTAAAAATGTGATTCAGTACCTGACCATGGACAGCAACAACCCGTCCAGTATTTACAGTGCGTTGCGCAGTGCACGTGAAAACGCCCGTGCAGTGCGGGTGACCATGACCACTGAGACTTGGGAAAATATCAACGCCTTGTGGTTAGAGTTTGATCAGTTTCTGCGTAAAGATTTAACAGTAGAAGGTTTAAGTGAATTTTGCGATTGGGTCAAATCACGTTCGCACCTATTTAGAGGTGTCTGTTTTGGCACCATGTTGCGCGACGAAGCCTTTAGCTTTGTACGTTTAGGCACGTTTATTGAGCGTGCCGATAACACGGCGCGCTTACTCAATATCAAATACGATTTTCTGATGCCTGTGCAGCACCAAATGGGCGGTACAGTCGACTATTACGAGTGGAGTGCAGTCTTGCGCTCGGTATCCGCTTTTCAGGCCTATCAAAAAATCTATAGCGATGCGATTGACCCGGTACGTGTCTCAGAACTCTTGGTGTTGAGACATGATATGCCACGCTCGCTCCATGCTTGTTATGATGAGATTATGCCGATTATTGAACAGGTGGCGGCCAATCGCCAAAGTGAGACCAAGCGTTTGGCGGGTGAACTGCATGCCAAGTTGCATTACGGCAAAATGCAGGACATTTTTCAGCATGGACTGCATGAGTTTTTGGAGAGCTTTATTCATTCTAATCATGTATTGGGTGAAGAAATTCAGCGTAGTTTCTTGAGCGCAACGGTTTAATAGGTGTAAAGTAGCTAGCATTATGCGTCTCAATATTCAGCACCAAACACAATATGTATATAGCGAGATGGTGACCTACACCATTCAGCAGTTACGCCTCACGCCACAGAATGGCTTTGGCCAGCATGTGCGCCATTGGGATATCAAAGTGAATGGTCAGTTGCATGAATTTCAAGATACGTTTGGCAACACTGCGCATACGCTGGTGATCGATAATCCACATCATGAGTTACTAATCGCGGTGTCGGGCGAGGTGGAAACAGGTGTTGCCGATTTAACACAGCATCAGGCTTTACCCATGCCGATCTATTTGCGTGAAACAGAGCTGACATCCCCTAATGAGGCCATCATTGCCTTTGCCAGTCAGTTTGCCAATCGACCGATTGAAGACATGATGCTGGCCTTGCGTGACAAAATGGCTTACATCAAAGGTGCTACCAAGGTCGATACCACAGCGAGCGAGGCGTTTGACTTGGGGCAGGGCGTTTGCCAAGACCATGCCCATGTATTTATTAGCTGCTGTAGAAGCTTAGGTAATCCGGCTCGTTATGTCAGCGGGTATTTATTCACCGAAGATGGTAGCCTCATGCAGACGCACGCTTGGGTGGACGTGTGGTTAAACAATCAATGGCAAAGCTTGGATATCTCCAATGGGTATCGCGCCAATGAAACCCATGTACGTCTGGCGGTGGGTTTAGATTACCGCGGCGCTAGCCCGGTGAGCGGCATGCGTATCGGCGGTGGTGAAGAGGGTATGGTGTCCAATGTCGTGGTCAATCAGCAGGGGGCGCCTGTCTTTCAGCATGCCAAAGCGCATTCGGCATCACTGCTTCAACAAGCTCAACAAGCCCAGCAGTAACTCAGGCTATTTGCACAGATCGTAACGCCTAATGGTTTTCGTCTGTTTTTAATGCATCTATTTTTAATGCACTTTCGCCTGTCCACTGGGTGACTTCATCCTAGATAAAAAAATAAATATAAAATTTACACAGATTTTTGTTGCTTCCTAAGCAAACTGATGTAAAATTCGCGCCCAGCAAGTAAGGCAGGGTGCTTAGCTCAGTTGGTAGAGCGTCGCCCTTACAAGGCGAATGTCAGCGGTTCGACCCCGTTAGCACCCACCAGACGCTTGTTAGCAAGTTGTAAGCAAAAGTTGTGATCCAAACAATACCAGGAGTGGTAGTTCAGTTGGTTAGAATACCGGCCTGTCACGCCGGGGGTCGCGGGTTCGAGCCCCGTCCACTCCGCCAAATCTCAACAGGGATTGTTTGAAGTACTGGCACAACCACCTAAACACATCATCTTTAAAACTGATGGCTCAAAGTTAAGCGCGCAGTTATCGGCTCCACAGGGTGAAAGTGAATATCATCTACCCCTTCAGCAGCCTCCCCATTCAAGCGTGATGTATAAAAGTAATCAATATCGCTCTGTTTTCGATTAAACAGGTTAAACACATCCAAGGTCAGCTTGGTGCTTGCTGTGAACTGATAGCCAACACGCGCATAGGCCACAGTAGTCGAGTTGGAGCGCACACTATTGTTTTCCACTAATGGCCTTGGCCCAAAATGTCGCAGTTGTAGAGCGCCAGACCATTGGTTAAGGTTGTTGAACGATGCGCCAAAAGCAATCACCCGACCCAGCGACCCAGGAATGTATCTGCCAGAGCCGTCATTACTCCTGTATCTTGCTTGAGATAAAGCCAAATCAAAATCAAACAATAGCCAGTCATTGGCAATGTAATGATTGCTCCACTCAATGCCTTTACGTTTGCTTGCTCTGGTCGGCTCAGTCTCTCCGGCATCCCCAATATAGAGCAACTCAGAGTCTAAATGTAATTGCCAAAAGGCGAGCGAGCTCTGCAGGTTTGGAATAATTTCAGTTCGTATGCCGATTTCGCTGCCTCTGGAAGCAGCCAGCAGCGTAACGGAAGCGGCAGGGTCGCCGTTCGGCAACACTTTCTGAGTTGTGCCCCTGGCATCATTGCTGTGAAAGCCTTGACCGTAGTTAATAAAAAACTCTGTGCCAACCCAAGGCCCAAAAATAAGGGATAACTTGGGTGAGGTAATATGGTCTTTTGCATGGCCAGAATTGTCTGTAATGCTGCTATCCACATCAAAATCATATTCGTCATAACGCATGCCAAGAACAGACCTGAACTTTTCATGCCATTGCGTACTGTTCTCAGCAAACAAACCATGACTCAACTCTCTCACTTTATCCGAGCGTATCAGTGATGTGCGTTGGGTGGCTACCGTATTAAACAAAGCCACTGGTGACAAATCATCGTAGCGCGTTTGTAGCCCAATTTTATTTTGCATCGGCAAACCAAACATATCGTTAAACCATGTTTTGGCAACATTAAAGCCCAGAGTGGTGCGATGCTCGTTCTGGTTGAATTGGTCGCCATCAACTGGGTTATTAAGAAAATAAGTGAAATTACTGTAAAGGTCTAACTTTGAACGTAGCGCGTAGACATTTGCCTCAAATACGCCTGCACTATTATGTTGGTACCGCGCTGCACTGATGCTGTAGCGTGAAGATTCGCCACCATCAGTGGCATCTATGGTGCCAAAGCGATTCAAGGCGTTTGATTGCAACGCCCGCAAGGGAATCTGGTCTGTGGCATCCCATTGATTGTGGTAGGCCATCGCCGTGATATTAAAACCATCTAGCGCAGTACCTCCGGAATAACGAAACACTCCACTGAGTTTTTTTAGATTTTCTTCATTTTGCCAAGGACCATTGTTGCGGTTGATTTCTAAGCCGTATAGCAGATTACCATCCGCAATTTCGGATGAGTTGGCTAGGAGGTAGCGCTGGTAGTCATAACTGCCAAATGTGACTGAGGCAAGCCCCTTTGGAAGTTGATTGACCAGTTGCATCTGCGCAGCACCGGCTGAGGCAAAATCACCTAGCTCCGCAAAATATGGGCCCTTTTTATATTTAATCTCCTGCACCAGCTCGGGGATTAAAAAGTTTAAATCGGTATACCCTTGACCATGCGCATGTGTGCGCATATTGACCGGTACACCATCTACAAAAGTGGCAAAGTCCGTGCCGTGGTCTAAGTTAAAGCCACGCAGGTAATATTGATTGGCTTTGCCGTTACCGCTGTGTTGGGAGACGATTAAGTTGGGAACAAATTCCAGTAGTTCGCCTGTTCGTAGCGCTGGCCTGTTTTCGATGAGTTTTCTAGTCACTATCCCTTCACTGGCTGTATCTGATGTACCTATGCCGTTGTCGTAGTTACCAATCACGGCAATCGTATCCAGGGTAATCGACTCTTCGCTATTCGCAACGCTCGTTATCGGCATATTGGCCAGTAAAAGTAGTGGGGTTAGCAATATTGATTGCCAAGGGAACAGGGTCATCACGTACTTAAATGTTGGTATTTGGTTATTTTAAGATGTATGTTACCCGAGCAGAGGATGCCAAAAAAATACGTGTTATGACTTAGGGCTTTGATGAATTTGAAATAAGAGTCAAACTTTGGTGATTCATATAGTTGCAACAGAATTTTCAATCCAAAGGACGTTTTTATTAACGTCAAAGGGTGCCAGATGGTATGATTTCAGCATTCATCAATTCGAGTATTTCATGACGTACTGTGTTGGCTTATTACTGGAGCAAGGCTTGGTTTTTGCCTCGGATACCCGCACCAATGCTGGTGTGGATCAAGTGGCTATTGCACCCAAGATGCATGTATTTGATTTGCCGGGTAAGCGTGTGATTGTGCTTCTTACAGCAGGTAATCTGGCGATTACACAGGCAGTGGTGAGCTTGCTCAAAACCCAGCTGAACAGCAAATCGGCTAAACATCTCCACAGTGCTAGCAATATGTTTGAAGTGGCTGGCTTGGTCGGGGAGGCGATGCGTACTGTATATGAGCGAGATGGTGATCATCTGCAAAAGCATGGCATTGAGTTTAGTGCCAGTGTGCTGGTGGGTGGGCAAATTGCAGGAGAAAAGCCTCGTTTGTTTAATGTGTATGCGGCTGGTAATTTCATTGAGACCACCAGTGATACGCCATATTTTCAAATTGGTGAAACCAAATATGGTAAGCCGATTATCGACCGCGTGGTCAAACACAATACCGATATGATGGATGCGGTGAAATGTGTGCTGATTTCATTCGACTCAACGATTCGTAGCAATATTTCGGTGGCCGCACCGATTGATTTAATGATTTACCGTACCGATAGTCTACATGCCAATTGTCAGAAACGTCTGACCGAGCAAGACCCCTATTACGCAACGGTACGCAAAGGTTGGAGTGAAGGTTTGAAAGAAGTATTTTCGGCATTGCCAAGCCCGGATTGGTGTTAAATATGACACAAGGGAATTTGTTCATTATTACAGCTGCTTCTGGTGCAGGTAAAACTAGTTTGGTGAAGGCGCTTCTGGCCAAAGATAGTCATATTAAGCTTTCTGTTTCTCATACTACGCGTAAGCCAAGACCCTTGGAAGAGAACGGCGTGCACTACCACTTTGTGGATGATGCGACTTTTTTAAACATGTTGAAACAGGGCGCATTTTTGGAATCCGCTCACGTGCACGGTGCGCGCTATGGCACATCGCAAGCCGGTGTGGATACGGCATTGGCATCAGGCCATGATGTGATTTTGGAAATTGATTGGCAGGGCGCGGCACAAGTGCGTGAAATTTACCCAAATGCCATTAGTGTTTTTATATTGCCACCTTCGGTAGAAACTTTGGCTGAGCGTTTAAACAACCGCGGACAAGACAGTGCAGAAGTGATTGCCAAGCGTGTGGCGGCAGCACGTGAGGAAATGCGCCACTTAGTCGAGTTCGATTATGTTACAATTAATGATGATTTTGATGTCGCACTCCACGATTTATTGGCGATTGTGCGTACTCAGCGATTAAAAATGGCGGCGCAGGTCACACGCTATCAAGCATTAATTCAAAAGTTAACCTAAACTAACTTCAGTTTAAGGTAACAAAGATAGATATTCTGAGAGGTAAAAATTATGGCACGTATTACTGTAGATGACTGTTTGGACAAAATCCCCAATCGCTTCCAATTGACATTGGTGGCCGCTTACCGCGCAAGACAACTCGCTAACGGCTCTGACCCATTTGTGCATGGTTCTGCACAAAAAGACAAACCGACTGTATTGGCGTTACGCGAAATTGCTGCTGGTAAAGTGGGCATTGAAATTTTAAACCGTGGGCATGCTTAACTAAGCATGTAGCTTATGGTCACTACCGCTAATTATCTTAAAGCGGAATCTCAAAAGCGCAAGTCTGATGCAATAGATGATGTATTAGACTTGCTACCTGCAGACACCGAGCATTCCCCGCTCACCGTCTTACTCAAGCAATACCTCAATCAAGAAGAAATCGAACAAGTCTGGGTGGCTTACCGCTACGCAGAAAAAGCCCATCGCGGTCAAACCCGCAAAACGGGCGAGCCCTATATTACCCACCCAGTATCGGTGGCCTGTATTCTGGCCAAGTTACATTTGGATATCCCCACACTGCTGGCCGCCTTGTTGCACGATGTGGTTGAAGACACAGGGGTTGCCAGTATTGAAATTGGTGAAGTATTTGGTAAGCAGGTGGCAGATTTGGTGGATGGCCTCACCAAGTTGGATAAAGTAGAACAGCAAACAGCCACGCAAGCGCAAGCTGAAAACTTCCGTAAAATGCTTTTGGCGATGAGCCAAGATGTGCGCGTGATATTGGTGAAATTGGCAGACCGTTTGCACAATATGCAAACGCTAGAAGCGATGAAGCCAGAGAAGAAAAAGCGTATTGCACGCGAGACGCTGGATATCTATGCACCGATTGCTAATCGATTGGGTCTGAACCCCATCTTTCAGGAACTGGAAGACTTAAGCTTTAAATACTTATACCCCACTCGTTATCACGTGATTGATAAGGCGGTCAAAGCAGCCCGAGGCAATCGTAAAGAAGTCATCACCAAAATTTTAGGCGCGATTCAAGATCAGCTTAACGATGCTAAGATTGATGCAGAAGTGGTTGGCCGAGAAAAGCATCTTTACAGCATTTACCAGAAGATGACAGGTAAAACGGTTAAGTTGTCGCAAGTTAACGATATTTATGGCTTTAGAATCATCGTTAAAGATACCCCTTCATGCTATTTGGCCTTGGGTTCTTTGCACGCTTTATATAAACCTATTCCTGGCCGATTCAAAGACTATATTGCTATTCCCAAAGTCAACGGCTATCAATCGCTGCATACCACATTGTTTGGCCCCTTTGGTACACCGATTGAAGTGCAGATTCGCAGCCAAGAAATGCATAATATTGCTGATGCAGGCGTGGCTGCGCACTGGCTATATAAAACAACCGATGCGCATTTAACCAAGCTGCAACAGCAAACCCATCAATGGCTGCAACGCTTGGTTGAAATTCAAACCGAGAGCGAAGACAGCTACGAATTTCTGGAACATTTCAAGGTGGACTTGTTCCCAGATGAGGTCTATGTATTTACGCCTAAAGGCAAAATCTTGGCCTTGCCTAAAGGCTCTAGCGCTGTGGATTTTGCTTACGCTGTGCACTCTGATGTCGGCAACAGTTGCGTGGCAGTGAAAATCAACAACGAGTTGGCACCGCTTAGAACGGAAATGCGTAACGGCGACAACGTGGAAATCATTACCGCACCACTGGCCAAACCCAACCCTGCTTGGCTCAATTATGTGGTGACTGGCAAAGCACGCTCGCATATTAGACACTATCTCAAAACCATTAAGGTGGAGGAGTCTGCTCATTTGGGTGAGCGTATGTTGAATATTGCATTGCGAGCCATGCATGTGGAACCCAGTGAAATCACCGACAAGCACTGGCAAAAAGTCATGCGTGATTATGGGACGCAGACCAAAGAGGCTATCCTCACTGATATTGGTTTGGGCAAACGTGTTGGTCTGATGGTGGCACATCAATTATTGGCCAACAACGCAGATGCGATTGAGTCGCATAAAGAGAAAACTAACAAGCCACTAGATACCATTACCATACGCGGTACAGAGGGTATGGCGGTGCAATTTGCGCAATGTTGCCGCCCAATTCCAGGAGATCCGATTTTAGGATTTATCAACAAAGACAAGGGGCTGGTAATTCATACCCATGATTGTCCGGCCATCCGTAAGTTCAAACTCGACCCTGATAAATGGCTGGATGTGGATTGGGATGCCGACAATAAAAAACTGTTTAAGGTGAATTTACGCATTGCGGTGGCCAATCAGCGCGGCATGCTGGCTAAAATTGCCACCACCATAGCTAACGCCGAATCCAATATTGATAACGTGAGCGTAGAAGAATCGGATGGCAGTCAATATACCAATGTGAACTTCACAGTGCAGGTACATAACCGTGTGCATTTAGCCGAACTTATCCGCAATTTGCGCAAGATTCCTGATGTAGCGCGCATCAATCGCGTCAAAGGTACGCACGCAGAGCAAAAAATTTAGCATTACCTAATCCCTTGCCAGCTTCCCCTACTCATTCAACACTCGCCACGCTTAAAGGCTTTACGCCAGCGTTGGTATCGCATTTGGCCAAACTTGGCTTACATACCTTGCAGGATTTAATTTTACATTTGCCTTTGCGCTACTTGGACGAAACCCGTATTACCGCAATACGTGATTTGCGTGTGGGGGATGAGGCGCAGGTACAGGGTGAAATCGTACATGCGGAAGTCAGCTATAAACCACGCAAAGCGCTGATTGCGCGCTTGCAAGATGACAGTGGGCAACTGACCTTGCGTTTCTTGCATTTCTACCCCAGTCAAATCAATGCATTAAAAGAGGGTGCGCGCTTGCGGGTGTATGGTGAGGTGCGTCATGGCTTTTTTGGCTATGAAATGGTGCACCCACAATGTAAAACATGGCGTGAAGACGCGCCAGTCAATGCACAACTGACGCCGGTGTATCCCACCACGGCGGGCTTAGCTCAGGCCAATATTCGCAAAGCGGTTACCATTGCGATTCAACAGGATGGTTTGCATGAGACATTGCCGGCTTGGGTCTATGCATCGCAACAGTTACCCAGTTTTTCAGAGAGTATTCGTACCTTACATCAGCCTGCGCCAGAGATTTCTCTTGAGGCTTTGCAAGCCCGCACACTCCCCGCTTGGCAGAGGCTTGCTTTAGATGAGTTGTTGGCGCAGCAGCTGTCCATGCGTAAACACTATGCGAGACGTCGTAGTATGGATGCGCCTAGTGTTGCAGAATCGAAGCAGTTGGTACCTGCGCTATTGCAACATTTGCCGTTTGCATTAACTAACGCGCAAAAAAAAGTAGTGGCAGAAATTGCCCAAGATTTAGCACAGCCACACCCCATGCAGCGCTTGTTGCAAGGGGATGTCGGTAGCGGTAAAACCATAGTCGCTTGTATGGCTGCCTTGCAAGCCATTGAACATGGATGGCAAGTGGCACTGATGGCGCCGACTGAAATTTTAGCGGAGCAACACTACAAAAAATTCAGCCAATGGCTGGCGCCGTTGAATGTTCGCATTGCCTGGCTCACCGGTAGCCAAAGTAAAAAAGAGCGTGCCGAAGCATTACAACAAATCGCTGATGGTTCCGCACCGATGGTGGTCGGCACGCACGCGCTATTTCAAGAGGCGGTGCAGTTTAAGCGCTTAGGCTTGGCGATTGTGGATGAGCAACATCGCTTTGGTGTGCAACAACGTTTAGCCTTGCGCCAAAAGGGCCAGCCAGAACCACACCAGCTCATGATGTCCGCCACGCCCATTCCACGCACTTTGTCCATGAGTTATTACGCCGATTTGGATGTGTCCGTCATTGATGAGTTACCTCCCGGGCGCACACCCATTGTGACCAAGCTGGTGTCAGACCAGCGTCGAGAGGAAATTTTGCAGCGTGTGCGCGATGCTTGTCAGGCTGGACATCAAGCTTACTGGGTATGCCCGCTGATAGAGGAGTCTGAGGCATTGCAATTACAAACGGCCAATGACACTTATGCCTACATGCAGGCACAGTTTCCTGAGCTTAAGATCGGCTTGGTGCACGGGCGTATGAAACCAGCCGAGAAGCAACAAGTCATGCAAGCATTCAGCGCGCATGAAACGCAATTGCTGGTAGCCACTACGGTCATTGAAGTGGGTGTGGATGTGCCCAATGCAAGCTTGATGGTGATTGAACATGCGGAGCGTTTTGGCTTGAGCCAACTGCATCAACTTCGCGGCAGAGTCGGGCGTGGTGCAGCCAAAAGCACCTGTATCTTGCTATATCAAAGCAAATTGTCTGAAACCGCCCGTGCGCGCTTAAAAGTCATTTATGAGCACACGGATGGCTTTTTGATTGCGCAAGCAGATCTTCACCTGCGCGGTCCGGGGGAGTTTTTAGGTACCCGCCAAAGTGGTGTGCCCATGTTAAAGATTGCAGACCTAGAGCGCGATGAAGTATTGTTGGAGCAAGCAAAGGCGATGGCAGAGCGTCTGCTGAAGGAATCCCCTGAGGCTGTCGACCAGCATTTGGCACGCTGGATGTATCAAGTAGAACAATTGGTAAAAGTGTGATGCGTGGTTCATCGCTGAGTTAGCCGCTTGGGTGTGCGATAATCTGCGCTGTGAAAACTCATTCCCACACCTCTCAAGATCGTCAGCGTTGGTTGCGCAAACCAATGGCATGTCGTCGTGATCACGGTTGGCTCATCAATCCTGATTCATTGACTGCGCGATTGCAGCAACGTTATACCCAGTTTTCTGTGCAAACCTTGCAGATGGCGAATGCGCGTGTGATTCAAGATGAAGCCTATGTGTTGCATCTTAAATTGCATCAACTAGCTACCGTAAGAGAGGTGATGTTGCTAGGGAATCAACAAGCGGTCGTGTTTGCGCACAGTGTTATTCCCAGACGCGCCAGAAGGGGGCCTTGGCATCATTTAGCGCGCTTGGGTAATCAGCCTCTGGGTGCGCTGTTGTTCGCTAACCCTCAAGTACGTCGCACCCCGTTAACTTATAAAAAGTTATCCAAGCATCATGTGCTTTATCAAAAAGCGTTGCCTCAATTGGCAGTGCCACCTGCTTATTTGTGGGCGAGACGTTCCGTATTTTACTTAAATTGCGTTAGTATTTTAGTCACAGAAGTATTCTTGCCAGCCTTACATGACTAAACAACAACTCATACAAAAGTTAGATGCATACGAACGCCTGATGCGTTTGGATAAGCCTATCGGTATTTTGTTGCTGTTATGGCCTACTTTGTGGGCGTTACTGATTGCAGGACGCGGTCATCCAAGCTTATCAATCGTATTGATTTTTGTGACGGGTACCGTACTGATGCGTAGCGCAGGTTGTGTGATGAACGATATTGCAGACCGCAATTACGATGGATTAGTAGAGCGTACGCAGTTACGGCCATTGGCTACACAAGAGGTCAGTGTTAAAGAGGCTATTTATTTAGCGCTCGGCTTAAGTTTGCTTGCCTTTGTGCTGGTCTGTTTTCTCAACCTACAAACTATTTTATGGTCTGTGGTCGCGTTATTTCTGGCCGCAACCTACCCACTCACCAAGCGCTTTTTGGCGATACCTCAAGCCTATTTGGGCATTGCTTTTGGGTTTGGTATCCCCATGGCGTTTGCTGCGATTAATGACTATATCCCACCCATGGCATGGTGGATGCTGCTAGCCAATGTGTGTTGGGCCATTGCTTACGATACCGCCTATGCCATGGTGGATCGCGATGATGATATCAAGATAGGTATTCAATCTTCGGCACTATTTTTTGGACGCTATGATGTGCTTGCCATCATGCTTTGTTTTGCTGGCATGTTGTCAATCCTCGTCTATATAGGCCTGTTTATGCAGTTTGGTCTCTACTATTTCTCCGGCCTTGGTGTGGCTGCACTCTTGATGGTGCAACAGTTTTTACTCATAAAAAAACGCCTCAAAGCAGATTGCTTTAAGGCGTTTTTACGTAATAGCTGGATTGGTGCAGTGATTACATTGGGTTTATTCTTAGAATTAACCTTTAAATAATCTGTAATTAGCGGTGCGCAATATCCAATAACTCAAACTCAAAATGCTCTTCGCTATGATCAGCTTGGGCATTTTCAACGTTTTCTTGGCTAGTTTCTAACGCAAGTTGTTTAAATTCCTCTGAAATTTCAATTTCTGGCAAATTAATGGTCATGGTTTTTTCCTTTTTCTGTCTACGTGATGTTTTTTCTTCATGCAATGAAATCACCTCGGCCAATTTCACTTCTTCTTCGGCGATTTCTCTGAGTAATACCAATTCTTCAAATACTGGTTTATCAAAACCTGCGCGTGGCTCTAAACGTGTGTTGTAAATCAACTCATCTAAAAACATTAATGCTTGTTCAGTACCCCAAAGCTTTTGTAATTCTTTAGAGATTCGCTCAAATGACTCTAAGCTATTGCTGTCGGCTAGTGGTCTGGAGAAGCCATCAACCTGCACATTAAAATGTTTTTTACATTCATTGGCAGCAATTTCAAACTCATTTTGCATGCCTTCTTTGGCTAGCAAATCGAGTAAGAACAACCAAGTTGAAGCGGAGTCTTTAGGATTTTCAATTAAGTGGTTTTGCAATAGCTCAATCGCTAGGTGGATGCGACCATGTGAAATCAGCAATTCTGCATCTTCTGTAATGTTGGTCTCTTCTTGAATAATTTCATGCTGCTGTTGGCTAGGATAAGTACTATTGAATAAAGGTGCGTTACCTAAGCCATTAGACTCTTCTTCTGACTTGACTGGCGCTGGGCGAGTATCTGCTTGCTTAGTCAGGTTTTCATCAATGTTGAGTGCGTCGGTTTCGTCAGAGTCGATATTCGCGGTCTGTAAACTTTCCCATAATGCTTGTTCTTTTTCGGCTTGTACTAAGAAGCTTCTGCGTCTTAGCCAATCTACAAAAAAGTAACCTGTTGCCAATAAACCGCCCCCCAAACAAAAGGCAATCATGCGCAACACATCATTTTGCTGTTTAAGTGATGAGAGTTCGCCCTGTGTCTGCTCATTCGCTTTTTTAAGCGAAGCATTTTGTGTGTATAGGCTGTTGAGTTGTTTGTCTAAATGCGCCAAACGGTTATTCATGACGGTTACTTCATCCGCAAACTCGGCTTGTTCTGAAAAAGCTTGCGGGTTACTCTCGCGGCTGGTGTTAATGCGTTTGTCAAACGACAGCTTCATTGACATTTCTGTGAGATCTACCCCAGTTAAATTGCCACCTGAGATAGTCAGTTTTGGTTTTGATGTAATGGTGTTTGATGGGGCTGGTTTACTCACTTCAGTTTTTTCAGGCATCAAATAAGTGACTTGGCCATTGCTTGGTGATGCCACTTGTGCGACCGGAGTGACCTGCTGTTTAGCTTGGCGTTTGGTTTTTCGCTTTGTGCTGGTAGGGGCTGCACTGGTTTGCTTAACAGCAACTGCGCTTGCTTCAACCATTCCTAAATCTGAATCTACACTATTGTTTGTAATCGCATCATCATTTGCGCTGGATTCGGTGCTAAGTGTTGCGCTAGCAGGGTCAATCAACAAACTATATTGGCGTGTGAACGTCGTATCGCAATGGCTTACAACAGTCAGCGACGCAATAGGCTCAAGCACAGCTTTGTTGGAAGTAAGCGTTAAAACACCAAGTTCATCAGAAATACGATTCAGGCGAAAATTTACTTTGCTAATCGCGTTTGCGTCGTCACTGCTGATTGTGAAGCAGCGCTCATCCATCTTATTGTCTAAGCCGCTCACCTTAATATTGGCGAGCAGGGGCTGACCCAAATATGATTTCACTTGAATATCGCTTAAGCCAATCGCTTTGGAGTGCATAGAGTAACCAGTACCCATTAATGCGATGGCAATAATGATTGCTTTTCTTAATTTGAAATTGTTATCCATGATCAATCCTTTTTACCTTCAGTGATGAAAACCCCACACCACTGTCGGTGCCGTCATCATTATCTTTTACTATGTTTTACATTTTTAATTTAAAATCATTAAGTTACGATTTAATGAATATGTTTTTTAGTTACATTTAATGGTTATTAAGCAATCGGTATGCCAGATTTATTTTTCTAGCGCATACGACAGAAAAAATATTTGGTAAAATATGCAACTCAGCGTTGACAAGTTAAGTGGCCAAAGCATATAATCCGCCCTCTTGAATTTATATGCCATAACTTGGTTGTTATAAAAAATGAAAACATTTTCAGCAAAAACACATGAAGTGCAACGTGACTGGTTCGTCATTGATGGCACTGACTTAGTATTAGGTCGTTTAGCCAGTGCAATTGCACATCGTTTACGTGGTAAACATAAAGCTATCTACACACCACACGTAGATACAGGTGACTACATTGTGGTTATCAATGCCGACAAAATTAAAGTAACTGGCGCGAAAGCGACAGATAAAGAATATCACCGTCACTCTGGTTACCCAGGTGGTATCAGCACAACTACATTCTCTAAAATGCAAGATCGTTTCCCAGGTCGCGCGCTAGAGAAAGCAGTAAAAGGCATGTTGCCAAAAGGCCCATTGGGCTACGCCATGATTAAAAAAATGAAAGTTTATGCTGGCGACAAGCATGAACACGCTGCGCAACAACCGCAAGCATTGACTATCTAAGGATTGCAGAATGATTGGTAAATATAACTACGGTACAGGCCGTCGCAAGAGTTCAGTGGCACGTGTATTCTTAAAATCTGGCAAAGGCAACATTGTTGTAAACGATAAGCCAGTAGACGAATACTTCTCACGCGTAACTTCACGCATGATTTTGCGCCAACCATTAGAATTAACTAACAACACAGCTAGCTTTGACATCATGGTCAATGTGGTCGGTGGTGGTGAATCTGGCCAAGCTGGTGCTGTTCGTCACGGTATTACCCGTGCATTGATTGACTACGATGCAGCGTTGAAAAGCGCCTTGTCACATGCTGGTTTTGTAACACGTGATGCACGTGAAGTAGAACGTAAAAAAGTGGGCTTACGCAAAGCACGTCGTCGTAAACAATTCTCTAAACGTTAATTGGTTACAACGCTTCATTGAGCGTCTAAGTACAAAAAAAGGTCGCGTTAGCGACCTTTTTCATTTAAGGTTTCATTTTTGGCTAAGTATTGAACACTTAGGGTAAGTACTTAATCCGTGGTAGAAAATTAATGGTACAAAAAGTAAAAGTCGGTATTGTTGGTGGCACAGGATATACAGGTGTTGAACTGTTGCGCCTGCTGGCGGTACATCCGCATGTCACACTTACAGTCATAACCTCCCGGGGTGATGCCGGTACACCGGTAGCTGATATGTTTCCTAATCTACGTGGTTATGTAGATTTGGCTTTTAGCGACCCGGCTACTGCGAACCTGACGGATTGTGACGTGGTGTTTTTTGCAACGCCGCATGGTGTAGCCATGAGCCAAGCGCAAACGCTCACTGCGGCAGGCGTCAAAGTGATTGATTTGGCCGCAGACTTCAGATTGCAAGACACAGCGGTATTCGAGCAATGGTACAAAATGCCACATAGCTGTCCTGATATCCTTAAAGATGCTGTGTACGGCTTGCCAGAATTGTTTCGCTCACAGATTAAACAAGCGCAAGTGATTGGCAATCCTGGTTGTTATCCAACCACGGTATTGTTAGGCTTGGCACCATTGCTGGAAAAAGGTCTGATAGATCTCACTTCGCCGATTATCGCGGATGCTAAGTCAGGCGTGTCAGGAGCAGGCCGCAAGGCAGAAGTCGCCACCTTGTTTTCAGAGTCTAGCGATAATATGAAAGCCTATGGTGTGGCTGGTCATCGTCACCATCCGGAAATCGCAGCACAATTGGCACAACTGGCAAAACAAGAAATACAGTTTGTGTTTGTGCCGCATTTGATCCCGATGATACGCGGTATGTTATCTACACTGTATGTAAAGTTAACTCCGGCTGCCAAAGCGCTAGATTTGCAGCAATTGTATGAAGCGCGCTATGGCAATGAATATTTTGTGGATGTGCTACCTGCTGGAAAGCTACCAGAAACGCGTTCAGTGCGTGGCGCAAATCATTTGCGCATTGCATTGCAACGTCAGGGGGCGGACTATCTCACCTTGATTGTCGTGCAAGATAATTTGGTCAAAGGTGCGGCTGGTCAAGCCGTGCAAAACATGAATATTATGATGGGGTTGGAAGAGAAGATTGGCTTGCAAGTGTTGCCTCTGCTTCCTTAATCGTGAATGAAGCCAATACGACGTAAATTCCGCAGTAACTTTGGCTTAACGGCCAAACAGGTTGCGGTGCGTTCACGTCGACCATGGTATTTTCAATGGTTATCCGCGTTTGTGTTTGTATTGTTAGGTGCCGGCTTGGCGTTTTGGGCATTGCACGACGGTGAACAAGAAAACGTTCGTTTACTTTTACAGCAAACTACTCTTGAAAATAAGGACTTGCAGACCAAACTAATAGAGGCGCAACGTGAGCTACAGGTAGAGCTTGCGACAAATAATAATCTTGCAAAAGAGCTGGCAAGCGTTCAAGATGAGAACCTAAAGGTCAAAGAAGAGCTGGTGTTTTACAAAAATATGCTGGGCAGAAGAACTGGCAAATAACCTGACAATAACAAACTAGTAGTTTCAATACCGTAAAGTAATGTAAGGATTTGCGATGTTTTTCAAAAAAAGTAACAAAATTGATAGCAGAATCGATACATTGATTGGCGCAGATACTCGAGTAGAAGGTGATATTAATTTTAGCGGAGGTTTGCGCATTGATGGCGCCGTGCGAGGAAATGTTGCTGAACCACTAGATACTCCTAGTACACTTATTTTGAGTGAGCACGGTCGTGTAGAGGGCTCTGTATCTGCGGCTAAGATTGTGTTAAACGGTAAGGTGGTTGGTCCTGTCAAGGCGGGAATGTTCATTGAACTACAGTCAAAAGCAAGAATCACGGGTGATTTACATTATAAATCACTAGAAATGCATACAGGTGCAGTGATTGAAGGCCGGTTAATTTATATTGGTGAAGAAGCAATAGAGTCAGCAGTTTAGGCTGGCGTTTACAAGTTATCGAACGTTTGTAGTCATCAAACGTCGAATCAAATAGTAGCAATAGATGCAGGTAAAGGAGCAGATATGAATACAGTTGCAGAGTTAAATACAGAAAACTTGGCAGATATTGAAATGCCAGCACCGTTGGTGTTTACTGACAACGCTGCTAAAAAAGTAAAAGAGTTAATTGAAGAAGAAGGTACGCCAGATTTAAAACTGCGTGTATTTGTAAGTGGTGGAGGATGTTCAGGCTTTCAGTATGGGTTCACCTTTGAAGAAGAGGTTAACGAAGATGACACGCAAGTGCAAAAGGATACTGTAACGCTGTTGATTGACCCTATGAGCCTGCAATATTTAATGGGTGCAGAAATTGATTATCAAGACAGCTTACAAGGCTCGCAGTTTGTGATTCGTAACCCGAATGCGCAAACTACCTGTGGTTGCGGCTCTTCCTTCTCTGTTTAAGTAGTGGATTTGTCTAAAAATTAAGCCAAGCATTTTGCTTGGCTTTTTTATTGGTGGTGACGAATTGTAATGAAAAAACTGATATTGATCGTAGTGTTAGTGTTGATGGCTTGCTCGGAAAAACATCCGCCACAGCCCACGATTATGCAGGGTTCCACGGTGTTGATACTTGGCGATAGTTTGAGTTTTGGTACAGGTGCAAAACCAGAGGAGGCGTACCCAACATTGCTTGAAAAAACGACAGGCTGGCATATTGTTAACGCTGGGATTCCCGGTGATACCACTAGTGGCGGTTTGCAGCGGTTGCCCGATTTGCTGGAAACGCATCAACCTAAACTGTTGCTGATTGAACTGGGCGGCAATGATTTGTTGCGTCAAGTTTCAGTAAAGCAGGTAGAAGAGAACCTGAAGTCCATCATTGCCCAAGCCAAAGCGCTAGGCGTGCCTGTAGCGTTGGTGGCGATTCCTGAAATTAGCCCATTCATGGCTGCGGTGGGTAATTTATCAGACCATCCTTTGTATGCGCGTGTGGCTGAGGAGATGCAGGTGCCGTTAGTCACAGATGTATTTTCAGATGTATTGTCCAAACGCGACTTGAAATCAGATCAGATACATCCTAATGCAGAGGGTTATGCTGTGGTGGCGAGTGGTATGAGAAAGGCACTTAAGGCGCTTGGGTTTATTCAAGCACCTTGAGCAAAGAATTTTTACAAGTTAGCGTTTGCCAATCGGGACAAACTCACGTCTGTGGTCGCCAGTATAAAGCTGTCTTGGGCGCCCGATTTTATGCTCGGGATCGGCATTCATTTCAGACCATTGTGCTATCCAGCCGGCAGTGCGCGCTAAAGCAAAAATGGCGGTAAACATACTGTTAGGAATGCCCATCGCGCGCATGACGATACCGCTGTAGAAATCTACGTTAGGGTACAGTTTGCGTGAGACAAAATAGTCGTCCTCCAGCGCAATGCGCTCTAGTTCCATGGCCAACTTAAACATGGGGTCATCATGCAGGCCCAATTCGTTAAGTACTTCATGGCAAGTTTTGCGCATGATAGCCGCGCGTGGGTCCATGTTGCGATAAACGCGATGGCCAAAACCCATTAGGCGGAAGCTATCGGTTTTGTCTTTAGCGCGTTTGATAAATTCACCAATGCGGCTGACATCGCCCATTTCTTCGAGCATTTTGAGCGTGGCTTCGTTGGCGCCACCGTGTGCTGGTCCCCATAATGAGGCAATACCAGCAGAAATGCTGGCAAATGGATTGGCACCGCTGGAGCCAACCAGTCTAACGGTTGAGGTCGATGCGTTCTGTTCGTGGTCGGCATGCAGAATCAGGATTTTTTCAAATGCTTTGGCCAATACAGGGTTGGGCTCATAGTCATCGCATGGGGTGGCAAACATCATATGCATAAAGTTTTCTGCATAATTGAGTTTGTTATTAGGATACATAAATGGCTGGCCAAGATTGTATTTGTAGCTCCAAGCCGCAATGGTTGGTACTTTGGCTAGCAGCCGATAAGCAGAAATTTCACGGTGTTGTGGGTTATAAACGTCCATTGCATCAAAGTAGAAGGCAGACATCGAACCCACCACACCTATCATCACCGCCATCGGGTGCGCATCGCGTCTAAACCCACGGAACACATTGCTGAGTTGGTCATGCAACATGGTGTGCTTACCAATCAGTGTGGTGAACTCTGCTTTTTGTGCAGCATTAGGCAGCGCTCCATGCATCAATAAATAGGAGACTTCTAAAAAGTCACAGTGCTCAGCCAATTGCTCAATGGGGTAGCCGCGGTAATAGAGCAGACCCTCTTCGCCATCAATATAGGTAATATTAGACTGACAGGCTGCAGTGGACATAAAGCCGGGGTCGTAAGTAAACACACCGTGTTTCCCAAGGCTGCGAATGTCGATCACATCGTTACCTAAGCTACCAGATAGCACAGGTAGTTCAATAGGCGCCGAGTCGTTATCAAAGGTGATGGTTGCTTTAGTTGGCTTTTTACTCATAAAACAGACTTTATCGAATGGGTAGATTAAGTACGATTATACGCAAGGATGTAGCGAAATGGGCATACAAACTGGCTGAATTCTATAAGCCTTTTGACGTATGTCAGTATGCAGCGCGGTCTTGTTGATGCTGATTATTAAGCTTGATAAATTGCGCCCAAAATACGCAATCCTTTTGCCCCAGTCACTGCTGGTAGGTTGCTTGGTAGATGCTGCATGGTTTGCTGTGCTAACCACGCAAATGCGGCTGCCTCCACCCAATCCACGCCAACGCCCAATGCATCTGTCGGTTCGATTAAGGTGCTAGGTAGGCAATTGCGTAATTCATTGACTAATAAACTATTGCGTGCCCCACCACCACAAAGGTATACCTCATCTACGGGCGGGCAGAATTTGACTAGTGCTTCCGCAATTGTGCTAGCGGTGAATGTGGTTAAGGTTCTAGCAACGTCATTCGGTTGCAAATTGGTGTTCGAGAGCAGGCTATATAACCACTCATCATTGAACAAATCACGTCCAGTACTTTTGGGCGGAGGCGCTGCAAAGTAGGGGTCACGCATCATGCGATGTAAAAGCGCATGATCCAATTTGCCAGTCTGTGCCCAAGCCCCATTGGCATCGTAATCTTGGTGCAGATGTTGTTTGATCCAAGCGTCTATCAACATATTGCCAGGGCCGGAGTCGAAGCCTAACACCTGGAATTGCTGGTCAGTCGATTTGGGTAAATAAGTAATGTTGGCAATGCCACCGATATTGATAATGGCGCGTTGCTGATTAGGATGACTAAATACAGATTGATGGAATGCAGGCACTAGTGGCGCACCTTGGCCGCCAGCAGCAATATCCCGGCTCCTAAAATCCGACACAACCGTGATATGCGTGAGCTCGGCCAGTAAGGCGGCATTGCCAATCTGAAGCGTAAAACCGACATTGCCGTTTATGATGGGTTTATGGCGTATGGTTTGCCCATGACAACCTATCGCATTCACTTGGGATGGGTTCAGTTGCTGTTGATCTAATAAGGTACGGACCGCTTCGGCGTATAGCTTGGAAAGCGCATTGGCTAATAATTGGGACTGTTCTAGCTCATTATGGCTTGGCGTGTGCAGAGTCAATAAGGCAGATTTAATGTCTGATGGGTAAGCTAAAAAATGGGTGGCCATCACTTTAAACTGTTGGGGTTGCGCATTGACCAAACACACATCAACCCCGTCCAGGCTGGTGCCGGACATGATGCCTATATATAGATTGTCTGTCGTCATCGGTTTATTGGGTTTGATGTGCCGCCAGTTGCATGCGTTGTTTCAACATCTCCAGCTTAGCTATCATGGTTAAACTGTGTGCATTAAATTCAGATTTAAAATTATCATTGATCGGCACGCTCTGTGGCAGCGCTACTTTCATTGGGTCGCGATGGTTGCCGTTGACTAAAAATTCATAGTGCAAATGCGGGCCGGTGGCCAATCCTGTCATACCAACGTACCCAATAATATCGCCTTGATTCACGGTATCCCCTTTGCGAATAGCGTCCGAAAAGCGAGAAAGATGTCCATATACAGTGCTGATGCCGTTAGGATGATTGAGTATCACCACATTGCCATAGCCACCTTTTTTCCCCATAAAGGCAACCTTACCATCTCCAGATGCTTTAACGCGTGTGCCAGTCGGTGCAGCCATGTCCACACCACGGTGTGCTTTCATGCGTTGTAATATAGGATGGTAGCGTCCAGCGCTAAAAGAGGAACTGATACGCGTGTACTCCAGAGGCGAGCGTAAGAACGTTTTATGCAGGCTTTTACCTTCAGGCGTGTAATAAGCATATTTTCCTGATGCATCACCAAAGTGAATGGCTTGATAAGTGGTGCCGTTATTCACAAACTCTACAGCCAGCACATTACCAGTCTTCATCATTTCGCCTGCATTGTAAAAGGCTTCATAAATTACATGAAATCTATCGCCAGAGCGTAAATCTTGGTAAAAATCAATTTCAGACGATAATATTTCTGCGATTTGAATCGCAATCTGGTCAGGAATGCCGGCATCGTCAGTCGCGCCAAATAAGGTGTCCCGAATCACAGCAGATTTCAATACTTGTTGGCTTTCCAGCAATAGTTTTTTGGTTGCCACAACATACCCGCCGCTAGTGAGACCTGCCACTAGAATGTTTTCTGCATCTAACTCATATTCTAAATATAGCAACTTACCTTGCGCGTTGGTTTTGGTTTCAACGGTATGACCAGGAATCAGTTGCGTATTCAGCGCGTGTGCGTCCGGGCTAAGCATTAAGAACTTTATCGCATCCTCATCACGAATGTTCATGCGCCTAAATAGGGTTAATAAGGTGTCATCTTGTCTGACTTGCTCAATTTGCCAAAATGCTTCGTTGCGATCTAATGTTGGACTAGGCAGTGGTAAAGAAACCTCTTCGGTAATGGTACTTAATACCACAGGGCGTGTTTCTGCTTGTGGTGTTTCGTTCACTGCCAGAAATAAAACAAGCGCAAGTATTCCGCTGGCAATTGCTAACCAATGAAGCTTAATACGCTTGTGAGAAAATTTGCGTTCTGAAAACATAGTGTTTGCGTTAAAATATCAAGCGGTATTTGCCTTGCATAAGATTGGCACAGGCTTAAAACCGTCGAGCTAAATCCGAGTAGAAAAACATACTAACAGAAAAAATTAAATATTAAAAAGTCACTTCGCGTTACTTTATCCATCTAAATCATATTGGAATTTGCATTGAATATAGAGATTAATCAGGCTTTAGCAATCATTAAGCGCGGTGCGGATGAGTTACTTATCGAGCAAGAGTTGGTGGAGAAATTAAAAGCTGGCAAGCCTTTAAGAATCAAAGCTGGTTTTGATCCCACTGCACCTGATCTGCATTTGGGTCACACGGTACTATTAAATAAGCTCAGACAGTTTCAGGACTTAGGCCATCAGGTGCTGTTTTTGATTGGTGATTTTACCGGCATGATAGGTGACCCCACTGGTAAAAGTGCTACGCGTCCGCCACTCACCAAAGAACAGGTGGCAGAAAATGCGCAATCCTATGCCGAGCAAGTGTTTAAGATTCTAGATAAAGAGAAGACGGAAATTGTTTTTAACTCTACTTGGTTAAACGAGTTGGGGGCAGGGGGTATGTTAAAACTGGCTGCCAGTCATACCGTCGCACGAATGCTGGAGCGTGACGATTTCAGCAAGCGCTTCAAAAGTAACCAGCCCATTGCGATTCATGAATTTATGTACCCTTTGCTGCAAGGTTATGACTCTGTCGCCCTCAAGGCAGATGTGGAACTGGGTGGTACCGACCAAAAATTTAATTTGCTGATGGGGCGTGAACTGCAGAAGCAAGCAGGCCAAAGTCAACAGTGCGTCCTCACCATGCCATTGTTAGAAGGTTTGGATGGCGTTAATAAAATGTCCAAATCGCTGGGCAACTATATTGGTGTGGCCGAGGCCCCAGAAATCATCTTTGCCAAACTGATGTCGGTTTCCGATGTTTTAATGTGGCGCTATATCGAATTGCTGTCATTTGAATCAATAGAAACGGTTGCTGAGTGGAAAGCGCAAGTGGCGGCTGGAGAGAATCCACGCAACATTAAAGTGCGTTTTGCGCAAGAAATCGTCGCGCGTTTTCACAGTCAAGCCGCAGCAGAAAAAGCGCTCGAAGATTTTCAAACCCGCGCAAAAGGCGGCGTTCCAGATGAAGTTCCAGAAGTGCGCGTCAATATTGAAGGCGAAACTGCAGGCATTGCACAAGTGCTAAAATTGGCTGGGCTGGTAGAAAGTACCAGTGAGGCGATACGCGTCATTCAACAGGGTGGCGTTAAGTTAGATAGCGAAAAAGTCACCGACAAGAACTTGCAGCTTCAAAAAAATACCACGGTCATTGCGCAGGTAGGTAAGCGTAAGTTTGCCAAAATCGAGCTCTATTAATGCATGGCTGGTGTTGGCTATCTAATCAACGCATGAAATAGGTGTAATCTGCGATAGGCATACTGTTATGCTTTAAGAAAGTTTGCGTTAGGAAAAAATGATGAGACGTAAAATCGTAGTGGCCAATCGCAAAATGAATGGTGATATGCCATCTAATCAAGCTTTCCTAGAAGGTTTAGTATCTGCTACGCTTTCCCATCAACGGGCAGATTATGTCGTCTGTATGCCCCATCCGTACCTGTTCCAAGCGCAGGCCATTCTAAAAAACACCCATGTCCATTGGGGTGGCCAAAACATGAGTCGCTATCAATCAGGCGCGCATACAGGTTCAGTATCTCCTCCTATGCTTAAAGAGTTTGGTTGTGAATATGTGATTATCGGACACTCGGAAAGACGTCTGCACGGTCATGACACCGATACATCTACCGGAGAGCGTTTTGAAGTTGCAATCCAGTCCGGCCTTATCCCTATTTTTTGCATGGGTGAAACTTTGGAAGAGTATGAGGATGGTGCTACAGACATTGTCACGATTCGACAGCTGAATGCAGTTATCACCGAAATTGGGGTGCAAGGGCTTTCGGGTGGGGTGTTGGCGTATGAACCAGTATGGGCGATTGGCACAGGCAAAGCTGCAACCCCTGGGCATGCGCAGAACGTACTCAGCTTTTTGCGCGGGCATATTGAAATGTTGGATGCGGAGTTAGCAAAAAACATACGCATCCTTTATGGAGGCAGCGTGAATAGTGCTAACGCTGAACAGTTGTTTGCCATGCCGGATATTGATGGCGCTTTGGTCGGTGGCGCATCGCTCAATACTGAAGAGTTCGTTGGTATTTGTTTGGCAGCCGATCGCGCATCTGCAACTAACCAAAATCGTTTGGTAAGTTTTCCTTAAGTTTTGGGTTCTCCTAATTAGCCAATCAATCTATTTGTAATTAAATTGTAAAAATTGCGAATAGAGCTTGACCAAAAATCTAGCCTCTGTAAAATGCGCGCCTTCGCTAGCAAAACACCGCAGCGAATCGCGATATGCAGCAGCAAAATAAATCGTTTTAATATTAATTTAAAAAAGTTTCAAATTGGTATTGACGATAATTAAAAGCCCTGTAGAATGCGCGGCTCGTTAGTAAAACATCGCAACGATAAGTAATAACAAGTAGTAAATAGTGCAGCAAAAAATACCGTTTATTTTAATTTAAAAATTGTTTGAAAATTAATGTTGACGCCGCTGAAAAGCTCTGTATAATGCGCACCTCGTTAACGAAAAGCGCTAACGAAAAGCTGAAAAGCAAACTGCTCTTTAACAATATGAATGACTGATAAGTGTGGGTGTTTGTGGTGATGGGTTAAGAGACTACGGTTTCTAAAAGACTCAGAAAATAAACGCTTACACTTAAATTTAAGACAAGTATGTACAGGTTACTTTTAGTAGTAACACATACCTTGAAATGA
>LNFM01001248.1_pt1 | contig 113778 bp, 119 predicted proteins | sample 596031 | NCBI WGS metagenome assembly LNFM01 (sample SAMN04254537, study PRJNA301005) | activated carbon metagenome | isolation source: dual media filters at the Ann Arbor, Michigan drinking water treatment plant | place: USA: Ann Arbor | reverse complement strand
TGGCGAAGTTGTCCTCCCACCAGGGGCGCATGGCGGCGAGGACGCGCGGGTCGAGCGGCGTGGTGGCGTGGTGGTCGAGGTAGAGGGGGCGGTTCGCGGCGGGCATGGGGGGAAGATGGGGTAGGCGGGGCGCGCTGGCGAGGCGGGGGTGCGGGATTCGGACAAATGGCCGGGGCGCGCGGGAGGTGGCGGTTTCGGACAAATGGGCGGCGCGGGGCGGGGATGGCGCTTTCGGACAAATTCCGTGGGTGCGGCGGTGGGGAGGTTGGTTTTCGGACAAATGGCGCGGACGCGGCACTTTAGGCCTTTAGCGCTTTAGCCTCGGCGGCGGCGTCCTGGCCGGGGCTGCGACAGGGCGGCGGATGCGGTTGTGAAAGAGCGAGGCCCAAACTAAGGACCAAAATCCTAGATACGTTATTGCGGCCCATCAGGTCCAGCGGAATCGCTGCGGCGCCGCAGGCTGCGCGTCGTCGATCATGCTTGCTGGCGCCGATGGCCCGTGATTCGTTTGGTTCATGCCGATTCTCTCGCTCAACGAAATCCGCCAGCGTGCCCAGGGCTTCGTCCAGGAGTATCGGGACGCCACGAGCGAAAGTGCCGATGCCCAGTCGTTCTGGAAGGACTTCTTCCATGTCTTCGGCATCAATGCCCGACGTGTCGGAAGTTTCGAGAAGCCGGTCCGCAACCTGCTGACAATCGCGGGGCGGGGCCGCATCGACTACCTGTGGAAAGGCAATGTGCTGGTCGAGCACAAGTCGCGCGGCGAGGATTTGGATACGGCGGCGGGACAGGCCAGGGATTATTTTCCTGGTCTGAAGGACAACGAACTCCCGCGCTACGTGATCGTCTCCGACTTCGCACGGTTCCGCGTATTCGACATGGAGACTGGCGGGGAGGCCATCGAATTCCCGCTGCGCGACCTGCCGCGGCGGATCGGGCTGTTCGGCTTCATCAGCGGCTACGTCACGCGGGCCGAGGCGCCGCGCAACCCGGTGGATGGCGAAGCGGCCGAGAAGCTCGGCGCGCTGCACGACCTGCTGGAGGATGACGGGTTCAAGGGGAAGCCGCTCGACGTCTGGATGGTGCGGACGCTGTTCTGCCTGTTCGCCGACAGTGCGGGCATTTTCGAGACAGGCATCTTCCGCGACCTGGTGGAAAAGCGCAGCGGCGAGGACGGGTCGGACCTGGGTGCGCTGCTGACGCGCGTGCACCGCGTGCTGGCGACGCCGACGGTGCAGCGCCAGGCATCGCTGGACGAAAGCCTGGCCGCCTTCCCCTATGTGAACGGGCGGCTGTTCGACGCGGTTGTCGAACAGCCGGAGACAAACTCCGCGATGCGCGCGGCGCTGCTCGATTGCTGCCGCGTCGATTGGTCGCGCGTCTCGCCGGCGATCTTCGGCAGCCTGTTCCAGTCCATCAAGGACCGCGCGGAACGCCGGCGCGGGGGCGAGCACTACACGACCGAGGCGAATATCCTGAAATGCCTCGACCCGCTGTTCCTCGATGGGCTGCGGGCGGAACTGGCGGCGGCGGGGCGCGACCCGCGCAAGCTGGATGCCTTCCTATTGCGCCTGCGCCGCGTGCGGGTGTTCGACCCGGCCTGCGGGTGCGGCAACTTCCTGGTGGTGGCGTACCGGGAATTGCGGCGGCTGGAATTGCAGGCGCTGCGGCTGCGCTATGGCGGGGATGATGCAGGGCAGTTGGTCGGCACCATCGTCTCGGCCGTGAACGTGGACCAGATGTTCGGGATCGAGGTGGATGACTGGCCGGCGCAGATCGCGCAGGTCGCGCTCTGGCTGACCGACCATCAGATGAACCTGGAACTGTCGGAGGAGTTCGGGCTGCTGCGGATGCGGCTGCCGCTGACGACGGCGCCGAACATCCTGGTGGGGAATGCGCTGCGGGAGGATTGGGCGGCGTTCGTGCCGCCGGGGTCGGATACGTATTGCGTGGGGAATCCGCCGTTCATCGGGCACCAGTATCGCAGCGCGGAGCAGCAGGCGGACATGCACGCGGTGTGGGGCCGCGAGGGCAAGGTCAACAGGCTGGACTACGTGACGTGCTGGCACCGCAAAGGCGCGGAATGGCTGGCGGGCGACCCGCGCGCGGAATGCTGCTTCGTGTCAACCAATTCCATTACTCAGGGCGAGCAGGTTGGCACGCTGTGGGGTGACTTACTGCCACGCGGCGTGCGTATCCGCTTCGCGCATCGCACCTTTTAATGGACCAGCGAGGCGCGCGGCAAGGCAGCGGTGCATTGCGTGATCATCGGGTACACGCTGCGCGATCCGGGGCCGCGGCTGCTGTTCGACTACGAGACGGTGCGCAGCGCGCCGCACGAGGTTCCGGCGCGGAACATCAACCCGTATCTGGTGGACGCGCCCGATGTGCTGTTGCCGTCGCGGACGAAAGCACCGGCAGGGCGCCCCCAACTGAAGAAGGGAAGCCAGCCGACCGATGGCGGTAACCTTATTCTGACAGACGCCGAACGCCTCGAACTCGTGGCGCGCGAACCCGGTGCGAAGCGCTGGATCAAGCGGTTTGGCGGCGGCGAGGAATTGCTGAACGGCGGCTGGCGCTGGTGTCTCTGGTTGAAGGGGATCAAGCCGGGTGAGTTGCGCAGCATGCCAACTGTCGCGGCGCGCGTCGCCGCCGTGAAGGCTGCACGACTGAAAAGTCCGACAGCGGAGGTGCGCCAAGCGGCGCTCACACCGACCGTGTTCACCCAGGACCGGCAACCGTCGCGGCGGTATCTCGCGCTACCGGAAGTATCGTCGGAAGCGCGGCGTGTGATCCCGATGCGGTTCCTCCCGCCATCCATCATTGCCAGCAACAAGTTGCAGATCGTCGTCAGCGCGAACCTCGTGCATCTCGGCGTTCTCAGTAGCACCATGCACATGGCCTGGGTCCGCTGCGTCGCCGGTCGTCTCAAGAGCGACTACAGCTACGCCCCCTCGGTCTACAACAACTTCCCCTGGCCCACCCCCACCGACGCGCAGCGCGCGAAGATCGAGGCCACCGCGCAGGGCATCCTCGATGCCCGCGCCGCGCATCCCGGCGCGACGCTCGCCGACCTGTATGACCCGCTCGCGATGCCGCCGAACCTGGTCGCGGCCCATGCCGCGAATGACCGCGCGGTCGATGCCGCCTATGGCCAGCCGCGCGGCTTCACGACCGAGGCCGCGCGCCTCGCCTTCCTGTTTGAACGCTACCAGGCCCTCGCGGCCCCGCTGGACGTGGCCCCCGCGCCGCGCCGGCGCCCCCGCCGCGCCGGGTAGTCCAGCCCAACGGCCAGAAAAAGGATGGGGGTCCGGGGGAAGTTGCCTTCCCCCGGCCTTTCCTTCCGTCCCCCACCGCGTATCGTGCCGCGCAGCACCGCCCAGGACACCCCCATGCCCCCCCGCATCCTCATGATGGAGAGCCCCCTCTCCGACATCGCGCCCCCCGGCATGGACCTCGTCGTCGCCCCCCTCGGCTCCGACGCCTTCAAGGCCGCCCTGCCGGGCGCCGACTTCCTCGTGGGCTTCGGCAACAAGGCGGTCGACGCCGGCTTCTACGCCGCCGCGCCGAAGCTCAAGCTGTTCCAGCTCCTCTCCGCCGGCTACGACACCGTTGATATCGAGGCCGCGCGCGGCGCCTCCATCCCGGTCTGCAACAATGGCGGGGCCAATTCCACCGCGGTCTCCGAACACGCCATCATGCTGATGATGGCCACCTGCCGCCGCCTGGTCTGGCAGCATGAGAGCGTGGTCACCGGCCGCTGGCGCGGCAACGACCCCGGCTCGGTCAAGCTGTTCGAACTGCGCGACAAGGTGCTGGGCCTGGTCGGCCTGGGCGCGATCGGCAGGAAGGTCGCGCGCCTGGCCAATGCCTTCGGCATGCGGGTGCAGTACTACGACATCAAGCGCGTGTCGGAGGCCGAGGAGGACGCGCTCGATGTCCGCTTCCGCCTGCTGAACGAGGTGCTGCGGACCTCCGACATTGTCTCGTTGCACGTACCGCTGACGCCGGCGTCCAAGCACATGATCGGCGCAGCCGAGCTCGCGATGATGAAGGCCACCGCCTACCTGGTGAACACCTGCCGCGGGCCCGTCATCGACGAAAAAGCCCTGATCGCCGCGCTCGACGGCGGGGTAATCGCCGGCGCGGGGCTCGATGTCTTCGACCAGGAACCGCCGCCGGCCGACAACCCGCTGTTCAGGATGCAGAACGTCGTGCTGACGCCGCACTATGCCGGGCCCACCTGGGACAATCAGCCGGCGCGGTTCCGCAACGCCTTCGACAATTGCCAGCGGGTGGCGCGGGGCGAGAAGCCGCTTTGGGTGATACCGGAATTGCAGTGAAGGCGGAGGGGCGCCGCCCCTCCGAACCTGGACCGCCGGAACGAAGGTGGGGCGCTGATCTGTTCAGGCGGCGCGCTGCCGGGTCTGCGCCCGCATGGCCGCCCACGCCGCCACGAATCGCTCCGCCGCATCGTCCGGCACGTTCCACGGCAGCGACACCCGTATGGTGCAGCCTGCATCGGCGCCCATCCCCATCGCCGCCAGCACATGCGATTGCGCGACCTTCCCCGAGGAACACGCCGCCCCCGCCGAAACCCTGATACCCGCCAGGTCGAGCGCGATCACCTGCGTCTCGGCCGGCACGCCCGGCAGCGTGATGGCGCTGGTATTGGGCAGGCGGGGCGCGGTCGCGCCGGGAAAGCGTGCCTCGGGCGCCAGGGCGGCAATGGCGGATTCGATGGCGTCGCGCAGGCGCGCCAGGCGCGGGTCCGGCTGCGCGGCCTCGGCCGCGGCGGCGAGGCCGGCGATGGCCGGCAGGGGTTCGGTGCCACCGCGCCGGCCGCGTTCCTGCCCGCCACCGGCGATGATCGGCGCGGGGTCGATCCCCGGGCGCAGGATCAGCGCCCCAGCCCCCTTCGGCCCGCCCATCTTGTGCCCGGACAGCGCCAGGCTGTCGGCGACACCCAGATCCAGCGCCACGCGCCCGGCCGCCTGCACGGCATCGACATGCAACAGCGCGCCATGGGCGCGGCAAAGGGCGGCGGCCTCGGCGATGGGGTGCAGCACGCCGGTCTCGTTGTTGGCGGCCATCAGGCAGACCAGCGCCGGGCCGCCCCCCGCCAGCGCGGCGCGCAGCGCATCGAGGTCGATCCGCCCGTCGGCCAGCACGGGCAGCAGCGTGGCCCCGGGCGCGGCGCGCAGCACGGCGGGGTGTTCGGTGGCACCCGCCAGGACCCGTCGCCCGGCGGCCAGGCCGCGCACGGCCAGGGCATTCGCCTCGGTGCCGCCGGCGGTGAACACCACGTCCTGCGCGCGCGCGCCGAATCGTGCGGCGAGGGTCGCGCGGGCATCCTCGAGCAGGCGGCGCGCCGCGCGCCCCTCGGCATGCACCGAGGACGGGTTGCCCGGCAGGTCGAGCGCCGCCAGCACCGCCGCCCGCGCCTCGGGCCGCAGGGGCTCGGTCGCGTTGGCGTCCAGCGACAGCGTCATTCGCCGGCCCTGCGAACCGCCTCCGGCCCGGCGGGGGCGCGGGCGCGGCCGGTCACCCGGCCCCCGACCACATCGGCCAGCGTCATGCCGCCCAGGAACAGCCGGATCTGGTCGCCGAGTTCGGCCCAGAGGTCGTGCGTCAGGCAACGTTCGCCCGCCAGGCAGCCGGGGCCGCCTTCCTCGCAACGGGTCGCGATGATGGGTTCGTCGGCCGCCTCGACCACCTCGGCGATCGGGATGTCGCAGGGCGCGCGGGCCAGGCGGTAGCCCCCGCCGGGCCCGCGGGCCGACGCGACCAGGCCGGCACGGCGCAGCCGGGCAAACAACTGTTCCAGGTAGGCCACGGACAGATGCTGCGCGGTGGCGATGTCATTGAGGGTCACCGGGCGGCCATCGACGCAGCCCTGGTTGCTGCCCTCGCGGGCGGCCATCTCGACCATGGCCATCACGGCGTAGCGTCCGCGGGTGGACAAGCGCATCGCCTACTCCGCTCCCTTTGCAACCCAGCCCGGCACCCGTGACATGGGGTGCCTGTAGTGATTCTGTTATGAAAACCCGATCGAGGTTCGTATAGTGCGGGCGCTCCGGGAAACGGGAACCTCCCCCGGGGCACCACGGAATGCCCTGAAGCATTGATGAAGGAGCATCATTCTTCCTGCGAAGCGACGCTTGCAGACGAAGGATGCCCTTTTCCGACTACTGCGGTCAAGAATTGGGCCGCACCGACTGCATTCCTTGGAGGGCGCCCCCGCGCCCGCCTGGCGAAGTTCCCCAAACGTGCGGCAGGTCGCCGCGGCATTCGGTGTCATCCCATGGATGGACCGGACCGCAGGACCCGCGGCAGAGCACATTGGACTGTACGCACGATGCCCGAGGTCATGTTCGCCGGGCCGGATGGCCGGCTCGAAGGACGCTACCACCATTCGAAGCGCCCCAATGCCCCGGTGGCTCTTATTCTCCATCCCCACCCGCTGCATGGCGGGACCATGAACAACCGGGTTTCCTACAGCCTGTACCAGCGCTTCCAGGCGATGGGCTTCTCGGTGCTGCGGTTCAACTATCGTGGCGTGGGCCGCAGCCAGGGTCGCTATGATGGCGGCATCGGCGAGGTGTCCGACGCGTGCTCGGGCCTGGACTTCCTGCAGGCGGTGAACCCCAACGCATCGATGCTGTGGTGCGCAGGCTATTCCTTCGGGTCCTACGTGGGCATGCAGGTGCTGATGCGCCGGCCCGAGATGGGCGGCTTCGTGTCCATCAGCGCGCCGGCCTCCCATTATGATTTCGGCTTCCTCGCACCCTGCCCCTGCAACGGGCTGATCTTCCACGGCGCGGACGATGAACTCGTGCCCGAACCCTCGGTGCGCAAGCTGGTCGACAAGCTGAACCTCCAGAAGGGCATCACCATCGACTACCGCGTGATGCCGGGGGCCGGGCACGTCTATACGCCCGAGCAAACCGAGAAGGTGGTGGACGCCGCCGAGGACCACGTGATGGGCGTGCTGAACCGCAGCCGCATGGCGCTCGCCGCCGACTGAGGGCGCCTCCTTCACGCACGAAACACAGGGCCGCCGGGCATACCGGCGGCCCTTGTCGTATCCGGGCGGCGCATCGCCGGCCACGACCTGCCCTGGGCGGGGCGAACCACGGGAACCGAGCGCAGCCTGCGCGATGCGGCGTGGCCTGTCGGTTATGCAGATCACACTCCGGCCACCGCGCAGGCAGGCTTCCGCGCCGCCGCGGCAACGGGCATCCTGCCGGCAACCAACCGGAGGAGACGCGCCATGGCGCACAGCCCGACCCGCCGCGGCCTGATGGCCGCGACGTTCGCCACGCCGGCGCTCGCGCAGGGCAGTGGCTGGCGGCCGGACCGGCAGATCACCATGATCGTCGCCTTCGCCCCGGGCGGCGGCACCGACGCCGCGGCGCGCACCATCGCGCGCTTCATGGAGCGCGACCTCGGCCAGTCCGTGGTGGTGCTGAACCGACCCGGCGCGGGCGGCGAGATCGGCTTCAGCGAATTGGCGCGCGCCCGGCCGGATGGCTACACGATCGGCTTCATCAACACGCCCACCATCGTCACCATCCCGATCGAGCGCCGCGCGCGCTTCAAGCTGGAAGACTTCGCGCTGATCGCGAATATCGTCGACGATCCGGGCGGCATCTGGGTGCTCAACGACAACCCGATCCGCGACTTCCAGGGCCTGCTCGCGGCGGCGCGGGCCGCCCCGGGCACGATCGGCTACGGCACCACGGGCATCGGTTCGGACGACCACCTGGCGATCCTCGCGATCCAGCGCGCGACCGGGACGCAGTTCCTGCACATTCCCTTCGCCGGGTCCTCGCAGGTGAAGCAGAACGTCATGTCCCGCTCGATCCCGCTGGCCGTGATGAACATGGCGGAGGGCATGAACGAATGGCGCCAGGGCGTGCTGCGCCCGCTGGTGCAGATGGGTGCCACGCGCTGGGAACCGGCGGCGAGCGTGCCGACGCTGAAGGAGATTGGCCTCGACATCGTGGAGGGATCGATGCGCGGCATGGCGGCGCCGGCTGGCATGCCGCCCGAAATCCTGGAACGGCTCGCGCTGTCGGTGCGCCGGACGGTGGAGAACGACGAATTCAAGGCGCTGGCCGTGCAGCAGAATTTGCCGCTGCGCTTCCTCGCCCCGCCGGAATATCTGCGAGAGTTGCAGGCGCTGAAGGCGCGCTACGAGGCGCTGTGGGCGCAGCATCCGTGGCGGGAGTGAGGGGGGCGCGGGCGCGGCCATCGGATCGCGTTCGCTGGCGCATCAGTGCAGGGCGCGAAGGCGATCCGGGCAGATGCTTGGTGGGACGTGTCGGCCGGGTCAACCGTTAACTGCCGAGGAGGCACGATGGACGCGCGCCAGCCCAGCCAGACCGCCGACGGGGCCGCCATCATGCGAGCGCTCCACCAGCAGTTGCCAGCCGAGGCGCGAATCCTGGACGACCCGATCGCCACGATGCTGGTCGACCCGCAGAGCGACGCGTTCAAGGCTCGCGTGTCCTTCGTCGCCCAATTGCCCGAACGCGTCCGGCTGCGGCTGACAAATTTCGTCCTGCGCAGCCGCTATGCGGAGGACTGCCTGGCGCAGGCTGTCCAGGATGGCACCACGCAGTACGTCGTGCTGGGGGCGGGACTCGACACGTTCGGGTATCGCCAACCGGCGTGGGCTCGGCACCTGAGCATCATCGAAGTCGATCATCCTGCGACTCAGGACATCAAGCGGAAACGCCTGCGCGATGGCGGGATAGAAATCCCGGACAATTTATCCTTCGCTGCTGTCGATTTTGAATCCGTCGGTCTGGAGGTCGGCCTTCGACAGGCGGGATTCGACAGTTCCAGGTCGGCATTTTTTTCGATGCTGGGCGTCAGCCAATACCTTGCCTCCGATGCGCTCGACGGGACTCTCGAGTTCGTTCTCTCGATGCCCAAGTCCAGCGAGATCGTTCTCAGTATCGTGCTTCCCGATGACCTATTGCCGACCGACGAGGCGGCCTTGGCGGCCTCCTACGCGGCGCGATTTGCTGCAATTGGCGAGCCGTGGCTCACGCGACCCACACCTGACGCGTTCGCGGCCAGGCTTCGCGGCATGGGATTCTCCCGGGCCGTCCATCTGTCCCCTGACGAAGCCAACAAGCGCTATTTCTCCGGCCGAACGGATGGCCTGCAGGCGTCACTGCAGGAGCAAATGATCCGAGCCGTCGTCTGATATCCCATGCTGAGGATCGCAGCTGTCCTGCCGACGGCGGGCCAGCTCCCAATTGTCGAGCAACCTTCGACGCGCGGGCGAAGATGGCCCGAAACAGGAAGCTGAGAACATGAAGGGCGTCTGGCCAATCCTGTATGCCTTCTTCGATGAGCACGAACGGCTCGACCGCGCCGCGATGCGTGGGCAGGTCGAGGCCTGCATCCGCGGCGGCGCGCATGGCATCGCGGTGCTGGGCCTGGTGACGGAATTCCACAAGCTGACGCTGGTCGAACGCCGCACGATCATCGATTGGGTGCTGGAGGATGTCGCCGGCCGCCTGCCCGTGGCCGTGACGGTGAACGAGGCCGGGGTGACCGCCGCGCGGGAGGTGGCGCGCGCCGCCGAGGCCGCTGGCGCCGCCTGGCTGATCCTGCAGCCGCCGCAGATCGCCGGCATGAACGAGACCGCGCTGGTGCGCTTCATGGGGGCGCTGGCCGAGGCCGTGTCGATCCCCTGCGGGCCGCAGAACAATCCCTCGATGATGGATGTGGCGCTGTCGGCCGGCGCGCTGATGACGCTGCACCGCGCGCATCCGCATTTCCGCATGATGAAGGGCGAGGGCCCGATCCTGTACGTGAAGCGGCTGATCGAGGAGACCGAGGGGGTGTTCTCGGTGTTCAACGGCCTGGCGGGGCTGGAGCTGACCGACACCTTCCGGATCGGCTGCGCGGGCATGATCCCCGCGCCGGATGTCGCGGATGTGCAGGCGCGCATCTGGGACCTGATGGCGGCCGGCGAGGAGGATGCGGCGGAGTCGCTGCACCGGTCGGTGCTGCCGATCGCGACCTTCATGATGATGCCGCGCACGGCGGAGCATTTCGCCGCTTACGGCAAGCCGTTCTTCGCGAAGCGGGCGGGCATCGCGCCGCCGCATGGCCGGCGGCCCTGTGTGGACCCGCATCCGCTCGGGGCGGAGATCCTGGAGCGGCTGGGGCGGCGGTTGCCGTCGCTGGCGGGCTGAGGCGCGGCGGTGGCCGCGGCCGCGCCGCCGGTTCCTACAGCAGCGACCCCACGATCCGCCCGCCCGTCATCGGCCGCCGCACGCCCGTCGTCCCGGGAAACGTGATCGGCAACCCGCGCGCCACCCGTGCCGCCAGCAATCCGAAGGCCTGGGCCTCCAGCGCATCGCCGTCCCACCCCGCGACTTCCACCGGCCGGACCGGTTCCTCCAGCGCGCCGGCCAGTGCCTTCATGATCGCCGGGTTGCGCCGCCCGCCGCCGGCCACCAGCCATTGCAGCGGCGGTTCCGGGAACAGCCGCGCCGCGGCGGCGACGCACACCGCGCAGAAGGCGCACAGCGTCGCCGCGCCATCCGCGGCGGACAATTCGGCGGCGCCGGCATCCTTCAACGCGCGGTCGAAATCCAGCCGGTCGAGCGATTTAGGCGGCGGCGCGGCCAGGTAGGGATGCGCCATCAGCCGCCCAAGCACCGCGCCATCCGCCTGGCCGGCCAGCGCCAGGCGCCCCGCCGCGTCGTAGTCCTTGCCGGTGTGCTGGCGCGCCCAGTCATCCAGCGGGCCGTTCGCCGGGCCGGTGTCGAAGGCCAGCATCTCGCCATCCTCGCCAAGCCAGGTGACATTCGCCACGCCACCGAGGTTGAGGATCGCCAGCGGCTTGGGCAGCGGCGCGGAGAGCGCCCGATGGAACACCGGCACCAGCGGCGCGCCCTGCCCGCCGGCCGCGACGTCGGCGCTGCGGAAATCATACGCGACCGTCATGCCGGTGCGCTTGGCCAGCGCCGTGGCGTCGCCGACCTGCCACGTGAAGGGCGTGATGTTGCGCCCCGCCACCGGCGGGCGGTGCAGGATGGTCTGGCCATGGAAGCCGACCAGGTCGGCCTCGAGTCCGATCGCCTCCACCGCCTCGGCATGGCGGTCGGTGATGCGGCGGATGGCGTCCAGCAGGTCGGGGTCGGACGCGGACAGCGTTTCGGCGCGGTCGAGCAAGGCGCGCAGCGCGCGGCGCAGCTTCGGGTCATAGGGCAGGGTCAGGCGCGGGCCGATCCGCTGGATCGTCTCGCCATCCGTCTCCAGGTAGGCGGCATCCACCCCGTCGAGGGAGGTGCCGCTCATCAGCCCGATCGTTCTGAGCATGCTTTTTGCCGTGATGCCTGTGCCGTGCTAGCCCCCCTGCCCTTCCGGCGGAAGTCCCCGCTGCACCAGGACGACACCATGACGGCCCCGAAAAGCGACTTCCTGCGCATCGCGAAGGAACGCGGCTACATCCACCAGACGACGGACGAGGCCGCGCTCGATGCCGCGCTGAACAAGGGCGGGCTGGTCGCGTATATCGGCTACGACTGCACGGCCGACAGCCTGCATGTGGGCCACCTGCTGCCGACCATGCTGCTGCGCCTGCTGCAACGCACGGGTGGCAAGCCGATCGCGCTGATCGGCGGCGGCACCACCAAGGTGGGCGACCCGTCGGGCAAGGACGAGGCGCGGCAGTTGCTGACCGAGGCGACCATCGAGGCCAACAAGGCCGGCATCCGCCGCACCTTCGAGGCGCTGCTGGATTTCGACGCCGGCGCGATGATGCTCGACAACGCGGAATGGCTGGATGCGCTGCACTACATCCCGTTCCTGCGCGACGTGGGGCGGCATTTCAGCGTGAACCGCATGCTGACCATGGACAGCGTGCGGCTGCGGCTCGAGCGCGACCAGCCGCTCAGCTTCCTCGAATTCAACTACATGCTGCTGCAGTCCTACGACTTCCTGGAGCTGCACCGCCGCCACGGCGCCGTGCTGCAGATGGGCGGGTCGGACCAGTGGGGCAACATCGTGCTGGGTGCGGACCTGATCCGCCGCATGGCGGGCGGGGAGGCGCATGCGGTGACCACCCACCTGCTGACCACGGCGTCGGGCCAGAAGATGGGCAAGACCGCGGCGGGCGCGGTCTGGCTCAACGCCGACCGGCTGTCGCCGTATGACTACTGGCAGTTCTGGCGCAACGCCGAGGATGCGGATGTCGGCCGCTTCCTTGCTCTGTTCACCGAATTGCCGATGGACGAGGTGGCGCGCCTCGGCGCGCTGGCCGGCGCCGAGGTGAACGAGGCGAAGAAGATTCTCGCCACCGAGGCGACCGCGCTGCTGCACGGCCGCACCGCGGCGGAAGGCGCGGCCGAGACGGCGCGGCGCGCCTTCGAGGAAGGCGCTGCGGCCGACACCCTGCCCGCCATCACCGCTACCCTGCCGGCGGCCTTCATCGACCTGGCGGTGGCGGCCGGGCTCGCGGCCAGCAAGGGCGAGGCGCGGCGGCTGATCGCGCAGCAGGGCCTGCGCCTGAACGATGCGGTGGTGAGCGACGTGGCCCTGAACGTCACGGCCGCCGACCTGCGCGATGGCGCGGCGAAGCTGTCGGCCGGGCGCAAGCGGCACGTGCTGGTGCGCGCGGGCTGACGCCGCTGCCCGGCGAAGGTGCGGCGTCAGATCCCGTCGTAGTTCACGAAGGGTGACTTCTTGAGGTAGTGCGGCTCGTTCTTGGCGGATTCCAGCATCTGCTGCGCAACGCCGGGGTGCACCTCGTAGCGGCCGCTGGCCAGCATGGTCTTGGCGAGGGAATGCGCCTTCATGCGGATGAAGTTGCCGCTGAGCGGCTTGAGGCCCTTGGCCTCGCGGTACATGGCCTCGGCGATGTAGGCGATCGCCTCGCTCCACTCGACCTTCACCATGCCGGACTTCTTGTAGTCCATGTGCGCGTGCGTGGCTTCGTGCACCAGCACCGAGCAATCGTCGGCGTCGGTGATCTTGAAGGTCGGCTTCAGCCAGAACTCGTTGTAGTCCAGGTAGTAGGATGCCGCCGCGCCCTCGTTCTGCGCCGCGGTCAGCTTGACGCCGATCCTGCCGCTGCTGACCAGCCCGGCGACGTCGACCGCATGAACTTGAAGTTGATCTTGCCGATCGCGGTGTCGGTCTTCAGGAACGTCGCGATGTCGTCCTTCAGCGCCATGACCTTGTCTCCTGAGGCTGGCCGAGTGTGCCCCGCGAGAGAGAATGCGGCGCGCCCTGCGGCTGCGCCAACGCAGCGTTTCACACGGGCGCGCCGCGTCGCGCCCGTGGGCTCGACCTGGTGCATGTGCCCTCTCGCGGCTTTCCGCCGGCGACGCTCGACCTCGTGGCGGGGCGGGTGCAGGCGATGTTCAACGTGCCCTCGGCGGCGCTGCCGCATCTGCGCGCCGGCACGCTGCGCCTGCTGGTCCAGTCCGGCGAAACCGCCTGGCCATCTTGCCCGAGGTGCCTGCCTTCGATGAGGCCGGCCTGCCGGACACCGCCTTCTTGGGCTGGAACGGCGTGGTCGCCCCGGCCGGCTTCCGGCGCGGCGACGCGGAACGCCTGGCCGAGGTGATCCGTGCCGCGATCACCACCGACCCGGCGGCGCGCAGCGGGCTCGATGTCGCCGGCAACGAGATGCTGGGCACCTCCCCCGCCGCCTTCGTCGCGTTCCAGGCGCGTGATGCGGCGCGCTGGACGGCGGTGGTCGCGCGGCCGGGGCTGCGCGCGGTCGAACCGGTTGCCGCGCGGGAAGCCGTTGGGCGGCGCCTTGCCCGCCCCCGCCCGGTTGCCGAGCCAGGGGCGCAGGTCGACCTCGGTGCGGGTGCGGTCACCCAACGCCCAGGTCAGGCCATCGGCGCGGTTGAACACCTTGGCGTCCGACAGCCCGCCATCGCGATAGGCCTGCAGCTGCACGCCGCGGCCGCGCGACATTTCGGGAACCTGGTCGATCGGGAAGACCAGGAGTTTCCGGTTCTCGCCGATCACCGCAACGGAGTCGCCATCCGCCGGCACGCACAGCGCGGCCTCGGTCGGCGGGTCGATGTTCATCACCTGCTTGCCGGTGCGCTTCTCCGCCAGCAAATCCTCGCCCTTCACGATGAAGCCCTTGCCGTCGGAGGCCGCGACCAGGAACCGCTGGGCGTCGCGGTGGACGAACATGGCCACCACCGCGTCCTCGTTCGTGAGGTCGACCACCAGGCGCACCGGCTGGCCGTCGCCACGCCCGCGCGGCAGGGTGTCGGCCTTGATGGTGTAAGCCTTGCCGTTGGTGGCGAAGACCACGATGCGGTCGGTGGTCTCGGCGTGCAGGGCGACGAGCAGGCTGTCGCCTTCCTTGAAGCGGATCTCGCCGTCGAGCGGGATGAGCCCTTCTCGGTCAGGATCACGGTGATGGGTTCGCGTTCGACGAAGGCGGCCTCGTCGACCAGCACGGCGGGCAGGATGCGGCCGGTCTCGGTGCGGCGCCTGCCGAGCGGGCCGTCGCCGAAGGCCAGGCGGGTGGCTTCGATTTCCTCGGCGATGGCGGCCCAGCGCTTCGCGTCCGAGCTCATCAGGCCCTGCAGCTTCTTCTGCTCGGCCGACAGTTTCTTGTGTTCCTTGCGGATCTCCATTTCCTCGAGCTTGCGCAGGGAGCGCAGGCGCATGTTGAGGATGGAATCGGCCTGCAGGTCGGTGAGTGCGAAGGTCGCCATCAGCACGGGCTTCGGTTCGTCCTCGGCGCGGATGATGCGGATGACCTCATCGAGGTTGAGGTACGCGATCAAATAGCCGTCGAGGATTTCCAGCCGCCGCGCGATCGCCGCGAGGCGGTGTTCGGTGCGGCGCACCAGCACGACATGGCGGTGGTCGAGCCAGGACCTCAGCACCTCGCGCAGGGACATCACGCGCGGCGTGCGCTCGGCGTCCAGCACGTTCATGTTCAGCGGAAAGCGCGATTCCAGCGTGGTCGCGCGGAACATGGTCTCCATCAGCACGGCGGGTTCGACCGTGCGCGTCTTCGGCTCCAGCACCAGGCGCACAACATCGGTGCTTTCGTCGCGCACATCGCCCAGCAGGGGCAGCTTCTTTTCCTCCAGCAGCTGCGCGATCTGTTCGATCAACCTGGCCTTCTGCACACGACGATCTGCCAGGTGCCGTTCTTCAGGCGCTCGGTCTCCCAGCGGGCGCGGACGCGGAAGCCGCCGCGGCCGGTCTCGTAGGCCTCGCGCACCGCCTCGGCGGGTTCGACCAGCACGCCGCCGGTGGGGAAATCCGGGCCCTTGATGTGGGCCAGCAGGTCGGCCTGCGGGTCCTTGATGAGCGCCAGCGCGGCGGCACAGAGCTCGCCCGCATTGTGCGGCGGGATGGAGGTGGCCATGCCGACCGCGATGCCCGCCGCGCCATTCGCCAGCAGGTTCGGGAAGGCGGCGGGCAGGACGATGGGTTCGCGTTCCTCGCCATCATAGGTGGCGCGGAAATCGACGGCGTTCTCCTCGATGCCATCCAGCATGGATTGCGCGACGAGGGTGAGGCGCGCCTCGGTGTAGCGCATGGCCGCGGCGTTATCGCCGTCGATGTTGCCGAAATTGCCCTGGCCCTCGACCAGCGGGTAGCGCGCGGCGAAATCCTGCGCCTGGCGGACCAGCGCCTCGTAGATGCTGCTGTCGCCATGCGGATGGTACTTGCCCATCACGTCGCCGACGATGCGCGCGCATTTCTTGAACCCCGCCTCGGGATCGAGGCGCAGCTGGTGCATCGCCCAGAGCAGCCGGCGATGGACCGGCTTCAGGCCGTCGCGCACATCCGGCAGGGATCGCGCGGTGATGGTGGACAGCGCGTAGGCGAGGTAGCGCTCGGACAGGGCGTCCGCGAGCTTGGTCTCGCGCGTGTGGCCGCCCTCGTCCGGCGCGGCCTTGATGTCGTCGGGCATGGTGCTGATTCGTGCTTCGTTCTCGGTGGCGCGGGCTTACACCGCCAGACCGGGAGGGACCAGCCCGGGGTGTAGGGTCTAGGGAGCGGTGGCCAGCGCCGCCACCCGGTCGGCCAGGCGATGCCGTGCCTCGGGCACCGGGCGGTGCCGCGCGCCGAAAGCGTCGCGTTCCAGGAAATGGCCCGTCAGGCGCAGCCCGGCATCCCAGGCGGCGGGATCGCCGGGGGTCTCGCCATCGCGCAGGAAGGCGGGCAGCGGCAACAGCCGGCCGGTGAAGGGCGCGGCGGCCCCCGCGCTGACCGCACGGCCAGTGCGCGGGGAGAGGTGGGTGAGGCCCTCTCTCACGCCGGTGACGGCGCAGGTGTCGAGGTTCAGCCCGTAGCCGAGTTCGCTCAGCACCAGGGCTTCCCAGCGGATGTAGTCCGCCAGCACGCCTTCAGCGCCGCCGGCGAGATGCGCGATGACCGAGACCAGCGCGTGGAAGGCGCGCGGATGGGGTTCGCGTTCGGGCAGCGCATCGGCGGCGATGGCGCAGGCGGAGGAGAGCAGCGCGAGTGCCAGCGGGTCGTCCATGGCCAGTGCCGCGGCGGGATGCACCATCTCCGCGCTGATGGCGCCGAGCTGGTCGGGAAGCCGGGCAATCCAGCGCGCCTCGACCAGGTTGCCCGGCAGCCAAAGGCCAGCCTGCCCGCGCGAGGAGCCGCCCTTGGCAAGTCCCGCATGGCGGCCGTGATCCTCGGTCAACAGGGAGACGACGACGCCGGATTCTCCCAGCGGACGCGTCTCGATCACGATTGCAGGAGCAAGCCATTCCATGTGTCGTACATGGCCCCGCAGGACGGGGTGCGCCAGCACGTTTCATTTTGCGTTCATGGCAACGGCCACATCCTTGGGCACCGAGCACAGGAATTGACCGCGCATCATGAACCGGTTCCCGATCGCCACGCGTATCCACTTCATCACTGCCATCGCCCTGGCCGGTCTTCTGTCCATCGCGGCGATCCAGGCTTGGCAGGGGAGTGCGCAGCTCGAACGCGATCGGATCGGACTGCTGCGGTCCGTGGTCGAAACCGGCGTCGGCATCGCAGCGGCTGAACACGCCCGCGTCGGCGCCGGCCAGTCCACCGCGGCCGAGGCCCAGGCCCGCGCCGCAACCGCGCTGGCGGCCATGCGCTACCAGGGCCAGGAATACCTCTGGGTGAACGACATGGACGCCCGGATGGTGATGCACCCGATCCGCCCCGATCTGAACGGGCGGGACGTGGGCCCGATGCAGGACCCGAACGGCTTCCACCTGTTCCGCGCCTTCGTGACCACGGTGCGTGCGGATATCCGGGGCGGCGTGGTGGGCTACCTCTGGCCCCGCCCGGGCGCACAGGAGCCGGTCGAGAAGCTGTCCTATGTCGCGGGCTTCGAACCCTGGGGCTGGGTGATCGGCACCGGCGTCTATGTGGACGACCTGCGCGCCGCGCAGCGCACGCTGTGGCTGACCGGCCTGGGCGAGGCGGCGCTGGCGGGGCTGGTGGTCGCGCTGCTGGCGACGCTGCTCGCGCGCGGCATAGCCCGCCCGCTTGCCGCCATCACGGCCAGCACGACAGCGCTCGCCGGCGGGGACCTTGGCGTGCCGGTCGCCGGCGCGGAGCGCGCTGACGAGATCGGGCGCCTGGCAGCCGCGCTCGAGACCTTCCGCCGCCAGGGCATCGAGCGGGCCGACCTCGAAGCCCAGGCCGCCGCCACGCGCGCCGCCCAGGAACGCCGCCACGCCGCGATGGAAACCCATGTGCAGGATTTCGGCGCCTCCGCCGGCGGCACCATGGCCGATGTGGTCGGCAGCGCGCAGCGCATGCGCGAAGTGGCGCAGTCCATGGCCAGCACCGCCGAGCGCATCCGCAGCCGTGCCGTGGAAACCGGTGGCGAGGCCGACGAGGCCGCGCGCAACCTGTCAGCCGTTGCCGCCGCGACCGAGGAGCTCGCGGCATCCACCAGCGAGATCGCGCGCCAGGTTGCCGACGCCACCCGCGCCGTCGGCGATGCGGTCGCGCAGGCGAAGGAGAGCGACCGCATGGTGGCCGGCCTGGCGAGCGAGGCCGAGGCGATCGGCAGCGTTGTCCGCCTGATCGAGGACATCGCCGGGCGCACCAACCTGCTGGCGCTGAACGCCACCATCGAGGCGGCGCGCGCGGGTGAGGCCGGCAAGGGCTTCGCCGTCGTCGCGAGCGAGGTGAAGGCGCTCGCTACCCAGACCGCGCAGGCAACCGGGGATATCGGCGCGCGCATCGCCGCCGTGCAGCAGGCGACCAGGCTCGCCTGCGAAGGCATCGCGCAGATCAGCAGCACGGTGGCGCGGGTCGAGACGATCGCCACCTCGGTCGCGACGGCCGTCGAGGAACAGGGGCAGGCAACGCGCGAGATCGCATCCTCCGCACAGCTCGTCTCCTCGGCGACCGCGACCGCCAGCGCGGCGATGGCCGAATTCGCCACCGCAGCGGATTCCGCGACCGCACTGGGCCAGGACGTGCTGCGCGCGGCGGAGCGCAGCGGCACCGAGGCCGACATGCTGCGCGGCGAGCTCGACGCCTTCCTCGCCGCCATGCGCGCGAACGAGGACCGGCGCAGCTTCGAGCGGGTGCCGATGCACGGGGCCGCCATCACGCTGCTGCTGCCCGATGGCCGCGAGCAGGCCGCGCGCCTCATGGATCTGTCCATCGGCGGGGCTGCGCTGCAGACGGATGGCAGCCTGCCCCCGGGCATCACGGTGGGGCTGCGCTTCGCAAAGGGCGGCGCCGTAGCCCAGGCGCGGATCGTGCGCTCCGAGGGCGGGAGCATCGGCTGCGCCCTGCGCCAGAATTCCGAGACGGCCGCGATGGTCACGGCTGTTCTCGATGCCGCGCAGCGGAAGGCCGCAGCCTAGAGCAGATCCCGATCAGGGGGAATCATCCGATCGGGTGAAGATGCTTGCGAAAACAATTGGCTAGAGGCGTTGCAGCGCGCCAAGGCGCGCGGAGATGGCTCCAGGTCGCGCGCGCTTCGCCCGAAGATGGCGGGGCGCGCCCCGCCGCGCCGGTGCGGCTTAGCCAACATCATCAAGGCACAAGCGATGCGGGCGGAGCGCCGGCACCACGCAGTGCGCGGTCCATTCGACGCTCACCAGCCTCTCACGTCCATCATCAACGGCGGGAGCACGCAGCCCAACGCCCCGGCGATACCGGGTGGCCTCCGCTTACCAAGGACCAGATCGATATCCCGAGCGCGACGAGCACCGCCAGGCCCAGCACCGGAATGCTGAGCAGGACCGCGCCGTCATGGCTCCAGACGTCGCAGCGGACGCGCCACTCACGGCGGCACACCGGCGCGACGGCGATCAGGACAAACCAGACGCCGCCCAGCAGCCCGGCAGACAGGAGACAACCCAGGCGCGGGCTTTCACCCCGCGTCGTCCAGCCCGATCGCCCTGATCCGCGCCCGCTCCTCATCCCAGCCCGTGCGTTCCTTCACGTTCAGGAACAGGTGCACCGGGCGGTCCAGCAGCTTGGTCAGTTCGATCCGCGCGCTCTGCCCGATGGTGCGGATGCGCGAGCCCTTCTCGCCGATGATGATGGCCTTCTGCGTCGCGCGCGAGACATACACCGTGCAGTCCACCCGCACGGAGCCATCCTCGTTCTCGGTCCACTGCTCCGTTTCCACCGAGGCGTGGTGCGGCACTTCCTGGTGCGTCTGGCGCAGGATCTGCTCGCGCACGATCTCGGCCGCCAGCATGCGGTTGGGCAGGTCGGTGAGCTCGTCCTCGGGGAACAGATACGGCCCCGGCGGCATCGCCTTGGCCAGGTAATCCTGCAGGCGATCGACCCCCTCGCCCTTCTCGGCCGACACCATGAAGGTCTCGGCGAAGGGCAGGATGGCGTTCAGCTCCGCGATCAGCGGCAGCAGCCGCGGCCCGGGGATCAGGTCGGTCTTGTTCAGCGCCAGCCAGACAAGGCGGCGGGACTTCGCCAGGCCCTCGGCGATGCGCCGCACCGCATCGGTCAGCCCGGCCCGCGCATCGACCACCAGCAGCGCGATGTCGGCATCCTGCGCGCCGCCCCAGGCCGCCGCCACCATGGCGCGATCCAGCCGCCGGCGCGGCGCGAAGATGCCCGGCGTATCCACCAGGATCATCTGCGCCCCGCCGTGCATGACAATGGCGCGGATGCGAAAGCGCGTGGTCTGCGGCTTGGGCGAGACGATCGTCACCTTGGTGCCCGCCATGCGGTTCACCAGCGTGGATTTGCCGGCATTGGGCGCACCCACGATGGCCACCAGGCCGCAGCGTGTCGGGACGTTCATGGTGCTACCCCTGCCAGCCAGGCTTCGGCGGCGGCGAGTTCCGCCGCGCGCTTGGTCTCGCCCCTGCCCTGCGCCTCGCGCCCGGCCGCGCTCACAGCCACGACGAAGACCGGTTCATGCGACGGGCCCTCGGCCGACACCAGCGTATACACCGGCAGCGCATGCCCGCGCCCCTGCAGCCATTCCTGCAGGCGGGACTTGGCCGGCAGCGGCGGGCGTGCGGGCTCGGCCTCGACCAGCGGGGCGAAGACACGGCGGAAGAATGGGCGCACGGCATCCAGCCCGCCATCGAGATAGGCCGCGCCCAGCAACGCCTCCAGCGCATCAGCCAACACGTTCGGGCGGGTGTGGATGCCCGGGCCGGCAGGGTCGGAGGCGACCACCAGGTCGTCGCCCAACCCGAGGCGGGCGGCGATCCCGGCCAGCGTCTCGGCCGCCACCAGCGTGCCGAAGCGGCGCATCAGCATGCCTTCGCGCTCGGCCGGGAAGCGTTCGATCAGCCATTCGGCCATCAGCAACCCGAGCACGCGGTCGCCGAGGAATTCCAGGCGTTCATTCGATGGCATCGCCGCGCCGGGCAGCCCGGTGGCAGATGAATGGGTCAGCGCCTCGCGCAGCAGGCCTTCGTCGCGGAAGCGCAGCCCCAGGCGCCGTGCCACCGCCGCCACATCGCGCGGCGGGGCCGCGCCAGCCTCACGCGCGCGGCGCGCCATGGGGCGTCCTGCCGCTCATCGCACCGCCGAGAACAGGCGGGACCAGCGGATGGCGAAGGGCCAGCCCCAGACCTCCCACCAGGCGGCGGAACCATCGACCGAGAAGAAGATGAACTCCGCGCGGCCCACCAGGTTCTCGATCGGGATGAAGCCCACCGCGTTCATCGCCCGGCTGTCGAGGCTGTTGTCGCGGTTGTCGCCCATCGCGAAGACATGGCCCTCGGGCACGCGGAATTCGGTGGTGTTGTCGAAGGGACCGTCGTCGGTCGCCTCCAGGATGTAGTGAACGGCCGAGGCAGCGCCGGCCGCGCCCGGCAGCGTCTCGCGGTACAGCCGCACCGTGATGCGCGGGCCGTCGCCCTCGACCGTGTAGGGGCCGACGAAGTCGCGCCGCACCGCTTCGCCATTCACGTGCAGAATGCCCTGGCGGACCTGGATGCGGTCGCCCGGCAGGCCGATGATGCGCTTGATGTAGTCGGTGCTGCCATCGCGCGGCAGCTTGAACACCGCGACATCGCCGCGCGCGGGAAGCCCGCCGAAGATGCGCCCGCTGAACAGGTTCGGGCTGAACGGCATCGAATGCCGCGAGTATCCGTAGGAGAATTTCGAGACGAACAGGTAGTCGCCCACCAGCAGCGTCGGGATCATCGAGCCCGACGGGATGTTGAACGGCTCGAAGGCGACGGTGCGGATGCCGACCGCGATCAGCGCCGCGTAGACGACGGTCTTGATGCTCTCCAGCCAGCCGCCGGACTTCTGCTTCGCCATGGGGGTGCTTTGCGGCCTGGTCACGGGGTTGCGCGCCGGCCGGACCGGTCGGGCGGCGCAGGGAAGCCAGCGGGCGGGGCAACTGTCAAGGAAGCGGGACCGCGGTGATCACCACCATCGCCTGGGCATAGGGGAATTCGTCGGTCATGGTCAGCGCGATCTCCGCCCGGTGCCCCGGCGGGGTGATGGCGGCGAGCCGCGCCGCCGCGCCGCCGGTCAGGCGCAGCGTCGGCTGGCCGGATGGCAGGTTCACCACACCCAGGTCGCGCCAGAACACGCCCGCGCGAAAGCCGGTGCCCAGCGCCTTCGATGCTGCCTCCTTCGCGGCGAAGCGCTTGGCGTAGGTCGCGGTGCGTATGCGTTCGGTGCGCTTCTGCGCCTTGGCGCGCTCGGCCGGGGTGAAGATGCGTTCGAGGAAGCGGTCGCCATGCTTCTCGATGGTCTTTTCGATGCGCCGGATGTCGAGGATGTCCGAGCCGATGCCGATGATCATCCCTTCGCCCGATCCACTTGCGTGACACCCGGGCAGGCGCGCAGCGCGGCCAGGATGGCGGCCAGGTGGCCGGTGTCGCGCACCTCCACATCCACCAGCACCTCGCACCAGTCGCCGGACCGGTTGACGATGCGCAGGTTGTTCACCGCGCCCTCCTGCCGGGCAATGGCGGTGGTCAGGCCGGCCAGCGCGCTGGAGGTGTTCTCGGCGGTCAGTTCGATGCGCCCGACATGGCCGCCCTTCAGCCCGCCATCATATTCCCAATCCACGTCGATGAAGCGTTCGGGGGTGGCGGCGAAGGCTTCCAGGCCGTGGCAATCATGCTTGTGGATGGTCACGCCGCGGCCGGTGGTGACGATGCCGACGATGCGGTCGCCAGGCAGCGGGTGGCAGCAGCCGGCGAAATGCACCGCCATGCCGGAGACCAGGCCGGTGATGCCCATGGCGGTGTCGCCGCGCCGCGCGGAGGGCGGGCGGTCGGCCTTGCCGGGCGAGAGCGTCGGCCCCGCGCCCAGCCGCCCGCGCGGGCGCGCCAGCGGCATCTGGTCGATGCTGCGCGCCGGCGTGCGCAGTTCCGGAACGGCGGCGGTCAGCACGTCGCGCGGGGAATGATTGCCGGCGGCCACGGCGATGCACAGCGCCTCGAAATCCGGCAGCTTCAGCACCTTGAGCGCCGGTTCGACCTGCTTTTCCGAGAAATCGAGCCCGGCGGCGCGGAACACCTTGGCGATGGCGGCGCGGCCTTCCTCCTTCTGCGTCGCGCGCTGGCGGGCATGGACGAAGCGGCGGATGCGCGCGCGCGCCTTGCCGGTGACGACGAAGCGTTCCCAGGCGGGGTTCGGCGAACCGCCGCGCGCGGTGATGACCTCGACCTGGTCGCCGTTTTCCAGCGTGTGGCGCAGCGGCACGATCTTGCCGTTGACCTTGGCTCCGACGGTGTTGTCGCCGACCTGGCTGTGCACCTGGTAGGCGAAGTCCACCGGCGTCGCGCCGCGCGGCAATTCGATCAGGTCGCCCTTGGGCGTGAAGCAGAAGACCTGGTCGCGATGCAGCTCGAGCTTGGTGTGATCCAGGAAATCCTGCGGGTCGGCGGCGGATTCCAGGATCTCCAGCAGGTCGCGCACCCATGGGTAGCGCTTGCGCGTGGTGGCCTGCCCGTCGCCCTGCTTGTAGACCCAGTGCGCGGCCACGCCGTATTCGGCGATGTCGTGCATCTCGCGCGTGCGGATCTGCACCTCGATCTTGGCATTGCGCCGTTCGGGCACCGTCACGCCGGTATGCACCGACTGGTAGCCGTTGGTCTTGGGCGTGCTGATCCAGTCCTTGAAGCGGCCTGGCACCACGCGATACGACGAATGGATGGCGCCGAGCGCGCCGTAGCAATCCCCCTTGTCCTTCACGATGACGCGGAACGCCATGATGTCGGACAGCTGCTCGAACGCCACGTTCTTGCGCTGCATCTTGAGCCAGATGGAATAGGGCGACTTCTCGCGGCCCAGGATGTCCAGCACCTCGACGCCGGCTTCGGCGAGGACGCGGCGCAGGTCCTTCTCGATCTCCTCGATCAGGTCCGCACCCTGGCCGCGCAGGTAGGTCAGGCGCGCGGCGATGGTCTGCCAGGCGTCGGGGTTCATCTCCCGGAAGGACAGCGTCTCGATCTCGGTCTTGAGCGCGTCCATGCCGATGCGCTCGGCGAGCGGGGCGTAGATCTCCAGCGTCTCGCGCGCCGTGCGCACGCGCTTCTCCGGCTTCGCCACGGCGGACAGCGTGCGCATGTTGTGCAGTCGGTCGGCCAGCTTGACGATGAGGACGCGGATGTCCTCGCTCATGGCCAGCACAAGCTTGCGGAAATTCTCCGCCTGCTTGGTGCGTTCCGATTGCAGTTCGAGGCGCGTCAGCTTGGTGACGCCATCGACCAGGCGCGCCACTTCCTTGCCGAAGCGCTTTTCGAGCTCCGCCAGCGTGACGCCGGTATCCTCGACCGTGTCGTGGAGCAGCGCGGTCGCGACGGTCGCGGCATCCAGGCGGTAGTCGGCGAGGATGCCGGCGACGGCCAGCGGATGCACGATGTAGGGCTGGCCGTCCTCGCGCTTCTGCGGCGCATGCGCGTCGGCGGCGAGCGTGTACGCCGCCTCGATCAGCGCGCCATCGGCGCGCGGATCATAGGCCAGCACCTGGCGCGCCAGTTCGGCCCCGGGATTGACCGCGGTATCGGTGCGCAGCCCGTCAGGGGCCAGCGCTGGGCCGGTTCGTCGGGTGCCGCCGGCGCCCTGGCCCATGCGCGGGGGGCCTTAGCGCTTGCCGCCCAGCTCGGCGGCGATCGCCGCCTCGATGTCGTCGGGCGAGAGGTCGTCGGCGCCGGCTTCGGGCAGGGGTTCTTCCTGCACGTCCATGATGCCGAAGATGTTCTCGTCGGTGGCGATGATGTCCATCACCTCCTCCTCGGCGGGCTCGGGCTCCGGCGCGCGGCTCAGCGACTTGATCAGGTCGCCTTCCAGGCCGGCCAGCTCGACCTTCTGCTCGGCGATCTCGCGCAGCGCGACCACGGGGTTCTTGTCGTTGTCGCGGTCGACCTCGATCTCCTCCCCGCGGGCGATGTTGCGCGCGCGCTGGGCGGCGAGCAGCACGAGCTCGAACCGGTTGGGGATACGCTCGATGCAGTCTTCGACGGTGACGCGCGCCATAGGAGGGGGCTCCAGCCTGTTCGGAGGGCGCGCGGAACGGCTGCGCGCCCGGGATGTCCGGTAAACGATCCACATAGACAGCGGCGCGCTGCGGTGCAAGGCGCGCGGCGGCGTCAAGGCCGGGGAAAGCTGGCGGCTTCGATGCGGTTGCCGTCGGGGTCGATGACGAAGGCGCCGAAATAGGTGGTCATCGACGCGCCGCGAGGGCCGGGCGCACCGCCATCGGCGCCCTCGCGCGCCAGCGCGGCGGCGTGGAATGCCCGCACGGCCTGCTCATCCGCCGCGCGCAGGCAGACATGGGCGCCCGACCCGGGGACAGGCACCAGCCCGGGGCGCAGGTTCAGCCAGAATTCGGGGTATCGCTTGCCGAAGCCGATGCTGCCCGCCCGCGTGACCAGCCGCGCCAGGCCGAGCGGCGCCAGCACGGCATCGTAGAAGGCGCCGGCGCGCGCGAGGTCGGCGACCGGGATGGAGACGTGGTCGATCATGGCGGGCCGAGCCGTCGGATCGCCTGCCCCGCCACCCCCGGCAGCAGGTCGGCCACCGGTCGTTGCAGCACCGGATGCACCCAGCCTTCAGCCACCTCGGCCAGCGGGCGCAGCACGAAGGCGCGCTGGTGCGCGCGTGGATGCGGCAGGATCGGGCCCGCCGCCAGCACCCGCCCCCCAAGGTCGATCAGGTCCAGGTCCAGCACCCGCGGCGCGTTCGGGAAGGGTCGCGCGCGCCCGGCCTCGTCCTCGATGGCGTGCAGGGCCGCCAGCAGCGCCTCCGGCGTCGTCTCGCCCGCCAGCAGCGCAACGCCGTTCACGAAGGGCGGAGAGTTCGGGTCGGGCGGGATGGGGGCCGATTCCCACCAGGACGACACCGCCACCACCCGCATGCCCGGGATCGCGCCAAGACGACCGACCGCCCAGCGGCAGGTCTCGCGCGGGCCGGACCCATCCGGGCGCGGAAGGTTCGCACCGATCGCCACCAGCGCCGCCTCAGCGCCCATGACAGCGCCGCGCGAAGGGTGTAGCGGACGGCACCCCGCGGATTTGCGGGCTCTCGGCACGCGATTTGAGGGTAAATACAGGCATGGCGAATACAGGCATGAGACGGGGCGGTGGCGCGGAACGGGTCGGGTTGTTCGTGGATGGGGCCAACCTGTACCACACCTCCCGCGCGCTGGGCTTCGAGATCGATTTCGCCGCGATGCTCGACTACTTCCGCGGCGGCACCTACCTGGTGCGCGCCTTCTACTACACCGCGCTGATCGAGACCGAGGATTATTCCCCCCTGCGGCCGCTGACCGACTGGCTCGCCTACAACGGCTGGCAGGTGGTGACGAAGCCGGCCAAGCAGCAATCCGACCCGACCGGGCGGATGCGCCTGAAGGGCAACATGGATGTCGAACTCGCGGTCGACATGCTCGAGATGGCGCCCACCATGGACCATGTCGTGCTGTTCTCCGGCGACGGGGATTTCCGCCGGCTGGTCGAGGCCGTGCAGCGCATGGGCGTGCGCGTGACGGTGGTGTCCACCGTGCTTTCGCAGCCGCCGATGATCGCGGATGAGCTGCGCCGCCAGGCCGATACCTTCATCGACCTCGAGGAGATCGCGCCCGAGATCACGCGCCGCCAGGTGGAACCGCGCGCGCGACCGGCGCCACCTGCACCGGCTGCGCCGGCGGCCTCCGCGCCACCCCGCCCGACGCGCGCCACGCCGGCCGACCCCTTCGCCGACACCACGCTGGACCCGGAGGCGTGAGCCAGGCGGCGACGCCGGACCACGACTGCCCGCTCTGCCCCCGGCTGGTGGCCTACCGCACGGCCAACCGGGCGGCGAACCCCGGCTGGCACAACGGCCCGGTGCCGTCCTGGGGCCCACGCGACGCCCCACTGCTGGTGCTGGGCCTGGCACCCGGCGTGCGCGGGGCGAATCGCACCGGGCGGCCCTTCACCGGGGACTATGCGGGGCGGCTGCTGTACGGGACGCTGCTGAAGTTCGGCGTCGCGCGCGGGGAGTTCCGCGAGGACCCGAATGACGGCATGGAGCTGCTCGGCTGCCGGATCGCCAATGCCGTGCGCTGCGTGCCGCCCGAGAACCTGCCCACCCCTGCCGAGATCCGCACCTGCAACGGCTTCGTGCAGGCCGAACTCGCGGCGATGCCCAGGCTGCGCGCGGTGCTGGCGCTGGGGGTGGTGGCGCATGCCGCGTTGCTGCGCGCGAAGGGCATCCCGGCGTCGCGCTACGCCTTCCGCCACGGCGCGATCCACACCCTGCCGGATGGTTTGTGGCTGGCGGATTCCTATCATGTCAGCCGGTACAACACGTCGACGAGGCGGCTGACGCCGGAGATGTTCGAGGCGGCGGTCGGCGCGCTGCTGGCGCGGCTGGGCACGGTGCTGCCACCGCGCGCCTAAGCGCGTATCCGCACCAACTGGACACTCCCGCTTGCAGGTCGCGACCGCGAACCGGGCATGACCGAACGCACAGCGCGCTTTGCGCGGCACGCGTTTCCACTTCAGGAATCTTTCGATATCGGATTTAACTAGCGTCAGCGCGTCAGTCGCAGGAGCCGCGCGGGAGGGTCCGGATGGCCACCGTAACGATCGTGACGTCCGATCCCGCCGAACTACGCCCGCGCACCATCTTCGTCCCGCTGCACGGCACGGGGACGTCGTCCGCTACCGCGGCGAGCTTTCGCCTGGAGAACGACCTCTTGGGCGTGACGGGTGTCGACGGCAGGCTCAATGGCACGGGCTTCGCCTTCAGCCCAGGCGATCCGAACGGACTACCGATCGCCGGCCTGATCACCAGCATCGACATCCTTCGCGACCAAACCTTCGGGGACACACTGTTCTACACGATCGTGTTCGCGACGCCGATCGATGCGCTCACCTTCCGCAGCACCAATTTTGACCTGACCACCCTGCTGTATGGCGGTGGGGATTCCATGCTCGGGGCGATCGGCAACGACTGGCTCGCCGCCCATGGCGGCAACGACACCATGGCCGGCGGCTCTGGTGACGACACGCTCGATGGCGGCGCAGGCAGTGATTCATTATTCGGGCAGGGCAGCAACGACAGCCTGCTCGGCGGCGCCGGCACCGACATCCTTGATGGCGGGACGGGCAACGATACGCTGCGCGGCAACGACGATGCCGACACCCTCAGCGGCGCCAGCGGCGACGACGAGCTGCGCGGCGACGCCGGCCATGACCTTCTGCGCCCGGGCTCTGGGCAGGACAGCGTGTATGGCAGCACCGGCAACGACACCATCCTGATCTCCGACATCGTCGGGCCGGCCGAGGTGCTGGGCGGGGCCGACCACGACACGCTGGTGGTCAACGTCTCCGGCGGCTTCGGGATCGCCGACCTGACGGAGACGACGCTCGCGACGCTCGAGGTGCTGCGCATCGAACTCGGCACGCCAGCACTGACCGTGGCGCAGCTCGCCGCCTTCACCACCGTCCAGCTCTCGACCGGAGCGGGCAGCATCACGGGCATCCTGCTGATGGACGGCGGCAGCATCAACCTCCAGGCGCTGGACATGCCGCAAACCACGGCGGCGGGGCTGACCGTAACGCTGTTCAACAGCGGGACCGCGACGCCCGGCTTCGCCATCGGTGGGCGCTATTCCGGCGCCTTCATCAACGACAACATACTGGGCAGCGGGCGGGCAGACAGCATCGGCGGCGCCAATGGGCACGACACGCTGTGGGGCGGCGCCGGGGCCGATACGCTGAACGGCGGCTTCGACCATGATTCGCTGTCCGGCGGCGCTGACAACGACCAGGTCAATGGCGGATCCGGCAACGACACGGTCCAGGGCGGCGCCGGGTCGGACACGCTGACCGGCAGCAGCGGCGCCGACCGCTTCCGCTACGCCGCCGAGGATATGCTGGTGACCAGTGCGCAGGACTGGATCATGGACTTTACCCGCAGTGCGGGGGACCGGATCGACCTCTCGGCGGTAGATGCCAACGTCAATTCCGGCGGCGACCAGGCCTTCGGCGCGCCGATCCCGCTGAGCGGGGGCGCCGCGCCGCCGCCGGTGGGAAGCCTGCGCTACGAGGTCTTCGCCGGATACACCATGGTCTACGCCTACAATGATTCCGACGCTGCGGCGGACCTCGCGCTCCGCGTCGTTGGCGCAGGGTACACGCCGGTCGCGTCGGATTTCATTCTGTAGCCGAGCCGGGGGGCCCTAGGCCGACGGTGCGGCCAGCACCGCCTCTATCGCTGCGGTCATCGCGCGGCTTTCCGGCTCCACACTGGTCGCAAAGCCCTGCACGCTGCGCCCGTCCCGCGCCACCAGGTATTTGTGGAAATTCCAGCGCGGCTCGCCGCCCGCCCGCGCGCCGGCCCAGCGGAAGAACGGGTGCGCCTGTGGTCCGCGCACGCGCGTCAGCCCGGCCATCGGAAAGTCGATGCCGAATTGCGCGTCGCAGAATGCGCGCACCTGCTGGTTCGTCCCGCTTTCCTGGTTGAAGTCGTTGGAGGGCACGCCCAGCACCACCAGGCCGCGTGCGGCGTAGCGTTCGTGCAGCCGCTGCAGGGCCGCGTATTGGGGGGTGAAGCCGCAGAAGGACGCGGTGTTCACCGCCAGCAGCACGCGCCCGCGCCAGGCGCCGAAGTCGTGCTCGCCACCCTCGATCGCCGGGATGCGGAAGCTGAAGGCGTCGGGCTCGGGGCCGGCCGCCATCAGCAGCGGCGCGCCCAGCAGCAGCGCACGGCGCGGTGCGCGCAGCGCGGGCCTCGGCGTATCAGCCATAGCGTTCCTCCATCCAGGGGTCGCCGCGATTGTGGTAGCCGCGGACCTCCCAGAAGCCGGGGCGGTCCTCGATCAGCAGTTCGATGCGCGTCACCCATTTCGGGCTCTTCCAGAAATACAGCTTCGGCAGCACCAGGCGCACCGGGCCGCCATGCTGGCGCGTCAGCGGCGCGCCGTCCCAGGAATGCGCGAACATCACGTCCTCGCCGGAAAAATCCTCCAGCGAGAGGTTGGTGGTATAGCCGTCATAGCTGGTGAGCGAGACGAAGCGCGCCGTGGATTTCGGGCGCGCGAAGTCCAGCAGGTCGCGCGCCATGACGCCGGCGAAGCGGTTGTCGTAGCGCGACCATTGCGTGACGCAGTGGATGTCGCGGACCATCTCGGTCTGCGGCAACGCCATGAAGCCCTCCCAGTCGAGTGCCAGGCGGTTCTCCACCAGCCCCTCCAGCCGCAGGCGGAACTTCTCGCGCGAGACGTCCGGCTGTACGCCGAGGTCGAGCACCGGCCAGTCCGTCACCAGGGTCTGGCCGGGCGGCAGGCGGTCGCGCTCCGGGTCGCCATGCGTGCCGGTCAGCAGCCGGCCTTCCTCGGCCCAGCGTTCCTTGGTGCGGATCAGCTTGTCCTTGATCGCGCCGGTGGTGGGGATGTCGTCGTCGGCCATCGGGGACTCCTGCCGGTCGTTACGTGCGACGCCGACTGGCGGATGCAAGGGCGGCTATTCGCGGCCCTTGTTGCGCATCAGCCGCGCCTTGTCGCGCTGCCAGTCACGCGCCGCGATCGCCGCGCGCTTGTCGTGCTGCTTCTTGCCCTCGGCGAGGCCGAGCAGAACCTTCGCCCGCCCGCGGTCGTTGAAGTGGATGTCCAGCGGCACCAGCGTGGCGCCGTCGCGCGTGATGGCGCCGGTCAGGGTTTCCACCTGCTTGCGGTGCAGCAGCAGCTTGCGCGGCCGGCGGGGTTCGAAGCGCGAGACGAAGGACCCCGCCTGCCATTCGGGGATATACGCGTTGAACAGCCACATCTCGCCCTCGCGCTCGCCGGCCCAGGCTTCGGTCAGCGTGGCGCGGCCGGCGCGCAGCGACTTCACCTCGGGACCCACCAGCGCGAGCCCGGCCTCGATCGTCTCGTTGATCTTGTAGTCGAAGCGCGCCTTGCGGTTCTGCGAGGCGATGCCGTGGGAGATCAGCCCCGTCTTCTTCTTCTCAGGTGACATGTTTTATGCCCTCAATCGGCGGGCGCCGGCCATCCGGCCGGCTTGCCTTGGCGCCATGCGCTGGCGTGTCGGGGGCGGTGGGCGGTCTGGGCGCGGTCGCGCCTTGCGCTCCCGGCCCGAGGCAAGCGCCTCGGTCCGCAGGGATTGGTGGCGGCTGCGGTCGCCGCGCCGATGCGCCGTATCAGGTCGTTGCTCAGTTCAGCAGCCCCACCGAGACCATCGCCTCGCGCACCCGCGCCTTGCTGGCATCGCCGAGCGGCGCCAGCGGCAGGCGGCAATGGTCGGTGCTCTTGGCCAGCAGGCTCGCCGCATACTTCACCGGGCCGGGCGAGGTCTCGCAGAACAGCGCGTCGTGCAACGGCACCAGGCGGTCCTGGATCGCCATCGCCTCCTCGAGCCGCCCTGCCCGCCAGGCCTTGTGCATCTCGGCGCACAGTCGTGGCGCGACATTCGCGGTCACGCTGATGCAGCCCACCCCGCCCGACGCATTGAAGGCCAGCGCCGTGTGGTCCTCGCCGGACAACTGGATGAAATCTCCGCCGCAGGCGCGCTTTTGGTGCAGCGGGCGGGTGAGGTTCGCGGTCGCGTCCTTCACGCCCACGATGTTCTTGTGCTTGGCCAGCCGCGCCATGGTCTCGACCGACATGTCGACCACGCTGCGCGCCGGGATGTTGTAGATGAACAGCGGCAGGTCGACGGCATCGGCGATGGCGCTGAAGTGCAGGAACATCCCCTCCTGCGTCGGCTTGTTGTAGTAGGGCGTGACCACCAGCGTGGCATCCGCGCCGGCCTTCTTGGCATGGACCGCGAAGTCGATTGCCTCGGCGGTGGAATTGCTGCCCGCGCCGGCGATGACCGGCACGCGGCCCTTCGCGGCCGCGACGCACATCTCGACCACGCGCTTGTGCTCGTCGTGCGACAGGGTCGGGCTCTCGCCGGTGGTGCCGACCGGGATCAGCCCTTCCGTACCCTCCGCGATCTGCCATTCGACCAGGTCCTGGAAGGCTTTGCCGTCCACGGACCCGTCCTGGCGCATCGGCGTGATGAGCGCGACCATCGAGCCCCTGAACATGGCTGTTTCCTCCGGACCTAACGCGAGAGCGGGAAACTAGGCGCGTGGCCCCCTGGGAACAAGACTCCGGGACAAGGTTGCGGGACAAGCCGGGGCCGGATCGGCTAGGAAGGCAGCCATGCGCCGCCTGCTGATCCTGGGCCTGCTGGCCCTGCCCCTGCCGACCCTTGCCCAGCCCTGGGCGCCCGAAGGTGCCCGCGCGGCCGGGCGCCAGGCGCTCTCGGCTGCCAGCGCCGGCCGCTTCGCCGAGGCGGAATCCTTCGCCAACGCCGCCGATCCGCTCGCCGCCAAGATCGTGCTCTGGATGCGCCTGTCGAATCGCGCCGCACCGGCCTCGGCGGCGGACCTGGTGACCTTCCTCGCCGAAAACCCCGACTGGCCGCTGCCCGACGCCATGACGCGCCGGGCCGAGGCGGCGCTGTCGGCCGACCTCGACGACGCGCTGGCGCTGCGGCACTTCACCCGCCAGCCGGCGCGTACCCTGGTCGGCACGCTGCGCCATGCCGAGGCGTTGGAGCGCACCGGCCGCGCCCAGGATGCCCGCGCCGTGATCCGGCGTGGCTGGACGGAAACGGCCGGCGATGCCTTTGCCGAGGAAGCCCTGGTCGCGCGCTTCGGCACCGGCTTGACCGAGGACGACCACTGGCGCCGCTTCGACCGGCTGGCCTTCGCGCGGGATTTTGCGGGCGCCGCGCGTGCCGCCGGCCGCCTGGGCAGCGCGCGCGCCGCCGCGGCGAATTTCCGCCTCGCGCTGGCGCGCGACGATGACAGCGCGCTGGCCACCCGACCCACCGATATCGGCTGGGCCTATGAGCACGCGCGCCTGCTGCGCCGCCGCGACCGCGATGCCGAGGCCGCCGCCGCCTGGGCCGCCGCCGAGGGCCTGCAATCGGGCCTAGCCGGCGATGCCGCGCGCGCCGTGTGGTCGGAACGCCAGGTGCTGTCGCGCAAGCTGCTGCGCCTGGGGCAGGAACGCGAGGCCTACCGCACCGCCGCCGCGCACGGCCAGGCGGCCCCCGGCGAAGCGCGCCAGGAAGCGGAGATGCTCGCCGGCTTCATCGCCCTGCGCCGGCTCAACGACGCCGCCGCGGCGGAACGGCATTTCACCGCGCTCGGGCAGGATAGCCGGTCGGTCATCACGCGCGCGCGCAGCGCCTATTGGCAGGGCCGCGCGCTGGCGGCGCGCGGCGATGCGTCGGGTGCGCGCACGCGCTACGCGGCCGCGGCCGAATTGCCGGTGGCGTTCTACGGGCAGCTCGGCGCGCTGGCGCTGGGCGAGGATGCGGCGCGGCTGTCCGCCCGCGTGGCGCGCGCCGCGACACCACCGGTGACGCCGCCGCGCGCGGCGGATTTCATGGCGCGCGAACTGGCCCGCGCGGTGCTGACGCTGGCCGATCTCGGCGACACGCGCCGCGCGCGCATCTTCCTGCTGCGGCTGGAGGACCTGGCGAATGACGGCACCGACCGCATGCTCGCCGCGCGCCTGGCCGCGCATATCGGCCGGCAGGACCATGCGGTGTGGGTGGCGCGGCGCGCGGGTGCGGCCGGCGACATGCTGCTGCCGGTCGGCTGGCCCACCCCCTATACGCCGCCGGTCAGCAACCCGGAGCCCGCCTTCATCAACGCGATCACGCGCCAGGAGAGCAACTTCGACACCGAGGCGGTGAGCGGTGCCAATGCGCGCGGGCTGATGCAGCTGCTGCCGTCCACCGCCACGCTGGTGGCGCTCCGGCTCGGCCAGCCCTTCCAGGTGGCGCAGCTGACGGCGAGCCCGGAGGTGAACATGCGCCTGGGCGCGGCCTTCCTCGACCAGATGCTGGAACGCTACGCCGGCGCGCTGCCGCTGGCCGCCGCCGCCTACAATGCCGGGCCGGGACGCGTGGACCAGTGGCTCGGCACCTATGGCGACCCACGCGGGGCGGGTGTCGACATGATCGACTGGATGGAACAGATCCCGTTCACCGAGACGCGCAACTACGTCCAGCGCGTGATCGAGAACGTGATCGTCTACCGCGCGCAGGATGCCTCCGCCGCGGCGCGGGAGCATCCGCTGGCGCCCTTCCTGCGCGCCGCGCCGTGACGCCGCGGCGCGTCACGCTGTCGGCCCGCGACGGGCTGGCGATGTCGGCGCTCGAATGGCCGGGGCCGCGGGACCGCATGCCGGTGCTGGTGCTGTCGGGCATCTGCCGCTCCGCGCTGGATGCGGTGACCATCGCTGCTCACCAGGCCGGGCGGCGGCGCGTGGTGGCGCTTGACTACATCGGCCATGGCGAGAGCGCGCGCGCCACCGACCCGGCGCGCTACCGGCCCGAGGCGCTGATCCGCGACGTGATGGACGCGATGGCGGCGCTGCACCTGCATCAAGTGGCGCTGGTCGGCACGTCCTTCGGCGGGCTCGCGGCCATGGCAATGTCACTGATGCGCCCGACCGCCATCGCCGCCGTGGTGCTGAACGACATCGGCCCGCGCATCGAACCGGTGGGGCGGGAGGCGGTGGTCGATTTCATCGGCACCGACCCCGCCTCCCCGACCCTCGATGCAGCACTGGCCTGGTTCCGCGAACGCCACCCGCCGATGCCGCTGCTGGACGATGCCGCCTGGCGCGACTTCGCCACGCGGACCTATGCCGAAGGCGCGGACGGGCATTGGCATCCGCGCTGGGACATCCGCATCGCGCAGCAGGCGGTAGGCGATGCCGCCGGCCCACCGCCCGACCTGTGGCCCTACTTCGGCGCGCTGGCGACACGGCCGCTGATGCTGGTGCATGGCGAGGAGAGCCGCCTGCTGAGTGCGGCGACGGTCGCGGAGATGCAGCGGGCGCAGCCCGCGATGCAGGTGGTGCGCCTGCCCGGCACCGGCCATGCGCCGACGCTGGGCGAACCGCCTGTCGCGGCGGCGCTGGAGGGCTTCCTGGACCGCCTGCCGTGACCGGCCTGGGCGCGACGCCGAAGCGAGGCCTGCGATGACGCAGCGGATGAGCCCGGCGCTCGCGGTGGCGACGATGGCGGGGATCGGGCGGCTACGGCCCGCACCCGGCACATGGGGATCGCTGGTCGTGCTGCCGGCGGTGTTGCTCGGACCGTTCGCGTGCCTTGCGCTGGCCGTGGTGGTGACGGTGGCGGGATGGATCGCGGTGCGCGCGGTGCTGGCCGAGGGCGGCGAGCAGGACCCCGGCTGGATCGTGGTGGACGAGGCGGCGGGCATGCTGCTCGCACTGGCGGCGTTGCCCGCGGGCGCGGGCTGGATCGGGGCCGTTGCCGCCTTTGGCCTGTTCCGCGCCTTCGACATCCTGAAACCCTGGCCGGTGTCCTGGGCGGATGGGCTGCCGGGGGCGACGGGCGTCATGCTGGATGATGTGCTGGCCGGCGCGATGGCCGCCGCGGTGCTGTGGCTGGCCGGAGGGCTGTGGTGATGCTGCCGGAGACGACGCTCGACCAGGCGCGCGACCTGCTGGCGGCGCTGGAGGCACAGTCGCTCACCCTCGCCACGGCAGAGTCCTGCACCGGCGGGCTGATCGCCGCGGCACTGACCGCGATCGCCGGGTCGTCATCGGTGGTGATGGCCGGCTTCGTGACCTACTCCAACGACGCCAAGATGCGCATGGTCGGCGTGGGCGCGGATACGCTCGCGGCGCATGGCGCGGTCAGCGAGCCCGTGGCGCGCGAGATGGCGGAAGGCGCGCTGCGCGCGGCACAGGTGGATATCGCGCTGTCCTGCACCGGCATTGCCGGCCCCGGGGGTGCGACGCCCGGCAAGCCGGTCGGGCTGGTGTTCATTGGCTGCGCGCGACGCGGCGGGGCGACGGCGGTGGAACGCCACGTCTTCCCCGGCGACCGGACGGCGGTGCGCGCCGCGACGGTTGCCGCGGCACTGCGCCTGGCCCAGGGCTGACGCCCTGTTGCCTTGACACCCCGCGGGCGCGCGCTTCCCCTGGTCGCACCATCGCCACGCCTCGTGGCGCAATGAGACTGGGAAGGAAGCCGATCCATGGACCGCCGCAGCCTGCTGCGCGCACTCGGTGCCGCGCCCCTCATGCCAACCCTTCCCGCGCTGGCGCAGGCGCCGGCCTGGCGACCGGACCGGCCGGTGCGGTTCGTGGTCGGCTTCGCCGCGGGCGGCAGCACCGATACCTCCGGGCGGCTGGTGGCGAATGCGATCAGCGGGACGCTCGGCCAACCGGTGGTGGTCGAGAACCGCGTCGGTGCTGCCGGCAATATCGGGTCGGAACACGTCGCGCGCAGCGCACCGGACGGGCTGACCTATGTGGTGGCGTCGGTCGGCACGCATGCGACCAACCAGTATCTGTATCGCGCCCTGCCCTTCCATGTGGCGAACGACTTCACGCCGGTCTCGCTGGTGCTGGTGAGTGCCGCGGTGATCGTGGTGAAGCCGTCCCTGCCGCTGAACAGCGTGGCGGAACTCGTGGCCTATGCGCGTGCCAATCCCGGCCGGTTGAACATCGGCACGAGCGGCGTGGGCGGCACGCAGCATTTCGCGGCGGCGCTGTTCGAACAGCGGGCCGGGGTGCAGTTCACGCACATCCCGTATCGCGGCGGCGCGCCGGCCATGGCGGACCTGGTGGCGGGGCGGCTCGACCTGGTCTTCTCGCCGCTGGCGGAGACCATGTCGTTCATCCAGGGCGGCCAGGTGCGCCCGCTGGGTGTCACGCGCACGGAACGCATGCCGGCGCTGCCGGATGTCCCGCCGATCGCGGATGCCGTGCCAGGCTACGAATTCAATTCCTGGATCGGCATCTTCGGCCCGGCGCGACTGCCGGCGAACATCGTTCGGACGATGTCGGACGCGATCGCCGCCGGCGTGCGCTCACCGGAGGTGAACCAGCGCATGGTCAGCCTCGGCTACCTGCCGGTGGGCGGCGGGTCGGAGGCCATGGCCGACCTCCAGCGCCGCGACATGGCGACGATGGAGGCGCTGGTGCGCCTGACCGGCGCCAGCGCGGACTGAACGCGGCGCGCGGGACACACCTGCCGCGCACGTCGTGCGCGAATCGGCGCGGCGGTTGCTCGCGCGCCGTTTCGCGGAGCAGTGTAACGCCATGATCAAGCCATTCAGCACCGCGTCGATTCGTCGTCGTGGCCTGCTCGCCGGCCTGGGGACGGCGGTGCTGGCCGGCGGCGCGGCCCGGGCGCAGGCCACGCCACAGGCGCCGGGCGAATGGGACGGGCCGCAGGTCCTGGACCTGCGCAACCTGGCGCCGTCACCGGCGCCGGACCGTCAGCGCTGGATCTGGATCCAGAACGAGGCGCGGGAGGAAGTCGCGCTCGCGTACCGCACCGGGCAGGACTACGACATCCGCGCGCTGGCGCGCCTGCAGCACCTGTTCCGCGACCTGCGCGCGAGCACCGCCGGGCCGATCCCGCCGCTGCTGGTCGACATGCTGTCGCTGATCCAGGAACGGTTCTCCTACACGCGGCCGATCCGCCTGATCTCGGGCTACCGCACGCCGGCGACCAATGCGTCGCTGCCCTTCGCGGCGCCGAACAGCCTGCACATGCGCGGCATGGCGGCCGATATCGTCGTGCCGGGGCTGCCGCAGGCCGATGTGTGCAGCCTGGCGATGATGTATTCGCAGCACCTGGGGTTCATGGGGGTGGGCTGGTACGGGTCCTTCACCCATGTGGATATCGGGCCGAAGGCGTCCTGGACGCGGATGCTGTAGGCTTCGCAACGTCTACCCGAAGCGCAGCTTCCACAGCACGAAGCCGGCGAAGAGCCCCAACCCTGCCAGGACCAGCCCGCCAGTGGCGGCGAGCTGGTTGTCGGCATGCACCTCCGAGGGGTCCTGCGTCGAGATCACGAAAGGCTGGCGCGTGTCCGGCTTGCGGATGCGCAGGCGTGCCTCGGTGGTGCCGGATGGCGCCGCCCCCTCCGGCGCCCCGGCAGCGTCCTGCCGGGCGCGACGACGACCGCGCCGGGACTCGGCCTCCCCCATCGCAAAGATCGGGTCACCAGCCATGATGTAGCGCTCGACGTAGCGATACTGCGCCGGCGAATCGCCGAAGACCGACTTCACGGTGGCGGTCACGCGCAAGGTGGGGGGCGTGTAGCTGCCAAGGTTCAGCTCAGGCTCCGCGTCGCCGCGCTGCGGCTTCTCGGATGAGCCGTTCCAGGCGCTCCAGGCGGTCTCGTACACGCGGGCACCTTCCGGCGCGACGAAGCAGCTGGCCTTCCCGTCCGTCACGCGGATCATTTGGTCGCTGCTGTCGAAGAACACGCGCTGCCAATCCGGCGGCGGCGCCCCGTCGCGCCGCTGGAAGGTTTCGGGCGGGCGCAATTCCTCCACCCAGGCCTCGAACCAGGCGCAGCGGCGGCCGGAGAGCGGCGCCCGCAGGTTCCCCTCCGCCACATGCCCCCAGACAACGCCATAGCCTGGCGCGAGAGCCGACACTTCGACCGGCCGCATCCGCTTCATGGTCCGCGCGACGAATTTCGACCAAACCGCGATCCCGATGCCGAGCCCCACCATGATGATGGGGAACAGCATGAAGAAGCCGAACATCTCGACAGGCATCGAACGCATGCAGATCCCCCCGGCAGGGATGGCTGCGGTGGCGGCGAAGCGTCAGGCGGCGGCGAGGGCCGTACGGATCTCGCTGATTGCCTCGTCGATCATCGGCGCCGTGACATCGAGGTGGGTGCAGGCACGCACGCGGCCGCCGAGGCCGCTGACCGCCACGCCGCGCATGGTCAGCTTGGCCTGCAACTGCTCCACCGTCATGCCGGCACCCTTGATGTCGAAGAACACCAGGTTGGTGTCGGGTTCCTCGACCACCACGCCCTGGATCTGACGCAGGCCGCGGGCGAGCGCCTTGGCATTCGCGTGGTCCTCCGCGAGGCGGTCGACATGGTGGTCGAGTGCGTAGATGCAGGCGGCGGCGCAGATCCCGGCCTGGCGCATCGACCCACCCAGGCGCTGCTTCCAGCGCCAGGCGCGGCCGATGAATTCCTCATCGCCACACAGCACGGCGCCGAGCGGCGCGCCGAGGCCCTTGGTGAAATCGAGCCAGACCGAATCGTAGTTCGCCACCATGTCCTTGGCCGCGATGCCCGCACCCACGCAAGCATTCATCAGCCGCGCGCCGTCCATGTGCGTGGCCCAGCCCTGTTCATGCGCGACGTCCGCGACGGCGTTGAGCTGCGCCAGCGGCCAGATGGCGCCGCCGCCGATGTTGGCGGTCTGCTCGACCTCCAGCAGGCGCTGGGGCGGCGCGTAGCGGGTCTTGGGGCGGATCGCGGCGCGCACGTCATCGGCGGTGAACATGCCGCGCGGGCCCTTCATGGGCATGATCTGCACCCCCGTGAGCGCGGCGTGGGTGCCGCCCTCGCTGTGCAGGATGTGGGACGTCTCGTGCGCGATCACCTCGTCGCCCTTGCCGCAATGGGTGAGGATGGCGATCACGTTGCACATGGTGCCGGACGGCAGGTACATCGCCGCCTGCTTGCCCATCAGCGCCGCCATGCGGTCGCACAGTTCGTGCACGGTGGGGTCGTCGCCGTGCTGCTCGTCGCCGACCTCGGCGCGCATCATCGCGTCCTTCATGGCGGGCGTCGGGCGCGTCTGGGTGTCGGAATAGAGGTTGATGCGGGTGGGCGGCGCGCCGGCGGGCGGGCGGTTCGGGGCATGGACCATGGTCATGTCGTCCTGGCTGGAGTTGCACGCAGGATGCCCGCCGCGCGACGATTGGGCCAGGGGGTGCCGACATGGTCGCAATCCGCAAGGTCGCGCTGCTGCGCGAGGAAGCATTTTCGGAGATGGACGCCGCGGGCGCGCGGCCTGTGGTGCGCGCGGTCGCGATGGTGGTGATCGCGAACCCGTTTGCCGGGCGCTTCGTGGCGGACCTGTCGGAACTGGTGGACGCAGGCGCCGTCCTGGCCGCGCGCGTCGCGCCGGACCTGGTGCGGATGCTGGCTGGGCCGGCGGTGTCCTATGGCAAGGGTGCGATCGTGGGCGTGGCTGGTGAGATCGAGCATGGCCACGCGTTGCTGCACCCGAAGATGGGTGCGCCGCTGCGGGCGGCGATCGGCGGCGGGGCGGCGTTGATTCCCTCGGCGGCGAAGGTGGGTGCGGTGGGGGCGGCGTTGGACTTGCCGCTGGGCCACAAGGATGATGCGTGGTCGCGCGGGCATTTCGACGCGATCACCGTCAGCCTGGGCGATGCGCCGCGCCCGGATGAGATCCTGGTGGTGATGGCGCTGTGCGATGGCGGGCGTCTGCTGCACCGCATCTGACCGCGGGGTCCGGGGGGCACGCATGCCCCACGTCGGGGTGCAGGGGCAACGCCCCTGCTGCTGGCCTTCACCCCGCCAGCACGTACCCATACATCTGTTGCCTGCGGCGAGGTGCGCATCGGTGGCGAGCGGCACCTCGCGCAATGCGACCGAAGCGCCGATCTCGGCCAGCGCCATCTCGATCGGGGCCGAGCCGGAGCCGCGGTCGCCATGCAGGATGTAGGTCATGGCGCGATGGTCGCGCGGCATGCGGGGCCGCGCTAATGCAATGCGCTGATCGGGTGCATCAGCGGCGCTGAAGGCGGGGCTCAGCCAGTCGCTGACGGTGCCGGCGAACCCGGCGTGACCGGCGCCGTGCTGCGGCCATACAGCGCCGTCGCGCGGCGTTCGAAGGCGCGCACCATCAGGCGCACCGCTTCGTTGAACACCATGCCGATCGCCATCTGCAGGATGCGCGAACGGAATTCGAAATCGACGAAGAAATCGACCTCGGTGCCGGTGGGCACGGGGTGGAAGCGCCAGTGGTTGTTCAGGTAGCGGAAGGGCCCGGTCTCGTAGGCCACGTGGATGTGGTCGGGGCGTTCGAGTGTCACGCGGGAGCGGAAGGTCTCGCGGAACATCTTGAAACCGATGGTGAGGTCGGCGACCAGTTCGCCCTCGGTCTTCGACAGCACGCGCGCGCCAACGCACCAGGGCAGGAATTCGGGGTAGCGGCGCACATCCGCCACCATGTCGAAGATCTGCTCGGGCGCGTGGCGCAGGATGCGCTTCTCGGCGTGGGTCGGCATGTCAGGCGCGGGCCGGCGCGAGCCGCGCGGCGCGCGCATCACGCAGCGCGGCGAAGTCCCGGTCGGCATGGTAGCTGCTGCGCGTGAGCGGCGTGGCGGAGACCAGCAGGAAGCCCTTGCCGCGGGCCGCCGTCGCGTAGTCCTCGAACTCCTCGGGTGTCACGAAGCGTTCGACCGCGGCGTGCTTCACCGTGGGCTGCAGGTATTGGCCGATGGTGAGGAAATCGACCTCGGCGGCGCGCAGATCGTCCATCACCTGCAGCACCTCGATGCGCTCCTCGCCCAGGCCGACCATCATGCCGGATTTGGTGAAGATGGACGGGTCGCGCTGCTTCACGCGGTCGAGCAGGCGCAGGGAATGGTAGTAGCGCGCGCCGGGGCGGATGGTCGGGTAGAGCCCGGGCACGGTCTCCAGATTGTGGTTGAACACGTCGGGGCGGGCGTCGACGACGACCTCCAGCGCGCCGTCCTTGCGCAGGAAGTCGGGCGTCAGGATCTCGATGGTGGTTTCCGGCGCGCTGCCGCGGATGGCGCGGATGGTCCGGGCAAAATGCTCCGCCCCGCCATCCTGCAGATCATCGCGGTCGACGGAGGTGATGACGACGTGGCGCAGGCCCAGGGCGGCGACGGCCTCGCCCACCCGCCGGGGTTCGTCGGAATCGAGCGCGTTCGGCAGCCCGGTGGTGATGTTGCAGAAGGCGCAGGCACGCGTGCAGATCTCGCCCATGATCATCATGGTGGCGTGGCGCTGGGACCAGCATTCGCCGATGTTCGGGCAGGCGGCTTCCTCGCAGACCGTCACCAGCTTGTTCTCGCGCATCAGGGCGCGGGTCTCGTGGTAGATCGGGTGCGTGGGCGCCTTCACGCGGATCCAGGCCGGCTTGCGCTGGATGGGGTTGTCCGGGCGATGGGCCTTCTCCGGGTGCCGTTCGGCACCGGTGCGGGGCTTGCGGTGATCAATCTCGGTGCGCGTCGTCATGGGGCCTTCCAGACGCCGATATAGGCCCGCCCCGGCGATTGCGCGAGGCTTCCGCCCCGCAGGTCAGATGTGCAGGACCTTGCCGTAGGCATCCAGCACGCCCTCATGCATCGCTTCCGACAGCGTCGGGTGCGGGAAGACCGTGGCCATCAGTTCGGCTTCGGTCGTCTCCAAGGTGCGGGCGATGCCGTAGCCCTGGATCATTTCGGTCACCTCGGGGCCGACCATGTGGGCGCCGAGCATCGCGCCGGTCTTGGCGTCGAAGACCGTCTTCACGAAGCCCTCGGGTTCGCCCAGCGCGATCGCCTTGCCGTTGCCGATGAAGGGGAAGCGGCCGACGCGGACCTCGTGCCCGGCGGCCTTGGCCGCGGCCTCGGTCAGGCCGACGCTGGCGACCTGGGGGCGGCAGTAGGTGCAGCCGGGGATATTGGTGACGTCCATCTCGTGCGGGTGCAGGCCGGCAATGGCCTCAACCACGATCACGCCCTCATGCATCGCCTTGTGCGCGAGCCAGGGCGGGCCGGCCAGGTCGCCGATGGCATAGACCCCGGGTTCCCCGGTGCGGCCATAGCCGTCGATGATCACATGCGTGCGGTCGACCTTCACCTTGGTGCCTTCGAGGCCGATATTCTCGACATTGCCGACGATGCCGACCGCCGAGATCAGCCGGTCCGCCTTGATCTCGGTCACCTTGCCGCCGGCCTCGACGATGGCGGCGACGCCGTCGGCCTCCTTGCGCACGCCCTGCAGCTTGGCGCCGGTGATGATCTTCATGCCCTGCTTGGCGAAGGATTTCTGCACGAAGGCGGAAACCTCGGCATCCTCGACCGGCAGGATGCGGTCCATCACCTCGATCAGCGTCACCTCGCTGCCCATGTTGAGGTAGAAGGACGCGAATTCGGACCCGATCGCGCCCGAACCGATGACGATGAGCCGCTTCGGCAGCGCATCGGGCACCAAGGCTTCGCGATAGGACCAGATCAGCTTGCCGTCGGGTTCCATCCCCGGCAGCACGCGCGCGCGCGCACCGGTCGCCAGGATGATGTGCTTGCCGGCAACCTCGGCGACCGGCTTGCCGTCCTTCGTGACCGCGACCTTGCCCGGGCCGGCGAGTGCGCCATGGCCGTCGAAGACCGTGATCTTGTGCTTCTTCATCAGCCCCTTCACGCCGGAGGAGAGCTGGTTCGCCACGTTGCGCGACCGCTTGATGACCTTCGCGAAGTCGAAGCGCGGGTTGTCCACCGCGAAGCCATACTGGTCGAGGCTGTGCAGCATGTGGTTGATCTCGGACGCCCTGAGCAGCGCCTTGGTCGGGATGCAGCCCCAGTTGAGGCAGATGCCGCCCATGTGCTCGCGTTCGACCAGCGCGACCTTCATCTTGAGCTGCGCCGCGCGGATGGCCGCGACATAGCCGCCGGGGCCGCCGCCCACCACCACCAGGTCGAATGTCTCGGCCATCACGCTGCCTCCGCTGCCAGGGACCTGAGCGCATCGCCGGCAAGGCGGCGCGTGATCCATTCCTTGAGAGTGTCCGCGCCCATCGCGTCATAGGTCGCGATCGCCGGGGTATTCCAATCGAGCACATTCCAGGCGAGCCGCCCGCCGCCCTCGGCCAGTGTCTCCTTCGCCAGGCGCGCAAAGAGCGCCTTGGCGATGCCGCGCCGCCGGTACGCCGGTTCCACCCAGAGATCCTCCAGCCACCGCCCATGCCGGGCGAGGAAGGTGGAGAAGGTCCAGTGGTACAGCGCCATGCCCGCGGGCGCGCCATCGACCTCAGCGATCAGGCAGCCGGCGCGGGCAGGCGCGCCGAAGAGCGCGGCGTGGAAGTCGGCCTCGGTGCCGCGCGCCTCGTGGGCGAGCTTCTCGTATTCGGCCAGCGCGCGCACGAAGCGCGCGATGGTCGGGACGTCGGCGGGCGCGGCATCCCGCAGGACCAGGCTCGCCGCCATCAGAGCATCAGGCTCAGCGGATCCTCGATGGTGCGCTTCAGCGCCTGGATGAATTCCGCCGCCAGCGCCCCGTCGATGACGCGGTGATCGACCGACAGCGTGCAGGTCATCACCGTCGCGATGGCCAGCGCGCCATCCTTCACCACCGGCTTCTGCAACCCGGCCGAGACCGCCAGGATGCCGCCCTGCGGCGGATTGATGATCGCGGAGAAATCGCTGACGCCATACATGCCCATGTTGGAGATCGAGAAGCCGCCGCCCTGGAATTCATCGGGCTTCAGCTTGCCGGACTTGGCCCGCGCCGCGAGGTCCTTCATCTCCGCGCTGATCGCGGCCAGTCCCTTGCGGTCGGCGCTGCGCACGATCGGCGTGATCAGCCCTTCGGGAATGCTCACCGCGATCGAGATGTCGACATCGTGGTACTGGATGATCGCATCGTCGGTCCACGACGCGTTGCAGGCCGGGAAGCGGCGCAGCGTGGCGGCCGTCGCCTTGATGACCAGGTCGTTGACCGACAGCTTGTAGGCGCCCGGCCCGTCCTTGGGCGAACGCGCGTTCAGGTCGGCGCGCAGCTTGAGCAGCGCGTCGATCTCGATATCCATCGTCACATAGAAATGCGGGATGGTGGCCTTCGATTCCGACAGACGGCGCGCGATCACCTTGCGCATCGTGCTGTTGGGCACGGCGGTGTGCGGCGCGGTGGTCGCGAAGGGCGCCGCGGCGGCCTTCGGCGCGGGTGCCGCGGCTGCCGGGGCGGCGGCGGCAACCGGCACCGCGGCAGGTCCACGCGCCAGGGCCGCTTCCACATCCGCCTTCACGATGCGGCCATTGGGGCCGGAGCCATTCACGCCCCCGAGGTCCAGCCCCGCCTGCTGCGCCATGCGCCGCGCGAGCGGCGAGGCGAAGACCCGATCGCCCGTTCGCGGCGGATCCGGTTGCGGATCGAAGCCCTTCGCTGCACCGGGCGCCACTGCGGGCGCCGCGGTCGGTGCGGCCGTTGGCGCCGGTGCCGCGGCCGGCGCACCCGCGGCGGGCACCGCCTCGCCGGCATCCACCAGCACCGCGATCACGTCGTTCACCTTCACGCCCTGCGTGCCGTCGGGCACCACGATCTTCCCGAGGATGCCCTCGTCGACCGCCTCGACCTCCATCGTCGCCTTGTCGGTCTCGATCTCGGCGATCACGTCGCCGGCCTTCACCCGGTCGCCTTCCTTCTTCAGCCAGCGCGCCAGGTTGCCCTCGGTCATGGTGGGGGAGAGCGCCGGCATCAGGATGTTGGTTGCCATCTGCTGGTCCCCCTTACTTGTAGGTCACGCGCTTGCACGCATCGACCACCTGTTCGAGGCGGGGCAGCGCGAGCTTCTCGAGGTTCGCCGCATAGGGCATCGGGATATCGAGCCCATGCACGCGCACCGGCGGCGCATCCAGGTGGTCGAAGCAGACTTCCATCATCTGCATCGCCACCTCGGCGCCGATGCCGGCGAAGGACCAGCCTTCCTCCAGCGTCACCAGGCGGTTGGTCTTGCGCACGGAATTCGCGATGGTCTCGGTGTCGAGCGGGCGCAGCGAGCGCAGGTTGATGACCTCCGCGCTGATGCCCTGCTCGGCCAGCTTTTCCGCCGCCTGCATCGCCATGCCGACCATGATCGAGAACGCCACGATGGTGACATCCGTGCCCGGCCGCTCGATCTTCGCCTTGCCGATCGGCAGAACAAAATCCTCCGCCGTCGGGCAGTCGAAGGACTGGCCGTACAGGATCTCGTTCTCCAGGAAGATCACCGGGTTCGGGTCGCGGATGGCGGCGCGCAGCAGCCCCTTCGCATCGGCTGAACTCCAGGGTGCGACCACCTTGAGCCCGGGGCAATGCGCGTACCAGGACGCGTAGCACTGCGAATGCTGCGCCGCCACGCGCGATGCCGCGCCGTTCGCCCCGCGGAAGACGATCGGGCAGCCCAGCTGGCCGCCCGACATGTACAGCGTCTTGGCAGCGGAATTGATGATCTGGTCGATCGCCTGCATCGAGAAGTTGAAGGTCATGAACTCGACGATCGGCTTCAGGCCCGTGAAGGCCGCCCCCACCGCCATGCCGGTGAAGCCGTGCTCGGTGATGGGCATGTCCATCACGCGCTTGGGGCCGAATTCGTCCAGTAGGCCCTGGCTGATCTTGTAGGCGCCCTGGTACTGGCCGACCTCCTCGCCGATCAGGAACACGTCCTTGTCGGCGCGCATCTCGGCGGCCATGGCATCGCGCAGCGCCTCGCGCACCGTGATGGACTTCACCGGGCCCCAGTCGCGCTCGGGCTGCACCTCGGGCGTGCGCGGGGCGGCGGGCACGGTGGCGTCGAACCGCTGCGCGGTGCCGGCATCGGCGATCATCTTCTCGTTCTCGCGCTCGTTCTTGTTGGTGATGCCGTGCATGGTCTGCGCGGCCGCGCCGCCGGCGCCGCCATCCAGCTCGGCGATCGGGCTGTTCACCTGCACGCCCTCGGTGCCCTCGGGCACCAGGATGGCGCTGAGCGTGCCCTCATCGACCGCTTCGACTTCCATCGTGGCCTTGTCGGTCTCGATCTCGGCGATCACGTCGCCGGACTTCACGGCGTCGCCCTCCTTCTTCAGCCAGCGCGCCAGCTTGCCCTCGGTCATGGTCGGCGAGAGGGCGGGCATCAGGATCACGGCGCCCATGTCACTTCGCCTCCAGCAGGATGTCGGTCCACAGTTCCGATTCCGGTGGCTCCGGCGATTGCTGCGCGAAGTCGGCGCTGTCCTGCACGATGGCCTTCACCTCGTCGTCGATGACCTTCAGCTCCGCCTCGGTCACCGCGAACTGGTCGACCAGCAGCTTGCGCGCCGTCTCGATGCAGTCCGACGTCTCGCGCATCTTCTGCACTTCCTCGCGCGTGCGGTACTTCGCGGGGTCGGACATGGAATGGCCGCGGTAGCGGTAGGTCTTCATCTCAAGCAGGTACGGCCCCTTGCCGGCGCGGCAGTGGGCAACGGCGCGCTCGCCGGCCTCGCGCACCGCGACCACGTCCATGCCGTTCACCTGCTCGCCCGGGATGCCCCAGGCCGCGCCGTTCTGCGACAGGTCCCGCGATGCGGAGGCGCGCTCGACATGGGTGCCCATGCCGTACTTGTTGTTCTCGATCACGAAGATGCAGGGCAGCTTGAACAGCGCCGACAGGTTCAGGCTCTCGAAGACCTGGCCCTGGTTGGACGCGCCCTCCCCGAAATAGGTCACGGCGACGTTGTCGCTCTCGCGGTACCAGTTCGAGAAGGCCAGGCCGGCGCCCAGGCTGGTCTGCGCGCCGACGATGCCATGCCCGCCGTAGAAGCCCTTCTCGCGCGAGAACATGTGCATGCTCCCGCCCTTGCCCTTGGAGTAGCCGCCGATGCGCCCGGTCAGCTCGGCCATGACGCCGCGTGCCTCCATGCCGGTCGCCAGCATGTGCCCGTGGTCGCGGTAGGAGGTGATGACCTGGTCGCCCGGCTTGAGCGCCATCTGCATGCCGACCACGACCGCTTCCTGGCCGATGTACAAATGGCAGAAGCCGCCGATCAGCCCCATGCCGTACAACTGCCCTGCCTTCTCCTCGAAGCGGCGGATCAGCAGCATGTCGCGATAGGCCTTGAGCATGTCGGCCCGGCTGATCGCCGGTTCCTTCCCGCGCCCCCGGCGCTTGGGGCTGGTCTCGGCGGCCTGGGCCATGGCGTTCACTCCCTCGGATCGGCACTTACTGGCGTCGAATTAGGCGCCGAATGCCGTTCCGCGCAAGCGCCATCCGAAAAAAATCGTTCTTTCGCAATGCAATAAGGAACTTAACTTGAATTCGGTTAAGCATCTGAATCTGCGCGTCCGGTCGGGCCTCAGCGCCCCGGCAGCCCCTGCACCTGGCGCTCGCGCGGCGCCGTCACGGTGAAGCCGAAGCGGATGCGCCGCTCCGCCCCCGGGCGCAGCAGCGGCAGCGCGGCGCGCCCGACACAGACGCCATCGAGGGTGGGCGCACACCAGCCCCGGGGAAGCACCACGCAACCGCAACGGTCGGCACGTCGCGTGTCGGCCCCACCGCCACGCAAACCGGGCGCCTGTGGCGGCGCCGCGACACTGGGGGTCAGTAGAGCCGGCGGTCCTGCGGATAGGGCACCACGATCTCGTCGCGCCCGGCCATGTTCAGCAACGCACGCGCCCGTTCATCCAGCTGGTCGCGGTCAAGCCGGTCGCTGCGCAGGCCGCTGACGCGGCGTTCGATGGCGTCGCGGTCGGCCTCGGCGCGGGCGAGGTCGGCGCGCGCGGCGGCAATGTCGGCCACGCGATGCTCGCGCGCGATCAACCCGCGCTCGCCATGCATGGCGTGCCAGACGAAGTACCCCGAGACCGCCAGGAAAACGACCGGCAGCGCGAGGGCATTGAAGACGCGTTTCAGGAACCGCAACAGGGACATCCGCGAACGAGCGACACCGGAGTCTAAGCGCCGTAGCGACTCGGTGTCACCCGCTTCGTCCAGAAATTCGGCGCCGCCGCGCAATTTTTTTCGCGCCCGCGGCGCACAGGACTCACCGGCGCAGCACGCCGCGCCCGGCATAGCGCGCCGCCGAACCGAGCCCCTGCTCGATGCGGATCAGCTGGTTGTACTTGGCCAGCCGGTCCGACCGCGACAGCGACCCGGTCTTGATCTGCCCGCAATTGGTCGCGACGGCCAGGTCGGCGATGGTGGCATCCTCGGTCTCGCCCGACCGATGCGACATCACCGCGCGATAGGCGGCACGATGCGCCGTCTCCACCGCCTCCAGCGTCTCGGTCAGGGTGCCGATCTGGTTGACCTTGACCAGGATGGCGTTGGCCGTGCCGCGCTCGATGCCCAGGCGCAGGCGCTCGGGGTTGGTGACGAACAAATCGTCGCCGACCAGCTGGACCTTGGCACCCAGGCGGTCGGTCAGCGCCTTCCAGCCGGCCCAGTCATCCTCGCTCATGCCATCCTCGATCGACACGATCGGCCACTTGGCGCAGAGCGCGGCCAGGTAATCCACCATGCCGCCCTGGTCGAGCGTCTTGCCCTCGCCGTCCAGCCTGTAGGCGCCATCGTGGAAGAACTCGGTGGCGGCGCAGTCGAGCGCGAAGACCACGTCCTCGCCCACGCGATGCCCGGCCGCCTCGCAGGCCTTGGCGATGAAGCCCAGCGCCTCGTCGGCGGAACCGATATTGGGCGCGAAGCCGCCCTCGTCGCCGACATTGGTCGAATGGCCGGCATCGTGCAGCGCCTTCTTCAGCGCCATGAACACCTCGGAGCCGACGCGCACAGCATCGGCGATGGTGCCGGCGCCGACCGGCATGATCATGAATTCCTGGATGTCGATCGGGTTGTCGGCGTGCTTGCCGCCATTGATGATGTTCATCTGCGGCACCGGCAGCGTGCGCGCGAAGACGCCGCCGACATACCGGTACAGCGGCACATCCAGGTTCACCGCTGCCGCCTTCGCCACCGCGAGGCTCACCGCCAGCATGGCATTGGCGCCAAGCCGCGCCTTGTTGGGCGTGCCGTCCAGCTCGATCAGCACCTCGTCGATGCGCACCTGCTCCTCGGCATCCATGCCGGAGATGGCGTCGAAGATCTCGCCCTCGACATTGCCGACCGCCTTGAGCACGCCCTTGCCGCCGTAGCGGGCGCGGTCACCGTCGCGCAGTTCCACCGCCTCATGCGCCCCCGTGGACGCACCCGAGGGCACGATGGCGTGGCCGCGCGCGCCGGTGTCGAGCAGCACCTCGGCCTCGATCGTCGGGTTGCCGCGGGAATCCAGGACCTCGCGGGCAATGATGTCGGCAATGGCGGACATGCGGGAACTCCAGGGGCTGCGTTGCGGGGGTGGCTACACGAGCGCGGCAAAACGCGAAAGGCCGCCGCGGCCGCCGGGTGTGCAAGCCGGCGGGACCGCCGTGCCTGGCAGAGGCAGGCCAGGCTGCGCGGCGCTGCGGGCCGGCCGCCGCGCCAAAGGCTGCGGCCGCGCTCAGCGCGCCTGGGCCAGCACCGACTGGAACCGCGCCAGCGCCGCCTGCAACGCCACCGCGCCGGCCGGATCGCCCGCCCCGGCCGCGGCATGGGCCGGCACCAGCGCGCCAAGCAGGCGCACCACCTCGGCCGCCGGCAGGTCGAAGCCATCGGCGGCGAGGGCCGCCTGCACGCGGTTCCACAGCGCCAGGCGCTCGGCCGGACCCAGCCGCTGGCCGGTGGCGAGCAGGCCGCGCTGCGCCTCCCGCCAGGCCTCGTGGCGCTGCGCCAGCACGCCGCGCAGGCCGGCGCGCGCGTCGTCGCCCATCACGGATTGCAGCAGGGACACGGCGGCGGCCAGCGCCCCCTGGCGCGCGGCAGCCAAGGTGGCGGCATCCGCGCCGGCCGGCACCGGCGCGGCAAGCGCGCGGAAGCCGTCCAGGCCGCGGCGGCGCGCGGCGTCGGACGGCCAGCGGCCGGGCACCGCGCGCAACCCGCCGAGCGCGGCCTCCAGGCGCGCCAATGCGGCGGCGGCCTCGGCATCGCCGCCCGCCGGCGCGCCGCCGGACAGCACCGCCAGGCGCTGCGCCGCGATCACCACCAGGTCCATCCCCGGGTCGAGCACCGCCCCCGCCACCGGGGCCGCCGGCGCGGGCAGCGCGCGCTGCACCGTCGCGGCGGCGGCGAAGCGCAGCGATGCGGCCTGTTCCACTTCGACCCGCTCGCGCGCGGCCAGGTGGTCGATCATCTGCCCGATGGCGCGGTCCGCGGCGATCGCCAGCCTGGCGTGGTCCGCCGCCGGGCCCTGCGGCGTGGGCGGGGACACGGCGCAGCCGAGCAGCGGCAGCAGGGCAAGCAGGGCGACAAGGCCTCGGCGCATGGCGGAACTCCGGTTCGGATGGACGGCACGCGGGCCGCCGCAGGTCACAAGCACCCGCCGCGCGGGCCTGTCGATCACGGGCTGCACCGGGGTGTGGCGTGCCCGGGGGCCGGGCAGCCGGTCGGATGGGTGCATGCGGCGGGCCGGCGCGCTACGCGCGATGTCACGCCACGGGCGCGACGGCGTGGCGCGGGCGGCCGCGCCCGCGGAACCGCCCACCGGCGAAACCCGCCGGCACGGCGCGGCCGGGGCGTTGCGCGTCACCACGGAAAACAGGTCCAGCGCGCTCCCAAAGGCACGGCGCCGATCTCGATGCGCGCCCAGGTCTTCGCCTGCGGGTCGCCCTGCATCTCGACCGAGGCCCCGGCGGCGAAGCGCCACATCAGCCTGTCCGCGAGCCGCAGCGTTTGCGGCGGCGATCCCGGCACGAGGTCGAGCGGATGCGCCACCACCGCGCCGCGCAGGCCCGGCGGCAGGGCCTGGTCGGCCAGCGCCCAGGCCCGGGCATCGTCGAAGCGCGCGCCGGGTTCGCGCGGATGGATCACGGCGCACCAGGCGAGGTTGTCCGGCCCGTGGTGGAAGCTGAAGGCCTGCGCGTCGGGCGCCCAGTCCGGCCAGTGGCGGATGGGCCGCGTGCTGGGCTCGGGCGGCAGCATCACCGCGTAGAAGAACGCCAGGTGGAAGCGCGCGCGCTGGCGGATGGGGGCGTCCGGGTGCCCGGCCAGGTCGCGCAGCACGGGCTCCATGCCCGGCACAACGCCGCTTGTCTCGGTCGCGGTCTCGATGGCGAGGTCGGCATGGCCGCCGCGCATCATGCGCCGCACCGCATCGGGCGCGTGGTCGCAGATCTCGTGCAGGTGGAAGTCGATGCCGTTGAAGGGCATGCCGGCGGGCTCGGGGCCGCTGCGGCGTTCCAGGATGTCCATCATCCAGTCGATCGGATCGACCGGCACGTCCTCGCGCGCATGCTGCCATTCCGACCAGAAGGGGCCGGCGATGCCGGGGCGGGCGATGTCCTTCGCGGCCACCAGCGCGAACATCGCGGCGGGATCGAGCGCGCTGCCCTCGCGCCCGCTCAGCACCCGCGCCGCGCAGGCGCGCACATGGTCCGACGGGTGGTCGAGCAGCGCGACCAGGCGCGCGACATCGGCGGCGTCATCCTCGTCGAAGGGGCGGTTCAGGAGTTGGATGCCTTCGGCCACGGCCGGATCGACCCCCGGCGGCGGCGCGGCGCGCAGGCCATCGAGCCAGCGCAGCAGCGGCGTGAGCATCGGCTCGTGGGTCGAGGAAAAGCGCAGCCGGTCAAGGAAGGCCGGGATGACATCGGCATGGCGCGCCTGCGCGGCATCGATCGCCGCGAGCAGCCAGGCCAGGCGCCCGCATGGGTCATGCGGCAGGGTCACGCCGGCGTTGCGCGCGCGCACCACGCTGCTGGACTCGGCCCAGAACACCGCCATCACCAGGCGGTCGATGGCGCGGGCGCGGATGGCGGCGTCGGCATGATCAAGCCACGGGCGCATCGCGGCCAGGAAGGCATCCCATTCCGCGCCGCGCAATTCGTGCAGCGGGGCCTGCGCCAGCGCAGCGAAATCCGGATGATCGGCCATGGCCGCCGATAGAGGCGCCGCGGGCGCCGCGCAAGCCGCGGGCGGTGGTTCGTTCAGCCGCGGCGGCGCGCCTGGCGCAGGTCCCGCTGCAGGTCGATGCGCAGCCCCAGGCGGTCGCAGGGCACCAGGATACTGGAGGGCAGGCCGCTGGCGACCGGCATGCGGGATGTGCGCGGCCGCGAATGGCCGGCCAGGCGGACATCGATGCCGGCCGACCCGCGGTTGCGGACCACCGCGCCCCATTCGCCGGCAAGGGCGGTGACGGGATCGCCCGGTTCGTCGCGCAGCAGGCGCACCAGGTCGCCCGGTTCATAGACCGGCACCGCGGTGCCATCCGCCAGATACGTGACCCGCATGCAGCCCCCTGTGCGATCGGCCCGGAGACTGCGGCGAAGGGGATGAAGGAAGGCTTGCGGGCATCACCCCTGGCGCGGCGCGCCTGGGCTACCCGCCATCGCCCGGCCGGCGCGCCGCCCAGAACAGCCAGGCGATCCAGCCGAAGGCGCTGACGAACAGCGCATGGGCGCCGAGCACGACGACCAGCGTCTCGGCATGCCAGCCGGACAGGCGCAGCGCGGTGAGGCCGGCGGGCACCGACCACCACAGCACCAGCGCCACGACGGCTGCGATCAGCAGTGCCGGCACCGGGCGGCGCGGCGCCGGCGGCAGGCCGGGCGGGCGGCGCATCATGCCGTCCGACCCCGCATCGGGTCAGCCGGCCTTGGCCAGCGCGTCGAAGGCCTTCAGCCGGGCGATCAACGCCGGCATCTGGCGCAGCGGGATCATGTTCGGCCCGTCCGACGGTGCGTGGTCGGGGTCGGGGTGGGTTTCGATGAACACCGCGGCGACGCCCACGGCCACCGCAGCGCGCGCCAGAACGGGGGCGAATTCGCGCTGCCCGCCCGACGACGTGCCCTGCCCGCCAGGCTGCTGCACGGCATGGGTCGCGTCCATCACCACCGGGTATCCCGTTGCCGCCATGATCGGCAGGGATCGCATGTCGGCGACAAGCGTGTTGTAGCCGAAGGACGCGCCGCGTTCGCACAGCAGGATGTTCTCGTTGCCGGTGCTGGCGATCTTGGCGGCGACGTTCTTCATGTCCCACGGGGCGAGGAACTGGCCCTTCTTCACGTTGATGGCGCGCCCGGTTTCACCGGCCGCGATCAGCAGGTCGGTCTGGCGGCACAGGAAGGCGGGGATCTGGAGGACGTCCACGGCCTCGGCGGCGGGGGCGCAGTGGTCGGGCAGGTGGACGTCGGTGAGGGTGGGCAGGCCGGAGGTGGCGCGGACGTCGGCGAGGATGGACAGGCCTTCCTTCATGCCGATGCCGCGGGCGGCGGAGACCGAGGTGCGGTTCGCCTTGTCGTAGGAGGATTTGTAGATCAGCGGCACGCCGGCGGCGGCCGAGATTTCCTTCAGCGCGGCGGCCATCTCCAGCGCATGGGCGCGGGATTCGATCTGGCAGGGGCCGCAGAGGAACACCAGCGGGAGGTCATTGCCCAGCGTGACCGGGCCGATGGAAACGTGGCGCATCACACCAACCTGGCCTGCTTCACCGCCGCCCCCACGAACCCCGCGAACAGCGGATGCGGCTCGAACGGCTTGGACTTCAGCTCCGGGTGGTACTGCACGCCGATGAACCACGGGTGGTCGGGCACTTCGACGATTTCCGGCAGCACCCCGTCGGGCGACATGCCCGAAAACCGCAGCCCCGCAGCCTCCAGCCGATCCTTATAGGCGACATTCACCTCGAAGCGGTGGCGGTGGCGTTCCTCGATCAGCGGGGCGCCGGCGTAGACCTCCCGGACCAGCGAGCCTTCCGCCAGCGCGGCCGGATAGGCGCCCAGGCGCATCGTGCCGCCCATGTCGCCGCGCGCGTCGCGCTTCTCCACCTCGTTGCCGCGCAACCATTCGGTCAGCAGGCCGACCACCGGTTCGGCACAGGGGCCGAATTCCGTGCTGGACGCGCCCTTGATGCCGAGCAGGTTCCGCGCCGCCTCGATCACCGCCATCTGCATGCCGAAGCAGATGCCGAAGAACGGGATGCGGCGTTCGCGGGCGAAGCGCACGGCTTCGATCTTGCCCTCGGTGCCGCGCTCGCCGAAGCCGCCCGGCACCAGGATGCCGTTGACCTTCTCGAGCCGCGCGACCGCCTCGGCGTCGTTCTCGAAGATCTGGCTGTCCACCCAGTCGAGGTTGACCTTCACATTGTGGGCCATGCCGCCATGGGCCAGCGCCTCGCTGAGCGACTTATAGGCATCGAGCAGGTTGGTGTACTTTCCCACCACGGCGATGGTGACCTCGCCCTCGGGCTGCTTCACCGACTGCACGATGCGTTCCCAGCGGCCCATGTCGGGCTCGCCATAGGCGGACAGGCCGAACAGCCGCAGCACCTCCTGGTCGAGGCCCTCGCGGTGATAGGCGAGCGGCACCTCGTAGATGGTGCTGGCATCGAGCGCGGGGATCACGGAACAGCGCGATCTTGCGGCGTTCGTTCTCCGGGATCGGCCGGTCGGACCGGCACAGCAGGATCTGCGGCTGGATGCCCAGGCCGAGCAGTTCCTTGACGCTGTGCTGCGTCGGCTTGGTCTTCAATTCGCCCGCCGAAGCGATGTAGGGCACCAGCGTCAGGTGCATGAACAGGCTGCGCTGCGGGCCCAGTTCGTTGGCCAGCTGGCGGATGGCTTCGAGGAAGGGCAGCGATTCGATGTCGCCGACCGTGCCGCCGATCTCGACCAGCACGAAGTCGTAGGAGTCGGTCTCGGCCTGGATGACTTCCTTGATCTTGTCGGTGATGTGCGGAATCACCTGCACCGTTCCGCCCAGGTAGTCGCCGCGGCGTTCTGCGGCGATCACGTCGGAATAGATGCGCCCGGTGGTCCAGTTGTCGGGCTTGCGGGCGGACACGCCGGTGAAGCGTTCGTAGTGGCCGAGGTCGAGGTCGGTCTCGGCCCCATCGTCGGTCACATACACTTCGCCGTGCTGGTAGGGGCTCATGGTCCCCGGATCGTAGTTCAGATACGGGTCGAGCTTGCGCAGCCTGACCTTGTAGCCGCGTGCCTGCAGCAACGCGCCGAGCGACGCGGATGCGATGCCCTTGCCCAGGGAGGAGACCACGCCGCCGGTGATGAAGACGAACCGCGCCATGGGCGCTCTCCTTAGACCGGCTCGCGCGAAACCACCACCCGCGCCGCGCGCGGAGTGGCGTCGCCCGGAAGTGGTTGAAAAGCGGCTAGTTCGTGGGCACGGCCGGCAGCACGGGGGCGGCCGGGGCGCTGGCGGGGGGCGGCGAATCGAGGATCGAGCGGTTCTGTTGCGACGCACCGCGGTTGAGCAGCGCCAGCGCCAGCGCCAGCACGAAGAACAGCGTGCCCAGGATGGCGGTGCCGCGGGTCAGCAGGTTGGCGGTGCCACGCCCCCCCATGAAGGATCCCATGCCCCCGGAGGAGCCGATGCCCAGCCCGCCGCCCTCGCTGCGCTGGAGCAGCACCAGGCCGATCAGGGCAAGGGTGACGAACAGGTGGACAACGAGGAGGACGGTGGTCATGGCGTGGCGTATCTAGCGAAGCGCGGGCGCCGGGGCTAGACCCATCTCGCCGCGCCGTCGCGGCCAGATGGGCCTAGAGCCTTGTTCTGCCGCATTTTCCCCGGCGCCAGGCGATTCCGCCTAGCTTGACAGTGTTTCAGCCCGCCGCGGCCGCGATCGCCAGGAAATCCTCCGCCACCAGGCTCGCACCCCCCACCAGCGCCCCATCCACATTGGGCAGGGCGAGGATGCCGGCGGCGTTGGCGGGCTTGACCGACCCGCCATACAAAATGCGCAGCGTGGCGCCCTGCCCCGGGAAGGCCGCCACCAGGCGGGCGCGGATCATGGCGTGCATGGCGGCGATGTCGGCCTCGGTCGGGGTGCGCCCGGTGCCGATCGCCCAGACCGGTTCATAGGCCACCACCCCGCCGGCGGCGCCGAAGCCCTCGGGCAAGCTGGCCGCGACCTGGGCGGCGACGACCTCCTCGGCGCGGGCGAGCAGGCGGTCATCCTCGGGTTCGCCCACGCAGACGATGGGGATCAGGCCGGCGGCGATGGCGGCCTCGGCCTTGGCGCGCACGGTCGGGTCGGTCTCGCGGTAGGCGCCGCGGCGTTCGGAATGGCCCAGGATGACGAAGCGCGCCCCGGCATCGGCCAGCATGGGCGCGGAAACGTCGCCGGTGTGGGCGCCCTTGGCGGCCATGTGGCAGTCCTGCCCGCCCACGGCGACCGCCGTGCCGGCCAGGGCGCCGGCCAGCGCCGCCACCAGCGTGGCCGGTGGGCAGACCACCAGTTCAGCCTGGCCCTTGGCTCCGTCCTTGACCGCGTGTGCCAGTGCCAGCCCATCGGCGGCCAGGCCGTGCATCTTCCAGTTGCCGGCGATCATCGGGCGGGTTCCGGGGGTCATCGGCGGCGTCTCCTGCGGGGCGTGCCGAAGTATCGGAAATGCGCCCGGCCTCCAAGCCGGGCCGCGCCCGGGCGGCGCCGACAGCGTCACCCCGCCCCGCATGCGGCCGGCCGCCGCGTTGCCCCGGACCGTGCTCGCCGCCAGGTTCACCGCCGCCGCGTTGCCCGCCGGTCATTCCGCAAATGGGGCAATCGGGCAACGGCACCCTACCGCACCCCTTCCGCCGCCCGCCCGCCACGGCTAAGCACGCCCCCATGCTTACCGCGCTGCGCCGCCTCGCCGGCACCTGGGTCGCCAAGATCCTCTTCGCCCTGCTCGTCCTGTCCTTCGCCGTGTGGGGGATCGAGGACGTGGTGCGCGACCTCGGCCGCGAGACCGCGGTCGCGCATGTCGGCGGCGAGCCGATCGAACTGACCGAGGCGCAGGCGAATGCGCGGCGCGAGATGGCGCGCATCGCCCGCCAGATGGGCAACCGCTTCGAACCGGACGACAATATCCGCCGCGCGGTGGCAGCCCAGGCGCTGGAACAACTGATATCGGACCGCGCGCTGCGCGCCGAGGCCCGGCGCCAGGGGATCGGCGCGCCGGCCGACGCGGTGCGCAATTCGGTCTTCGCCATCCCTGGGCTGCGCGGGGCCGACGGCACCTTCTCCCGCCCGATCTTCGACAGCTTCCTGCGCCAGAACGAGCTGAACGAGCAGCAATTCCTCCAGGTGGTGGCGGGCGACCTGCTGCGGCAGCAGCTGGCCGGCGCGGTGCGGTCGGGCGCCGTCGGACCCGATGCGATGTCGGCACCCCTGCTGGCCTGGATGATGGAGCGCCGCGCCGCCGAGGTCGTGGCGATCAACACCGCCACCATGCCGGACCCCGAGGCGCCGACCGAAGCCCAGCTGCGCCGCTACCAGGAAAACAACCCGGCGCGATTCTCCTCGCCGGAATACCGCGAGGCGGCGATCGTGGTGCTCTCGCCCGAGGGCATCGCCGCCGAGATCGAGGTGCCCGACGCCGACCTGGCGCAGGCCTACGAACAGCGCCGCGCGCAATACGACACGCCCGAGCGCCGCGCGCTGCGCCAGGCGGTGGTGCCGACCGAGGCCGCGGCGCGCGAGATCGCGACCACGTGGCGCGGCGGCGCGGACTTCCCCGCCATCGAGGCGGCGGCAACGGCAGCGGATGGCAGCGCCGCGGATCTCGGCCTGCTCGACCGCGGCACGCTGCCGCTGGCGAATGTGGCGGAAGCCGCCTTCGCCGCCGCGGCGGAGGCGGTGACCGACCCGGTGCAATCGCCCTTCGGCTGGCACGTCATCAAGGTGGACCGCATCGAGCCTGCGGCGGTGCGCACGCTCGCCGAGGTGCGCGACGAATTGCGCGCCGAGGTGGCGCGCGACCGCGCCCTCGACATGGCCTATGAGCGCGCGAACCGGGTCGAGGATGCGCTGGCCGGCGGCGGCGGCCTGGCCGAGGTCGCGCTGCGTTTCGGCGCGCAGGTCGCGACCGTCACGATGGATGCCACCGGGCGTGACCCGGACAATGCGGTTGTCGCGCTGCCGGTGCCCGAGGGGCAGCGCGCCGACCTGCTGCGCGCCGTCTTCGCCGCGCGCCAGGGGGATGCGCCACGCATGAGCGAGATGGGCGACGCCTTCGTGGCGGTGGAACTGCGCGCCATCACGCCGCCCGCGCTGCGACCCTTCGAAAGCGTCGAGGGATCGCTGCGCGCGGCCTTCGACGCGGATGCGCGCCGGCGTGCCGCCGAGGAACGCGCGGCCGCGCTGCTGGCCGCCGTGCGCGGCGGCAAGCCCATGCAGGAAGCGGCCGAGGAAGCCGGCTTCACCGCCCAGCGGATCGGCCCCTTCGGCCGCAACCCGCAGCAGGCGGGAACGCTGCCGCCGGAACTGCTGGCCCCGTTGTTCGAGGCGCGGACGGGCGACGTGACCATGGCCGAGACGCGCACCGGCTTCGCGGTGGCGAGGCTGGGCGAGGTCATCCCCTTCAACCCGGCAAGCGATCCGCTCGGCCTGGGGCGCATCCGCACGGAGATCGAGCAGTCGATGCAGGATGAGTTGGAGGAACAATACGCCATCGCGCTGCGTGGGCGCGCGGATGTGCGCATCAACCGCACCCTGCTGGACCAGGTGAGCGGGCGATGAGCGGCACCGACCGCGCGGCGGTGCGCGCCGCGCTCGAGGCCGGGCGCGGCGGCATCCTGGTGCGCGAACGCGTGGCGGACCTCGACACCCCGGTCGGTGCCTTCCTGAAGCTGACCGGTGGCGCGCAGGCCAATGCCTTCCTGCTGGAGTCGATCGAGGGTGGGGCCGCGCGCGGGCGCTATTCGGGCATCGGCCTGGCGCCGGACCTGGTGTGGCGCTGCCGCGACGGACGCGCGGAGATCAACCGCCACGCCTTGACCGCGCCGCACGCCTTCGAGCCCGAGCCGGGCGCAGCGTTGGACAGCCTGCGGCGCACCATCGCCGAGGCGCGCATGCCGGTGCCGCCGGGTCTGCCGCCGATGGCCGCCGGGCTGTTCGGCTACCTCGGCTACGACATGGTGCGGTTGATCGAACGCCTTCCGTCGGTGAAGCCCGACGTGCTCGGCATTCCCGATGCGGTGCTGACGCGGCCCACGCTGATGGCGGTGTTCGACCATGTGCGGGATACGCTGACGCTGTGCGCGCCGGTCTGGCCGGGCGGCGAGCCGGGCGCGCTGATCGATGCGGCCGAGGCGCGGCTCGATGAGGCGGAGGCGGCGCTGGACCGCCCGGTGCCGCGCGCCGCGCCGCCGGTGAACCTGCCGCGCCTGGCCCAGCCCGACAGCAACTTCACCGAGGCCGGCTACATCGCGGCGGTCGAGCGCGCCAAGGAATACATCCGCGCCGGCGATGCCTTCCAGGTGGTGCCCTCGCAGCGTTTCTCGGTGCCCTTCGCGCTGCCGCCGTTCGCGCTGTATCGCGCGCTGCGGCGGATCAACCCGGCGCCCTTCCTGGTGTTCGGGGATTTCGGCGGGTTCTCGGTGGTCGCCGCCAGCCCCGAGATCCTGGTGCGCTGCCGCGACAATACCGTGACGGTCCGCCCGCTGGCCGGCACGCGCCGGCGTGGTGCGACGCCCGAGGAAGACCGCGCGCTGGAAGTGGAATTGCTGGCCGACCCGAAGGAGCGCGCGGAGCACCTGATGCTGCTCGACCTCGGCCGCAACGATGTAGGGCGCGTCGCCGCCATCGGCACGGTGAGGGTGACGGCGCAGTTCCAGGTCGAACGCTATTCGCAGGTGATGCACATCGGGTCCGAAGTGCAGGGGCGGTTGCGGGATGGGCTCGATGCGCTCGATGCCTATTGCGCGGGGTTCCCGGCGGGCACGCTGACCGGGGCGCCGAAAATCCGGGCCATGGAGATCATCGAGGAGTTGGAGCCGTCACGGCGGGGGCTTTATGCCGGCGGCATCGGGTATTTCGGTGCCGATGGCGGCATGGACACCTGCATCGCGCTGCGCACCGCCCTGGTGAAGGACGGCGTCATGCATGTGCAGGCCGGCGCCGGCGTTGTCGCGGATTCCGACCCCAAGTCGGAGTACGAGGAGACGCATCAGAAGGCTCGCGCGCTGTTCCGCGCGGCAGAGGAAGCGGTGCGCTTCGCAGCCGGCAAGCGTGAGCGCGGGAACGCCTGACCCCGTGCCGCTCGCGGCAACGCCTGAACCCGTGCCGCTCGCGGCAACGCCTGACATCGCGCCGCTGCTGGCGCTGGCCGAGGAGGCCCGTGCCGGCGGCCGTGCGCGGGAAGCCGCCGCGGCGTTGCAGTCGCTGGCGGCGCTGGTGCCGAACGACACGCGCATCCGCGCCGCGCTGGCGCGGTGCCTGTTCCAGGCCGGACTGTGGAACGAGGCCTGGGCGGCCTACGACGTCCGCTTCGAATTGCTGCCCACCGCCTTCCCCCGCGTGACGCGGCCGGGGCCGGACGGGCCGGTGCCGTTGCCGCCCTGGCGCGGCCAGGGCAGCCCCGAGGCCGTGCTGGTCATGGGCGAACAGGGGCTGGGCGATACCATCCAGTTCGCGCGCTACCTGCCGCTGCTGGTGGCGCGCGGGATGCGCGTGCATGCGGTGCTGGATGCGCGGCTGCATGCGCTGCTGGCGCCGGTCACCGGCGGGGTCGATCTGCGCGCGAGCGGCGCGCCGGGGTCGGTGCCGGGCGTGCGCGCCTGGCTGCCTCTGATGGACCTGCCGCGCGCGCTGGGGCTGTCGCCGCAGCACTATCAGGGGCGGGTGCCGTATCTCGCGGCGGATCGGCAACGGCGGGCGAAGATGCGCGCGCGCATCGGCGAGGGCGGGCTGCGCATCGGCATCGTGTGGCAGGGCAATCCGGCAGCGCCGGTGGATGCCAACCGGTCGGTGCCGCTGGCGGCCTTCGCGCCGCTGGCGGCCATTCCCGGCGTGCGGCTGTTCTCGCTGCAGAAGGGGCCGGGAGAGGAGCAGGACGCCCGCTTCCCGCTCGACCGCCTGGGGCCGGAGTTGGATGGCGGGGCGGATTGGTTCCTCGACACCGCCGCGGCGATCGAGGCACTGGACCTGGTCGTCGCGGTCGATACCGCCGTCCTGCATTTGGCCGGCGCGCTGGGGCGGCCGGTGCTGATGCTCATGCATGGCCGGCACGCCGACTGGCGCTGGCTGCACGCGCAGGATGTGCCGGTCTGGTACCCTTCGGTGCGGCTGCTGCGTTGCCCGGATGGTGGGGCGGATTGGCGGGGCGCGGCGGCGCGGGCGGCGTTCCTGGTGCGCACGGGGAACCTCCCGCCGGCGGTTTGATCTTGCGATGGGTCATATGGACCTCCATATTGGCTCACATGAGCGCGACCACCGCCATGATCGACCCCCACACCATCGCCGAGGCGATGGGTGGCGAACCCGTCCTGAAGACGCCCGTGCATTCGATGCTCGACCTGCACAAGCTCATCGTCCATGGCGTGCCGAAGGCGGCGGTGGCGTTCCTCGGCAGGACCTTCGCGAATGTCATGCCGACGCAGGATTTCGCGGCGATCTTCACCTCTGCCTCCACCATGAAGCGCGCCGGGCCGCTGTCGCTCGCGGCCGGCGAGCGTGTCCAGCGCGTGGCGCGCCTGACCGCCCTCGCGGAACGCACCTTCGGGGACCGCGACAAGGGCGTGGCCTGGCTGACGACGGCGCATCCGATGCTGGGGCGCGCAACGCCGCTGGAATTGGCGCGCACCGAGATCGGCGCCCGCCAGGTGGAGCGCCTGCTGACCAACATCCTGTTCGATCTGCCGGCCTGACGGGCGGTGCCGCTGCGCGTGGTGCGGATCGCGCGCGCGGCGCATCCGGTGTGGTCGGGAACCGGCGCGGCGATGGCGGGCGGACGGTGGAACGCGGTCGGCGTGCCGGTGATCTATGCGGCGAGCAGCCGGGCGCTGGCGATGCTCGAAGTGCTGGTGCAGGGCGGCGACATGGCCGCACCGCGGGACGCCGTGCTGGCCGTCATCCCCGATGACGTCGCGATCGAGGAGCTCGCGCCCCTGGCGGCGGGATGGCGCGAAATCGACAGCCCCTCGGCCATGGCAGCCGGCACGGCGTGGGTGGTCTCGGGCCGCACGGCGGTGTTGCGCGTGCCCTCGGTCATCGTGCCTGAGGAAGCGAACTACCTGGTCAACCCCGCGCATCCCGATGCGGCGCCGATCGCGGTCAGCCTGCCGCAGCGCGTGGAATGGGACGCACGGTTGTTCGGGATCGTGGCGCCACAGGGCGGCGCGTGAACGTCGGGCCGCTACCGCCGCGTCGTGTCGAACGCCGCCATCATCGCGCGCTGACCCGCACCACCGCATCCTCGCGCGCCGCGACGTCCGGCAGCAGCCGCGCGCCCAGCCCTGGCCCGTCCATCGGCAGCACCCAGCCCTGTTCGACCCGCGGCAGCGCCGTGACCAGGTCGCGGTACCAGGTCGCGAGCGTCGCGCGCACCACTTCCTGGAACATTGCCGTCGGCGCGTGCATGGCCAGGTGGACCGAGGCGATCAGCGTGATCGGACCGGTGCAGTCATGCGGTGCCACCGGGCGCGACCAAGCCTCGGCCAGCGCGGCGATCTTGCGCGCCTCGGTGAGCCCGCCGCACCAGGCGAGGTCGAGCATGACGATATCCGTGGCCCCCGCCACCAGCAGGTCGCGGAAGGCCACCTTGCCGCCGAGCGTCTCGCTCGCGCAGATCGGCACGCGCACGGCGCGGCGCAGTTCGGCCAGCGACGCCACGTCGTCCATCTTGGCGATCGGGTCTTCCGCCCAGGTGATGTCGAAGTCTTCCAGCGCGCGGCAGATCGACAGCGCGGCGGGCATCGACCACAGGGAATGCAGTTCCGCCATGATCTCCATGCGGTCGCCCACGGCGCGGCGGATCTTGGCGAAAGGCTCCAGGCCCTTCTTCAGGTCCGACAGCGTGATCGACACGCCCTGCGTCGCCGGCGCGTAGATGTCGAAGGGCCAGATCTTCATGGCGTTGAAGCCTTCCGACAGCAGGCTTTCGGCCAGCACGCCGGCATCGCGCATGAACGCCACCTGGTCGTCGTATGGCCCGCGCGCTTCATCCGCCGCGCCGATGTCGCGCCGCGCAGCGGACTTCGTGTTGTAGTCGTAGCCGGCGCAGGTGTTGTAGGACCGCACGCGATCACGGCATTTCCCGCCCAGCGCCTCGTGCACCGGGATGCCGTGGCGCTGGCCTGCCAAGTCCCACAGCGCGATGTCGATGGCGGACGCCGCGCGGACCTCGGCGGATGACCCGCCGAAGCCGACATAGGGCGTGAGCAGCAGGCGCGAGATCGCCTCGATGTCGCGCGCATCACGGCCGAGCAGCAGCGGTGCGACACTTTCGTGAATCACCGCCTCCACCGCCGCGGCGCCGCGGAAGGCTTCGCCGAGGCCGGTCAGGCCTTCGTCGGTGGTCACCTCCGCCCAGATCAGGTTCGGGCGCTCCCCGATGCGGATGGTGCGGATGGACGTGATGCGGCTCATTCGGCGCGGATTCCCTGGCGGCGGACCACCTCGGCCCAGCGCGCGGCCTCGGCGCGGACATGCGCGCCCATCTGGTCGGGCGTGCCGCCAAGCGGTGTCGCGCCCAGTTCCATCATCCGCGCGCGTACGGCGGGGTTCTGCAGCGCCCGGCCGAAGGCGGCGTTCAGCGCGGCGATCGCCGCCGGCGGCGTGCGCGCCGGCGTCATGAAGCCGAACCAGCTGTCGATCGCCATGCCCTGCACGCCCTGCTCGGCGAAGGTCGGCACGTCGGGCAGCTCCGGGATGCGCGTATCGCTCACCGCCGCCAGCGCGCGCACCGTGCCGGCGCGGATATGCGGCAGGATCGACGGCAGGTTGTCGAAGAACACATCGACGCGCCCGGCCACCAGGTCGGTGATGGCCGGGCCCGATCCGCGATAGGGGACGTGCGTCATCTCGATCCCGGTGATCGATCGCAGCAGCTCCGGCCCCAGATGGTTCGAGGCACCAACGCCCGACGACGCGAAGGACAGCGGCTGGCGGCGCGCGAGTGCCAGGAATTCCTGCACATTCGCCGCCGGCAATTCGCGCCGCACCGTCATCACGTTGCGCACCGCGCCGGTCAGGATGACCGGTGCGAAATCGGCCAGCAGGTTGTAGCCGGGATTGGCGTACAGCGCCGGGTTCGCGCCGCAGGGGCCGAAGGCGCATTGGATCAGCGTACTGCCATCGGCCGCGCCGCGCGCGGCTTCCGCCATGCCGATATTGCCGCCCGCACCACCACGGTTCTCGACCACCGCGCCGCGCGGCAGATGCGGCGCGGCGGCCTCGGCCAACAGGCGGGCGACGATGTCGGACGTGCCGCCCGGCGTGAAGGGCACGATGATGCGCACCGGGCGGTCCGGCAGGTCGGCCGCGCGCGCCGCGCCCGGGAGCACCAGCAACAGGCTCAGCATGATGGTTCGCAGCATGGTCGCGCCCCTCCCTGGGATCGTCGCGCCGAGGCTAGCCTGTTTCGCGCGCCCGGAAACCCGTCTCGGGCTTCCCTGGCCCGGGCGAGGCGCGTAGCGAGGGGCCATGACCGCCGCCGCAGCCGCGCCGCAGACACCCGCCCGCATGGCGCCGCGCGCCGCCGCCACGCCCGGGATCGGTCAGCTGCGCATGCACCCGGTCGAGGCCGCGTTGTTCCGTGCGCAGCTGACCCCCCCGCCGGGCTGCTACCTCGAATGGGGCCTGGGCGGGTCAACCGCCGAGGCGCTGCGCGCCGGCGCAGGCCTGGTGGTCTCGGTCGAGGGTGATGCCGCCTGGATCGCCGGCGCCCGCCGCGATGCGCAGGTGGTGGCGGCGCAGGCCCAGGGCCGTTTGCGGCTGCTGCACGCCGATATCGGCCCGACCGGGGACTGGGGCACCCCCACCGACCCCGCCACCGCGGCACGCTGGCCCGGCTATGCCGAGGCGCCCTGGGCGGTTCTCGCGCAGGCCGGCGCATGGCCGGACCTGGTTCTGGTCGATGGGCGCTTCCGCGTCGCCTGCTGCCTGGTCCTGGCGCGCGAGGCGCTTGCGCGCCGCAGGCAGGCCCCGCCGCGGCTGATGCTGCATGATTTCAATGCGAAACGGCCCCATTACGCGGCGATCGGGATCGCCTGGCGCCAGGTCGACCGTGCCGGGACGCTGCGTGTCTTTCGCCTGCGCGGCCGGGTTGACCCGGCGGCCCTGGCCGCGGCCATCGCAAGCCACGCGCAGGACCCGCGCTGACCGCACCCGCCCGCCTGCCCGCTTGATTCCCCCCGCGCTCCGGTCCAAGCATCACGCGCCATGATCCTGCTGATCGACAACTACGACAGTTTCACCTTCAACCTGTTCCACTTCCTGGGCGACCTGGGGGCAAGGGTGGAGGTGCGCCGCAACGACGCGATCGACCCGCAGGGTGTGCTCGCGATGAAGCCCGAGGCGGTGGTGCTCTCGCCCGGCCCCTGCACGCCGAATGAGGCCGGGATCTGCCTGCCGCTGATCAGCCTTGCCGCCGAGGTGCGCCTGCCGGTGCTGGGCGTGTGCCTGGGCCACCAGGCCATTGGACAGGCGTTCGGCGGCGCCGTGATCCGCGCGCCGGAGCCCGTGCATGGCAAGGTCTGGCAGGTGCATCACGCGGGCGCCGACGTGTTCGCCGGCATCCCCACCCCCTTCGCCGCCACGCGCTACCATTCGCTGATCATCGACCGCGCCACCATGCCCGCCTGCCTCGACATCACCGCCTGGACCGAGGACGGCATCGTCATGGGCGTGAAGCACCGCGACCTGCCGATCTCGGGCGTGCAGTTCCATCCGGAGAGCATCGCCTCCGCCCATGGCCACGACCTGCTGCGCAACTTCCTGACGCTGGCCGGCGCCACGCTGCCAACGCCCGTCGCGGCCTGATGTCGCTGAAGCCGATCCTGGCGCGGCTGGCGTCCGGCGAGCGCCTGGCCGAGAGCGAGGCCGAGGAGGCCTTCGGCATCATCATGGCCGGCGAGGCGACGCCGGCGCAGATCGCCGGCCTGCTGATGGCGATGCGGGTGCGCGGCGAGACGGTGGCCGAGATGACCGGCGCGGTGCGGGCGATGCGCGCGCGCATGGTGGCCATCGAAGCCCCGCCCGACGCGATGGACATCGTGGGCACGGGCGGGGATTCCGCCGGCACGCTGAACATCTCCACCACCACGGCGATGGTGGTCGCCGGCTGCGGCGTGCCGGTCGCCAAGCACGGCAACCGGGCGCTGTCGTCGAAATCCGGCGCGGCGGATGCGATCGCGGCGCTGGGCATTTCGCTGGATGTGCCGATCGACCGCCTGCCCGCGGTGCTGGCCGAGGCCGGCATGGTCTTCCTGATGGCCCCGCGCCATCACGCGTCCATGCGCCACGCCGCCGGGCCGCGCGTGGAACTCGGCACGCGCACCATCTTCAACCTGCTGGGGCCGCTGGCGAACCCCGCGCGGGTGAAGCGCCAGATGACCGGCGCCTTCGCCCCCGAATGGCTGCGCCCGATGGCCGAGACGCTGGCCCGCCTGGGCACCGAGCGCGCCTGGCTGGTGCATGGCCAGGGCCTCGATGAACTGACGCTGGCGGGCGAAAGCCAGGTGGTGTCGCTGGAAGCCGACGGCACGCTGCGCGACTTCACCGTCACGCCGGAGGATGCCGGGCTGCCGCGCGCGCCGGCCGCGGCCCTGAAGGGTGGCGACCCGGCGGAGAACGCCGTGGCGCTGGAAGCCCTGCTGAACGGCGCGCCGGGCGCCTATCGCGATGTCGTGTTGCTGAACGCGGCCGCCTCGCTGATCGTCGCCGGCCGCGCCACCGACCTGCGAGAGGGCGCGGCCATCGCCGCGCGCGCCATAGACCAGGGGGCGGCGCTTGGCGTATTGACGCGCCTCCGCGCCGCCTGCCCCCCCAAGGACGCCGCTGCATGAATGCGCCCACTGTCGTCACCACCGCCGCCGGCGCCGTCTCGGTGCCGGACGTGCTGGTCCGGATCCTCGCCGACAAGGAGAAGGAGGTGGCCGAGCGAATGGCCGCGACCTCCCAGTCCGAGATCGAACGCGCCGCGGCGCACGCCTCGCCGGTGCGCGACTTCGTGGGCGCGCTGTGCCAGCGGATCGGCGAGGGCCGCACCGGGCTGATCGCCGAGATCAAGCGCGCCTCGCCCTCCGGCGGGCTGATCCGCGACCCCTTCGAACCCGCCGCGCTCGCCGCCGCCTACGAGGCCGGCGGGGCGGCCTGCCTGTCGATCCTGACCGACGGGCCGTATTTCCAGGGCGCGCGGGAACACCTGGTGGGCGGCCGCGCCGCCTGCTCGCTGCCCGTGCTGCGCAAGGACTTCATGGTCCATCCCTGGCAGGTCTTCGAGGCCCGGGCGATGGGCGCGGACGCCATCCTGCTGATCATGGCGGCGCTGAGCGACGAGCGCGCCAACGAACTGGAAGACATCGCCCTCTCGCTCGACATGGCCGTGCTGGCCGAGGTGCATGACCGCTCGGAACTGGACCGCGCGCTGGGCCTGCGCACGCGGCTGATCGGCATCAACAACCGCGACCTGCGGTCGCTGCAGACCGATATCGGCACCACCGAGGACCTGGCCCCGCTGGTGCCGGCCGACCGCCTGCCGGTGGCCGAGAGCGGCATCCGCACGCCGGCCGACGTCCGCCGCATGGCGATGGCCGGCGCGCATTGCATCCTGGTGGGCGAACACCTGATGCGCCAGGCGGACGTCACCGCCGCCGCGCGCGAGCTGGTCGACGCGCGCTGAAGCCCCCGCCATGGCGCTTACCCATTTCGACGCCGCCGGCCAGGCCGCCATGGTCGATGTGGCGGGCAAGGACGAGACATCGCGCAGCGCCACGGCGCGCGGGCGGATCGTGATGCAGCCGGCGACGCTCGCGCTGATCCGCGAGGGGCGTGCCGGCAAGGGCGACGTGCTGGGGGTGGCGCGCATCGCCGGCATCATGGCGGCGAAGAAGACCTCGGACCTCATTCCGCTGTGCCATCCGCTGATGATCAGCAAGGTGACGGTGGACCTGGTCCCCGAGGGCGCGGATGCGGTAGCGATCCAGGCCACCGTGACGCTGACCGGCCGCACCGGCGTGGAGATGGAGGCGCTGACCGCCGTCACCGTCGCCGCGCTGACGGTCTACGACATGGTGAAGGCGGTCGATCGCGGCATGCGCATCGAGGACGTCCGCCTGGTCCACAAGGCCGGCGGCAAGTCGGGCGAGTTCCGTGGCGAGTGACCTGCTCGCGGTCGAGGAAGCCCGCGCGCGCATCATCGCCGTGCTGACGCCCACGGCCGCCGAGACGGTGGCGTTGGCCGAGGGTGCCGGGCGCGTGCTGGCGCGCGGCGTGACGGCACGGCTGACGCAGCCGCCGGCGGATGTCTCCGCCATGGATGGATACGCCGTGCGCGCCGGCGATGCGGTGGACGGTGCCACGCTGCGGGTGACCGGCGCGGCGCCGGCCGGGCGGCCCTTCGCGGGCGTGGTCGGCGCGGGCGAAGCGGTGCGTATCTTCACCGGGGGCTTCGTGCCGGACGGCGCCGACGCGATCCTGTTGCAGGAGGATGCGACGGCCACGGGCGACACCGTCCGGGTGAACGAAGCCGTCGCGCCCCGGCGCCACATCCGTCGCCGGGGCCTCGACTTCACGGAGGGCGCCGAGGTGCTTGCGGCCGGACGCAAGCTGACGGCGCGCGACATCGGCCTGGCCGCGGCATCGAACAACCCATGGCTCGCGGTGCATCGGCGTCCGCGCGTGGGTATCCTGGCGACAGGCGACGAGATCGCCCTGCCCGGCGACCCGATCCCGCCTGGCGGCATCGTGTCCTCCAACGCGCATGCGCTGGCGGCGCTGGTGCGCGGCGCGGGCGGCGATCCTGTGGTGCTGCCGATCGCACCCGACGACACCGCCGCGATCGCCGAGGTCGCCGCCAGCGCGCATGCCTTCGACCTGCTGGTGACGACCGGCGGCGCCAGCGTGGGCGACCACGACCTGGTCCAGCAGGCGCTGGGCGGCGAAGGCTTCGAACTCGGCTTCTGGAAGATCGCGATGCGGCCGGGCAAGCCGCTGATCTGGGGACGGCTGGGCCGCACGCCGGTGCTCGGGCTGCCGGGCAATCCGGTCAGCGCCATCGTCTGCGGCGTGGTGTTCCTGATCCCGGCGATCGCGCGGCTGTCCGGCCTGCCGGGCGCGCCGCCGCCGACGCGCCGCGTGCTGAGCGCGGTGGCGCTGCCGCAGAACGACCGGCGGGCCGACCATCTGCGCGCCACGCTGGCGGTCGACGACCAGGGTCGGATGGTGGCGACACCGGCCGCCGTGCAGGATTCATCGATGCTGGCGACGCTGGCGCGCGCCGATGCGCTGGTGCTGCGCGCGCCCTTCGCGCCGGCGCTGCCAGCGGGGGCGGAGGTCGAGGCGATCATGCTGGCCGAGCTCGGGGTGTAGCGCAGCGCAGGAGCGCCGGCGGGCGCCGCTTCGCCCGCGCCTTGGGAAAACCGGTCAGCCCGGCGCGGCGGGCTGGAGCGCGCCGCGGCCTTGGCGCGCTGCCACGCGGCGATGGTAGTCGCCGAGGCCAGGGCTGGTGCCGACCGCCCGGTTCATCGCCCGCCAGCGTCGCAGCACCCGTGCCGCGGCATCGCGGTGCGCGCCGAAACCGAAGCCGTCCTGCGCGATCGCGCCGAGCGCGCGCGCGTACTCCGCATCGAAGCGCGTCCAGGGCACGTCGGTCGCCTGGCCGGCGCGCAGCTGGTAGCGGTAGGCCAGCGCCTGCGCGACCGGCGCCGCGCCCTCCATCGCCGCCAAGGCGCGCAGGTCGAAGATGACGTCGTCGATCAGCCGGAACGGCGCGAAGGGCTGGACCAGGTCGCGCCGCGCGATCAGGTGCAGCGACGCGAAGGCGTCGCGCCACTGCGCGAAGCCGAGGCGGTCATCGCCGGAAGCCGGGATGTGCCGCAGCGCCTGGCCGCCGGGGTCGCGGACGACGGACGGCACCACCACGGCGCCCGCCGAGCGCGCCTGCCGGAGCGCCCGCGCGATTGCATCCGGAGGTCCCTCCAGCGCGTCGTCGCCATCGAGGATCATGACATGCGTGCCGGTCGCCACCGCCAGCGCGCGGTTGCGCGCGGCGTAGGCGCCGGTCGCGACCGGCCCCACGGCGCTGAAGCGCAGGCGCGGATCGGCGGCCAGCAGCGGCGCGTAGTCGGTGCCGTCATCCGAGGCGATGACGATCTCGACCGCTGCCCCGGCCGCGCGCGACAGCACCGAGGCGACGGCGCGCGGCACCAGGTCCGGCAGGCGGTGGGCCGCGATCAGCAGGGAGAGGTCTGGTCGATCCATGGCGGTGCATCCTGGCAGGATGGCGTCGCGCGGAAAGCGCGCATGCGGGGGAATTCATCCACAGGCGAATCCCATTGACTGTGACTCCGGAACCTTTCTAGAACATCGGTCTGGTTGCCGGTTTGTTCCAGACGAGTCGCGACCGGTACGGTGGGGAGAGAGCCTGGATGCTCACGCGCAAGCAGCACGAATTGCTGATGTTCATTGACCGCCACCTGCGCGAGACCGGCTTTTCGCCGTCCTTCGAGGAAATGAAGGGGGCGCTGAACCTCAAGTCGAAATCCGGCATCCACCGTCTGATCACGGCGCTGGAGGAACGCGGCTTCCTGCGCCGGCGCGCGCATCGCGCCCGCGCTCTGGAGGTGATCCGCCTGCCGGAGAACCTGGCCCCGCGCGCCAGCCGCGCGCCGAAGACCAGCGATGTGCCGCTCGGCCCCAATGTCATCCGCGGGCCCTTCGCGGCCCAGCCGCCCCGCCCGGCGCCGGAAGCCGCCAACGACCCGGCCGCGGTCAGCCTGCCGCTGTTCGGTCGCATCGCCGCCGGCGTGCCGATCGAGGCGCTGCGCGACAGCGGTGCGTCGGTCGATGTGCCGGCCGCGCTGCTGGGCACCGGCGACCACTACGCGCTGGAAGTGGCGGGCGATTCCATGATCGACGCCGGCATCCTCGATGGCGACACCGTGCTGATCCAGCGCGCCGAGACCGCCGAGAACGGCACCATCGTGGTGGCGCTGGTCGATGAGAACGAGGTCACGCTGAAGCGGCTGCGCCGGCGGGGTAATTCGATCGCGCTGGAACCGGCGAACCCGCGGCATGAGACGCGGATTTTCGGGCCCGACCGCGTGCGGGTGCAGGGGCGGCTGGTGGGGTTGCTGCGGCGGTACTGACGCGGCGCGGGCGGCGCCCTTGCTACCATAGGTAGCATTACATCTCGGCAATGCTCCATTGATGTCGTGGCACCGGGCTGTCGGGAGGCGGATGCTAATTCCGACCTCGGAAGGGTAGTGCCATGGCCATCATCACCGGGACCGCCGGCAACGACACCATCACCAACACGGTGTCGTCCTTCGGGCCGCTGACCACCAGCGGCAATGACAGCGTCCTGGGCCTGGGTGGCAATGACAGCATCCAGGGCGGCAGCGGGCTCGATACGCTGCGCGGCGGGGACGGCCTCGACAACCTGCAGGGTGGCAACGACAACGACATCCTGTTCGGCGATGCCAACGATGATGTGCTGTCCGGCGGCGCCGGCGACGACCTGATCGACGGCGGCGGCGGCTTCGACGTGGTGACCTTCTCGGGAGGGCCGAGCGTCGGCGCCGTGTCCGTCACGGTCAACAACGTCGCCGGCGTGAATACCGGCCTCTCCGCGCCCGCACCGCTGGTCCTCAACCAGGGTGCGGACACCTTCATCAACTTCGAGCAGGTCAACGGGTCGGACGCCAACGACACCATCACCATCGTGTCGGTGAACACCACGCTCGGCTTCAATGTTCGCGGCAATGCCGGCAATGACCGGCTGACCGGCACCGCCGACGCGAATATCAGCCTCATCCTCGACTACCGCTCATCGGCGGTCACGGCGGGCGTCTCGGTCGACCTGGCGGCAGGGCGCGCGACAGATGGTTTCGGCGGCATCGACACCATCGCCAATTTCATCGCGGTGCGCGGCACCGACCTCGCGGATTCGCTGCTGGGCGCCGACACCAACGACCGCTTCCGCGGCCGCGGCGGCAACGACTACCTGGACGGCCGCGCCGGCACCGACGTGGCCGACTATGGCCAGGCCGGCAGCGCGGTCAGCGTGAACCTGTCCATCGGCCGCGCGCAGGACGGCGAAGGCGGCACCGACACGCTGGTCGGCATCGAGGACATCTGGGGCACCATCTTCAACGACGTGATGATCGGCACCGGCGGCGACGACGGCTTCTACGCCTTCAGCGGCAACGACACGCTGGTCGGCCTTGGCGGGCAGGATCGTGTCGGCTTCCACTTCACCTCGGGACTGGCGCCGGCGATCACCCAGGGCGCGGTGGTGAACCTGGTGACCGGCGTCGCGACCGACGCCTGGGGCGGCACCGACAGCCTGAGCGGCATCGAGCGCGTCACCGGCAGCCTGCTGGCGGATTCAATCCTGGGCGGCGCCGAGAGCAACCGCTTCCGCGGCCGCGCCGGCAACGACACGCTCGATGGCGGCCTGGGCGGCGACTACGCCGAGTACCAGAACGCCACCACCGGCGCGACGGTGAACCTGACCACCGGCGTCGCCACCGATGGCGAGGGTGGCACCGACAGGCTGATCTCGATGGAGAACGCGATCGGCGGCAGTTTCGCCGACCGCATCACCGGCGTGGCGCAGGGCGGGCGGTCCACCTCCGACCTGCGCGGCGGCGGCGGCAACGACACGCTGGTCGGCATCGCCGGCGAATACGTCCGCGCCGACTACGCCGACCAGACCACGGGGCTGTCGATCAACCTCGCGACCGGCGCGGTCAATGACGGGCGCGGCGGCACCGACACGCTGATCGCCATCCGCGGCGTGACCCTGTTCGGCGACTTTGCCGATACCGTGGCGGGCACCGCCTTTGGCGAATGGTTCAGCCCCTCGGAAGGGGCGGACAGCGTGAATGGCCTCGGTGGCTTCGACATCATCGGCTATGGCGGCACCGATGTCGGCGGCGTGTCGGTCAACCTGACCTCGGCGCGCGCGCGCGACACCGGCGGCGACATCGACACCATCCTCGGTTTCGAGGGCATCGCGGCCTCCTTCGGCGACGACACCCTCACCGGCTCCGCGCTGGGCAACCTGATCGGACCGGGCGCGGGTGCGGACCTGGTGAACGCGCTGGGCGGGCAGGACACCCTCAGCTACAGCCTGGGCTTCTCGCCGGGCGGGACGGAATACAGCAGCAACGAGGCCGGCGACCGCCTGCCGGTGCAGGGTGTCACCATCGACCTGATCACAGCGCGTGCCACCGACTTCAGCGGCAGCGTCGACACCATCATTGGCTTCGAACACGCGATCGGCAGCACCGCGGCCGACATCATCCGCGGCACGAACCTGGCCAACATGCTGCGGGGTGCCGAGGGCAACGACACCCTCGAAGGGCGCCTGGGCAACGACACGCTGGATGGCGGCATCGGCACGGACCGCCTGGCCGGCGGCGCCGATGACGACACCTACATCCTGGACGCCACGCCCGACGTGGTGTTCGAAGCGGGCAACCAGGGCGTCGACACCATCCTCACCACGCGCGCCACGCTGGTGCTGGTGGCGAATGTCGAGAACATCGTCGCGACCAACGCGATCGCCCACACCTTCACCGGCAATACGCTGGCCAATGCGCTGACGGGCAATCTCGGTGCCGATACGCTGACCGGGCTGGCCGGCAACGACACGCTGGATGGCGGCGCGGGCATCGACCGCCTGGTGGGCGGGCTCGGCAACGACTCCTACGTCGTCACCACCGGCGACGTGGTGGTCGAACTACCCAACCAGGGCACCGACACCGTCTTCGTGACCGACGGCACCGCCTATACGCTCGGTGCCGGCCTCGAGACGCTGGTGATGGCCAGCGCCACGCTGCTGAACGGCACGGGCAATGCGCTGGCCAACACCATCATCGGCAACGACAGCGCCAACCTGCTCTCGGGCCTCGCCGGCAATGACGTGCTGGAAGGCGGCCTGGGCAACGACACGCTGGTCGGCGGGGCGAACGGGGACACCATGACCGGCGGCGCGGGAGCCGACCATTTCCGCTATGGCGCGCTGGCCGACGGCTCGCCGGCGGACCCCGACCGCATCGCCGACTTCACCTATTCGGCGCCGCTCGGCTTCGACAAGATCGACCTGCGCGGCATCGATGCGAACACCATTGTCGCCCTTGACCAACCCTTCGCGTGGATCGGCACCGCCGTCTTCGCGGGCACCGGCGCCGCCAGCGCGGGGCACCTGCGCTACGATGTGCTCAGCCCGAACCTCTACGCGATCCGCGGCGACGTGGACGGCAACGGGACGGCGGATTTCACCATCACCGTCGCCAGCAGCTTCACGCCGCAGGCGGTCTGGTTCCTGGCATAGCGCGACGCGCCGGGCCGCCCGGTCATTCGACCGGCGCGGCCGGCAGCTCCTCGCGCCCGCGCGGGGTCGGCGGCGGTGGCACCCAGGGCCGCGCGCCGCGCCATGCGCGGTCCGACACCACCCGCGCGCCATCGCGGCCCAGCCAAACGGCGTGCGGCCCATGGCGCCACACCGCGAAGCGGTCCACCACCGCGCTGCCGGCGCAACGCCCGCGCACCGGTTCCGCCGAGACCACCACGGCGGCGCGCCCGCAGGCTTCCTCCGGTGGTGCGCCGCGCAGCAGGATGGCGGCGGCGCCGTCGGGCTCGGCCCGCAGGATGCAGGCGCCGGCGCGGCAGGCGATGGCTCCGCCGGCTGCCTCCCCATTGGCCGGCAACGGGCGGGCTTCCGCCGTGCCGTGCGCGCGCAGCCATGAGTCGCGCACCAGCGCGGAGGCACCCGCCTGCCGCTGCACCCACACCGCGCCTTCGGCCGCGAAGCCGATCAGCCGCGCATCGCCCGAGACTATCAGATCCGGCGGCCGGTGCAGCGCCTGGCTCGCCAGCCCCAGGACCATCACCGGCACGCCCAGCCAGCGCCAGCGCAGCCGCCACAGGCACAGCCACAGCATCCCGAAGGCGAAGCACATCAGGCCCCAGGGCGGGATCGGCCGGGCGCCGGTGGCGGCACCGGGCCAGGACGCGACCTCCCGCGCCACGGCCAGCACCGCTGCGCAGCCCCAGCCCATCACCGCCAGCGCCGGACCGTCCAGCCCCAGCGGCATGAGCAGCGCCGCCAGCATCCCCGCCGGCATGACCAGCACCGAGGTCAGCGGCACCGCCACCGCATTGGCCGCCACGCCGTACCATTGCAGCCGGCCGAAATGCGCGAGGCCGAACGGTGCGGTCGCCAGCCCGGCCAGCACCGAGGTCATCACCAGCCCCACGGCGAAGATGGCCGCGCGCCGCCACCAGGCGCCATCGCCGCGCAGCCGCTGCACGGGTGCGCGCAGCGCCTCCCACCCCGCGACCAGCGCCAGCACCGCGGCGAAGGACATCTGGAAGGATGGGCCCATCAGCGCGTCGGGTGCGATCAGCATGACCGCCGCGGCGGCCAGCGCCAGGCCCCGCAGCGTGATGGCGTGGCGGCCCGAGAGCAGCGCCAGCGTCACCAGCGCCGCCATGGCGAAGGACCGCTGCATCGGCACCTGCGACCCCGTCAGCAGCATGTAGAAGCCACCCGCGCCCAGCGCCGCCACCCCGGCCCAGACCTTGCCATCCATCCGCAGCGCCAGCCCTCGCCAGCAGGCGATCAGGAAGCGCACCACCCAGAAGGTCACGCCCATCACGATGGCGATGTGCAGGCCGGAAACCGAGAGCAGGTGCGCCAGGCCGGAATCGCGCATCGCCGCCATGTCGGGGCGCGGGATGGCGGATTGCCCGCCGGTCAGCAGGGCGGCGGCCACAGCGCCGGCCGCGCCGGGCACGGCGGCGGTGACGCGCGCCTCCAGGGCCGCGCGCAAGCCCGACAGCGGCGGCGCGTCGCCTGCGCCGGGCGTGACCTGCGTCGGGCCGATGGCAAAGCCCGCGCCGCCCTGCCCGGCGAAGAAGGCGGCGCGCTGGAAGTCCCAGGCACCCGGATAGGCCGGGGCGGAAGGCGCACGGACCAGGGCGCGCAGGCTGACCCGGTCGCCCGGCGCCGGCCGCGCCGGGTCGTTCGGGCGCAGGCGCACGCGGATGCTGCGCGGTTGCACCGGTTCCTCCGGCCCGAAGCGGACACCAGCCAGCGTGACGCGCTGGCCTTCCGGCAGCAGGTCGACATCCTGCACGATGCCGCTGAGCATCACGGCACGCAGCGGCGGCGCGGCAGCGGGTGGCGCTGTGGCGGCGTGCAGCAGGGCGGCGCCGAAGCCCAGCCCGGCGGCGCCGAACAGGCCGACCAGCCAGCCCGCATGCGGGGCGCGCGTGGCCACCAGCCAGGCCACCACGACCAGCAGCGGCCCAGGCGCCGCGGCCCAGAGCGGTGGTTCCTCGCGCAGGGCGAAATAGCCCAGGATCCCCGCGCCCATAGCAACGGCGAGCCAAGGCGCCAGCCGGCCGCGCTCACCGGCCAGCAGCACCTCGATGCGCTGCGCCGCGGCGGCAAGGGCGGCGCCGATCCGGCCCACGGTATCTCGCGCGACGGTGCTGGACAGGGTGGTGTTCCACAACTCCTGCGTTCATTCTAGCGCGGTCCGGCGCCGGTGCGGGAGGGGTTTGCGCCGCGCGGATTCACCCCACCGGGCCGATCTGGTCTAACAGGCGCCCTCGATGATCGAGCCCAGGTGACCATGACCGTCCGTACCCGCTTCGCCCCCTCGCCTACCGGCTACCTGCATATCGGCGGGGCGCGCACGGCGCTGTTCAACTACCTGTTCGCGCGCCACCACAAGGGCGCCTACCTGCTGCGCATCGAGGATACCGACAAGGAACGCTCGACCCAGGCGGCGGTGGACCAGATCCTGGAGAGCCTGGCCTGGCTCGGGCTTTCACCCGACGAAGCCCCGGTGTTCCAGGCGAGCCGCGAGGCGCGCCATGCCGAGATCGCGCACGCCCTGCTCGCGATGGGGAAAGCGTATCGCTGCTGGGCAACGCCGGAGGAGCTGGCGCAGATGCGCGAGCAGGCCGCCGCCGAGGGTCGCCCGCCGCGTTACGACCGCCGCTGGCGCGACCGCGACCCGGGGCCGGAGCAGGACGGCAAGCCCTTCGTCATCCGCATCAGGGCGCCGCTGGATGGCGAGACCGTGGTGGCCGACCTGGTGCAGGGCGACGTGCGCGTGCAGAACGCCGAGCTCGACGACATGATCATCCTGCGCAGCGATGGCACGCCCACCTACCTGCATGCGGTGGTGGTGGACGACCACGACATGGAGATCACCCACGTCATCCGCGGCGACGATCACCTGACCAACACCTTCCGCCAATGCATGGTCTATGACGCGATGGGCTGGCGACGGCCGCATTTCGCGCATATCCCGCTGATCCATGGCGCCGATGGCGCGAAGCTGTCGAAGCGCCACGGTGCCGTCTCCGTGCTGGATTTCCGCGAGCAGGGCTACCTGCCGGAAGCGGTGAACAACTACCTGCTGCGCCTGGGCTGGGGGCATGGCGACGAGGAGGTCGTGCCGCATGACCGCGCCATCGAGCTATTCGACATCAAGGATGTCGGGCGTTCGGCGTCGCGCATGGACTACGCGAAGCTCACGCACCTGAACGGCGTGTACCTGCGCCAGGCGGATGATGCGCGGCTGACGCGCGCGGTACTGGAGGTGCTGGGCAAGCGCGGCGTGCTGTTCGGCACGGATGGCGCCGAGCGCGTGGCGATGCTGATGCCCGACCTGAAGGAACGCGCGCGCACGCTGGAGGAACTGGCGGGGTCCGCCGCCTTCGCGGCCCATGAGAGCCTGCCCGCGATCGACGACAAGGCGCTGGCTTCGCTGACGCCCGAGGCACGCGCGCGGCTGGCGGATCTGGCGGAATTCCTGTCCACCGCACCGTGGGAGAAGGCGGATCTCGAGCACTGGCTGCGGGATTATGCCGAGGTGAAGGGCGTGAAGCTGAAGGACATCGCGCAGCCGCTGCGCGCGGCACTGTGCGGCAGCCTGACCAGCCCGCCTATCAACGCGGTGCTGTGGGCGCTGGGGCGGGACGAGAGCCTGCTGCGGATCATGGCGGCGGCCGGCGAGGGCACGGTTCTCCAGGGCTGACGCGGGGAAGCAGCACCCGCCAGGCCAGCGCTCCCACCTTCTCCAGCCGCGCAAATCGGTCCCAGCCCGCCAGCGCGCCATCCAGCAGCGCCTCCCACGCCGCCTGCATCGTGGGGTGCGGATCGGCGATGCCGCGCAGCAGCGCGATGCCGTCGCGGGTGACGATCACGCTGCCGTCGGCTTGCGGGTCCGTGCGCGCGGCATCGCCCTCGGCCGCCGCGATCGCGACCATGAAAGTCGTGAAGTCCCGCGCACCAAGGGCTGCCGCAGTCGCATGGACGTGCTGCATCCCGACCAGGCGCGCAGCGTGGCCAAGCAGCGCACCGCCATGCTCCGTGCCGAAGACGTCGATCGCCGCCTGCATCGCCGTGCGGCAATAGGTCATGGCATAGCCGCGCTTCGCCTTCGCCACGCGTTCCGCCGGCCAGTCGGCGGCGGGCAGGCGCGGCGCGCTGGCGGCATCGAAGCGCGGCATCGCCTCGTGCTTCGCGAAGCGCAGGCGTTCGTGTTCCGCCAGCGCGCGGTCATGCTCGATGTAGTAGCCCTCGAGCCCCGGATCGCCATCCACGGTCTGCCCCGTGCAGACGAAGCCGAGGCCCGGGCAGCCCAGCATCACGCCGTTATTGGCGTGCCAGCCACGCAGCATCGCGGCGTTCACCTCGGACGGGATGGCGCAGATGGTCGCCCCGGGCCAGATCCAGCGCGGCGGCGGGTAGCGGATCCAGGCCTTGCGCGGGCTTTCCTCGACATACTCCACGCCCACGCCGCCGATGACGTTCGACAGATAGTGGTAGCGCGCCGCGGCCACCGCCGGGGGCAGGCCATCGAGGCCGAGCTTGCGCAGGCCGGGGAGAAACGTCTCGGCCTGCTGGCGGCGGAACACGGCGAAGACCAGCGCCGCCGCATCCGCCGGACCGCGGCGCGCAACCGCGGCCAGCACGATCCCGGTGAACCAGGCGTGGTACCAGTCGGCCACGGCCTCCTGTGCCGCCCGGTCGCTCACGCGCGGCCCCTTGCGCAACCCGCGGCGCTGCCCATCCATGGGCGCAGGCAAGGAGAGGCCACCGCCATGTTCGTCGCCGCCAACCGCTTCCGCGTCATCCCCGAGCACGCGCCGGCCTTCGAACAGGCCTGGCTGACGCGCGAAAGCCACCTGCACGAGGTGCCTGGCTTCATGACCTTCCATTTGCTGAAGGGACCGGCGGCCGAGGACCACATCCTGTATTCGTCGCTGACGCTCTGGGCGTCGAAGGAAGCCTTCGAAGGCTGGACACGATCGGAGCAGTTCCGCCGCGCCCATGCCGGCGCCGGCGGGATGAAGGGCAGCACGCTCGGCCCGCCGCAATTCGAAGGGTTCGACGTGCTGCAGACCATCGGCGGCTAATCGGCGCGCACGCCGGCGCGCTGGATCACGCCGCCCCATTTGTCGTTCTCGGCGCGCAGGAAGGCGCCGAATTCCGCCGCCGAATTGCCGCCCGGGATCGCCCCCTGGTCGTGCAGCGCACGGCGGATGCCGGGGTCGTTCAGCGCGCCGGCCAACGCCCCGTGCAGCCGTGCCAGGATGGCATCCGGCACCCGCGCGGGGGCCACGAAGCCGTGCCAGTTGTTGGCATCCACGCTGGGCAGGCCGACCTCCGCCATGGTCGGCACGTCCGGGATCCATTCCAGCCGCTGCTGCGTGCCGACCGCCAGCGCGCGCAGCCCGCCCGCGCGGATATGCGGCAGCAGGATCGGCAGGTCGGCGAAGCCCAGCTGCACCTCGTTCTGCAGGATGGCGAGGGCCAGCGGCGCGCCGCCGCGATAGGACACATGCGTGATCTCGATGCCGGCCGCCATGCGGAACAACTCGCCGGCCAGGTGCGGCATGCTGCCCGACCCGGCCGAGCCGTAGTTCAGCCGGCCCGGCTGCGCCTTCGCCGCCGCCACCAGCTCCGCCACCGTGCGGAAGGGCATCGCGGCGGGCACCACCAGCGGTTCGGGCACCAGCACCGCCAGCGTCAGCGGTGCGAGGTCCCGCAGCGGATCATAGGGCGTGCCGCGGTCGAGCCGCGGCGAGATGGCGAGCCCACCCGCGCTGCCGATGCCGATCGTGTATCCGTCCGGTGCCGCCTTCGCGACCGCGTCCACCCCGGTCACGCCGCCCGCGCCGGCGCGATTGTCCACCACCACCGGCTGGCCGAGCGTGGCGGTCAGCCGCGGCGCGATCAACCGCACCACGATGTCCGACGGCCCGCCTGCGGCGAACGGCACCACGATGCGGATCGGGCGATCCGGCCAGGGCGCCTGCGCCAGAGCGGGCAGTGGCAGCGTTGCGGCCAGCAGCAGGGTGCGGCGGTTCATGCGGTTCCTCCCCGGCGGGCGTCACGCGCCACGCAGGACCCGAGCATCGGCGAAAACGCGGCCAGGCGGAAGCGCCGGCGCGCCGCCTGTCAGCCGGGCTTGCCCGGCGCGAGCAGACGCGTCGCGACATAGGTCAGCGTGCCGAGATCGGCGCGCTCGATCCGCCCGTGGCACAGCGTGTGGGTACGGCACAGCAACTCGTCGATCGCCCGGCGGTCGGCGTGGCTGTGGAATTCCAGGTGGATGACCCCCGCCTGCCCCACGCGGTCGCCGAGCGCCGCCAGGATGGGAAGCTCCGCGCCTTCGGTGTCGATCTTGATGAGGTCGAAGCCGGGCAGCGCGAACTGGGCGCAGAGCTCGTTGGCGAAGGCGCCGGCGTGGCGCAGGGTGACCTGCGCCGCCTGGGTCGGCACGCCGTCGTACTTCACCGGGAACAACGAGCTGAGCACCGAGATCTGCGCCGCGTTGAAATGCGCGACGCCGTCGCGTTCGAACAGGCCGAGGTTGAATGCGCGGCAATTGCCGATGCGTTCGACATTGCCGGAGAGGATGGCGAAGGAGTCCGGGTCCGGCTCGACGCACATGATCGCCGCGTCGGGGTAGACCAGGCGGAAGAACCCCGACGAGAACCCGGTATGCGCGCCGATGTCGAGCACCACGCGCGGCGGCGCAATGCCCGCCACGGGCGCATAGACGCGGTCCTGGAAGATCTCCCGCATCACCAGCCGGCTGCTCGAATCATCCCGGCCGACCAGGTTGAGCTCACGCTCGCCCAGCTTGAAGCAGGTGGTCGTCAGGGTCGTTCCGGCGGGTTGCATGTGCCGAGGATGCAGCGCCAGATGGCATGCGGCAAGACGAGCCGCGCAGGGGAAAGGCCAGGTCCATGCGGATCACCCGCGTCACCACGCACCACCACCGCACGGAGTTCACCTATGGCGCCAGCGCGGGTGGCGTCGGCGGCAATCTGCACCTGCGCGCCATGGACACGCTGCTGGTGCGCGTCGAGACCGAGGACGGGCTGCATGGCTGGGGCGAGGGCTTCGGCTTCACCCTGGTGGAGACCACCAAGGATGCGATCGACCGGCTGATCGGCCCGGCCTGCATCGGGCAGGATGCGCGCGACATCGCGGCGCTGATGCGCGCCCTCGCGCGCCGCTTCCACAATTTCGGCCGCAACGGGCCTGTGAGCTTCGGTCTGTCGGCAATCGACATCGCGCTGTGGGACATTCGCGCGAAGGCGGCGGGCAAGCCGTTGCACGCGCTGCTGGGCGACGCGGCGCGCGCATCGGTGCCGGCCTATGCATCGCTGCTGCGCTACGGCAAGCCGGAGGACGTGGCGCGCAACGTGACGGCGGCGCTGGCGCGCGGCTATCGGCACATCAAGCTGCACGAATTCGACCTGGGCTGCATCCGCGCGGCGCACCTGGCCGCGCCGGACACGCCGCTGATGCTGGACATCAACTGCGTCTGGAACACGGAAGCCGAGGCCGCGCAGTTCTGCGAGGACGTGGAAGGCCTCAACGCCGCCTGGGTGGAGGAGCCGATCTGGCCACCCGAGGACATCCCCGCCATCGCGCGCATACGCGCCGCATCGCCGGTGCCGATTGCGGCGGGGGAATGCAACGGCACGGTCGAGGATTTCTGCCGGATGTTCGAATTGCGCGCGGTGGATGTGGCGCAGCCGTCCATCACCAAGATCGGCGGCATGTCGGCCATGCTGGAGATCGCGGAACTGGCGCGCGAGGCCGGCGTGCGCCTGGTGCCGCATTGCCCGTATTTCGGCCCGGGGCTGCTGGCGACGCTGCACTTCCTCGCAGCGACCGAGGATGCGGAGCCGATCGAGATCTATTTCGCCGACCTGGCGCAACCGCCCTATCCGGCGCTGGTTCCGCGCGATGGCGCCATCGCGGTGCCGACGGCCCCCGGCCTCGGCTTCGAGCCGGAACTGCCGGCCTGACGGCCGCGGCGCGTCGCAGCATCATGCGGCGGCGACACCGCGGTGTGACGCCGCACTATCGGTTGCGCCACTCCGGCTTGCGCTTCTCGGCGAAGGCGCGCGGGCCTTCGATGTAGTCCTCGCTGTCGCGATTGCGCTGCTGGGATGGGTACATCGTCGCGATCGCCTCGCGCAGCGTCGGTGCATCCATCCCGGCATGGACGCATTGCTTCGACGCCCGCACCGCGAGCGGCGAGCATTCCAGGATCAGCGCCGCCCAGCGCTTCGCCGCCGCCAGCGCCTCGCCTTCCGGCACCACCTCGTTGACGAAGCCCAGCGCCTTGCCTTCCGCGGCCCCCACGCGCCGCCCGGTGAGGATCATGCCGAGCGCCTGCTTCTGCCCGATCATGCGCGGCAGGCGGTGCACGCCGCCCGCGCCCGCCACCAGGCCGACGCGCGGTTCCGGCAGCGCAAACACCGCGTTCTCGGCTGCGATCACCAGGTCGCAGGCCAGCGCGATCTCGAAGCCCCCGCCCATGGCGATGCCGTTCACCGCGGCGATCAGCGGCTTGTCGAGGTCGAAGCGCGTGGTCAGCCCGGCAAAGCCGGAGGGCGGCGTCGGCCCGCGCTGGCCCGCCGCCTGCACCTTCAGGTCGTTGCCGGCGGAGAAGGCGCGCCCCCCGGCGCCGGTGACGATCGCCACCCACAATTCCGGGTCCGCCGCGAACTCGTCCCAGACCTGCGCAAGTTCGGCATGCGCCTCGCTGTGCAGCGCATTCATCACCTCGGGGCGGTTGAGCGTGACGATGCGCAGGCGGCCGTCATCCTCGACGGTGCAGAAGCGGTGCGGGCTCATGCGTCGATCCTGTAGAAGCGTGCGGCGGAACCGCGGAACAGGTCGTCCTTCTCCGCCGCCGAGGCACCTGCCGCCAGCCGCTTGAAGGCGTTCCACCCGGCGGCATAGCCGTAGCCGCCCTTGTCCACGGGGAAGTTGCTCTCGAACATGCAGCGGCCGGTGCCGAACATCTCGATGATGGGCTCCATCCAGGGTCGCCAGGCATCCGCCAGCATCTGCGACGACGGCGCAACCGCGCCCTGCTCCAGCCCGAAGCCCGGCAGGCGCATCCCGAGCCCGCCGCATTTCACCATCACGTTCGGGCAGGCGGCGAGTGCGCGCATGTTCGCCGACCACGTCGAAAAAACCTCGTCGCGCCGCCCTGCATAGCCACGGATGCCGAGCACCCCGCCGCAATGGTTCAGCACGATCGGCACGCCGGGACAGGCCTGCGCCAGGCGCACAAGGCGCGGGATCTGGTGGAAATACAGCCAGGCCTCGAAGGACAGGCCACGCTTGCCGAGTTCCGCGAAGCCGGCACGAAAGCCCGGCGTGTCGAGCATGTCCTCGGCCGGCGTATAGGCCGGGTTCAGCATCTCGGGGTCGGGGTCCCAGGTGGCGGAATGGCGGATGCCGCGGAAGCGGCCATTGCCGGCGGCGATATGGGCATCGAGCACCGCGCCGGCGGCTTCGCCGCGCGTGAGGTCGGCATGGCCGACGATGCCCGCGCAGACGCGCACATCCCCGTAGATGCCGCTCTCGCACATCGCGGCGATGCCGGCGGCGAATTGCGTCTCGCCGACCGGGCGCAGTTCCTCGGGGCCGTCGGCGCGGTGGAAGGCACGCGCCTGCACCAGCACGGTGGCGCGCACGTCGTGGCCGGTGCGGATGTCGGCGAGGATGTCGTCGAGCAGGTAGCGCCAGCCGGGCCGGTCCCACAGGTGGTGATGCGGGTCGATGATGCGCTGGCCGGGGTCGAGGATCTCCTCCTGCCGCGTGGCGAGCCAGTCCTCGCGGACGGGAAGGTAGTGGACGCTCATGCGGCCCTCCGTGGCGGCGACAGGCTCGGCCGCGTGTTGAGCGTGGCGGGTTCGAAGCCGGCCAGGCGCTTGTAGTGGGTGGCGACCTCGGTGCGTTCGTCCAGCGGCATCACCGCCTCGATATCGGCGAAGCCGTCGGGCGCGCGGGATTCGGCGATGTCGAGCACCACGTCCGGCCCGTCGCCGCGCGTGGCGTGCAGCAGCGCGGCGGTGGCGGGGCGGCGGATCGCCTCGTAGGCGTGCAGTGCCTCGATGGGATCGCGATGGGTCGCGAGTTGCAGTGCCAGCGTGCGCGCATCGAGGATGGCCTGCGACGACCCGTTCGACCCGATCGGATACAAAGGATGCGCCGCATCGCCCAGCAGCGTGACGCGGCCATGCGTCCAGCGCGGCAGCGGGTCGCGATCGACCATCGGGAATTCATAGATGGATTGCGCGGAATGGATCAGCGCCGGCACATCGAGCCAGTCGAAGCGCCATTCCGTGAACCAGTGCAGGAAGTCCTCCATGCGGCCCGGGCGGTTCCAGTCCTCCCGCTTCCATGGCTGGTTCGGGTCGACCCGGCGCTCGGCGATCCAGTTGGTCAGTTTGCGGCCGTCGGGCAGGTCGGCGATCGGGTAGACCACGAATTTCTCGTCGCGATTGCCGATCACGGCCATGGTGGCGCCGGTCAGGAAGGGTTCGGCGATGGACGTCGCGCGCCACAGGATCGCGCCCTTCCAGATCGGCGCGCCTTCATCGGGGTAGAAGCGCGTGCGCGCCGAGGAGTGGATGCCGTCGGCAGCGATCAGCACGTCGCCCTGCGCGGTGCGGCCATCCTCGAAGCGGGCGGTGACGCCGCCAGCGTCGTCGGCGAAGTCGGCCAGCCTGGCGCCGAGGTGGATGCGGGCATCACCGAGCCGTTCGCGCGCCACCTCCAGCAGCAGCAGATGCAGGCGGCCGCGATGGATCGACACCTGCGGCCAGGTGTAGCCGGCGTGGCGGCCGCGCGGTAGGGACCAGATCATCTGCCCGAAGCGGTTGGCGTAGGCGAGTTCGCGCGTGACCACGCCCGCCGCGCAGACGCGCTCCTGCAGGCCGAGTTCGGTCAGTTCGCGCATCGCATGCGGCAGCACGTTGATGCCCACGCCGAGCGGGCGGATCTCGGTCGTCTGCTCGAAGACATCGACCTCGATGCCGGCGGCGTGCAGCGACAGCGCCGCGACCAGTCCGCCGATCCCTCCCCCTGCGATGATGACGCGCATCGCTTCCCTCCCGTAGCGTGGTCTCCGGGACATGATGCATGCCCTGCCCCGGCTCCGCGAGGGGTCCTGCCAGCGGTCCTCACGGTGATCGCTGCGCGGCCACCAGCATTGTGCGATGCAGCGAAAGTCTGTTACAGCCTGGGCATGATGATGTTCGGGCCGCCCTGATCCCTGAACCATCGCGCCGGCCACGGCGCGAACCTCCAGGCGCTTGGCCTTTCGTGTGGCCGCGCCCGCATCCCCTTGCCGATCAGAGTGTCGCAGGCCCGGCTGATCCCCCAGGCATGTCTGCTGGTTTCCCGGAGTGCTTCCATGTCCCTTGCCCGGCTGCGCGCCGAATGGTTCCCGAACATCCGTGCCGATATTCTGGCCGGCACCGTCGTCGCCCTCGCGCTCATCCCCGAAGCGATCGCCTTCTCGATCATCGCGGGCGTCGATCCGAAGGTCGGCCTCTATGCGTCGTTCTGTATCGCGGTCGTCATCGCCTTCGCCGGCGGCCGGCCTGCCATGATATCGGCGGCGACCGGCGCCATGGCGCTCGTGATGGTGACGCTGGTGCGCGATCACGGCCTGCAATACCTGCTGGCAGCGACCATCCTGTGCGGCGTTCTGCAGATGATCGCGGGTGCGCTGAAGCTCGGCGTGCTGATGCGCTATGTCTCGCGCTCGGTGATGACGGGTTTCGTCAATGCGCTCGCCATCCTGATTTTCCTTGCGCAGTTGCCGGAACTGATCGGTGTGACCTGGATCACCTATGTCGTCGTCGCTGCGGGGCTTGCGATCATCTACCTGCTGCCGTTGCTGACCAGGGCGGTGCCCTCTCCGCTCGTTGCCATCGTGGTGCTGACGGCGATCAGCATCTGGTTCGGCCTGGATGTGCGGACGGTCGGCGACATGGGGCAGTTGCCCGCGGACCTGCCGCTGTTCCTGTTGCCGGATGTGCCGCTCACGCTGGAGACGCTGTGGATCATCCTGCCGACCTCCGCCACGCTGGCCGTGGTGGGTCTGCTGGAATCCCTGATGACGGCGCAGATCGTCGATGACCTGACCGACACCGGGTCCAACAAGATCCGCGAAAGCTACGGCCAGGGCGTGGCCAACATCGTCTCGGGCTGCTTCGGCGGCATGGCGGGCTGCGCGATGATCGGGCAGTCGGTCATCAACGTGCAGTCCGGCGGCCGCGGCAGGCTCTCGACGCTATGGGCCGGGCTGTTCCTGCTGTTCCTGATCCTGGTGCTGTCCGATCTCGTGCGGCAGATCCCGATGGGCGCGCTGGTGGCGGTGATGATCATGGTCTCGATCGGCACCTTCTCCTGGAAGTCGCTGAAGGACCTTCGGGTGCATCCGAGGGAGTCGAGCGTGGTGATGATCGCGACGGTCATCGTCACGGTGCTGACGCAAGACCTGGCGCAGGGCGTGCTGGTCGGCGTGCTGCTGTCGGGCATCTTCTTCGCCCGCAAGGTGGCGAAGATCTTCGATATCTCCTCGGTGCTCTCGGCCGATGGCACGCAACGCACCTATACCGTCTCCGGCCAGGTGTTCTTCGCCTCGGCGGAGGCCTTCGGGGATGCCTTCGACCTGAAGGAAGCGATTGAACGCGTGGTGATCGACGTGTCAGACGCGCATATCTGGGACCTGACGGCGGTTGCGGCACTCGACCGGGTGATGCTGAAGTTCCGTCGCGAGGGCACGGAGGTCGAACTCCTCGGCATGAACAACGCGAGCGCCACCCTGGTGGACAAGCTGGCCATCCACGACAAGGCGCGCGCCTCCGGCGCACCGGCCTTGCACTGAGGGGGAGACGCATCGTGGCCAGGATTCTCGCCTGCACGGATGGCTCGGTCTATGCCGAGAGCATCCTCGACCATGCGGCCTGGGCGTCGGCCCGGATGGGCGGCGCCTCGGTGCGCGTGCTGCATGTGCTGGACCGTGCCACGGCCGAACTCCCGGTCGATCGCAGCGGCGCGCTCGGCATCAATGCGTCGGAGGAATTGCTGCGCGAACTGGCCGCGCTGGACGAAGCGCGAGGAAAGGTCTCGCTGCGCCGCGCCCGCGCATTGCTGGCCGCCGCGCAGGCGCGGCTGAAGGCAGCGGGCGTCGCCGATGTGACACTGACGCAGCGCCACGGCGCGCTGGTCGACACGGTTGTCGAGTTCGAGGCGGAGGCGGACCTGCTGGTGGTCGGCAAGCGCGGCGAGGCGGCGAACTTCGCGATCGGCCACCTCGGCGCCAACCTGGAACGGGTGCTGCGCGCGAGCGTTCTGCCGGTGCTGGTGGCGTCGCGCGCATTCAAGCCCATCGCGCGCTTTGCCATCGCCTACGATGGCGGTCCTGCCGCGATGAAGATGGTGGAGTATGCTGCCCGCACCGCCTCGCTCGATGGGTTGGAATGCGAGGTCGTGACGGTTGCAACCGACACCGCCACCGGCCAGGCCATGCTGGCGAAACCGGCGAAGCTGCTCGCCGATGCGGGCAAGGCTGCGACCGTCACAGTCCTTCATGGCGAGCCCGAGACGGCCATTGCAGCGCACGTCGCAGAAGCCGGGGTCGACCTGCTGGTGATGGGCGCCTATGGCCATGGGCGGCTGCGCAACATGATCCTCGGCAGCACGACCACCGCCCTGCTGCGGAGCTGCAGGATCCCGGTTCTGGTGTTTCGGTGAGGTCTGTCCCGCAGCGGCCGGCATGATGGGCGCGGACAGCGATCACACCCCTGGTCGATCATCCGTCAATCGCGGTGTAGAGCGCGATGCCCTGCCGCATAGGAGCCAGCCATGCCCCGCACCATCCTGATCACCGGCGCCGCCGGCGGCATTGGCCTCGCGATGGTCGATGCAGCGCTTGCGGCAGGCCATGCCGTGGCGGCGCTGGACCGCGATATCGCGACCCTGCCCGCCCATCCACGGCTGCACCCCATCCTGGCTGACCTCGCGACCGAACAGGGCTGCCGCGACGGCGTGGCCGCTGCCGTCGCGCATTTCGGGCGGGTGGACGCGCTGGTGAACAATGCCGGCATCGGGGTTTCCAGCCTGCGCCCCGACGCCGAGACACGCCTGCCCGCCATCGAGGAACTGGACGCCGCCACCTGGGACCGCTTCTTCGCCATCAATGTCCGCGCGCCCATGCTGCTGCTGCGCGAAACGCTGCCGATGATGCGCGCGGCCGGCTGGGGGCGGGTGGTGAACAATACCACGTCCTTCCGCACCATGCTGCGCGTGCTGCCCTATGGCGCGACGAAGGCGGCGCTGGAATCCGCCTCGGCGGTATGGGCGGCGGAACTGGCCAGCAGCGGCATCACGGTGAATGTGCTGATCCCCGGCGGTCCGACGGACACGCCCTTCATCGGCGCCGAGAGCGGCTGGTCGCGCGAGGCGATGCTGCGCCCCGCCATCATGGGCGCCCCGCTCGCCTGGCTGCTGTCGGACGCCGCGGATGGCTTCACCGGCCAGCGCATCATCGCCGCGCGCTGGGATGGCGCGCTGCCGGGGCACCAGGCGGCGGCGCAGGCCGGGCGGGCGATCGGCTGGCCGGAGCTCGGCACCGATGCGGTCTGGCTGCAGGGCGGGCGCTGAGGATTCACGTTCCGGCAAGACCTGTGCGTGAAAATCGTCCCACCATGCCGCCCGACCCCCTCTCCACCCTGGCCCGGCTGCGCGCGATCGAGGTCGAGGCCGCGCGCCGCCGCCTGGCCGATGCCCGCGGCGCCCTGGCCCGCCAGCAGGACGCCGCCGCCGCCGCCGAGGCCGCCCTGCGCGTCGAGACACCCGACGGGACGGGAGCGACCTACGGCGCCTTCCTGGCGCGCGGGCTGGCCGCGCGCCACGCCCATGCCGCGGCCGTGGCCCGCGCCGAAGCCGCCCTGGAGGCCGAGCGCGAAGCCCTCGCCGGCGCGCGCCGGGCCGAGAAGGTCCTGGACCAGCTGCGCGAACGCCGCGCCCTGGCCGACCGCCGCGATACGCGGCGCCGCACCCAGGCCCGTTTGGAAGACGCGCTGTCGCGGGAGTAGCATGCCGGTCCCGGGAGGAAAGAACCGCATGACACGCATCCATCGCCGCGCCCTGCTCGGCGCCGCCACGCTGCCGCTGCTGCCGATCGCCGCGCGCGCGCAATCCGACTACCCGAACCGTCCGGTGCGCATCATCGTGCCGTTCCCGCCGGGCCAGGCATCGGACATCATCACGCGCCTGGTCGCCGACGAACTCAGCAAGCGCTGGCCGCAGCGCGTGGTGGTCGAGAATCGTGCGGGCGGCGCCGGCGCGCCGGCGCTGGAAGCCGGGGCGCGGGCACCCGCGGATGGCTACACGCTGATCGCCGGAACATCGGGCACGCTCGGCGTGAACCCCTCCGTCCTGCCGCGCGTGCCCTATGACGCCGAGAAGGACTTCGCGGCCATCAGCAACGTCGCGATGGTGCCACTGCTGGTCATCGCGCACCCCTCCGTGCCGCAGCACACCATGCAGGCGCTGGCCGCCGAAGCCCGCGCTCGGCCGGGGGCGCTGGACATGGCGTCGGCCGGGCCGGCCACCAGCCAGCACATGGCGGCCGAACTGCTGATGCTGCGGGCCAATATCCGCTTCAACATCGTGCACTATCGCGGCAGCGGGCCGGCCATCGCCGACGTCATCGCAGGCAACGTGAAGCTGATGACCGATTCCGTCGCCTCCGCCCTGCCGCATATCCGCGAGGGGCGCGTGCGCGCCATCGCCCTGTGCAGCGCGCGCCGCGTGCCGCAACTGCCCGATGTGCCGACCATCGCCGAGACGTTGGTGCCAGGCTACCAGGCCGCCGGCTGGACGGGGCTGGTGGCACCGACCGGCACGCCCGCCGACATCATCCGCCGCATCAACACGGACGTCGTCGCCATCCTGCGCGAACCGGCCATCGCCAACCGCATCCTGGGCATGGGCGCGGTGCCGGATCCGATGACACCAGAGGACTACGCGGCGTTCATCCGCAGCGAGATCGCGACGTTCCGCGAGGTCGCCAGGGCGGCGAATGTCAGGCTTGAGGGGTAGAAAAAGGATCGGGGGAGGGAACTCCCCCGATCCGCCCGGGACTTCAGCGGCGCGGCAGGACGCGGCAGGCTTCGTCGGCGGCGCGCGACAGCAGGATCATGCGGCGGGCAGCGACAGCGCCGGCCGCGGCCTCGCCGGCCACGTGCTCGGCGAGTTTCGAACTGAGCAGGCCGCGCACGGCCGCATCCACGGCCACATCGGTCGCCGCCACCGTCGCGGCATCCACGGCGACACGACGCAGCAACGCGATCGTGCCGGCAATTCCGGGCCGGAACCCGTGCAGCGCCGCCACCTGGCGCACCAGGCGCAAGCCGCGCCAGACAAAGATCAACGCATCCGCCGCCGGCGAGGGACTCACCGCCGTCACCGCAAAGGCCTGCACCGCCGCCGCCCGGCCAAGTGCCGCCGCATCCTGCGCGATGGGGGCGAGCATCTTGGCCTCGACCAGCGCGACGATGGCGTCGATCGGCGCAGCGCCGAGGTCCCCCGCACGCGCCCGGCCGGCTGGCAGGCGCGCCTGCCAGGCGTCCAGTTTCGCCCGCAGTTCGACAGCATCCCCCCGCGCCAAGGCAGCCCGCGCACGATCCACCGTGCGCAGCGCGAGATAGCCGCGCACCTCGCGCCAGATCGCCGCGAAGACCAGCCCGAATCCGCCGAGCGCCACGGCCAGCGTGACACCGCCGAGCCAGGCCGCGCGCGCAAACTGCTCGGCGATGAAATTGCCGGCTTCCAGAATCGAGAAGCCGAGCACCAGCAACGCCGCACCGGCGCCGACCAGTGCCACGGACGACCACCCCCGACCGACCGGCAAGGTCACCGGCGCTACCGCCTTGTCCCAACCGAAATCGAGCCGCGGCGTGGGCTTGGCGCCTTCGTCCAGGATCACCCGCGGCCGCGCGGCCGCGGCGTCGGGCAGCGCGGCAGCGCCATCGGTCGCATCGGCCATCACCCGCGGCCGGGGGCGGTCATCGGGCGCGTCATCCGACCTGTGTTCATCGGGCGCGCCATCGATGCGGCGCGGCCGCTTCAGGCCTTCGGGGCTGTCGCCACCGCGGTTGTCGGGCACAGTCACAACGCATCCCCGATCAGCCAGGCGAGCAGCGCATCGAGGCCGAGATGCGGCATCCCGCTCACGCCGGCAGGGTCGAGCCGCGGCGGGCGGAATTCCGGCATGGTGAACAGGCCGGCGTCCCAGAAGGCGGCTTCGGGCGGTTTCATCGGCACCTCGCCCGGATAGATGGTGGCGCCGACCCCGTCCTGCAAAAGCACCCCGCGCACAGCGGCAACGGAGTGGCCTTCGAGCCGCGCCACCGCATCCTCCGTGCAGCGGATGGCGGCAACGGCATGGAAGGACACCGCCGCGCCCGATTGTTCCGCGCGGCCACGGGCGCCCAGCGTGATGTGTTCCACCAGCGCGGCCAGCGCATCGCGCGCGCGCGTGGGCACATGGTCGGCCTTGGTCGCGGCGAAGGCCACACGCATGGGTGCGGCGCCCAGCAGGCGCTCCAGCCAATTGGCGCCGGAGATGATCGACGCGACGGCGGACAGCGCATCGCCGGTGTCGTGAAAGGCTTCCTCGCCGGCATGCAGCGCGCCCAGCACGTCCACCAGCACGACCTGGCGATGGAAGCGCGAGAAGAACGGGTCGAGGAACGTCGCGCGCTGATCCGCGAGATAGGCGTCGAACCGGCGCGCGCATAATTGTGCGAGACCGCCACGCGCCGTGGCGGGCATCGGGAAGAACCACAGCAGCGGCGCCTCGCCACGCGGGCCGGGGTTCAGGAACCGACCTGGCTGGAGGAACCGCAGGCCATGCACGTCGCGGCAGGTGCGCAGCATGTCGCGATACAGCGTGTAGCCGCGCTTCGCGAGCGCATCCTCCGCTGCCGCGTCATCCGGCAGGCCATCGAGGAAGGCGAGGAACCCTGCCGCCGCGCCCGCGCGCATGCCGCGCTGCAGCCGCGCCAGCGTCTCCTCGGACCAGGCGGCGAAATCCTGGCGCAGCATCGGCAGGTCGAGCAGCCATTCGCCGGGATAGTCGATCAGGTCCAGCGTGATCCGCCGTTCCGGCAGCATCCCGCCCAGCGAGGTGCGCCGCTCCACGTCGATCGCGATCGACAGCGTCGAGAAATCCTCGGTGCGTTCCGGCCAGCGCGGCGGGTCGGTGGCGAGTGCGCCCAGATGCGCGTCCGGGTCGAAGCGCGGCACCGTCTCGGTCCCGGCGGGCACGATGAAGACGCGGCGGATGCGCCCGCCTGCCGCGTCCGACAGCGCGGGCAGCGTGCGCGCACCGCGCCCGGCGGCCAGCAGGTTCGCGATCAGCGAGGTCAGGAACACGGTCTTGCCCGCGCGCGACAGGCCGGTGACCGCGAGGCGGATGCGCTCGCGGCCCACCAGCGCGCGCGCGGCATCCTCGGTGGTGTCGAGGATGCCGCGGAGGAGCGAAAGCGGGTCCATCCCCGCCGGCGCTACCGCTGGATCAGTTCGATCTTGTAGCCGTCCAACTCCGAGCCGTTGTCTGGATTGGTCTTGCGGCTGGCTGGCGGAAAGATGGCGGAGCGGATGCGGGCGAGGATGGTCATGTGTTGCACCCTGGCACCACCGGAGGTCGCAGCTCAAGACCGAGCAGCGCCGAAGGTGACGACGGGCGAGGTTGCCCCCGCCCGCCATATATCAGAAGCGCTTGGCGCGCGGACCGAGGAGGTCAGCGAGGGCGTTCCTCGTGTTGTGCTGGACATTCAGCCTGGGTCGATACGCCAGGATGAGATCGCACTCCGCATCCTTCCGCTGCCGCTCAGTGCCGGGGAACGCCATCGCCAGCATGAGCGACGCGCCGAGTCGTAGGGCCGCGGGCCATTCCGGATGCCACGGCATGCGCTCCGCGAAGGAGCTCGTTTCGCCGATGTAGACCGGCGTAAGCGGCGACAGGACGCCGATTCCCGGTATGCAGAACGCGTAGAGGCCCGGGACCGCATTCCAAGAACCGTCTGGGTCGGCCACGCCAAAGGCGTAGTCAGTGAAGGAAAGACCGGTTAGGACTACTGAGGGAACCATGATGGACTCCATCCATTGAGGTTGCAGACGGCACCCGTCCCGTCGTTGGTAGCGGCCTGGGCCGGGTGCCGTTCCCATTATAGCACATGCAGCGTGTGCGGCGATGGTGAGACGCAACATGTTGTGGTGGTTACCCGCCTGAGCCCGCAGCCGTGACCCGAACCCGACACCTTCGGACGGCCTCAGGAATTGATGCTGCTACGCCTGACGGCATCCTTGCTTCTGCTAGCCTTGCCCGTTTGGGCACAGGGCGCGCGGACGCTGGCGCCGATCCCAGTTGAGCAGCCGGCGGAAAGGACATGCCGCGAGGTGCGGGAGGCGGTGCGATGCTTCGCGCTGCTGCCGCACGTGCCGCACGACGTCTACTATCTCGACCCGCCGGTGACGATCCGCGCGATCCTGATGGGGACAATCAGCCGCGAGGTTCCGCGGTCAAGATGCGGCCTCCCACACCTCTACCCCGCCAGCCCAGCGTGGCGCAGTGCCAGTGATGCCATGGTCGGCGTCGTCTATGGCGCCGGGGCTGGCGGCGGGGAAAGCGCGGACAACCACGCCGAGCGGGCCTATGCAGCCTGCGTTCACGCGATGGGCGTCCGCAAGATAAATGCGTGGGTCGGTCAAAAACGGCGCCGCTTGAGGAAGTGATCGACGGCGCCTGAGGAGACGTCGCCACGGGCCAGCGCAATTCATATCGTGCCGATCGACAAAGCGAACCAGACCCATTGAGGATTGGCGCCTCGCGCACGAGCACGCGTAGTCTATGGGGAGACGTGCTTCGATGTGGGGAGGTCCGGCGTGACCAAGCTAGTTAGCAATGGCGGCACCGGCGACTATGTGCGAGGCGCGTTCGAGAAGTTGGCATTCCAGTCTCGGGCGCTTCTGCTTGCCGCGCCCTACTTCTCAAACCATGAGCCGATAACCGAGGCGCTTGCGCGCGGAGCCTCATTGCGGCTCATCGTTGGCTTGAATTCGGCCACCCATCCCGAGCACCTACGAACGCTTTTCAACGCGCCGCGTGCCGCCATTCGTTTCTACACGGGACGTTTTCACTCCAAACTGTACGTGTTTGATCACGCGGCGATGGTGGGTTCGGCAAACCTCACGGAAGCCGGCTTCCAAAGCAATCGCGAGGTTGTTGCGTTGTTCGCCGAACCTGAGGACGCAGAGCCGATCATTCAGGCGCGGGCGATCTTCGAAGAACTTTGGAGTGATGCGCGCGCCTTGAGCCAGGGGACGCTAGCGGTCTTCGAAGACGCCTGGCGGAGCGCGCGTCGCACGGGGCCTGACCCTGACGCAGCCATTGCCAACGCGGTGGGAAAGGTCGAGCCGCCGTCGGTTAACGTCGCGAAGCGAAAGTCGTTTGCTGATCAGGCTGCGCGCGAAGCACTTCGGCGTCAAATCGAGGAGCAGTACCGGCCTGCCTTTGACGAGGTGGCCAGCCTTCTCGCCGCGGGCAATCTCTATCGCGACGACGTAATGCAGATCGACCCGCCGTTTCGGGTGAATCGGTTCCTGAATTGGGTGCGCCTTTCGCACGCCGTTGGCGACGACTGGAAGGATGCACCGTTGCGCGGCGCGGACGACCGCCGTGCCGAGATAGCCCGTCTTGGCGAAGCTTGGCGTGAAGATAGCGATGGAAAAGTCTTCGAGGGCTACGCCGAGGGCATCCAGGACGTCTTGGCTCCATTCGCAGAGCGAGAGGCGCTTCGAACTGCATCGAGGGAGCAAATCACGGCAGGCCTAATGGGCATCCACGCATTTCACGAGCAGATGCGGTTCACGGCCGGCGGGCGCGAGGCGCTCCCGAGACGTTTTTGGGCCGAGAACGAAAACGACGTCGGGCGCGTCCGAGACTCGTTGACCTACCTCCTGCATGGCCCGGGCGATTTCGTGGACCGCCTATATGGCGCCACATCCGACGCGCGATGGAAGCTCGCGTTGTTCGGCCGATTCTGCGGCCTTGAGCTCTGCGGAACAGTGAGGCCGCAAGAGTGTCCGCCCATAAACGGTCGCTCTGCGAAGGCCCTCCGCTTTTTGGGGTTCAATGTAAGCGGCGATTAGCCTGGTGCCGCTTCCCACTCACAAGCCGTCCGGATCGTGAGCAGTCTTTGCACGGCCGACGACACGCCACATGCAGTTGCTGCAAGCTGTAGGGGCTGAGTAAGGCCAGGGCCACCACAGATAGGCAATCACGTGGAGCTTGTTCGCGTTCTGTTCTCATGCTGAGTCCGGCCGTCATGCCGCGCGACACCCCACCCGATGCCGCCCTACCGGGCTGGCTTGCCCCTGGCCTTCTTGATGCGCTGGCACGCGGCATCGAGGCCGAGCTTGCCCGCGGCGTCGGGCACGACCAGGCGGTGAAGACCGCGCACGAGCGCGCACGCGCGCTGCGTCCTGCCATGCCGGCAACCTACATCGCCGAGGCGGTCGCGATCGTGGCGTGGCTGGTGCGAACGCCGCCTGAATAGCCGGGCATGGGGTCAAGCATCCTCGACGGCCGGCCGACGCCAGTTGCGGCCATCGGGCGGTATCAGGAATGCCGACTGGTGGTGGCGTGCAGGAAGTGCGGCAATGTCGGACGGCTGGATATCGCGCGCATGATCCGCCGCCACCGCCTGCCGCTGAACCTTCCCATTCGGACCATCGGGCCGCGGCTGCGGTGCCTGACCTGCGGCGCAGGCGGCGTCATCACCGGCGTTGAAGGCTGGCAGCTTAGATGAACGATGCGCGATTCTGGCTGGTCGATCGCTGGCCCGTGCAGGTGGTCCGCGCCGTGTGCGTCGCGCATCGGGAGAACTGCGCGGTCGGCCTTCGCGAGCCGCATTCATCGCACCGGCTGCGCGACGCATATCTCACCGCGGGTGGTGATCCTCGCGACGTCGCATCCGCGCCCATGCAGATCATCGCCGTCGTGTCGCGCGACTTCGAGGACTGGCTGTGGGGGCCAGCGCGCCGGCGCATTGAACGCGAACATCGCTACTGGAAGACGCTGGGCATTTGGCCCCCGCCCTTCAGCCCGGAAGACTGGCCCGACGATTTCGAGGCCGCCTATGCCGACTTGATGCGTGAGACGGAGAACGCGCCCGTGTGCAACCTCTACAGCATCGTCTCCAATCAGGAGGCAATCCGCGCCCTGGCCAAGGCATGGCACGATCACGTCGGCAACATGCCGCCTTTGCCGGGCGTCTTCCCGAACTATCCCGCGCCCATCGTCACCAGTGGGCCGGAAGGTCGTGAGCTGCGGATGGCCAAGTGGGGGATGCCGTCGCCGCAATTCGCGCTGGCCGGGAAGAAGACCGATCCCGGCGTCACGAACGTCCGCAACGCGGGTTCGGCGCATTGGCGTCGATGGCTTGGTGTCGAGCGTCGCTGCCTGGTCCCCTTCACTTCCTTCTCTGAAAACGAGGTGTTGCCGGATGGGTCGCGGCCGCCGGTGTGGTTTGCGCTGAGCCCAGATCGCCCCCTCACCTTCTTCGCCGGCATCTGGGTGCAGGGGTGGACGTCGGTGCGACGGGTCAAGGATGGCGAGACCATCGATGACCTGTTCGCCTTCCTGACCACCGAGCCGAATGCCGAGGTGGGCGCGATCCACCCGAAGGCGATGCCGGTGATCCTGACGACCGAAGCCGAACGCGACGCCTGGATGGATGCGCCATGGGCCGAGGCGAAGGCGTTGCAGCGGCCCTTGCCGGATGGGGCGCTTACCGTCGTGGCGCGCGGAGCGAAGCAGGACGGGGCCGAGCGTGAACGGATAACCGAGCAGCTGCGCGCGACGATTCCGGCAGGAGTGCCGGAACACTACGCCGACAAAGATCTCTAGAGAACCCGGGCACTGGGTCCTCAATCCACAGATCGGTTGTTCGCATGAAGCGGCGAAGCACCCAAAACTCCACGAAGGGCGGCGACGCGGCCAGTGCCGGTTCGTCTGCCGAGAGCCCCCAGGTTGCGCGAAGGCCGCAACACTACCGGCCGCACCGGACGTCAGCGGCCCCGCGATACCTTGTGTGGAAGTTCACCCGGCGAGATGGCGGTGACACAGGCGCCGAACCCGGCACGTCCCACGAATGGCCCAAGCGTCGCACAGAAATGCGGCGCGCGATCGATCCAACGTTCGTCGCGCGGTGGCGGTGTCCCTGCACGGAAGGCTATCGTGCCCGCCCCTCGCAGAACAGCAGCACCCGCGAAACGCGGTCCCTGTGGACCGAGCAGGCGCGCCGCGTGCCCCTCTTCCAGCGCGTTGAACACGACGGTGCCGGTCGGGCCGACGCCGATCGCCACAACAAGTCCGGCTCGCAATTCGCGCTGAAGCGCCGTGAGTGCCCCGAGCAGTTGCCCGGCGGAGGTGACAGGCACCTTGGCACAGTGGCCGTCACCGCTCGCGCGCGTGTCCGGCAGTTCCAACACGGCCATCTGCTCGGCGATAAGCGCGGCGATGATCGGACGAGCCAAGTCGAACCCGGACCCAGAAGGTCCCGCCACGACAACCGCAGTATCCCCCGCCTGCCAGTTCCAGGGACGATTCAGTACCACCGGCCGCGCGCATGGCGTCGCCTCGCCCGGCGCTGCAGCAGGCGTGGACCACAACAGGGTTGGCAGGGAGAGTTCGCGGTGGCCGTAAGCCGGCACCGGCGAAAGCATCAGCAGCAGGGCGAGAGCGAGCACGACCTGGCGCTGCGGTGGCAGGGCGTGTCTACGCAGATGGTCGGACGCTTCCCTCGGCATGGCCGGCGGCTCCACCGGCGCGCGCGGCGTGCGCGCCAGAAGCGCGGTGCCCGCCAACCCAATCGCGCCGACCGCCAGGATCGGGACTGGGTGCCCCGCCGCCACTACGGCGGCAGCCAGTGCCGGCGGCGCAAGAAGCAGCGCGAAGCCACGGCTGGTATAGAGCGCACCCAGTACGCCCCCGACCGACCGAGCCCCAAAACTGTCCGCACCAAAGGTAGGTAGCAACGCGACGAAGCCGCCCTGCAAGGCGCCGAAGACCAGCGCAAAGGCCTGGAGGGCCGGCTCCTCCTCGGCCAATGCCCAGACAGCCATGCTGGCTGCCATCCCGCCACAGCAGGCCAGGAAGGTTCGGCGCCGCCCGATCGCGTCCGCGACCGCCGCGATTAGAAAGCGCCCGGCAATGGTGCCCAGTCCGATCAGCCCTAGCAGCGCCAGCGCGTCGCTGCGCGCCAGTCCCAGGTCCCGTGCCGTGCCCACAAGCATCGCGTGCGGCAGCATGGCCGGCACCGACACCAACAACGTGCCAAGCCAGACCAGCGCGAAGGCCCGCGTGCGCACCACAGGCGGCAACGTCGGCGGCGGCGCATCCTCGTCCTGCGGCGCGACTGCCTCGCGACCCGGACTGCGCCGGCCGCCGGGCTCGAGCAGCAGGGCGCCAGCAGTGCCGACGACCGCGACGAAAACGCCGAAAACGACGAAGGTCGCGCGCCAGTCGAAAACCGCCTGAAAGGCGTCCGCGGCTGGCGGGACCAGGGCTGTGCCTACGCCGATGCCGCTCACCGCAATGCCAGAGGCGAGGCCGCGGTACGCAGTAAACCAGCGCTGCACCGCCGCCATGGCCGGTACATAGGCGAACCCGGTGCCCAAGCCGATCAGCAACCCGTAGCCCGCGTAAATCTCCACCAGGCTGGTCGCCGCCGCCGCGACCATCAGGCCGAGGCTGACCATCAGCATGCCCGCCAGCGCCGGCACGCGGGGGCCCAAGCGATCGGCCAGCGGCCCACTGACAGCGCTGACCATGAAGCAGGCGCCGCCGCTCAGCGCGTAGACCCACGACACGGCAACCGGGTCTGCGCCAAACGCCTCGGCAATCGCATCTGCGAAGGCGGCGTAGGAGTAGATCGCTCCAAAGCCGGCAAGCACCAGCAGGAAGGCGCCTGCGACGACGCGCCAGCCCGCAAAGAGACCCGGCCCGCGGGGTTTCCGCGGCCGCCGTGGGTGCCGGGGCGTTGTGACCACCGGGCCAAGGGCATCGAACCGGCCTGGCAAAGGGCTCACGGTGGAGCCTCGCGCATAAGTCCGGCGATCCATCCGGCGACTGCCTCGGCCACCGCGGCGGTGGCGATCGGGTCGGGCACAGCGCGGCGCCTGCCTGGACCGGAAGGATCGGGCAGCAGCGCACCCCCAGGCGCGGCAAAGGCCGGCAGGTCCCAGCCATGGCCGATGCCCGGCAGCGGCAACCGCGCAAGCCCCGCCGTGCCTTCCAGCGCCACGCATTGCGCGGCGTCCGCAGCCGCGAGGCCATGGACGAGCAATGCCTGGCGCGACGCCGGCGGGAGGACGAGGCCCCGACAGCCGGGGTCCAGCGCGACCACTGGTGCATCCTCGATTGTCAGCGCAACCCGCGCGCCGGCGCCGAAGCCCATGATGGCGATGCGCCGCCCTCTTAGGCTCGGCGCCTCGGCGTGCGCCCAGATGCGCACAAATTCGCTGGCGGCGCGGCCGGGCGATGGCGCGGTCGAGGCACGATCGCCCTCGCCCTGGTCTTCGATGCCGAGCACAACCGTCGCGAAGCCCAACCGGGCTAACGCCTCGACGTAAGGCTCGCTGCGGGCCTGATCGCCGGTCGCGTCGGGCACCAGGACGACTAGTGGCGGCGGCGAACCGGTCGGCGGAGTCGGACTTGCCAAGGTTCTCGCTTCCACCTCGGCCGGTGCCCGACCGGACTGGGCAAGCGCGTCATTTGCGAGCCTTGCGGCCGGTGCGTTGGCCGCGCCGGCCAGTCCGGCAGCGAGCGTGGCGGACAGGATGCGGCGACCGAGCCTGTTGGGCATGAGTGATCACTCCCCGGCTCCTCCCGATGCGGAACCGGAGCAGGCGAGGACGAGCCTTTCAGACTCGTTCCATCTTCCGCATCATCCGTTTGGAGGAGAGGGACAACTGAGGGCGAACTCGCCGCATCAAGGTTTTGTGGCTACGACGCGACGCCGGCCCTACTCACCGTTCGAGGGCCGCAGCGGCGAGGCGAGGGAGAGCGTGCGCGCCACAAGCTCCGCCTGACGCGAAGTCCCGGTCCGGCGGAAAAGGTCAGACAGATGCGACCTAATGGTGGCGGTCGAGATGCCAAGAATGTCGGCAACCGCATCCGGCGTCTGCCCTTGCGCCAGGAACGTCAGCACCTGCACCTGCGCCGGCGTCAGGTTGAAGACGCGCGCCGCAATCGCGATCGGATTGCGTGTGTCTTCGCGCGGCGAGCGCAGGACCAGCAACGACGCGCGCGCCGGCTGGTCCAAAACGCCCTCTGAACTGGCGTCCAGCGCGACCGCGAAGAGCAGACGCTCCTCGCCATCCGTGCCGTGCAGCACCGCTTCGAAGCCGCCCGGCTTCCCCGCGGAACTGCCCTGGGTGAGGCGGCGAAGCGCGTCCTCGGCGGCGCGGGTCGCGCCGACCACACGTTGATTGTGCAGGCGGAGCACCACCCCTTGGGAGAGCGTAGCCTCGGCGCGCGGATTGACGTAGGTCGGGCGGCGCTGCTCATCCAGGATGAGCACGGCGGCCTCGAGTTCCCCCAGGGCGGCTCGAAACGTCTCCGCCGCTAGTTGTTGCAGGCCGAAGACGTTGGAGATCTCGACCGCACGGCGCATATGCGGCGCGATCAATTCAAAGCCGGCCGTCTCCTCGGGCGTTATGGGCTCTCGATCATCCTGAGTGACGAGCATCCATTGGGCGTAGGCATCGCCCTCGCGGACCATCACGAACGTGATGCAATCCAGGTCGCCTCGCGGCGCCAGCACCTGGCCATAGTATCGGGTCGCTTTCAATGCGGGCAGGCCATAATCCCGTGAAGCAACGTAGGATTTGTCGATCGGGTACACGAGCCCGAGTGGACCGAATGGATTGATGGCGCTGTAGTGCCGGATATGGTCGTCCTGCGGATATCCATGCAGGAATACTCGTCCCCGGCTTTCACCGCCAGGAGTCATCATCCCGAGATAAGTCCGGCGGGCGCTAATAGCGGCGCCAAGCTCGGGCATCAGGGTTTGCCAGCGAGCGGGGTCGAGCACGCAGTCATAGATTGAACCGATCGTGGCGCTCAGGAATGCTGAATCTTGAAGCAAACGCATATTCTGCATGCTCCTTTGGATTCCACTGACTTTGGAATGTGCGCGGACGCCAACTATGGCATCTGTTTGAGGGGCACCACATCATCCATTTAGTGGAGTCGCCGGCATCGGGGCGCGAACGGCGCGGAACATCGACTTACCGCCTGGCAACACAGACAGCCGTCGTCTTACCTCGCAGCGACGGTCCTGTGCCGCAGCACCCCACCGACTGCGGCGATGGCCTCCCCAAGGGAGTCGATGGCGCGCCCATCGCAGCGCAGTTCGCCGGCAGCCGTCACCGCCACCAGCACCGTGCGGTCCGCGCCGCTGATCATCGCCACGGATCGGATACCGCCCGCGCCGTCGTACAGCCTGGGCAGGGCAGCGTATTCCCAGCCGACACGCCCCGGCGCGCGGACCTTGAGTTCGTGGATCACGGCATCCGCCACGTCCATCGCGCGCGGGGCGATGCCGCCGGTGCGCGGTGGGTCCTTCATCTTCGACCGCGCGATGGCCTCCGCGGCGCGCTGTTTCGCCCGCGCGTGGCGTGCCTTGCGTGCCAGCGCCGCGACTGAAAGATGGGGCCGCGTGAGCATGTCTCAGGTCTCCACGGTCGCGGGGGCGAACTCGGGCGGCGCGCAGCGGTCCAGCCATTGCCCGACGTTGGAGGTCAGGACGTTCATGCGCGCCACGTTCACCGCGGTCAGCCGCATACGCTCCTCTTCGATCCGGCGCAGCGTGGCATCCGTCGATGCCGCGAGAGACTGAACGTCACGCACGCCGGCGTGCAGTTCGCGTGCAAGCGCTTCCGTGGACGCGCGGACAGCCGCGACCTTTTCTTCCGAGCGGGCCTGTGCGGACGCCAGGACCGCGGCGAGCCGCTCGTCTATGTGCTGCGCCACCGCGGACAGGATGGCCTTGTCGCGCACGGTGGCGGCGTCGTTCTTCCGATCGGGCTGTTGGGTGGCGGTCATCAGCAAATTCCCTCATGCGGTTCTGCGTCGCCCAGGACGCGGAAAAGGCGTTCGCCGTCCGTCTCGGACCGAAGGGCCGAGAGGGCATCATCCCACGCCGCCATGGCAGCGGCGGCCCTCGTGAAGCGCGCGGCGATCCCTTCCAGTTCGAGCAACACCGCGTCGCGGTTCGACGCCTCCTTGTGCCCAAGGGGGCCGACCAGCGTCGCCGCGATGTTCAGCAGCTCGCGCGTCTCCGCGACACCGGAGCCCGGGGATGGCGAAACCGTCGCCAGGGGTTCGTCGGACCGCGACAGCAGCGCCCGTGCGCAGGCCGCGAACGCCCTGGCTTGGCGTCGGGCTTGCAGCGCGTAGTCGCGGCACACCCGCGCGCGGTCGGGGACCTGCTCGGGCATCGCCGCACTTAGCCATGCGTATGCCTTCGCACATTCGTTTGCGGTCAGCGGCCGGTCCGCAACCCAGACCTTTACCGCACCGTCGATCTGCCCGGCCTGAAACATCAGGTAGTCGATCTCACGAATATCGGTCGGGCGATGGGACAGGCGCGGCAGGACCACTACGTTCGTCGTGTCGCTCACGATGCGCGCTCCTGCTTCCTCGCGTTCGGCGCTGCCATGTCGGCCGGGTCCATGAGCTGGGAGTTGTAGAGCCGCGGGGTCACCAGCCAGGCGCCCTCCTTCTGCGGGGCGACATGGCCCATCGGTGCGGCGATCCGTCCCAGACGATTCGCGACCTGGCTGACGAAAGCCGCGGCCCCTGGTCCGGCGTTCAGCGGGAAGCGCATCAGGTCGCATGTCGAGGGGATGGTGTCGTTCCACAGCCCCTGCGCCAGCCGCGCGGCGGCCTGTGCAAAGTCGTAGCCGTGCAGGTCACGTTGCGATGCGCTGCTCAGCGCCGCCCAAAGGTCATCGGCTTCGGCAAGCTGAACGACATGCGCGCATTCGTGGATGAAGACTGCCGCGGCGGTGTGCGGGTGCAGGCCGTGGGTGCAGAGCTCACCGCGGGGCGGTGCTGCGTTGGCGTGGCGACCCGCCGCCGGTATCCAGATGGTGAAGCCGTCGCCCGTCGCTTCGGTGAAGCCGCCGATGTCGGCGCCGGCGGGTTGCCAGTAGCCGTTCGGCACGATGGCGACTTCGGGCGCCGGAACCGGCGCGCCGCGGATGCTGCCGAAGATGAACGCCGCCAGGGCGGTGAACAGCACACGCTGCTGCGCGACGTCGCGCCGCTGGTCCGCCGGGATCAGGAAGTCGGCAGGCAGGACGGCGATGGGCTTGCGCTTGGGGATACTGTGAAGGCCGCGTGCGCCGGGCTGGTCAGGGTGCGGCGCCATGCACTCAGGCTCTGGCGGCTGGTCGAACAGAAGTCGGAAGGGCGGGCCGTTCGCGGTGCTCACTGCAGGGTACTCCATGGGGGTGGAAGTCCAAGCGAGGACATGTGCGCGGCGAGGTGGGCGCGCGCTGCGGTCAGCTGGTCGAGGCCGGCAAGGAACAGGTCAGCTCGCGCTGCGGTCATGGTGCCGGCGACGACAGCCGCGGTGATCTCGGCCCGACGCGCGGCGACGGCCGCGTTGAACGCGCCGGGGGGAAGCAGCCGCGCGCCACCGCGGATGCCGATGCCCTCACCGCCCGCGCACAGCGCCAGCGGCGCCGATGCCGGGCGCGGCGCGGGGGTGAGCGGGGACGGGTCGGGGTCGGGCAAGGCGGCGGCTCCACGGGCAATCCGCCGGGCGATGGGCGGACCACGGGGACCACGCTCCCGGAAGCAGGGGTCAGGTCACTGGAAAAACCGGCGCACCGCGCGCTTTTCCGGGTCGGCCCGTCCTTGGCCAGGGCTGCGCGTGGAAGGGTTCCGGGGCCGGCCGGCGGGGATGGGTGGCGCCCGGCGGCCCGGGCGGCCGTCCTGGCCAGCCCTGGCCGGGGAAACCGGGGTCGGGGTCAGTCGGTCTCGGGTGGGGTCACGGGCTCGGGGTGGGCGGCGGCGCGGGCGGCGGCGGCGATGGCCGCGGGACCGGCGCGGATGGCCGCCAGCTCCTCCCGGATAATTCGCTCGGGATCGGCGGCGGCGCGGGCGGCCGCGACCATGGCCACCGGGCCGGCCCGCATGGCGGCCAGCTGGTCCCGGAGGACGCGCTCCGGGTGGACACCGGCCCGGAAGCCGCGGGCGCGGGCGGCGGCGACGACGGCCGCGACGCCGGCGATAGGGCGGCCGGTGCTGATGCGCGCGGCATCGTAGCTCCTCACCAACGCGGCGAAGTCGGCGAACGGGCCGGGCGGGCAATCGGCGCCGACTTCGGTGAAGCGCCTGGTGCCGTCGGTGCGGGTGCCGCCGCGCGATCCGCCGCCGCGGGAATAATCGGATGCGGACCTGTCCAGCGCGAAGGTGGTGTCGATCGACATGCGCGCCTCCTACGCGTCGTGGCGGGCGGCGTTCACCCAGGGCGCCGGGGTGGCGGGATCGGCATCGCGCGCCGCGTGGTGCCACGCGCCGGCGCTGTCGTCGCCGGGGGCCAGCGGCGGCGGCGGTGGCACGGCGTCATCGTTGTTGGCACGCGCGGATGGCGCGAGGCGCAGCGCCTTGGAGAAGCGCAGCATGGTGTCCACGGCACGCCGATAGCTGGTCGGTGTTTCGGCGCGCTCAGGATGGCGCTCCAATTCCTCCACCGCCGCGGCGGCGATCGCATACGCGCTCAGCAGCCGCACATCCGATTCCGTGAAGAAGCCGGGGCGGCTGCGCAGGGCTTCATCGAAAGCCCTGCGTTGCGCGGCGTTCAAATGCGATGGCGCGCGGATGGTTGCCGCGGGCACGGGCGCGCCGCGCCGCCACTTCGATCGGAATTGTCCGCCGTTCATCGGCACTGCCTTTCACGTGGAGAAATGCGGGGGGCGCTTTTCGGGGCCATTCGGCGAAGGTCGTTTTCCCCCACCGGTATGGGTCGAGCGGTGGGAGGCGAAATGTCGCCCCCCCCCGATGCTGCCAGCGAACGCACCCCGCCGTGGGTGGTGCCGCGCGCTGCCGCGAATGCGACGTGCGAATGCAGCGTGCAGATGCGGGCCGCGATTGGCAGCATCGGGACGAGAACAGGATCGGCGAGAGTCGGCATCAAGGTTGCAGCGTGATCCATGCGGGGCGGCACCGCGGCTGGCCACGACCATGAAGCCGGCGGGCGACGCGGCGCCCTACGCCATCAGCCGCCGGACGGGCGGCCTGCATGACACCATGACGGCGGCCGGGGGGCTGCCGTCATGGTGCCGTCATGCCGGCAAACCCGCGGAACACTTGGAAGGCCCGCATCTGTATGACGGCATGACGGCACAATTCTTTGTTGGAGCGGGTGGGGTGAGTATGTGTGCCGGGGTATCGGGTGGTGGTTGAATACGTAGCCCGGCTCACATAACCACCACCCGATACCGGTGGATAACCAGGGCAGCGCGCCTTCTGAGAACAACTCCGGGAAATCTGGTGTCATGCCGTCATGTGCCGTCATGCCGGCGCGCCGGCCAATCATCTTTCTTGACGAATCAATCGGTTCTCGGCGGCTGGACATCCGGCACCATGACGGCAGCCGTCATGGGCTAGAACGGAATATCCTCGTCAGCATTCCCGCAGGCACCGATCGGCAACCGCCCGGCCTGATAATGGCGCGTCGCTTCCCGTTCCGTGGCCTCAGCTTGATACTGGTCGCGCACGGACTGCCAGTGCGGTCCAGGCTCCCACCAGCGAACATGCGTCTTCCGCCGCAGGACCCAGCCCAGCCGCCGCAGGATCGCCGCCACTCGCTTGGTCGGGAGTTCGTCAATCCGGTCGAGCGGCATTTTCAGACCGTCAATCAGCACATCGCGGATAGCGATGGTGCGCTTGTCAATTAGGAAGCGGGCGACCTCATCCTGCCACTCATCGGCGGTGTGCCGATCCTCCTGTTCGGCGCGCGCGTACTCGCGCTCGAAACCGCCTTTCGGCCACCAAACCTCGCCCTTGCGGAAGGCGTCGAAGGCCTCGGCGAAAAGCTGGTCGCGATCCCGCACAAGGGCGTCGGTGTCGCATTCGCCCAGAACTCGCACTGGCCAGAAGCGCCGCGCGCCGGTGGCGTCCTGCAAGTAGCGCATCTCGTTCGTGGTGCCGATGAAGACGCACTGCCGGGGATACTCGACTTCATTGCGCCCATAGCTCGGCCGATACTTGTCCGTCGTCACCGTGAGGAACTGTTTGAGGTGGCCAGCCTCGGCGCGGCGCATGGCGGCAAGTTCGCCCAGCTCGATGAGCCATTTGCCGCGCAGGTGCTGCATCGCATCCTTGCCCGCGCTGATCGGCGGCATGCTGTCGGAGAACCAGTCGCCGCCCAGGATGCGCGCCACCGTGGACTTGCGAATGCCCTGCTCGCCCTCAAGAATCATCACGTGATCGACCTTGCAGCCGGGGCGCATGACGCGCGCGACCATCGCGATCAGGAAGCATCGACCAACCACGTTCAGGTATTCCGCATCGGCATCGCCGGCGTTGCAGTATGTGGCCAGCCAAGTATCGAGCCGCCCCACACCATCCCATCGCAGCGCTTGCAGGTAGTCGCGCACGGGATGGAAGCGCCGTTCGTCCGCACGCAGCGCGACGGCCTGGTGCATCACGTCGGAGCCGATCGATTTGAGGCCAAGCCTCTGAAGTTTCTCCTGCAGCGCCGACACGTGCGCATCGGTCAAAGCCTGCCACGTGGTGCCGGCTTTGATCACTGCCGAGCTGGTCATCTCATTGAAGCCCAGGATGTTCATGTGATCCGGTTCATGGCGCAGGACCACCATCGCATTGTGCAGGTTGCCCAGCATTTCGCCGCGCTGGTTTTGCTGGCACATCCCCGGCCAGTTCGCGGTTCCGGAGTTCTCGTCCTCCCGCGGCCCTTGCGTCGAGCGACCGCGCGAAGCCCACCGGTTCATCGCCTGCTCAAGCGCGGGGACGCGCACGCCGTGGCTTTTGAATGTGGCTCGGTAGTCCTCATACTTCCCGGGATCTTCGATGCGCATGGCGTGAAGCTCGGCCAGCACGCCTTGATCGAAGGCCGGCCCGGTGTCCGCCCGATTGGCGGCAATGGCGTTCAATGCACGGTCGGCCGCCGAATAGCGCGATTGCCGCGCACCAGTTCGCGGCGGCGCTGCATCATCATCGGCCTCCTCGCCCTCCGCGTCCGCGATGCCAAGCTCCGCCCGCCGCGCGATGACGCGACCAAGCCAGCCGGGCACGCCAAGCTCTACAAAGCGCCGCCTCGCGGCGTGCTCATGCTGGCTGATTCGCGCGGACGTCATCCGCGCCAGCGTGTCGATCAGCTCCGCGGCGTCCATCAAGTCGAATGGATGCGCACCGGTCTGCGCGGAGTCAGGCATGGGGGCGCGCTCCGGTGGCAGGCCCGATCGGCCCGCCCTGGGCGGATTGGTCAGTGACATGACGAGCGCCCGCTGCCACGTCCGGTTCGCCGGACGCGGAGGGCAAGCCGCCCCGGCGCGTAAAGGGTTCCCTGGTCAGGGCGGCCGCCGCGTTCCCCAGCGCGGCGGCCGTTGCCGCCTTCACCAGAACCATGGCGGCACCACGTCAAAGGCCGGCAGCGCCGCGGCTTGCGGACGGTCGATGAACCTCGCCGCCATGTCGCGGTCCTGCCAGTCCTCCGCGTGCCAGACCATCAAGTCCACCGCAGCGAAGTGGTAGGAGCCGCGACCAAGCACCACCGCGCGCAGGTTCGATGCGTTCAGCCGCCGCACCATTCCGGCAACATAGGCGTGCGCATCCGCCTGGGGATCGGCGTCGACCTCGATCCCGTCCGAGTCAATGTAGGGCGCCTGCCACCATGCGCGCGGCTGCTTGCTCGCGACGGACGATTCTGCATCCACCAGCCGCGTGCCATGGTCATAGACACGCCACCGGGCGCCTTGCGCGTTCGGCTTCATCATCCATGCGTGCTTCACCTCGCCCGCCATGGTCCTCAAGCCCAGCGGCTTGAGGACCATCGCGCGCACATCAAGGGAGGCCGTCAGGTGCTCATCGGGGTGATAGCGCCGCTTCGGCTCCTGGTTCAGCGGATGCGCCAGGACGTCGATGCGTTCCACCAGATCAGGCGGCACCAACGGCAGCTGACGCCAGCCGCCGAGTTCAGCCAGCAGCGCCTTGAAGCGCGGCGCGAGGTTGTCGCCCGCGGACCAGCCGCGCGGCCGCCATTCGGAGTCGGGGATCATGAGCAGGGTTCCATTCGGGTTCAGGGAAGTCGGCGCGGGCAGGCGCCGTTAGGCACGTCGAGCAAGGGGGTTCAGGTTTCCGCGCGGCCGATGTGTGCCAGCAGCCGGTCCAGCTTGCGGTTGATGGTGGCCACGTCAGCGCGGATTGCGTTGACGGTCGCCGTGGAGCCGATCAGCCGATCAGGCCGCGCGCGACGGCAGCGCGCGTTCGAGACGGCGCTCGATGAACGCAAGCACCGCATCCCTCGGATAGAGCCGCTTGCCCGACAGCTTCACGCTATCGGGCTTGTCGACGCGGGCACGGTTGCGTAACGCCTTCACCGAGCAGCCGAACAACGCGGCAACCTCGTCCTCTTCCATGAGGCCGAGGCTTTCGAGGAGCGCGCGGCGCCTAGCGGTGGTGGCGGTGTTGGGGGGATCGGAGGCGGCCGAGGCCGCGGTTCTGGTGGTCGGCATGGTGTCCCGTCCATTGAGGGGACACACCACGTAGATCAGGCCCATTGTGTGGATAAACCGAAAAGCGCGGCGGGGTTCTCACACACCCCGCAGCCGACACTCCGGGCAGAAGCGGGCCTATACCGGGAAGTCCGGGCCGCGGAACAGGGAGCGGACAGCCTCCACCGTAGGGCCGGGGGAACCAGGACGGACGCCCAGCGCCCAGCGCACCGTCGGATCGCCCATCGCCAACGCGGTCGCCGCGTCCTCGGCAATACCGAGCCGCGAGACCTTGCGCCCGGCGGCCTGGCGCTGGACCACCATCAGCCGCCAGAGGATCGCGAGCCGCACAGGATCATGCCCCGGTCGGCCGAGGCTACGCGACGTAGTCCACTCCGCCCCGTTCCACTCCTCGCCCATTTGCATGAGCGCATCGACCCCGCGCGCCCACTCCGCCAGTGTCTCGGCGCCGTGGCTGCGGACCAGGGCGACGAGCGCATCCATCTCTTGCCGGCTCATGACGCAGCGCCCGCCGCCAAGAAGCGTGCGACCGTCTCGTGCATATTGGACGGGTCGAGCCGGGTGTAGTGCTTGGCCAGGACCTTCCAATTCCGGTGCCCGCTCAGATGCGCCACCACGGGCACCGGCACGCCGGCTTCCAGCAGACGGGAGATTGCGCCCGCGCGGAGGTCATGCAGGTGCAGATCCTCAATCGCCAGCGCCTTCGCCGCGACCCACCACGACGAGGAAACCGTGTGCCGGATATACGGGAACGGCCGGTCGAAGTAGCGCGGGCGCCCGCTGACAAGCTCCCAGGTGTCGATGCCGTCCACCGTCAGCAGCGGCACCACGTAGTCGTTGCCGGCCTTCACCAGCACGTCGGGATGCTTACGCGCGCGGATGACCACGGCGCGTTCGCCAGGCCGGAGGTCATCCCATTCGATCGCGCACAGCTCACCGATGCGCAGAGGAAGCACCCGCAGCACCGTCACAATGGCGGCGAGGTCTACCTCCATCTTCGCCGACGCTGTGGCGTAGGCCACCACCCGGTCGAGTTCTTTATCCAGCGGCCTACGGGTGCGCGGCTGGCTGCGCGTCAGCACCTTCTGCCGCTTCAACGAGGCGACCGCGGCCTCAGCATCTTCCAGCGGCACGGCGGCCTGCCATAGATCACGCGCGGCCCGGAACACTTCCACCAGATAGGACAGCCGGGTTGCGACGCCGGCACCGCCCATGCGCTCGCGAAGCCCCTTCGCATATTCCGTGATCATCGTGCGGTCGATGTTGCGAACGGTCTTGGTGCCGAGGTCCGCACGAAGCTGCTTCAATTCGTAGGCCTTGGACGTGCCCCACTTCTTCAGCGGCCAGACGTCCTCCTCGTACTTGGTCAGCAGGTCGGCCAGGGTGCCGGATGCGCCCGCGGCGGTGACCACCAGGCCGCGTTCGATCCCAGTCTCAAGTTGCCGCGCCCAGGCCTCGGCATCCTTCTTGGTCGCGAAGCTCTTGGACCGGCCGACGCCCTGGCGGCGGACCTCCGCCCGCCACCGATCGCCGCGCTTCTGAATGTGCGCCATCGAAGGTGCCTCCCGTCAGGCCCGCCCGCTCCGCCACCGTGGCGGAGCTCCTGGCGGAGCAGACCCCTCGCTGGCGGAAGTCTGGCGGACCAACGGCGGGACTGGCCGGGAACATACGGGAACGGCGGGAGCTCCGCCAGCAGATAAGCCTTTGATTTCCGGTCGCTTGCGGGAAGCGACGGGACTTCAACAGGTCACCGCTGGATCAGCTCGATCTTGTAGCCGTCGGGGTCTTCCACGAAGGCGATGATCGTGGTGCCGAACTTCACCGGACCCGCCTCGCGCGTGACCCTGCCGCCGCCGCTGCGCACAGCCTCGCAGGCCGCCGCCACGTCGGGCACGCCGACCGCCAGGTGTCCGAACGCGGTGCCCTGGTCGTACTTCTCGACGCCGTAGTTGTAGGTCAGTTCGATCTCGCCCTGCCCTTCCTTGTTGCCCTCGCCGTAGCCCAGGAATGCCAGCGTGTACTTGCCGTCCGGCACGTCGCGCCGGCGCAGCTCCGTCATGCCGAGCAGCTTGGTGTAGAAGGCGATCGAGCGGTCGAGGTTGCCCACCCGGATCATGGTGTGCAGGAAGCGGCCCGTGGTCATGTCGTCGTTCCTTCCGCGTAGTCCGCAGGGTCGAAGGACAGCAGGAAGATCCCGGCCGCCGTCGCCCGCGCGATGGTTGCGTCACGCTCCAGAAGGATGGTGCCGCCGGCCTCGAAGGCCAAGCCGCGCAGCCCCGCTTCCTGCGCGACATCGACCGTGCGCGGGCCGATGGTGGGCAGGTCCGCGAGCCGCGACTGGCCGGGCTTGAGCGCCTTCACCAGAACGCCGCCGGGGCCTTCGCGTTTCAGCGTGCCGGCACGGTGGAGCATGGCGTCGGTGCCCTCGATGGCTTCCACCGCCAGCACCAGGCCCTGCTGCACGACGCAGCCCTGCCCCACATCCACCGCGCCCAGTGCCCGGCATACCGCGAGGCCGCGCTGGATGTCGGCACGCGCCAGGTCGTCGGGCGGGGCCCCGGCCAGCAAGGCAGCGGCCGGCAACAGCCCGGCCAGCACCTGCTGCGCGCCCAGCACCTCGAACCCGTCCTCGGCCAGCACCTTCATTGCGGCGCGCAGGATGGAATCATCGCCGGTGAAGGCGGCGCGCCCGATCCGCCCCAGCAGCTTCACCCCCGCCGCATCCGGGCGCAGCGACAGGATGGACGGGCGCGCGACGGTGCCGGCCAGCACCACCTGCCGAACGCCGTGGCGCTTGAGCCAGGTGAGCATGGTGGCGGCCTGGCCCCAGCGGAAGGCCTGCACGGCAAACCCTGGATAGGCCGCGGCATCGCCATGGCCTTCGATCACCGCCACGACCACCGGGTGACCGTCGGCGAAGGCCGCTTCAGCCACCCGCAGCGGCAGGCCGCCACCGCCGGCGATGATGCCGAGCGGGCCGTCGGCAAGGGTCACGCCGCGTCTCCGCTCTCCTCGTCGGCGCCGCCGAGCTCCGGTGCGGCCATGCGCCCGGGACGAACCAGCTGGCGCCGCCGCGTCGGGTCGCGCACGAAGGCAATGATCTCGGCGACCAGCGGTTCGTGGGCGAAGCGCTGTTCCGCCTCGGCAAGCCGCGCGGCGAATTCGCCCGGCTCCTTGAACAGCAGGTTGTTGGCCAGTCGCAGCACCCGCAACTGGTCGCGTGTCGCGCCGCGGCGCAGCAGGCCGATCCGGTTGAACCCCACCAGGCGCGCCGGCACGCCGAAGACGAAGCCGAAGGGCGGGATGTCGTTGGTCACGCCCGCCATGCCCGAGATCATCGCCAGCCGGCCGACCCGCACGGTCTGGTGCACCGCCGCGCCGCCGCCGATGAAGGCGCCGGTGTCGACATGCACATGCCCGCCGAGCATGACGTTGTTGGCAAGGATCACGCCGTCGCTGACCACGCAGTCATGCGCGACATGCGCGGTCGCCATCAGCATGCAGTCGGCGCCGACCACGGTGACGCCCGGCCCGCCCACGCTTGCGCGATGCACTGTCACATGCTCGCGGACCAGGGTGCGGGCGCCAATCTCGCAGCGCGTCGGCTCGCCCTTGTACTTCAAGTCCTGCGGCGCCATGCCGATGGTCGCGAAGGGGAATACGCGAACGCGCTCGCCCAGGCGCGTATGACCGTCGATGACGACATGGGCGATCAACTCGACGCCGGCGCCCAGCACCACATCGGGCCCGACCACACAGCCGGGGCCGATGCGGCAGCCCTCCCCGATGACGGCGCCCGGGGCCACCGCCGCGGTCGGATGGATCTCGGCCATGCTCACCGGTCCAGGATCATGGCGGCGTAGGTGGCTTCCGCCACCACCTTGCCGTCCACCTTGGCCTCGGCCGAGAACTTCCAGATGTTGCCGCGCTGGCGTTGCTTGGTGACGTGCACGCGCATCTGGTCCCCCGGGACCACGGGCTTGCGGAACTTCGCATTGTCCACGGTCATGAAATACACCAGCTTGCCGGCCCAGTCGGGCCCGAGCGTGGTGACCACGAGCACCGCCGCCGTCTGCGCCATGCATTCGATGATCAGCACGCCGGGCATCACCGGCATGGTCGGGAAATGGCCCTGGAAGAAGTTCTCGTTGATCGTGACGTTCT
>LNFM01001350.1_pt1 | contig 114436 bp, 115 predicted proteins | sample 596031 | NCBI WGS metagenome assembly LNFM01 (sample SAMN04254537, study PRJNA301005) | activated carbon metagenome | isolation source: dual media filters at the Ann Arbor, Michigan drinking water treatment plant | place: USA: Ann Arbor | reverse complement strand
AAGCCGCAGGCCAAGCCAGTACCGATAGCCTTTCGTGAAAGGCGCATGACGCGGGGTGGCTGCCCGCGCAGTTCGACCGCGCTTTCCGGATCAGCTAGCGGCGTTTCGGCGGGTGCATCCGCTGCAGGCGATGCCATTATTTTCCCCTCCGGTTGGCGACGATCCGCACCTTGTCCTGGCCCTCACGCCCACCAAGCCGCAACTCTGCGCGCGTGAACAGCCGGTCCACGATTAAATAACGCCCCAAGACGCGGTAGTTGACGAGCTCGGCTTCATTTTTGGGGCCGATGACGAACAACGGCGGCAGTTCGCCCTGCGCAACGCTTTCAGGAAACTGGACGAACACGCGCACCCCGTCATCGAACGCGCGTAGCGGTCGCCAGTCCGGTTTGTCGCCGTCGATCGCGTAGCGGAAATTGAGGCTGGCAAGGTCCATGCCCGCCGCCACCGGCGCCGCGCGCAATGCGGCTTCGTTCGATTGCCTTAGTGCAATGAGCTCGTCCTGCGGATAGCTCCACGAAACTGACGCCATATACACGCTCGGGTTGGCGCGCAGTTCGAGATGATAGGTCCGCCTGTCGGTATTAATGACAAGATTGGTCGCGATATCCGACCGTACGGGTTTGACTAGGATATGGACTCGCGAAGCAGTGCCAGTTCCGCTTATCGTATCGCCGATCATCCAGCGTACAGTGTCGCCGGCAGCAACGGGGCCTGCACCGACCAGTTGCTCGCCTTCCTGCAGCGCGATGTCGGTCACATTCCCAGGCCGCGCATAGACCTGATAGAGCGCCCCGTCGGCATAAGGAAATAGCTGGATCGCATTGACGAACCCCGTCCTGTCGGGTTCGACCCTCGCGGCATCATTTGCCGCCCCCACCCGGTCCCGGGGCGCAGGGGGACGCTGGGATGGGCGGGAGCGGCCCGCAGGCTGGGGAGAGGAGCCTTGCGGAAACTGTTTGAGCTGGCCGGGAAGTGGCAGCGGCACCGGGATCGCCAGTATCTTATCGGCAGAAGGATTGGTCTCGGCGTGCGCAGGCATGGCAAGGGCAGTGCCGGTAACGACAAGAGCGATAAAGAGGCGGCAACGCGCGGCAGGGACATTGCTGTTCATGATCCGAGTTCCTTCGACCAGTTGATGGCGTTGACGAATATGCCGAGCGGGTTCCGTCGCAGGGCATCGGGGGTGCGCGGGGTCTGGACGATAATGGTCAGGATCGCTGTCCAGCGGCTGGTTTCTGCAAGGCTGCCATCCCGGTAGCGCCGCTCGGCCCAGGCGACACGGAAGCTTGTTGGCGAGGCGCGGATGACGCTGGTGACATCCACGCTTACCTGCTCCCGCCCTACAATCGCAAAAGGATCATTGGTTCGCGCATAGTCGTTAAGCGCAAGCGCACCCCGGTCCGTGGCGAAGTCGTAGGCGCGCAGCCAGTTCTGCCGGACGATGATTGCATCGTCGGGCACCGAGCGGACCTGCTCGATGAACCGCGCGAGATGGAATGCGACCTGCGGGTCCGTCGGTGTGTAGCCGACATCGGCGGGTGCAACCGCCTGCGCCTCGCCGAATCTCGCGCACCCTGCCAGATGATCCCGGCAGTAAGGCAGGTCGAAAGCCCTAGCGCACCGAAGAAGGCAAATCGCCAGCTTCGCGCCTGCACACGCGCCGAACCGATGCGCTCGTCCCAGACCTGGGCGGCGCGCTGGTACGGCGTTTCGGGTTCGGGCGTCTTGCCATAGCGGATCGAGGGGCGGCGAAACATAAGTCAGTCCTTTTCAGATGTGTCGACAGAAGCGCCACCGCCATGGCTGTCACCAGCTTTCAGCGTGTGCGCGGCGATGGTTGCAGTGTGACCGATGGCCTGCCGGTCCTTCATCGCCTTTGCCCAGGCTGGTTGGCTCTGTTCGGTATCCGCGGGCGGTGTGGGCGGCATGTTCGGTCCAGGCGTGATCGTTCCGCCGGTGTTGGTGATCGCCGCGCGGCTGCCTTCGCGGAACGACTGCTTCATGCCGTCGCCTGCATTTCGCAGCGGCGAGATTGCGGCACCGACGGCGGCGTCGCCAACCGCGGCCATGCCGGAACCTACAGCTGACGCGCCCGTCTTGCCCGCTGATCCCAGCGCATAGGCCATGGTCGCACCGCCTGCCGCGCGTGAGGTGCCGTGCGCTACGTTCGATGCCGCACTCGCAACCGCGCCGCCTGCCATTCGTGCACCGGCTACAGCACCGGTTGCGACACCCCCTGCGAGCAATGCGGTTCCGGCAGCAGCGCCTGCCCCCAATTGTGGTCCGCCCGAGACAATACCATTGGCGATGCCCGGGCCGAATATGCCAAGGCCGAGCAGGGTCAGGCTTGCCAGTACGATCGACAGCGCGTCCTCTATGGTCGGCTCTCCCGAAATCGCGCTGGTGAATTCGGAGAAGATGGTCGAACCGATGCCAATGATGACCGCGAGCACCAGCACCTTAATGCCGGACGAGATTACATTGCCGAGCACGCGCTCAGCCATGAAGGCTGTCTTGCCGAACAGCCCGAATGGAATGAGCACGAAGCCGCACAAGGTCGTCAGCTTGAACTCGATCAATGTGACGAACAGCTGGATCGACAATATGAAGAAGGCGATGATGACGATCGCCCAAGCCAAAAGCAGGATGATGATCTGCAGGAAATTCTCGAAGAAGCTCACAAACCCTACGAGATCGGAGATTGCCAATATCAGCGGCTCGGCGGCATCGAGACCAACCTGTGCCACTCGTCCCGGCTGTAGCAGTTCGGCGGCGGTAAATCCGGTGCCGCTGGCTTTGAGGCCGAGTCCTGCAAAGCTTTCAAAGACGATGCGCGCGAGATTATTCCAGTTGCCGATGATGTAGGCGAAGATCCCGACGAACAATGTCTTCTTGACAAGCCGCGCGATGACATCGTCTGTCTCGCCCCAGCTCCAGAACAAAGCAGCAAGCGTCACGTCGATGACGATCAATGTGGTCGCGATAAACGCGACCTCGCCCGACAGCAGGCCGAAGCCGCTGTCGATATAGCGAGAGAAGATGTCGAGGAAGCGGTCGACGACGCCGGTGCCACCCATGTCATTCCACCTTTGTTGTCGGGAGTTCGGCGGCTGGCGTCCCATCGCCGTCGACCCCCAGGAACCGCCGCCGCTTTTCGGCCCAGGCCGCAAGGCAATCGGGCGATGACAGAGCCTGTTCAGCCAGCGCCGAACAGGCGCGCAAGGTCGCGGGTAGGGGATCGCCGTCGGGCACCCAGACAGTGCTGGATTCTGCAGGCGGCGTTTCCGGCCCTTCGCGTAAGCCGAGCACAGACATGGTCAGCGCGATGGCGACGAAGGCACCTGCTCCGATCCGCGCGAAGAGCTTGCTGTCCATGTCTTTAGTTCCTGAACATCTTGGCAGAGGTCGGCACATAGCCGCGACCAGGCGCAAGGAACCGGCGAAGCTGTTCGCGCGCTTGCGCCTTGGCGGCGGCAGCACCCGCGGCATCGAGCGAATGCGCACGGCCAAGCGCGGCGACGGTTGCAGTCAAATCGGCAAGCTGCTGCGATTGCAGCGCTAGCAGCTGGTTTCCGGCTTGCGCTGCCTGCAACGCGCCGGTCGAAGATTGGCTAGCGGTGACTAAACTTTGCACCGCCGTCCGTGCGCCTTCGATATTACCGACAGCGCCTGCCTGAACTTTTAGCGCGTCTTCGAATGCGGCAACGCTTCCGCGCCAGCGTGTTTCGGCACCGTCGACCATTGCGCGTTGGCTGGCCGATAGATCGATATCCTTATACTGGCGACCAAACTCACGCTCGATCGCCTGCACGTCGAAGGCAATACCCTGTGCTTGGGCTAGCAACGCCTGCGTCTGCCTTATCTGCTGCTGGAGCGGCTCGAGCATCGTCAGCGGCAGCGATTGCAGATTGCGGGCCTCGTTGACCAATGACGTCGCCTGGTTCTGAAGCATAGTAATTTGATTATTGATCTGCTCGAGCGTGCGCGCGGCGGTCAGGATGTTCTGCGCATAATTGCGCGGATCGTGGACGATGCCGCCGAGTTGCGCGGCGGCCGGCATTGGTATGAGCGCAGTGGCGCTCATCGACAGGATTGCGGCACTGGCGGCAAGCGAGTTAAGAAAGCGGGGGTATTTCATGACGGCTACTCCTTGGGTTGGCCCGTTTGGGCTGGGGGAACGGAATCGAACGACGGCAGCATTTCGGCGGCCCAGGCAAGGCCACGCTGGTGCAGCCACGCAGCGGCAAAGCCATTCGCGCCGTGGCTATCGGTCAGTTCGGAGATTTTGAGCTGATCGGTCTTCGACGAGGTGGCGGTGAAGGCCAGAGCAACCTCGCCCAAGCCAAGTTCGAACAACCGGTTACCGCGCGCCGACTGACAGTAATAATCGCGCTTGGGGGTCGCCCTTGCCACGATCTCGATCTGACGGTCGTTGAGACCGAAACGGCGGTAAATGCTCAAGATCTGCGGTTCGACGGCGCGCTCATTGGGCAGGAAGATGCGGGTCGGGCAGCTTTCGATAATGGCAGGGGCGATGGCCGAACTTTCAATGTCGGCAAGGCTTTGCGTTGCAAACACCACGCTCGCATTCTTCTTGCGCAGCGTCTTGAGCCATTCGCGCAACTGGGCAGCAAACGCCGGGCTGTCGAGCACCAGCCAGCCCTCGTCGATGATGATCATCGTCGGCGAGCCGTCGAGACGGCCCTCGATGCGGTGGAACAGATAGGACAATACGGCAGGCGCTGCCGCCGATCCGGTCAGCCCCTCGGTTTCGAACACCTGAAAGCTCGCTTGCCCCAGATGTTCGCTCTCGGCGTCGAGCAGCCGTCCGAACGGCCCGCCGATGCAATAGGGTGCGAGCGCCTGCTTCAAGCCCTGCGACTGGAGCAACACCGATAGTCCGGTTAGCGTGCGCTCGGCGCACGGTGCGGTCGAAAGCGAGGTCAGCGCCGACCAGAGATGTTCCTTGGTTGGTGGATCGACGATGACGCCCTCGGCGCTAAGGATTGCCTGCAGCCATTGGGCCGCCCAGTTGCGCTCGGCAGGTTCATCGATGCGCGCCAGCGGCTGCAACAGCACCGCGCCAGCCTGTTCGTCGGTCAGACTGGTACCCAGATCCTGCCAGTCACCGCCGCAGGCGAGCGCGGCTGCCCGGATCGACCCGCCGAAATCGAAGGCAAACACCTGAGCGCGCTCGTATCGCCGGAACTGAAGCGCCATCAGCGCGAGCAATACCGATTTGCCCGCACCGGTCGGCCCTACGATCAGCGTATGGCCAACATCGCCGACATGGAGTGAAAACCGGAACGGAGTCGAGCCTTCTGTCCGCGCATAAAAGAGCGGTGGAGCACCCAGATGCTCGTCCCGTTCCGGCCCGGCCCACACGGCTGAGAGGGGTATCATGTGGGCAAGGTTGAGCGTTGAAATGGGCGGTGTCCGGACATTGGCGTAAACATGCCCCGGTAGCGAACCGAGCCAGGCTTCGACCGCGTTCATGCCTTCGGCAATCACGGTGAAATCACGGCCCTGGATGACCTTCTCCACTAGCCGCAATTTCTCGGCGGCAAGAGCGGCATTCTCGTCCCAGACGATGACCGTCGCTGTGACATAGGCTTGCCCGACATGGTCGGCGCCAAGCTCCTGCAGCGCTGCATCTGCATCGGCAGCCTTGTTCGACGCATCATTGTCGACGAGTACCGACGCTTCGTTGGTCATAATTTCCTTGATGATCGCGCCCAGCGACTTGCGTTTGGCAAACCATTGCCGCCGGATCTTGCCCAGAAGCTTGGTCGCGTCGGTCTTGTCGAGCATGATCGCACGGGTCGACCAGCGATAGGCAAATGCGAGCCGGTTCAACTCGTCGAGTAGACCGGGGAAGGTCGCGCTCGGAAAGCCCACAACAGTAAGCGTGCGCAGATGCGAAGAGCCGAGACGCGGTTCGAGCCCGCCGACCAGCGGTTCGTCTGCCAGCAAAGCGTCAAGATGCATTGGGGTTTCGGGAACGCTGACCTTTTGATCGCGCGTCGAAATGCAGCTGTGGAGATAGGTCAGCGTCTGAGCATCATCAAGCCAGCCCACTTCGGGCATGAAACCCTCGACAAGCCGCAGCAGCCTGTCGGTGCGATCGGTGAAGCCTTCAAGCAGTTCATTCGGGTTCACGCCCTTTTGGGCTTTGCCCTCGTAGAGCCAGCCTTCGGCGCGCGCCGCATCCTCTGGCGGCGGCATCCACAACAAAGTCAGGAAATACCCACTCTCGAAATGCGCCCCTTCCTCGGCAAACTGTGCGGCGCGTTCACGCTCGACCAGCGCCGATGCGGGATCAGGAAAGTCGCAGTTGGGATAGTCAATCGCCGGGCGGCGCACCGATTCGACAAATATCGCCCACCCAGACCCCAGACGCCGAAGCGCGTTGTTCAGCCGCGCGGTCGTTGCGATGAGCTCAGCAGGCGTGGCGCTGTCCAGGTCTGGTCCGCGGAAGCGTGCCGAGCGCTGGAAGCTGCCGTCCTTGTTAAGCACCACGCCGGGCGCGACCAGAGCTGCCCATGGCAGGAAATCGGCAAGACGGTCGGCCTTGTTCCGATATTCGCGAAGCGACAGCATCGCCCTCAGACCCTCAGATAGGTCGGAAAGCGTAAATGCCGCCGCGCGACATCGACGAACTGCGGATCGCGCCGCGCTGCCCAGACCGCGATCATATGGCCGAGCGCAAAGATCAAGACGCCAGCGATCCACAGCCGCAGCCCAAGCCCTATCGCGCCAGCAAGCGTTGCATTGGCGATCGCCAAGCTACGCGGTGCACCGCCCAACAGGATATGCTCGGTCAAAGCGCGGTGAACCGGGACCACATATCCCGGCACTGAGTCAGGCGTGACAGAGTCCATCAGAGCATCGCCCCGCCGCCGAACGAGAAGAAGGACAGGAAAAAGGAAGATGCGGCAAAGGCAATCGACAGGCCGAACACGATCTGGATCATCCGGCGGGCGCCGCCCGACGTATCACCGAATGCGAGCGCGAGGCCGGTGGCGATGATGATCATAACAGCGACGATCTTGGCGACAGGGCCCTGAATCGATTCAAGTATCGACTGCAGCGGCGCTTCCCACGGCATCGACGAGCCTGCGGCCTGCACCGGGTTGGACACGGACAGAGCAATGAGACCGCCAAGCAGTGCGACGGACAGGCGGTTACGGGCATGATGCAGGGTCTGAATCATAATCAATCTCCTAAAGGGCAATGGGGTGGGCAGGGGGCTAAAGGCAGGATTCGGTAATCGCCGCGCTCATTGAGGCCGGTGACACGGGCGAGTTCGGCCAGACGTCGCCCGGTGCCGTCGCGGACGAGCACGGCAATGATGTCGATGGTTTCGGCAATAAGCGCGCGCGGCACGGTCATCACAGATTCCTGGATGAGCTGTTCCATTCGACGCAGCACGCCGAGCGCGGTCCCGGCATGGATCGTACCGACGCCGCCCGGATGACCGGTGCCCCAAGCCTTCAACAGATCGAGCGCTTCTGCGCCCCGGACTTCGCCGATGGGAATGCGGTCAGGCCGCAGCCGAAGCGCCGAGCGAACAAGATCTGACAGAGTTGCAACGCCATCCTTGGTGCGCAGCGACACTAGGTTGGGCGCTGCGCATTGAAGCTCGCGCGTATCCTCGATCAGCACCACGCGATCGGACGTTTTGGCAACCTCGGCCAAAAGCGCGTTGGTCAGCGTGGTCTTGCCGGTAGACGTCCCGCCAGCCACCAATATATTCTTGCGGGCAAGCACAGCAGCCGCCAACTCCTCGGCCTGCCAATCGGTCATAATCCCTGCCGCGACATAATCGGCAAGCGTAAAGACCGCGACGGCAGGCTTGCGGATCGCAAAGCTCGGCGCTGCCACCACAGGGGGCAGCAGCCCCTCGAACCGCTCGCCGCATTCGGGAAGTTCTGCCGACACGCGCGGCGACAACGCATGCACCTCAACCCCGACATGATGTGCCACCAGCCTGATAATCCGCTCACCGTCGGCGGCAGCCATCGAAACGCCGGTATCGGCGATCCCGGCACCGAGCCGGTCTATCCAGAGCCGTCCGTCGGGATTGAGCATGACCTCGATGACCGAGGCATCCTCGAGCCAGACCGCGATCTCGGGCCCCAGCGCCGTGCGCAGCATGCGCGCGCCGCGCGAGAAAGCTTCTGACCGGATTGGGATAACGCTCATGAAATGCCTCTGTTTTGCAAGGCAGCCGACCACCGGCACCTTTGCGAGGCTGATCAAAAGGACATTGAAACGCGCGAGCGCAACAGCAATTTCATGCAGGCGCAGCATAGCGAAAAGTAAGGAGCAATCGGCGGTTAGGTATCGGCTAAAACAACGCCTTCAGATCAACGCGCAACTTAGCAGTCATTCAAGAATGCATTGCAACATCTCAGGTTTTGAACAGGCCACTCAATCTTGCAACGGCAGCGGCAGCTTCTTCAAAAGACGGGGTGTCCGGCGAACTGGCAAAGGCCATGCCAATGACAAATGTCTCGTAATCGTCTTTAAGTGCGGGATCGGAGATCAGCAGATCATTCATTCTGGTCAGGCGATCTGCAGGTGCCATATCGACAAGCTGGCCCTGTCCGCGATTGCGATCGGCAATCATCACTTCGTTCAGAAGCCGAGGAAAATTCTCATCACTTTCGATGACCGGCGCGAGCTTCGCCAGGTCATGGACATGCCGGATGATCGTAGGATCGTCATCGGGATGATCGCGGTCGCGGACAATCGAGCGCCAGGCAAATGCACTGAGTTTGTCGGCTGCCGTTTCGACAGGATCGATACAGGCGATTTCAGGCACTTCGGGCGCGTCGCCGCGTTCGGCCGAGACGAAAGACTGCACCGATTTTGGCGCTGTTGCTATCTTCGGCGGCTTAGCCGAAATCTCAGCAAGAATATGAGGGCGCAAAGCCGGATGCATGTCTGACGTGGCGATCACCGAGGGATATTGCATCGTCACCGCAATGAAGCCGTTCTGATCGCGCGCTATGATATCGACGACTTCAAAGCCGGCTTCAGTCCACGCAGCTACAATATCGTTTTTGAACGTGCTGAGTACTGCCCGCCGCTGGCCGGGTGACTTGGCGGTAAATCCATCGGACAGGTGAAGTTTGAAGTCCATGTCCTCGGAGAAGCGCTCGATCAGCCTATGGGCCTTTAACAAGGCGGTTCCACCGGAAAATACCGGTGTCAGATCAAAGGTAGCGCATGTCTGCAGGATCCGGATGGCGTCAACGACATAAAAATCTTTTTCTACAAATGATTCATCGACACCGAGCGAGCCTGCAATCCGCCCGAGGAGGTTTTTATCGGGCGCGTTCGAAAACGACATATTTGCCATCATATCCGATCCGCCGACGCGGCATTTTGTTGACGGCAACCATCCGGCCGGTTGGCACCTGAGTGCTTCTGCCCTGATTGTAATTCTTCTCAAGGCTGGACGGCACAACCTTGTAGCCCAGAGTTGTAAGAGCTTCGGTAGCCAGCGTCTTTATCCCCACGAGGGGCGCGGGCTTCCCGATAAGACGGGAATATTCGGCCTTGGCGTAAACACCTTTGCTGATCTGGATCAGTCGGCCGCTTTCGGTGTTCTTTTTCAATGCGCGGCCAACAGCATCATAGCTGCCAAAATCCTCAAAATTCTTCCGGATGAACACATTCCGTTTGGACCTGCTCACTTTGCGCTCGATCCTTTCCTCAATCGTGTCGACAGAAACCGAATTGCGGTTGACCGCACGCTTGTAAAGTCCCCGCCCGACACGCACGAGTTTGCGCTGCCTGACCAGCATGCTCAAAATTCGGCCCAACGAATCATAATTTTCACCGGACGCAAGGCTAGCCCGAGCGACAATCTGTCCTTCGGGAATGCGCTCCAATATCCTTGTTGCCAGATCAGACATATTAACTCACAATACGACGCTTACGACATAATTAGATGATCAAGCTTTCAATATCAAGGAAATTACAAAATACGACGTTTCCGGCAAAGATATTGAAGAGAAACCTATGATAGCTCTTGCCAATGTCGAAACAAGACTCCACCATATATCCTGTCATGCGCACCGATCTAGATCATCTTCCGGCATCCAAACAGCGAGAACTGGACCATGTCCGCGCCATCATCTTCGAGGAGTTCGAAGATGCACTGGTACTTGCCAAGCATGAATGGAAGAAAAAGGGAAAGATCGAGAAGATCGTCCTCTATGGAAGCTACGCACGCGGCGGCTGGGTCGATGAACCCCACACCGCCAAAGGATACAGATCCGATTTCGACATCCTGATCATCGTCAACGACAAGCGGCTCACAGACAAGGTCGATTACTGGCTGAAACTAGACAATCGGCTCACAAGAGAGCTCGCCATCGACAAAACGCTTAAAACACCCGTAAACTTCATCGTCCACACGCTTGGAGAAGTGAACGATGGCCTCGCCCATGGCCGCTATTTCTTCATGGACGTCGCCAAGGACGGCATCGCGCTCTACGAAGCAGACGAACGCCAACTCCACGTCCCAAAACCCAAGACGCCCGAACAGGCACTGGCAATGGCCAAAGAGTATTTCGAGGAATGGTTTCCTTCTGCTGCCGGAATGCTGGAAACAGCGCAATTCAGTCTTAAGCAGGGCCGTTTGAAAGATGCGGCTTTTTTGACTCACCAAGCCGCCGAACGCCTGTATCATTGTGTATTGCTTGTTTGCACTTTCTATACGCCGCATGTTCATAATCTCGGCTTTCTCCGAACACAGGCTGAGCGCATCGACATGCGACTTGTCGATGCCTGGCCGCGCGAACTGCGAGTGGATCGGGCAAAGTTCGAAAAACTCAAAGAAGCCTATGTCAAAGCACGTTATTCGAAGCATTATCGCATTACCGAAGAAGAATTAGTTTGGCTCGGTGGTTGTGTCGAGGAACTCGGTGGGGCGGTTCATGCAGTTTGCTCCGAGCGTATTTCTGCGCTCGAACTTTCCGCCTGACAGAATGGCAATTCATTGGACAGTCCTGACAGTCCGGGAACAAGCCAACGGCAGAGGTAACCTGTCGTTGGTTCATCGGCACCCGCGACGGCAGCTTCGCGCCCCAATGGCTGTCGTTCCGACCTAGATTCGCTTGTCTCCGAAAGCGGTCATTCCGTCGATATCTATGCATGAACAACGCTACTAGTTTTACTGTGATGCTTGCAGCGTCTTTAACGCGGCAGTACGGACGGTGTCTCGCGTGCGCGCATCGTGGATCGCGCTGGCGATGCGGCCCAGCTCGGCGTCGAAGGCCTCCTGCCAAAGCTGTACGGCTTTCGATCATTCTTTGTGCGATTTTTTCTAGGGCCTTGCCCTTGGGTACATGGATTGCCGCAAGGTTGCGATTGATGATGAGCGCAGCGCGTACTAGCTCGTCTGTTGATTCGGACATAGGCGCGCTCCTGTCTTCACCGTTGTCGCCGACACGGCGATATGGATCATTTTACTATGGCGAACCTATAGCCTGCTAAGCAAAGAATCGAATGAGGGATTGACTTTGAAGCATCCGCCTGAGGATATGAAATGACCGACATTGCCGCTTCGAATATTCACTACATCAAGTTGGGGCGCGGTGGCGGCTGGGAAGGCGAAAGTTTGCAGGAAGGCGTCCTCAGGTTCGGCTATAGCGAAGCTCCACATGATCTTTGCATTCGTGGCGACTGGCCAGCCGTATGGGAGGTCATGAAGGAAATCCGCGGCGATGCCGGCGCCGCGACGCGTGACGTCAATCAAATCCGCGCCTTCTATGAGAGTGATGAGTCGACGATCTTCATCACCTTCGTGGGCGGGTTGATGCACTGGTGCCGCCCGACCGGCCCGGTGCAACTGCTCGACGATGGAAGCCACCGCCGCCAGACGCTCGACGGCTGGCACGACAAGAGCAAGGCCGGGGTTCTGCTGACTGCAGACCGACTTTCGGGCCATCTGCTGAAAGTGCAGATGTTCCGCGGGACGATTTGCGGCGTTGGTACCACCGATTATCTGCTGCGCAAACTCAACGATGAACTGTTACCCGAAGTGGCAGCTGCCGAAGAGGCCGAACGCGCTCTAATGACGGCCGTTGTCGGACTTATGCGACTTCTAACCTGGCAGGATTTCGAGCTTCTCGTCGATCTGATCTTTTCCGCTAGCGGATGGCGCAGGGTCAGCCAGGTCGGCCGCACGCAGAAGACCGTCGACCTTGAGCTGGTCTTGCCGAGCACCGCCGAGCGCGCGTTCGTCCAGGTTAAGTCGCAAGCCTCATTGGGTGCGCTGGGCGACTATGCGGCCCGCTTTGCCGAAAGCGATGCCTATGATCGCATGTTCTTCGTCTGGCACACGGGCGCAATTCCCGAAGACGCAGGCCCGGAGGGCGTTATCTTACTAGGACCAGACAAGCTCTCCCGGATGGTTGTCGATGCCGGCCTGTCGTCGTGGCTGCGCGAGAAGGTCTCGTAATGTCGTCGATCCAAGACCAATTTCCTCGTATCTTCCAAGCCAATCTCGCGCGTCTGTTCGACCGTGTCATTCTGCCGGGCCTGGACGCGCTTCCGGTTCATCCCGCTTTCGACCAAAGCGACGCTGCAACCTTGAACGAGGCGCTCGATCGCGCCGCCGCTGCGGTCGACAACTATACAGCCAATGAGGCGGCCAAGGCTTATACGCTGATTTTGGCCGCCGTGTTCGAGCGCCAGCTGAGCATCGGCGCGCGCGCCGTCGATCCTGCGCGCACGGCTAAGACGGGCAAATATCGGGATTTGCTGTCGATCTGTGCCGCCCATGCGGGCATCGACCTTGCACAAGAGGAACTCGAGGCGGATTTGATGCAGATGTTCATTGTCGCAAACGTCGTGCGTCATGGCGAGGGCGCGTCGTGCGAGAAGCTGCGCAATTTGGCGCCCGAGCTTTGGGATGACGACGCATCGGACTACCGCGATCTTTTGGCGGGCCCGCCAATCCCGAGCGAACATCTTCGCGTCGGGAAAACCGATCTCGTTCGCTACATTCGTGCGACCACTCGATTCTGGGGGCTGGCCGACCCATTGCCGATGGCGGTCACCGACCCGCCCTATCGGCTGGTTTGAAACCGGGTGGCGCGACAGGGGAAGAATTATGGACGGTGACGAGCTGTTTGACGATGAACCGGAGCATACGCCGCGCTACCGCGCGCTGAGCGAGATCGGCCGGAGCGATTTGTATGAAGCGCTGATGGGTCTCGCCGGGTTCGGCGAGAATCCGTTCCTGGCCATGCAGGCGAGCCAGCTCTGCCTTGTCGACAATCTCCTGAACGACATCGAACAGAAGGTGATGCGTCAACAGTTCGACGACAATCCACCCCGGCAGCAAATCGCGATGGCGTCGGCGCTTTCGCCGATGTGGATATATGCCGCCTATGAGCTGCTGCGGACATGGCGCCAACGCTGTGAGGAAGTGATCATGCTCGCTGAAAATTCAGGGTTCGATCTCAAAGCGACAAATCTCGAACGTGATCTGGGCTATCGGCATTATGATCGGGAATTGCGCGCCCAGCAGCTGCGTGACGCGCAGGAGCGTCCCGAGCTTGTCGAACAGATGCGCGTCGATCTCCGGCGAACCGAAATGGGATTTACCACGCTGGAGTTTATCCGCGTCGCGCTCGCCAAGCATGAGGTGAGCAAGAAGGGCAACAAGAAGCCCATTGCCTTTGCGCCGGGCCTTGCCCGACCGAACCGCGAATGCGGCTCGATGGAATATGAGCTGAGCAAAGGTGGCTCGATCATCAGCTATGTCACCCGCCGCGAACTTGCCGAGACAATCCGATATTTCCCGGAAGCCGAAAACCCGAGCGACGAGGATTTGGCCGACTTCCGCACCTACATGAATCCCCCCGACGTCGAACCGCCGCCAGCTGTAACCGGCCGATGAGCAAGGAGCCTCAATCCACGACCAAGGCTTTCGACCTTTTGGCGTCGGTGGCGTCCTTCGCTCGCGAGCATCGCATTGCCCTGAACGACCCTGCTCTGGTCGAACGGTTCATGGCCGACGCTGCGCCGCGCCTGAAGGAAGCCTTGGCCGATCCGGCGCTGATCCACGGTTCACGAACCGAGCGCCTGTTCGAAGCGACGGTCTTGAGCCTTGGGCGCTTCCGCCTACTGAAAACCGAGGACATAGGGCGCGTTCATGCTGCCAAGACTTATCGCGCACCCGATTTTCGCGTGGTGCTGGACGATGGCGATCAATGGCTGATCGAGGTCAAGAATGTCCGGTGCGAAAAGCCGCTGAAGCAGGAAACGCGGATGTCGGCGCCCTATCTGGCTTCGCTCCAAAGCTATGCCGATGCCGTCGGCACGCCCCTGAAGCTCGCCATATTCTGGGCGCTGTGGAACATCTGGACGGTCATTTCGCCTGACCGTTTTCGCCGCGCGAACGGGAGCCTCCGCGCGACGATGGGAGAGGCCATAGAGGCGAACGAGTTTGGCCGCCTCGGCGAAGTGATCATCATGACGAAGTCGCCGTTGCGGCTCCTCCTTGTCGCGGCGACCGACATGCCGCACACGCTCAGTGCCGAGGGCCTTGCAAACTTCATCATCGGATCGGCAAAACTTTACAACGGCGATATCGAACTCATCGACCCAAGGGATCGTAAGCTTGCCCAAATACTCCTGCTTTATGGCGATTGGCCGGTAAGCGGCCCCTTTGCGATTATGGACAAGGGCGGGTTCGCTGGTGTCGAGTTCGTTGCCGAGCCCGAGGAGCCGTCGGACCAGGGTTTCGATGGCATCGGTTGGGCGAGCCGCATCTTCACCCGATTCTACGCGTCGCAAACGATCGACGGCGATCAGGTCATTCAGCTCAACGGCGAGGCGGCGCCCGAGTGGTTCGCGCCGCTGGCGGATTGGGACTTCAGGAACAGCAAGCTTTCGCTTTGGCTCGGCCATGTCGAGGCGCCGCGCGATCTGCCGACCAACGATGCAAATTTTCCCGGTTGAGCCGAGGTTTCCGGCTTTTCGGGGGGCTGGAAACTGATTGGTTCGCGTTCCGCCATTTTGATCGCACGTCGGCCGGAATATATTCGGCGTATTTGAAAGGTATAAAATTCCTATATCGGCCGAGCGTCCTAGCTTCGGTCATGCCGCACTCCCGCGGCGAGCACGAAAGGGCACCCGAGCAATGCTGGGGTATTTATGTCGCTTTGGCACCACGCTCTGGCATCTGAGCCAAACATGCAGTTACTTCAGGGCCAAGCGAGTAGCCGATGCACAACTTCTATGTCGCAATCGTCGACTCGATCATGGTGCGACGCGAACGGATCATCGTCGCTGCTGCCCGATAGGGATGAGAGACGCAGGGCGGCGGTTCGCGCCGTCAGTGCGCGGCGCAGGGCGCGTCTTGCAGAGACGGTGTTTCCGTCCATCACATAGCCCAGCATCAGCGCATATGGCAGCCTTGGGGAATATTTCCCGATGAGGAAACGGGCGAGGCCCTCGTCGAGATACTCCCGGACGAGCGCCTTCTTGCCCGATTTGAACGGCACGTTGAGACGCTTGCATTCGCATGCCAGATAGACGTCTTCGTCATCGCCCATCGTCAAAACGAAATCGATGTCGCTTGAGAGATGGGCCGTTCCGTCAGGCCGCTCGGTTAAAAGGGAATATTGCGGCACCAATCTTCCAGGTACTTTTTTGGATCGGATTAGTGCGAGTACCAGCTGCTCGGTTATCGGATCTTCGCGTGTCAGGGTGCCCTTGATGGGCATAAGCGGGGTCAGACAGACTGGCCATGTCTCGTCTATGGCGGCGAGAACTCGGTCGCCCAGAGATCGGAAATGCGGGAGCCACGCGCTCGGATCACCCACCAGCACTGACGAGCCCCACCTCGGAGGCGCGATGCTGGGCGCGCTGAAGTTCCGCCGCTACATCTTCCGCATCTGCCAGTGCGGTCGACACAAGCCAGTGGCGCAGCTCAAGTGGCTTGACCAAGAAAAGGTCGTTTCCGACCACCACACGAAGGTCGGGGATCGTTTGAATATTGCCTGTAATTATGTGCGGAAGACGCTGCGCGATATCGTCGAGAACAGCCTCCACATCGCCGTCCGGCGTGGGATGCGTGTCGACATCGGTTTGCAGGAGGCTGAGGCGCAAGATCCCGAGATCAGTCGAGGTCGCGATCATATGTGCTGTTACGGGTCGATCGAACCATCCCCCCAATGAATCGCGTATGGTTTTCGCATAAGTCGCCCGTGCTTCATCGGAGCTGCGCGTCCAGAGTTTCTGGATTCCGGCGTTGCGACGCGGCTGCATCGCCGGAATGATATAATCGAAGGTTTCGTCGATAATGGCGCTATCGAGCTCATCGAGGCCGTAATAGCGATACACGAGCTCATCGAGCTCATCGTAAGCGGGGTGGTCTGACGCAACCGGGGCTGCGTCGCTAAGCAGCTTGTCGATCAGTTGAACGATTTGCTCCGCTGCCTCGTCCGCCACCGCTAGATCAGGCATCGAATGTGGCTTCGCAAAGGGTAGCTTCAAAAGCTCAGTTTGAAGAATCTTCGCGCGATCGGTCCCCAGATTGGCGGTCTCATGAAAGTAGAACCAGCCGGCAAGGCGGCTGTTGAGTATTCCTGTGAGCAGCTTGGCGTCGCGCTTATCTGTTGTCGGCACGGCGAGCGACTGCAGCGAATCCTGAAAGATAAAGTCCTGATCGCTATAGGCTGCCCGCAGTCTTCCCACAGCCCGTTCGATCCCTTGCGGGATCAGAATATGGGGGGCGTAGAAGCCGTCAACATAGCCGCGCCGCCTTGCCTGACCGGGAAGCCAATTGGGATGCTGCGCCACATGTTGCTGAGGCGGAACAACCAGACCTGTTAGCCCGTCCGCGTCGAGAAATGGAAGCTTCTCTAGTTCCGGCAGCGGTTTGGGTTGATATTTTCCGGCCTCCACCCTGTCGCGTAACGCTGGCTGGAAACCTTGGCCGATAATCCAGTGCGATGATCGCGTTGCCGCGGCCCCGCGAGCATGTTTAGACTCCACGACATATTCACCGAGCCGCGGCAGGCTCTTGAGGAACTGGAGCAGTCGCTCCTCAGGCGAGCGCGTCCATAGCCGTCGCTTGAACAATGCCGGGTCTGCAATCACTTCGTCGCTTCGCAACCTTAGTCGGTCTGAACTGCGGAGCATCAGGATGCGCTTGAGCCGCAAAGTCAGATCGGCTTTCGGCACCCAATAGTCGAAGCGATATGGAAGCGTTTCTGCATCTTCCGAGACAGGCCGGAACAGCGCGAGCCCCGTCGGACGCTCGGCGCCATCGAAAAGCTGGAAACACAAATCCGAGAAATTAATAATTCGCTCAACCCTTGCGAGTTTGAGGAATAGGCGACGCGCTGTCTGCGCGGAGGTATTGTGAAACACCCCCATCGCCGGCAACAAGAAGGCGATAAGGCCATCGGGTTTGACGACCTTGAGCGCCTTCCAGATGAAGCCCCATGCAATATCATTCGCTGGATCTGGTCGATCATGCATCTTGCACCAACGCTGCGCGGACGTCGCTTCGCCGCTGCGCCCTTTCCAAGGCGGATTGCCAACAATGATGTCGATTGCCGACTGATCATCGATCGCAAAAAAGTCCTGGCCCGGCAGTAACGTCACCCGGTAGAGCGATGGCAACAATTTTCCCTTGGCGATCAGCTGTGGAAGATCGCGCGGATTGGAGTGCTCCAGCAATGCGATGTAAAGAGAGAACGCGGCGACGCGCACGGCCGTCGCGTTAATATCTCCGCCGCGCAGCCGCTTGGCTATCGATGTCAGATCTTCCCAGGGGACGAATTTTTGACGCTCAGTGCGTCGGCGATCTGCGACCAGTCGTTGAAAAATTCGAACAAGGAATACGCCCGAGCCGCATGCCGGGTCGGCGAAGATTCCCGATTGCTTTTGCTCGGTCGAAAGCGCTTCCCAAAGCTGGTTGACGACGACGTCCGCCAAGAACATGGGAGTATAAAATGCTCCGTCCGCATTCTTCTTGATCGCTTCTTCTTTGAGGAAGCGATCGTAGACCGCGCTGATCAGTGCGACCGGGATATATTTGAAGTCGTAGCCAAAGAAGCGGAGTTGCCCATTCGTCATCTCCTCGCGCCCATGGCGAAAACGCCCCAACACGCCGAGATGGGATGTCTTCACTTGGGGCGCCTTCGGGCCGTCGAGGTCGAATGCACATGGCGCGTTGAAGATGTCCCCATTGAACGCGCCGCGGAGCCAAATAAAGAGGTCTTCGAAATGCGTCGTTGTGGAGGCCGCAAGAATATCTGCAAAACTCGTGCATTTTTTATCGGATGCATCCTTGAACACTTCCGGTCCAATGATGCTGCGATCCTCAAGATAGGCGATGAACATCGACTGCATCAGCAGCGCCTGCGCCGCATCCATACCCAACGATGGATGCAGCTCGCGATAGGCAGCGAGAAGGTTGTCCAGTAGTACGCTGTCTACACGGTCGGATGGATCGAAAAACTGATCATACTCGATCCAATAGCGACCAGATTCGGCCGAACGAACCAACTCGCGAACAACGAGGGCATCGCGGACCAGCGAAAGGGTCTCGATCAGCCTTGGATCTTGGCCACCTCCACCACCCTCCCGCTGAAATGGACGACGAACAAGGGAATAGGCTCGTAGCTCGTCATCGCTGATGACAAGCAACAGGCTCATAATGCCTTGATTCCAAAGCGCACGATGCACCGCGTCAATTGCATCTGCGGTCACACTGGCATCAGCGAGAAGAGCAATGGTGGGCACTTGCTCAATACAGAACACGGCCGATAGGCCGAGCTCCTCCAGGACAAAGCGGATCGCATCCGCATGCGGCCCGGCATCGATCTCATCGCCCGGCTGATACAGCTCAGGGGCACGACGTTGGCTGAGCGCCAATGCTTCGCGCCACGCGCCAGGCATCTCCTGCGTCATGCCGCGGCGCCTTCCAAGTCAATCAAGATGCAGGGGATCATAGCTCTGCATTTAAAACAAAACAAGAACGATATTGCTCTTTGCTGAGTTGGAGCGCCTATCACAATATGGCCCTCACATATGGCACCATAACCTTGCGGACCCGGCATACATCGGCAGTGGTCAGCAAAGTTTCGGCATCGAGGGCGCTTTGCTCCGCGGCAATTCTGAGAGCATCGACAATCTGGTCCAACCCGATCTTTGCGCGATGCTTGAAACAGTCACAGAATGTCTTCGCGAGCGAAGTCACAGAAACCGCAACCTCATCTATCCGATGTTGCTCAATGCCTGTCGAAAATGCCGCGCCTGATGCACGGACCACGCGAAGATCGAAAGTGGGGCTCGTGGGCGCCCACGCCTTTGCGGGCAGCAGCATCCAAATCTCGCGCGGCGCCTTTGCGATGACGCCGTGCACATGAAGTGCGGAAATCAAGCCAATGACGCCTTTTGGTATCGCTCGTGCCGCTTCGGCAAGGCCGTGCATGGCGGTTGCCTTTGCACCTGCGAGTTCATAACGGCCGCGAGCTGTGCGAACGAGCAGCCCCTCGTCTCGCATCCGCGACAAGTAAATCCGCGGTACGCCGGCGTTTTCGAAATCACGAGTGCGCGCTATCCCGTTTGAACGGGCAACCTCTAACGCGCGCTGTTTGAGAGCGGACCCTTCCATGAAAAAGTTGTTACGATTCCTAGGACATGAAATCAAGAGTCCGAGAAATCGTAACGAGATTAACGCGGGGGCGGGACGGCGCGGGGCGAATCTGAGGCGTGCGAAGCCGCTGCCAAAAAGGTCGAAGGTGCCGATCAAATCGATGTCACGGTCGCAAGCTAGCAACCTTGTCCCACCGGTTTCGAATGTCCGTTTCTCCAGGATTGCCGCATAGAACCTGCCGGTCTGCAATCGGCCAAATTTTTGCCATCAATGTTTATGACGCAGATGAGTGAACGGACGGCAGCTTTCAGGGAACGAGTGCGTACAAACGAACGTCCGCAAAGTAAGCGAAGCCCGACTCAGCGAACTAGTCTCTCACCCGTATCCAATCTCCGAACTAGCGCCTGCACAAATCCATCATATCGCTCCTTCCCCTGAGCCTGCGCCGAAGCCATCGCGTTATCTGGCAGGGGCGGGTTAGCGGTCAGCCAGAACCGAACGAACAAGGCCAAGGCTTCATTCCCAATCTCAACGCTGCGATCCAGTTGCTCAATCTGACGCATTACCCGATCTATCCGCCGGCTGAACGCGGCCTCCATCCGCTCCGATCCATCCGGCGACAGAAACGACACCAAAGCTGCTTCGACAATCTCCGCCTGAGACGCTCGCTTCCGGATTGCGTATTCGGCCATTTGCCGCGCAACCTCTGGCGATAGCCGGAATGTGTGCTTCGACTTCATAATTCGATCCCGTCACCCGGATCGAGCGAAGCCTGGCGGGCGTTGCCGACCATCCGGTCACGTAGACGGGCCGATCTGGTTGCGTCGGCATCGGCTTCGCTCTCTCCGCTAAAGTCGAACTCGCTGATCTGGGAAGGCCGCTGGGGCGCGACCTCGACATGCAATGGCAGTTCTGGTTCCCGGCGCAGCCCGCCATTTGCTTCGTCATGAGCCGCACGACCTGATGGCGACGGCGTCTGGGAAGGCTTTACCGGCGCGAGGCCACTCCAGTCATCGGATGCCCGTTGAACCGTCCGGTCAGCGCTTGGCTGCGGAGGAGCGATGACCCGGCCTTGCAACCGCGGGTCCACATAATAGCGCGCTTTCTTCGCGCGCACCGGAGGTACGCCTGATAACATAACGATTTCGTCGGTGTCGGGCAGTTGCAGGATCTCACCCTGGGTGAGCAGCGGCCGCGAAGTCTCAGACCGCGATATCATCAGATGACCGAGCCAGGGCGAAAGCCTGTGGCCTGCGTAATTCTTCATGGCGCGCTGCTCGGTCGCAGTGCCCAAAGATTCCGAAATCCGCTTGGCAGTGCGTTCGTCGTTGGTCGCAAACGCCACGCGCACATGGCAGTTGTCGAGGATTGCGTTGTTCGGGCCATAAGCTCGCTCGATCTGATTTAGCGATTGCGCTATCAGAAATGCCTTGAGACCATATCCGGCCATGAACGCCAATGCGCTTTCGAAAAAATCGAGCCGCCCGAGCGCCGGGAACTCGTCGAGAAGTAACAGCAGCCGGTGTCTGTCTTTCCCCTTTTCGAGCTCTTCGGTCAGTCGCCGTCCGATCTGATTGAGAATGAGACGGATAAGTGGCTTGGTCCGGCTGATGTCTGACGGGGGGACGACCAGATAGAGGGTTGCCGGGCGCTCGCCATCGACCAGATCGGCAATCCGCCATTCCGACCGGCCAGTCACCTGGGCAATGACAGGGTCGCGGTAGAGCCCAAGGCAGGACATGGCGGTCGACAATACGCCTGAGCGTTCGTTCTCAGACTTGTTGAGGAGTTCGCGCGCTGCGCTGGCGACAACCGGATGCGGACCTTCCTCGTCCAGATGCTGCGTCGTCATCATTGCTTTGAGCGTTGTTTCGATTGAGCGAGCAGGATCCGAAAGAATGGCAGCGACACCGCCAAGCGTCTTGTCGGCTTCTGCATAGAGCACGTGAAGGATTGCGCCAACGAGAAGCGAGTGGCTGGTTTTCTCCCAGTGGTTACGTTTTTCGAGGCTGCCTTCGGGATCGACGAGAATATCGGCGATATTCTGGACATCGCGCACTTCGGACAGCCCGCGGCGTACTTCGAGCAGCGGGTTATATGCCGCCGATTGCACATTCGTCGGATCGAACCGCAGCACGCGGCTGAACCCCGATCTGAACCCAGCGGTCAGGCTCCAGTTCTCGCCTTTGATGTCATGGACGACCGCAGAGCCAGGCCAGGTGAGCAGTGTCGGGATAACAAGGCCAACGCCTTTGCCCGAGCGCGTAGGCGCAAAGCACAATACATGTTCCGCCCCGTCATGACGCAAATAGCTGTTGTTGAACTTGCCGAGGACCACGCCCTTTTCGCCGAACAGGCCGGCGCGCAATATGTCACTATGGTTGGCCCAGCGCGCCGACCCGTAGGTGCTGGAGTTGCGGGTTTCCCGGCCGCGCCATACTGACATGGTAATGGCAACGACTATCGCCGCGAACCCGCCCGACACGGCGATCAGCCCGCCGGTATCGAAAATCCGGGGTGCATAGGCATCAAAGGCAAACCACCACCATAATAGGTCGTAAGGCCGGTACACCGGATGACCGAGTAGATAGAACCACGGCGCCCCCAGTTCGGGCTGGAAGCCGAGCGCCGATGCAGTCCATTGCGTGGCTGTCCAGACGCTCGCCAGGATAATGAAGAAAACGGCCAGAACCTGGCCCCAGAGGATCTTCGCAGCGGACAATAGCCATTTCCTTGACGGTTGGGGGACCGTCCCAGTGGCAAAAGTGCGGCATTGCAAGTCTTGTAAGACATCGGTCGCAGGTTGGCGATCAATCGAATGGATTGGCGTATCAGGGCTTCTTGGGATTAGCTCGCCTAGTTCACGAGATGTCCGATGACGCACGACCGCTAACTTTTATGTCGATTTAACGACATGCATCAATATGACTGTACAATTGGTCCAGTGATGGGGAGTTATCCAGTGGAGAAGAGCAAGCCGTGCTAAATGGTGTTTATATTATCGAATCTCTAGATTCGTCCGATTTCTATGAACGTCGACTGGACGGGCATGCCGCCAACGAAATTTTGAAGATTCTCGATGTTCGAACCGAGTACCGAACAGCGTTCACACGCGCGCTCATTAAACGGGCGATCACCGAGGCTGCCAGCGGTGATTTTGATGTGCTGCACTTTTCATCACACGGAAACGACAAAGGGGTATGCATGACATCTGGAAAGCGTTTGACTTGGGCTGAATTTGTCGAGCTGATTAAGCCAGCATCGGGTGCCAAAAAGGCTCTGGTAATGGCGACATGTGGCGGGGGCGACATGGAACTTACAAAAGCGCTGACATCGGCAGGCGTTGTATTCGGTTGGGTTTTTGGCTCGACCGCCGAAAGGGTCACATTCTCCGACTCCTGTCTTGCGTGGTCGATCCTCTACAACCGGCTTGTCGACCACGGGTTCAAACGTAAAGCGCTGCAAACAACTTTGACTGCTATCAACGCTGCGATCGATGGAGATTTTGTGTATCGCCGGTGGAACGGTAAGAAGTACCGCTACTTTCCTACGCGCGATTGATGAGCGCAGGAATTAAGCTGTTATCGTCGGGCGCATCTTTTTTGAAAAGCCTGAATATCCTCAGATACCACGGCCCCGCGAGCGACCCAGAGACCATTCGATCCCGCCACCGGTTTTCATTGTGCCTGAAACATATTGTCCAAGATGCCGGTCGAGTTGAGGCCGCCAGGGAACCAGCTCGAATCCCAACCCGTCGTCGAGCATCGCGAACCGGCCAGACGCGAGTTGCAACCGCTCGCGGTAAATGCCCGATACTTCGTCACCGTCTGCGCTTTGCCGAGGGGGCATGCCGGTCCGCTTACTGATTGCATCGCTTACTTCTGCGAGTTCGCGTGATCGCAGACTGCTCAATATGTCGCGCGCCAATATGATCCGGCCAGCGCGACGTATGGCCAGACCTTCCGATACCAGATGCTCCGCACGGTCGCGCTTCGCCTGCTCGATCTCGTTACCAAAACCGCCACCCGACTGGACGGGTTCCGAAGCCAATAATTGCCGGTCGAGCCAAGTGCTGCCGTGCGCAGTCACCTGCTTTGCGAGTGACAGGTCGGATTGCACCCACAAGTTTTGTCCCTGCCGTCCGCGCCGGTCGGTCCATGTACGAAGTTCGACAATGGCGCCCGGCGCAGCGTCGCCAGTCTGGTCAAGATCATCAAAGCGCAAATGATGCACGCGGCCATCTGCGCCGTCGATAATCGCATAAGCTTGGCCGGTCAGTTCGTCATGCAACCCACGTTCTACAAGGCATCCGATAACCGGATCGCTCGCAGCATCGTCATGCATGGCAAATCTTCCGGTATCGGGCTCAAGTCCTGTGGCGGTCATCGCGCGGTGCATCGTCTTGATGATGTCTTCGCGACTGCCAAGCGCGCGCAACGTCGGCTGGAGCCCGGGTGAGAGCGTCCAGCAGGCAGTCGCAAGCCGGGTCGCCAGTCCCATGCGTTCGAGCTTTCCGGCACGGCCGATCAAATGGCGATCCATGTCAGTTTGGTTGCGCTGAGGTTCGTGTCGCAGGTCGATGACCCCGCCGCACTCGTCGGCCATCCGTTGGAGCCGCGCATCGAGGCTCGTCCAGCGGTCGGCGTTGACCTCACGGACCAGCGCTTTGTCGATATCGCGTTCGCTTCGCAATCCCAGCTCGATCGTGACGCGCTCCTCGGCGCGGCCGCGCAGGCCTTCGCGAATATAGTCCTTGTCGATGACGAGATCGCGGCCATCGTCAGTACGCCCACGCAGCAATATATGGATATGCGGATTGCCGGTATTCCAGTGATCAACCGCAACCCAGTCGAGCCTCGTGCCAAGATCGGCTGCAATGTCGGTCATGAGCTCACGGGTGAATACCCTGAGATCGGCCATCTCGCCTGCGTCCTCGGGCGAAATGATGAAGCGGAAATGATGCCGGTCATCGGCGCAGCGTGCCGCAAAGCCATCGCCGTCGACAACACCGTCGTCGCTCCCGAACATCTCGGCATCCTTGCCATCGCGCGTAACGCCATCGCGTTCGAGATAGGCAATGTGCCGTGACAAAGGCGCAGCTGAAAATCGCGAACTTTGATGCCGGACGACCCTCGCCTTGACGAGTACGCGGCGCTGGCCACGATGACTGCGGAGCAGCAGCGCTGCGTTGCGACCCCGACCATGCCGGCCGGTGCCCCGGCTACCGCGCCTGCCGATGCCGATGCGCCCCGCTTTGTTCGAGAGCGCCCGGACCTGAGCAACGAGCGACTTGGGTTTGGCCGAGCCGTGGGCGCGATCTTTGATCCGCCCCGGTCTGATCTCAATGTCATCGTCGGTCATGATATTGCCAGAGATCAGCGCAGCGACGGCGCTGAAAATGGCACAATCGCGCCGTTTCGGGGCAGGCGTGCCAGCAGGGGTGACGGCTGGCTGGCGCTTGAAAGCCTTAAATTCTGCCCCTCTCCACCCCAACCGACGGCTCGGCTTTTATCTTGCCATCGCAAACATCCCTTCCTCTCTTCCGATCTCAACTTTCTCCTCCCTTCGCTAATCCACGACAAGTTGCGCCAAAGGGGGTAAAAGCGAGATCATCGCGAGCGGCCCGCTGAAACAGGTGCGAAAAGGCCGTCAGGCTGGCGCGGTGAGGCGCGAGGCGGCACTGGCAGAACTTTATCGACGCCCGCAGCGGGCAGTTCGGGAACGATATCCGCGCGCATGGCAAAGAGCTCGCTTTGCGTCCAGTTTATGCGGGCGGGCTGCACAGGCGCTGCGTTCACGATAACATTCAGCGTGCTTCCCGATTGCAGCATGGCTGAGATTTTGGCGACGTAATTGCGTGTCTCGGCAGGCAGCGGTCGGCCACGATCGCGCCAGTCTTCGTACCGGCCCGGCCCGGCATTATAGGCAGCCAAGAAGCCCGAAGCGCCGTAGCTGTCATACATTTCGCGTAAGTAGGACGTGCCAGCCATTATGTTGTCGCGCAGGTTGAACGGGTCGTTTCCCAGCCCGAACCGGGCGCGCTGGCGCGCCCAGGTTCCGGGCATAAGTTGCATCAGGCCCATCGCGCCTGCCGACGAAACCGCTTTAATCCGGCCTGCGCTCTCGGTGCGTATAACCGCATAAATCCAGTCTTCAGGCAGACCGAACCGCTGCGCAGCCTCGGCGACCAGCGGAGCGATGTCGATGCGCTGCGACTGCATTTCGATCTCGGCGTCCTGACCGAAAGCAGGTGAGATATCATACCGATTCAGAGCAGTGAGCAGGGCCAATACGCAGCCAAGAGTGCGCATGGTTCAGTTCGCAGGCTCGCGTTTGGCAGGACGCGACCAGACGAATATGTGGCCATGGCCTTCGCCTCGGAAGATATTGCCGCGCAAAGGTGCAGCGAACATCGGGTCGTCGATCTGGACCGCGACATAGGCGCCTGCTTTCTCGCCGATACGCTTCCAGCCCGCGCCAACTTCGCGCGTGTCGCCCCAATCACCTGCAAGGACGCGGTAGTCCGGAGCATTTTCGCTGTCAGATTGTTCGGCGGGAACGAGCGTGAGTTCGATATGTAGCGCGAGTATCGTCAGACGCCCCTCAAAGCCGTCGGCGGTCGCCACAAATGTACCTATCTGCATATTTCAGTCTCCTTGGTTGCGTGCAGTTGGGCGGGTGGGATTTTGCGGGTCGGCGAACCAGACATGGTCGCCATTGCCCGCCTCGTCGGTCCAGGCAGGCGTCGCGCGACCGATCACATCGGTCAGCCGCAACACGCCGAAATAGCGTCCGTCAAAGCTGTCGGGCACGTCCACATTCATCGCAAACAGCTCGCCTGAACGCAGTGTCCGGCAGCCGAACCATGCCGGCAAAGTGCGGCCTTGCCGGTCACGAGACCGCGCTACGCCTGCAAAGCGGCCGTCGATGGTGACGCCATGACGGAACCGGCAGATGCGCTGGCCACGAACAGCGGCGATGCGTTTGAGGAGCGGGACGCCAATGGGCAGATAGCCGCGTTCGGCGAGCAGTCGGCGCAGCGCGGGTGGCGGATCGATGGCGACGCGTTCGTCGACATGAAGGCTGGCCTTGCCGCGAATGGCATACAGCCCGGTCGGCACGCTCGGTGAAATGTTCCACACCGCATAATGCGAGACCGGCACCGTCAGCGTGGCAAGCGTGCATGCACCGACGAAGCCAGCGAGGAAAAAACCGCGCCGCATCATGACGACAGTCTTTTGCGCTGGAGCCAGGCCCGGTGGCGCGCTGGTGAATAGCCACGCGGCGTTTCGCGCGCAGCAATCCGGTTGTGAATGTGCCGCCAATGGTCGGGCGCAACCTCGCATGGATCGATACCCGACGCCTCGATGGCATCGATCAGGCGGAACACAGATGCGACCTTCGGCCAGCCATGAACTGACAACAAAAGATCGCCGCCAGGATCGACCTGCGGCACCGGGATTACCTGTTGGCGCGCACCAACTGCGCGCACGATATACAGCGATGAATGCGTGGTGCCGTAATCATTGGCGGTCCAACAGACGAGACCGAATATCTGGCCTGCGCAATAGAATTCGCGTCGGCATTTGCGGTCGATGATGTGGCTGGCGACGGGCTTGCCGAATTTGAGCCAGTCCTCGCGCCGTCCCTTGTGCCAGACCAAAGTCACATGCGTCAGGTGACGATCATCGGAAAGCCCGTTAGCAACCGGCGAACGCGACGCTGCATCGTACGGCGCTTGCCGATGCCTATCGGTTAGCAGGAATCCGGAGGATTCCGTGTTAGCATTGTTAAGGGCGTCGGAGTGCCAGCGTATCTGGGGGTTTGAAGCAGATCCCAGTTCCCGATAGTCCGAACTTTCGGTTCCCAATGGTCCGAGCTTTGCAGTTCCCGATAGTCCGTGTCCGATCATGACTTATCCCCGGAACGATGGCCGACGCGCCGCATGGCGGCGTCGAACGGATCGATTGGGGTCGGCACAAAGTTCAGCCGTTCGCGGCCAATCGCATGTTCGAGGCTGAGTATATATCCGGGCAAGGCCTGCCGCCGGACGATATCGCGCAAGTCGAACGCAAAGCGTTTCATCGGCGAGAGCGCGCCTGATTTCAGGTGAAGGTGCTTGAAGTCGAAGCTCCAGCCCCCTTTCTGCCTGCCGCCATGCTTGCGAACGAGCCGATAGAGCCAGCGCTCAAGCCCGCCGGTTAGATTGAAATAGGCCGGATCGATGGTGAGCACGAGCGCCCGGTTGATGACGCCTTCGTAGAACCAGTCAGGGATGATCATCTCGATCCCGGTTGCCCGGCCAGTCGTATCGGTCCGCTCTTTCCATTCGTTGATCCACGAGAAGCGGTGCCGCCGCCGCGCGTCATTTTGGCGGATTGAGGTTGCGATACTGGTTGATTGCAGGCGGTCGAGCCCAGCTTTTAGCCGGTCGTAGCTAGCCTTGCCGGTGCCGCGCCGGGTGAAAGCGAGGATTTCGTGCGGAGTCGCGGCAATCAGGCGCGATGTCGGGCGACCGGCATCGCGGGCCTCGACAATCTGGCTTGCAATCCAGATCAGGACATCGGCGTCCCAGATGGTCGCCATGCCATGCTCGGCGGTCGCCTCGACCAGTATCGTGGTATCGCCCATCTTGAAATCGATTGGTCGAATGCGTCTGGTCTTGGCCAGGCTGAAGAAGGGCCAGGCCATCAGATCCTGCGCGTCACGCGCGGCGATGTCGCCGCCAGCGCTGACGAAAAGTTCGATCTGCTGGCTGCTGTCAGCGAATGAAAGAGAACGCCGCATAAACTAAATCAGCGCCGGACCGGGCCGGTATAGCCGTCGATCCGCTTGGCAGGGTGGACCACGCCATTGCCCGGATCGCTGGTTGAACGGCGCAGGCCGAGCTCGGCCCAGGCGTCGAGATCGGAGATCGCATAGACGATCCGCCCGCCGAGTTTATGATATGCAGGTCCGGTTCCAAAGCAGCGATGCTTTTCGAGTGTTCGTGCCGACAGGCCGAGATGCAGCGCGGCATCAGGTGTGCGCAAATATCGGGCTATGACTGGCGTCGGTCGGGCATCCATAGACTGGCTCCGCTGAAGTTCGGACACAGCGGCGGGCTGCCGCTGGTCGCAGAGACCAATGGCGAAGCAGGCGGGGCAAAAGGGAGTGACAATTTTTCAGGCGGCTAAATTGTCGCCCCATTTGTGACTTAAGGTACGTCTGTAACATTATCTAAAATATAGGAAAAATGTAGCAGGCAGCGACCGTTCAATTTTGCGTCATAGGGAAGGAGATTTGCTCGGCCGATGGTTTGCGAAGCCGCTGCATGTGTCAAATTGCGCGCTATTGAGAATCAAATAATTGCATTTCCTACACGAGGCTCCTGTGTCATGCCCTACTCATGAAACGGCCTCAGCGCATCCAACTCGAATTTGCCATCCTGCTTTTTGTCGTAGGCGGAGGGATGGTCTACAGCCTGTTTCGGGGTGTGTTTGCGCTGCTTAGTTGATCGTCGGCGGCTCGGTCATCGAAAATATCAGCGGCTTTCCCTGCCTTAGGCTAGCCGCTCGAATATATTCGAGCATGGCTCTGCTATCGGCACCGATCTGCTTATGCGCTTCTCTCAGACCCTTTGGCCCTTCATTTTGCGGACTTGCTTCATAGATCAGCGCATTCACATATTGAAGGGCATCGCACGCCACATTTGCACTTATGCCGTTTTCCTGCGACGTCGCTATGACGCTTAATATCTGCGATACCAGAAGCTTGAAATCGGGATTTTCAAGCAATTCGGTAAAATCATTCATGCTGGCCATCTGTTGCCCCTTGCTCAATGTTCTTTTTACGTTCCATAGATCGCAGATGCGATTCACTACCGAACAATTGACATTCAAGGCTCTACTTGTCGTGCGCGAAGCTGTCCATCAGTGCAGCAGCCGACATATAAATCTCTCGCTCGGCCTCCGCTTTAACAATTCAGGCGATTTGCCGCCTGCATCGCCGGCCCCAGAGCTAGCAGACCGAATATCTGGGCAATTATCTGCGTGCGCAGCAGGCCAGAGGCTTTTTGTGTAATTTAATGGAAGGGGCCGGCGTCTCGCCGTCGATCGATAGCCAGAGCGCATTGCGAACCATTTTTGAACAATTGACGGGCCAGCCAAAGCCACATCCACCGTCGCGCAACCGAGATTGACGCTTTGGCCCGTGCATGGTCTATCACGATCAAAGAAATGGTCGCGTCGGTTGCAAACAAGTTTCAAATAGTTGCCGGAGATTCGGGATCTGGTGGGCGGCAATTCAGAGGATATATCGACACTCGTTCGTCGCAACTGATAACAAGGGCCAAGGATGGAGGGAAATGACACCTGAACGCCATATCTGGGCCTGCGCCAGCACGATGCTGGAGCAGCATGGTGACAATGCATGGTTTCACGCATCGCAACGGGCGGATGAATTGCTATTGGCGGGAGACCTCGATGGTAACGCAATGTTCCGTGCGATTCTGGCGCGAATTACCGAACTGGAGAATATGATACCGTTCGGAACGGTCCAGTGATGTTCGCGCTGATGCTCGCTGCTGCCGTCATTCCCGCAGGCCAATCGTTCCAGTGCACGCCGGTCCGGGTCTGGGACGGCGACGGGCCGATCTGGTGCGCCGAAGGTCCGCATGTCCGGCTGTCAGGCGTTTCAGCAAGGGAATTGGACGGGACATGCAGCGTCGGCCACCCATGCCCCGATGCCGATCCCGTCGATGCGCGTAACGCGCTAGTGCAACTGATCGGAAAGGCGACCGGTCGATCGCGCGAAGGCCATGTTCTCGTTCGCGGCCCGACAATGACGTGCCGGTCGGATGGCGGTGCAGGCGGCAACCGGACGGCTGCCTTCTGTGTCTCACCCCAGTCTGGCGATGTATCCTGCAATATGATTGCGGGCGGCTGGACAGCCAAATGGCCAAAATACTGGCGCAAACATAGATGCAGCTAGACTGATTCAATTCGTGTAAACTTTCGTCGCGTATGCTGCGGGACGAGGGGATTTGACGATGCGTTTCTGGATAGCTTTGAGTCTGTTGAGCGCCGCGATGCCGACCGGTGTCGCCTATGCACATGGCGGCGGTCTGGCAGCCGATGGATGCCATAACGACCGGCAAAATGGTGGTCGGCACTGCCATCGCGGCTCGGGTGGTGTTCCGCCTCCGGTACAGCGAGCGATGAGTGGCGATATCTATTTTCCCAATTGTGCATCGGCGCGCGCCGCAGGTGCTGCACCGGTGCGCGCGGGACAGCCGGGATATGGACGCCATCTCGACCGCGACGGCGATGGTAAGGGTTGCGAATAAGCGCAAAACGCTGATCTGCCGCTGGCCCGCTAAGCTTTAACCGACAGCGATATTGACAAACACACAGTCAACCCCGCCCGGCAGTACCGGACGGGGTGAACCAGTTGGCGATCAGTCGCCGTTCGATGCGCGGGCGCGTGACCAGATGAGATTGAAGATTTTGCCGTCCTCATCGTCGAACAGGTTGGCGTAGATGGGAGCCGTGAAGCTCGGATCGTCCAGCTTGATCCCGACATATTCGCGGCCTTCGTTCGACTTTTTGGCCCAGCCTGCACCGATTTCCGCGCGACCGACGAACACGCGGTGGCTTGGAGCGTTTTCGTTCCCGCCGTCGGGTTCTGCAACGATGCGAACGTTCTTCTGCTGAACGCTCATCGTGACGATCTCGCCCTTGTAGCCGTCGCTGGTCTTTGTGAATGTTCCGATATTTGCCATGATAACTTCCTTTCATTTTCTCGAACCTGCGACCATCGCAGCCTCGATGGCTGGTGTGAGGCAGCTGCGCGGGACCAGTGCATCCGGAGGGCCGCAGCGTCAGCGAAGGACCGCAGACGGCGGCTATTTTGTTTCGCGATGCAAAGAGCGCAGCTCGGCGGAAAATGGTCGTCCGACTGCGGTTGCGCCGGTCCCGCGAGGGCAAAGCCCGCCTGCTGCCAGCCAAGCCATCAACGAGGCTGTTATGGGCGCAGAATCTGGGTTGAAAGATGAGGAAGTCTGGCGACTGGAACATTTCCCCAAAAACGATGGCGGGCAATAAGATCGTCCGCCTATTGTCGTTCGGCAGGGATGCTGCCGTGTTCCGACTACGGTCCCAGACCCGCCCGCAACCATCCGTCAAAGTGCCGCGCATTTCGGTGCGGGAAGTGGCTGATCGAACATGCGCAACACGCGATCACTGGGATCATGTTTGCGACGATGCGCCGTTGAACGTCGGCAAGCGCGATATCCTGTGGAACGGCGCGTTCTTTAAGCACTATGCCTTCGAAGGCCTATCGCCCGACATGGCAGGGCTTTGAAATTCCGAGCTACGTTGGTTGGCTGCTCACCGCTGCCAACCAATCGGCTTCTTCACCTGCAATGATGAGGTCGGCATCCAACAGCATCGACTTTCGCCAGCCCTTATGCGGATGTAGCAGCGCTTGCGGCGAGTCTCAAGCCGTGGCAACATCGCCGGGACCACCATAAGCCAGCCAGCCTCCATCGACCGGCAAAACGGCACCGGTTATATACTGGCTCCACTCCGAAAGAAGGAAGGCGGCCGCCCGGGCAACATCATCTACTTCGCCGATCCTGCCCATCGGCGTTCGGCGCTCCAGGCGCGGAATGTCGATTTTCCCTTCAGCTGACAGTCGCTCAACCATAGGCGTCCGGATGTAGGTCGGGGCCAAGGCGTTCACGCGCACGCCGGATGCTCCCCATTCGCACGCAAGTGTTCTGGCGAGTTGTGCGATTGCGGCCTTGGCTGGGCCATAGGCATGACGCCGCGGGATACCATTGATGCCGTTCACGGACGAGATAAGCACAATTGATCCCCGACCCTCAGCTATCATATGCTGGGCGGCTGTGCGGGCAACCAAGAAGCTCCCGCGCAGGTTCACATCGACGATGCGCTGCCAGTCGTCGATGGCGATCTCCGTCGCCGGCGCGACCACGTCGCTGATGCCGGCGCTGTTAAAGACCCCATCAAGACCACCAAGCATCGAGATCGACGCTGAAACGACGTCCACGCATTGCTGTTCATCGGCAACATCAAGCTGCAAAGCGCCAGCATGAGCGCGCCACTTCCAGCCCGCCGCCAGACGGTCAATATCTCGATCGGTAACTACGATTGTGGCGCCGGCGCTTTCGAAGAATGCTGCGGCGCCCAGGCCAATTCCGCTGGCTGCACCGGTCACGAGGATGCGCTTACCCCGCAACAGCGGGAGTGGTTCGACGAATGCGGAACTCGAGGCCGTTTGCATTAGATTATTCTCTCCGTGCCAGGTGGATTAGCGTTCCGTCCTTCAGCCAGCGCGTAATCCGGGAAATGCGAAGTCATCATGCGGTCAGTATAGGCTACCAAATTGTCATGGCGGAGCGCGGCGTTCCGCACCGGGCCATCGAAGAACGGCGTGAGGACGCTGGCAAGCTGCGCAAAGACGCTCGCATCGACACCGCACGGTCGATCGCCGAGCAGATAGGGCTTATCTCCCAGCAGCCGGGCCAAGGCGGCGTACCCCATCCCTGCGAGTTCGGTGATTTCTTCCAAACTGTGGCGTCCAAGTCCCTGACCGTGCAGATATCCGAGCACTGCTTGACGCTGCGTCTGCCGGGCCTTGTCTTGTATATCCTCGGGCAGGCGGTCGAAAAAATGCGACGGCCCTTTGTCGAAATTCTCGTCAATGGCCCAACGAGTGTAGACCATCGTCCAATAAAGCTGGTCTTCCACCAGCCGTTCAGTTGCCCACGCAAAGGCACGCTGTTCTTCATCAAACCCGGCGTCGAGATCCATCCCGTAGCGCTTTTCAAGATAAAGCCGAATGAAGGTCGAGTCCGCTATGATCGTGCCGGCATCGTTGATGTAAGGCAGCTTACCCTTAGGGGCGTCGGCATATCCTTCGAAGCGGTGGGTGTAAGGAAGGCCCATCATTTTGAGATGCACTTCGGTCTTGAGCGCAAATGGACCCGGACTGGGAAGTCCGAAAGCGGACGGGAAGCAATATAGATCAATCATCCAAATAGCTCCCTGGTAAAGAGCAACTCGTCGGATCCAGCCGCTGAACGCGCATCAGACCGTCACCACAGCATCGCCGATGGCCTGGGGCAAAGTTCGAACGGGCTCAGGCGGATTACCACTGTCCATATCCTGATTGTAGGGCGGGATGGTTTCCAGCCAAAACAGGTCAAAGTCCACCTCGCCCGCTATCTGCTCGGCGGCGGTCCGCAAGATGGCCGTGCAAAACGAGCCTTGACGGAGACTACCCGAAACTCCAACCAGCCGTGGGCGATCAATCATTCACATTCTCCATTTGGATGCTTTGGCAGCCCGGTATCGACGCGGCGGTCATTCATCGCCGTGGCGGCGGGCCTAACGCCCGGCCTCCAATTCATCGGGTGGCCATCTTCACGGCACCTGGCCCGCCAAACGTGACGGCTAGGCCCTGCTCCGCGAGCGAGGCCGCGATCGTCGCATTACGTTCCAGCGCGCGAATGACGGCAGGTCGCGCCTTCATCGCAGCATCATGGCGCGCGAAGTGAGGAAAGGCCGAGGCGTCGAATTCCGTTCCCGTCACCCGAAACCATACCCAATTGATATAGGCGTCGACGATCGACCACTCATCACCATACCACCAGATCGATTTGCTCAGGCGATCATCGATGATCGCGAAATGAAGCTTCATAGCCGATTCTGCCATGTCGAAGACACGCTGACGGGCTTCGGGCAAGTCACAGAAGAAATGCGGGATGCGAAGCCGTGTCACGAGCGGGTGCAAGCCCGATGCGCAATAGGACAGGTCCGACAGCTGCCGGATCTGGTCGAGCCCCTCTGCGGCGGGTAGCAATCCCGCGTCGGGAAAAGTCTCCGCCAGCCAGGTCAGGATCGCTACATTTTCAGTAAGCGGTTGGCGATCAATGATGAGCGTGGGCACCTTGCCGCTTGGATTGAGCGCAAGATATCCGGGCGAGCGGTGGTCGCCCTTCATGAAGGCAACGACTTCGATATCGAAGGGGCAACCGATTTGCTCGAGCGCGATCAGCGGTACCCGCGCACACGTGTCGGGCGCAAAATGCAAGATGAGGCTAGTCATTCGTCACAATCCTTCATTCGAGTGTCGCTCACCAGTGGATCATCGGCAGGCCTGGCACAGGACTTCTGAAAAATGGGATGGTCGTGGCACGCAGCCCGCCGAGATAAACGGTCGAAAGATCCGGCCCGCCGAACGTAACGCTCGCCATCCATGGGCAAATGGTGCCACCGCAGGCGAGGGTCACATCGAAGGGAACGGGCCTTCCGGTTGCAAACGCCGCTTCAAAACGGGCGGTAGCCTGGGCGTTTCCATCGTCCAGCAATTCGAGCAGGTCGCCGTCCGGCGTGATTGCGACCAGCCGGTCGGCGAAGATCATGGTCGCCCAGAGATTGCCAAATGCGTCAAACGCGATTCCGTCAACAACACCCGCTCCCAGGTTGGAGGGACCATAAATCTCGCGGTTTGAAAGCGACCCGTCCTGTTGCACTCTCAGCCGCGTGACGCGCTTGGCCGTCGTCTCCGCCACATACAGCCATTCTTCCTTTGCATCTAAACGGATCTCATTGGTGAAATGAAACCCATCGGCCACAATCCGCGGGCCTTTTTCGTCGATGAGGATGATGGAACCGTCGGCAAGCGTCGCGTTGATAGCATCGCTCCAAGGATTGACCATCGTCGAGATCGTCACCCACAGCCGATTGCGGCTGTCGCGCAAAACAAAATTGACCTTGCCGAGCGGTTTCCCGTCGATCATGTCCAGAAGTACCCGCGTTTCGCCAGTCCGCTTCATGATCTCTAGCCGATCGGTCCCGAAATTGGAGATGAGAATGTCGCCATTGTCGGCGAAGGCGAGGCCGTTGGGAAGCGTACCGCCCAGCAGACTTGCCACCGCCGCCCCGCCCAAATCAAAATGAAGGTCGGGAGACTGTGCCACGAGCGATTGACTGCCATCGGGGTCGATACGCATCACGCCCCCGCGCGCGTCGGCTGCCCATAACGTCCCGTCGCGCTCTGCGAGGACGCACTCCGGGCGTTGCAGATCCCGGCCTATGGTATCGATAACTGCGGGATCGACCTGGAATCCCCGCAGCGGGTTCGGTCCCGACGAGGTTCGGATCAACGTCACGACGATTTAGCGACTGTAGCAAAGCGATCAGCAATCCAGTCAGCAATATAACTGCGTACAGGCTCCATGTTGTCCGCGCTCACATGTTCGACCCCGCCCTCGCGCGCAGTAAAGATCTTGAGTTCATGGTCGGGAGAATTGATCGCTTCGGCATAGCTCTGGTGTGCATATTCGATTGGAATCTGCCGGTCGTTGCCGCCGTGGGTGATGAGGAACGGTACCCGTATATTCTGGAGATGTCCCGCAAGCGTGACCTTTGGCATCAGCGCCATGAAGCTTTCCATGTCAGGCTGGCCCCAGACCCACATGACATGCTCCCAATAGTGCGGCACCGGCATGTCGCCCTCGCGTGCCAAGCGACGGCGCTGGAGTTCGCCCCAATTATGGTTTGCTCCCCACGCAACGCACAACGCAAATCGCGGTTCGTAAGCCGCTGCGCGGGGAGCATAATATCCGCCCAGCGACCAGCCCATCATTCCGATACGCTTGGAGTCGACATCGGTTCGGGTTTCGAGATAGTCGACAGCCGCCCCGGCCCAGCGTTCGGTGTCATAAATGGCATTCATGCCGCGCAGGCGTAGTGCCTCGCCAACACCAGGATGGTCGATCATCAGGCAAGATATGCCCCGGCGTGAAAGGGTATCCCGCATGCTGAGGAAAATCATTTCTTTGATACTGTCCAGACCGTTGCAGAAGACCATGCAGGGGCGTGGCCCATCCCCGTCACCGCGCACAAACAGACCTGGAAAGCTTTGACCTTCATAAGGGATTTCGACCCGCTCGCAGTTAAGAGCACCCACAGTGATGGCGCGTTGCATCGTCTCCAACATCTTGCGGTACATAGCGGTGCGTGGTTCGTAATGGCGGCTCTGCATGCGTTCGGCAGTCATGTAATAGGCAGTTGCCCGGCAGTATTTTTCCGCTGCGCTAGTGCCGTGCCCGGCACCTTCGGCTTCCTCGCCAAGGGCGACGAGCCGATCCGCCATATCGCCCCAAGCATCAAAGAAAGCTTCTGTGCCGACATCATCGCCTTCGCGCGCAATCTCTCGGACTGCGTCGTTGGCCTGGTCGATCTCGCCCATCGCGCCGCCCATCGCCAAGGCGAGGTTGACTGAAAGATTCCACACATAATTTCCGGGAAAAGGCTCGTACATATCTTGTCCTTAGGTGACGGGAATAGCTGGCTGTTCAGCGGCGGGAAGCAGGGCGCAGAACGGACGGGTGCGTGTTGATCTGATTCAAAAGCATCGCGTTCTTCCTAATTCTCCATGATCGCGACGGCGCGTGTCCATCCAGCGGACGCTCCCCGGATTTTCACGGGAAAGCATGCGACGGTATACCCCGTTGGCGGAAGTTCCTCGAGATTATGGAGCTTCTCCAGATGGTAATAGCCGATATCGCGACCGGCCTTGTGACCTTCCCAGATCAGCTTGGCGTTGCCGGTCTCGAGATAGCGCTGTCTGGTGTGGACGAATGGCGCATCCCAGCTCCATCCATCAGTGCCGGTCAGCCGGATACCGCGCTCGAGCAGATACATCGTCGCTTCATAGCCCATCCCGCAGCCCGCGCTGACATAATCGTCATTGCCATAGCGGTGCCCCGCGCTGGTGTTAACCATGACAATCTCCAGGGGCGACAGCGTATGTCCGATCCGGGCAAGCTCGGTTTCTACATCGTCGGCCGTAACCACATAACCATCATCGAAGTGCCGGAAATCGAGCTTCACCCCGGGTTGAAAGCACCAGTCAAGCGGGACTTCGTCGATCGTGATCGCGCGTTCGCCCCTGTTCATGGTCGATGCGAAATGATACGGCGCGTCGAGATGCGTGCCGTTGTGGGTAATGAGCTCGATCCGTTCGATCGCCCAGGCCTCGCCGTCTGGTAGATCACCCTTCCGTAGGCCGGGGAAAAAGCCGGCGAGTTCGGGGACCGACATCTGATGGTCGATATATTCGATCTTCGGGCGGAACGGCTCCGGATCCGAGACAACATCATTTTCGAGAAAGATGGACAGATCGATGATCGCGCGCGCCACGGTCAGATCTCTGTCCGATCGTTGCCCTTGAGCCCAAGTATTGCTCGTGCCTCCGCAGGCGTCGCGGGTTCGTGGCCCATTTCGGCGAGGATTCGGACGGCCTTGGCAACCTGCTCGGCATTCGACACGGCAAGCTTGCGCGGCTCGATGAAAAGGCTATCCTCAAGCCCTACGCGGACATGGCCACCCATCAACGCAGCTTGTGTCACGAACGCCATCTGATGCCGTCCAGCAGCGAGAACCGACCATTGGAAGCTGTCTTTTCCAAACAGGCGATCGGCGGTCTGTTTCATGAACATGAGGTTATCGAGATCGGGACCGATCCCGCCCAAAATGCCGAAGATCATCTGAACGAAGAAGGGTGCCTCCACGAGCCCGCGGTCAACAAAATGTGCGAGATTATAGAGATGTCCTACATCATAGCATTCGTGCTCGAACCGTGTGCCGGCTTCGCGGAGACTTTCAAGGATATAAGCGATGTCGCGGAAGGTGTTGCGGAAAATATAGTCGTCGGAATTGACGACATAGGCTTCTTCCCAGTCATGCTTCCACGTCTTGATGCGCTTGGCGGCACCGAAAAAAGCGAAGTTGAGCGAGCCCATATTGAGTGAGCACATCTCGGGCTGGTAGCGAGCCGCTGCTGCCAGCCGATCTTTTACCGTCATCGTGGCGCTGCCGCCCGTTGTGATATTGATAACGGCATCCGTGCGCTGTTTGATCACGGGCAGAAATTGCGCGTAGATGTCCGGGTCGCCGGTTGGCATTCCGTTCTCCGGCACGCGCGCATGGAGATGAAGAATAGCTGCACCTGCTGCGGCCGCTGCGACCGATTGCTCCGCGATTTCGCTCGGCGTTATGGGGAGCACGTCCGACATGGTCGGGGTGTGTGCCGAACCGGTCACCGCACAACTGATAATGACTTTGCTCATAATGCGGCCTTTTCGTCTCTGAACATTTTGCGCAGGATCCATCGTCCACGCTTCGCGCTAAGGTCGCCGGCACGGGGGGCTGATGCAGGGCCTGCCCGAAGACAATCCTGGCTAGACCCTGCGGCGGCATACGAAGCGTTGCGCAAGGATGGCATTTAATAGTCTTCCAGCAGCGCGACGCTCGCTTTGTGAAGCAGTAAGCCCGGATTTGCGTCTGCTCCTGCGATCCCCGCCCATTCATCCATTTCCCACTTCGCTATCTGATCCGACGTTTCGACCACAAATCGCGCCCGATCGAAGCGGCGTGTCATGAACTGCCGGAGCAAGGCATCAAGAGGTTCATCCTGCTTGAGAACTTCACCCAGCAGGGTTGCATCCTCAATTGCCATCGCCGCGCCCTGAGCAAGATGTGGAGTCGTCGCGTGGGCGGCGTCGCCGATAATGATAATCCGGCCCTTATACCACGGAGCAGGAAGCATCAGGTTTTCCATGGGCTTATACACGACGGCCTCGGGATCGACGATCAGTTCGGAGAGTTCGGCGACGATACCGGTGAATCCGACGAGCCGCTTCCGCATCAAATCGGCAAGTTCCTCCTTCGGCATCCAAGGGTTGCCTGGCTCCGCCGTCACCAGGAACATATACATCAGGTCGGATCGCATAGGCGTGAGCCCAACCTTGCTTTTGGGGCCGCTGTGAATCTCGCCCCAGACCAGGCTTTCGGGGCGCGGCATATTATAACGCCAGACGGCCTGGCCGGTGAATTGAGGTTTTACCACATCGCCAAAGACACGTTGCCGTGTATCCGAGTACAGGCCGTCGCAGCCGATGACGAGATCGTAGCGCGCGGCGGTGCCATCGCTCAAGCTGACCTCGACATGTGGCCCTAGGTCCTCAATCGCCTCGACCTTGGTGCCCAGCTTAATGGTTGCGCCGCTTTTATATGCGGCTTCGCTGAGGACGCGTTGCAGATCGGGACGGGTGATGCCGTTATTGGGTGGGTAGGCAGGCGCCGCGGTGTTCGCATTGGGGGCGTCCAAGATAGGATTGTTGTGCGCATCGTGTATCCGCCAGCCGGGAAACGGTGTGCCCAGTTCCACGCACCGCGCTGCCAGCCCGATGCGATCGAGCGCTCTGAGGGTATTGTTCGGCTGGATAATGCCGACGCCGTAAACGCTGAACTGCGGGTTGATCTCGACTAGATCGACCGCAATGCCAGCCTGCCTCAGCGCGACGGCGGCGGTAAGGCCTCCGATGCCACCACCAATGACAAGCGCGGTTTCTACGGCCGGCATCAGTGGTCACCCTCGTATGACGGAAGGACGTCGATTGCGTCGGTCATATAGTTGATCTTCCAATTAGGAGGCTGCCGCAGGAACGGCGGCAAATTATGGACAAAGTGCGCATAAGCGAAGAGCGGCTCGGGCCATTGGCGCGGGACCCAGGAATCGTCGACACAGTCGGAGTCGGCACCATATTCCGCCTCTCCACCAGCAGGGCAGGGGAGATAATAGAAAAGTGCGGAGTCGATCCGGTGTCGGCCAAGGCCAAAGTGCGAGGGTTCCCACCCACGCCGGTCCATATGATTTGCGCCGATCATGATCTCATCGAGATCCTCGACCGCGAAATTGGCGTGATGGAACCGTAGCTTGCCGTCCATGCCGGGGAGGGGTGCAGACGCGTTCAGCAGGAGGAAGCTATGATGGTTGTTGCTTCCGTCCGCGCGCAGGTACATGCCAAAGCCGACCTGTTCGTCGCTCAGTCGGAAGCCAAGCCGGTCACGCAGGAATGCAGTTCCGCTTTCGAAGTCCGGCACAGCAAAGACCACATGGCTGATTACCTTAGGATAGGCACGCGAACGCCATCTACGATGCTGGTTCAGGCGCGCTATACAACCCGGTGCATTGCTGGGTTCAGGCGCGTAGAGGATCGGCCGCTTCCGAAAGACCCGCAACCCCATCGGCACCCCGAAGCATGTGCTGAAATGGACGGTGCCGTCCGGATCGCGACGCACGTCGCAATCTTGCGCCAGATCGTCGGCAAGCTTTCCAAGGGCATCACCATCATCGACCCCCCAAATAATTTCCCGGACACCGGGGCCTTCGATCAATGACGGGGGGAGCCTCGGGTCGTCCAGCGCACGGAGGATGACGGATGACCCTTCGGGAAGCCTGAAAAGGGCCTGGGAGTCACTCGCATCCTCAAGGACAAGTCCGAAGTCCGCGAAAAAGCGCTGACACAACGCGACGTCATCAACGCCGTAAATGAGGGTTTCAATTCCTATGATTGCCACGGCAATGATCCTATGATTTTGGAGAATGGAGTACTCGTGCCTTAACAATCGGCGCAGACGGTTTTTGCATCAGGTTTGATCGCGCCTTCGTCGTCATGAGCGCGTCTTATCCGTCGCATCGTTAGTTGCAGACGGTTTTTCGAGCACAGCTTGCGTCTTGTCGCGAACGATCCGGGCCGACATTCGTGTTGCAGCGAAAACTTGATCGGCAGCTATAGCGGCGCCGCAATAATGCGGTGTTCTGGTCATCCAGCCTCTCCTTGTGACGCCTGATGCATCTTTCAACACACAATGCATTGCGGGGACCAGCGAGGGAAATCACATCGCCGGGTATGAACTACAAGCTATAATTGTGGCTAGGCATGTTCGGCGTCGATATCGCCGACCGCGGCTTGCAGCAGGTCGCGCAGATATCTGTGAGCGGGATCTCGATCGGAGCGTTCGTGCCACATGAGGTTTTCCTGGAGCTGGGGAAGCTTCAGCGGACATTCGGTGACCATGAGGCCGAGGCGGGGTGCCAAGGTGAGCGCCAGCCGTCTCTGCGCGGTGGCGATGAACGGTGTGCCAGGAAGCATGAATATGAGTGACGAGAAATTGGGGGCGGTAACGGCAACGTCATATTCGACGCTCGACGCAGCCCAGGCCTTTTCAACGATGGTTGCGATGCCTTCGCCGAACGCTACGGAATTGTGGCGGAGGCGACGGTAGGTAGAAAGCGATATGCCGTTTCTAGCATCGACCTGGCTTGGATCGACGACACATACAAAATCGTCGTTGAACATCGGTTCGGAGCGGATAAGCTTGCTAGGACGATGGGCACCGTAGAGACGTACGTCATGCGCGGTAAGACAGAAATCAAGCTCTCCCATGGCGAGCCGTTCAAAGCTGTTCCTGGTCACAGGGTGGACGTGACAGCGCATGTGGGGCGCTTGCGCCGACAAGCGCTGCAAGAATTTTGGCAGCAGGACGAGCAGGCTGTAATCAGACATAGCGATCCGGCAGGTCGTACGAGCATCCCGAGGCTCGAAGCTCGGCCTGGTGTCCAGAGCTGCCTGTGCCGCGAGCAACGCGTCTCGGACGGGGACCATCAACGATCGCGCAAGCGGCGTCGGCTCGAGGTGGCGGCCGACACGCGTGAGGAGTTCGTCGCCAAAATGTTGCCTTAACCTTTGCAACGCGCCACTAGCGGCCTGCTGCGTCACATTTAGGCGCTCTGCGGCACGGGTAACATTTTGCTCCCGCAAGAGAACATCGAGGGTCCGCAGCAAGTTGAGATCGAAGTGGCTCAGATTCATAGCGCCTCCCATCGGCGAAATGTTTAAGTCATGCCGGTATGTTAAGTAGCACAGCTCCTATCATCGCGCCTACCCCGGCCAGACGCCTCAAGCCAGCGAGGCCGAGATTTCCTTCTCCACCACCGCATGGACTGGCTGTCAGCCGGTCTTTTGAACCCTTAGCCCGGCGCAATGCGGCCCGTCCGTTCGATCGATGCTGCCAGCGGCGGCGATCATAACGAGCCAACCGCAGGCGAGAATCGCCGTTCCGAGTATAGCTATTGGTGGGGGCAGGGCTGCTCCGCTGGCATGCGCAATATATAGGCCCACAATGCAGGACACTCCACGTTATGAAACACAGCGGCGCATGTTTCGCGCGGTTAGCGCCAATGTTCATAAATGTCGCGCATGCGAAGGTTCCCATCGCATGCATGAACTGGATCTGCGCAGCCTGACGAAGTTCAATTGCATCAGTTGGTGCGGTGAGGAGGACCATGGCCGCTCCCAACACGCTGAACGGAGCAAGGCGCATCCATAAAGATCGTGTCCAGATCAAACGGTGCCCGATCCCGAAACGTGAAGTGATCGGCATCAGAACTTCTGCAGATCACGCGCAACGGTGACTGGCCCGTGATAGGAATTCTTGATACCACGGATATAGCCATCCACATCCTTCTCGCCATCGAGGCCGGGAACCAGATGAGTGAGGACGACTGCCTTGACGCGAGCATTTGCAGCAAGAAGGCCGATCTGCCCCGGCGTCAAATGGTCCTGATCCATATGAATCAAAAACGCCGCAATGTCCGCCTCAGACAGCGTGGATATCCGCTTTAGTGCAGCTTCGACAGCCTCCCGGTCCATAACTTCGCTCACCAAAATGTCCGCATCCCTTGCGAGCATTTCAACATTGCGGGATTGTCCGGTATCGCCTGTGAACACGATTGACCGACCCCCCGCCTCGATACGATAGCTATAGGATCGCGCCGATATCCCCGCATCTCCGATCCCGGGATTGTAGTGCGTGTTCGTAATTGCAAATATGCGGACCAGTTCGTCCTGATAGATCAAAGTCGGCCGACCCATCGCCGCCGCCATATCTAGACCCTTGGCCGTAGCCGATAATGGAGGCAGAGATGTAGCCCCTGCGGCGAGCGGCGCGATCTCGATTGGGCGGAATGCCGCGAAAATATTTTTGACCATCTCAGCGGTCCCTGGTGGACCCACCACCGGGATTGGCTTGAAATCCCTTTCGACCCATCGATTGACAAGCAGTGGTGCAAGCCCACCCACATGGTCGATGTGATGGTGCGACAGGAAAATCGCCCTGACGCTGTTGAGCGGCAGACCGGCGGCTGCCAGTTGACGCTGTACGCCGTCTCCAACGTCCAAAAGGTAGACTGCACTGCCAATGACCACAGCATTGGCTGGCTGCGATCGGTTCGCCTGTACGCGAGGGCCGCCGCCTGTTCCAAGAGTTACAAAGGCTGCGGCCTGTTCGCCCTGCGAAGAAGCGGGCGCGGGGGCAAAACACAGCAAGACGGCGGCGAGCAACTGCCCGCCGCCTATTATAATCCTCATACTCAATAGTTAAACCCTAGCCGGACGCCGTAAGTCCTCGGTGGGCGAAGGATGTTGAAGACCACAGGCGCAATCGGACGCAGATTCGAGCCTCCGTAAATGGTCCGGTTCTCGATATTGTTTACGAAGCCGGTGATCGACCAAAGGTCGTTCGGCCCGTAGAGCGCCAGATATGCGTCGGAGCTGCGATAGGCTTTCTGATACTGCTCAGGCAGATATTCGGTCGACAGAAATCGACCCGACTCAATGCGGGTGCGCGCGCTACCAACCAGCTTCAGATCGCCAGGTAGCTCAAACGTGTGTTCATAAGCGGCGTTGAATGTCCATTTTGGCGAGTTTACCTGCGGACGTCCCGAGCAATCCACTATCAGCGCACGGGCAGGTGCCGCGGTAACCGGTGAGGCCGCAGGCGTGACAGTGCAATTGGTCCGCGGCGGAGCGCCGGTCGCCGAAATAGTTGTATAGCTGAACGTTTTATATTGCCCGTTCAGATACTGCAAGTCCGCCGAAAACAGATCGTTGCGCGAAAGCTGAAAGCGCATTTCAACTTCGGCACCGTAAATGCGCGAGCGGCCGGCATTTGTAGTTACGAGACCCTGGCCGGTTGTGGTGGGAGAGGTCCGAATCGCCCCGATATAATTGACCTGCTGGTCCTGATAGTCCCAATAGAAACCTTCGACGTTTAACTGAAGACGGTTGTCGAGAAAGCGGTTCTTCGCGCCGATGGTGTAGGCGGTCAGCTTCTCTGGCGCAAACGTATTATCCAGAGGTGCAATGAAGAAGCCGCCCGATTTGAAGCCAGTTGCCATATTCGCATACATCAGCGAACGTGATCCGGCATCAAACTCGACACCAGCCTTATAGGTCGCGCGGTTGAACTTCGCTTCTCCGGTAAAGACGCTCGTCGGCCCGACCCCAAACGCCTTCTGAGAGAAGGTTGTAGCCTGGGTCTTCTTCTCGGTCGTGTAGCGGCCACCACCGACGATCCTGAGAGTATCTGTTAAAGAATAAGTCAATTGCCCGAAAACCGCAGCACTCTTGTTGCGAATCTCTGGGGTAAAGAGCGTGTCGAGCAGCAGGCCTTGATAGGCATTGTTGAACGCGTCTTGTTTCTCGTCAAACAAATAGCCGCCAACAACATAACCAAGCCGACCGCCGGAACTGGAGGCCAAGCGGACCTCGAGCGATTTCTGGTTGGTATGTTCCTCTGCATCGAAGCGATAGCCGGCATTGTAGGATCGGAACTTGGGTTGTGTATTCCGATATGCAGGCACGACGGTGAGCGTGGCGAAGCCGAGGTCGGCATTAATTGTAGCGGCCACGCCCCAAAAATTTCCGTCGACATAGCCATCCTGCTGGGGAGCGATAACCAGACCCGTAGGGACTAGGGTCGGGAATGCCGCAGCTAAGGCAGCGACGCTAAGGGGATCTGAATTGCCGATCCGATCGGATGGAGGAGGTGCCAGCGGGGTTAGCGGCCCTGGTATCAAGACACCCCCGGTGCCCTTTCCCCCCTGGTGGAAATAATCCGCGACGATAGTGCCCGACAGCCAGTCGTTGGGCTCCACATATAATGATGCGCGTACTGCCTGACCCTTTTCGTCGTCGTAACCGTCCGACAGGTAAGCGTCTCGATCGACTACCTGCCCGGCGACGCGCAGCGCAGCTTTTCCGCCCAGCGGTATATTCACTGCGGCCATGAATTTTTTCGTATCGTAATTGCCGTATTCGGCGACTGCGTCGACGCCGAATCTGCCAAGTTCGGGTCGTTTCGGTATCACGTTGATCGCACCGCCTGTGGCGTTGCGGCCATAAAGTGTCCCCTGAGGTCCCTTTAGCACCTCGACACGTTCTAGGTCGTAGAACGTCCCTAGCGGCGCTGTCGGGCGTGCAATGTAAACCCCATTGAAGTTAAACGCGATCGGGTTCTCGGTAAATGCGTTCGCCGCAAAACTACCCACGCCCCGGAGGTAAAAGTTGGTTGAGGAACCCACCGTCGGCTGCACGACCAAGGCCGGAACCAGTTTGGAAAGATTCGTGACGTCGGAGACGCCAGCGTTCACCAGATCGTCACCGCCGATGGCAGATATCGCTATTGCGGTGCGCTGGAGATTTTCCTCTCGCCTTTGGGCGGTGACCACAATGTCCGTGAGGCCGTCGGTTTCTTCGGACGCGGCGGTCGTGGGGTCGGCTGCGGTTTGTGCGCTGTCCGGCGATGTCGCAGACGGCTGCGCTTCCTGCGCATATGCAGAAGACGCACTCACGAGCAATGCGATTCCCGATGCGTTGAGCGCAAGCGCCCTCGAAAAATGGTTAAAACGCCTCATGGTATCCTCCCTTTTTGCCTTCATTTAGGCTTTTCTTGGAAGTTAGGCTGCCTGACGTTGGGGCATTTGGGAAATCACGTCTGCTGTTAAGTGCCACAAGTTGACCTTGTGAGTGCGGTAACAAAAAACTTCCCCAGGCTGGCAAAAATTCCCATTTTTCGACAGCAACAACGAACAGGGGATTCAGATATTGGCATACAACTCCCATACACGTTCATTTGTCGATTGCCCTTCGCACATTCCCCTAAATCCCGGCATGGTTTCGATAATCGGTCAGAAAGGCTCATGCAAATCTGCCCTCGCTGACTTGATTGCTTATGCTGCGGTCAGTTCAATTGACAGCGATGATAATTGCTTTCTGGATCGCGCAGATCCTCATCTCGATAGTATGACAATAACTCTTCAATGGGCAGACGGAAGCGTCACCACTCAATCCGTGGGCGATGAGCATAGTGCCCTAGCGCAAGTCCGATATCTTTCTCAGGACTATGTTGAGAGAATTTGCGCACGGGATGGAATTACCCGGGAATTTGTGAGGGTAATTGAACAAGTAATCTTCAACAATCTAGACCCGGTCGAAACATTGAACGCATCTGACTTTTCCGAATTGCGCTCGATCAAGACCGCTAGTATGATAGCTGAGAGCGAACGGTTGCGCGCTGAGATCGCCAGCATAAGGTCGCGACAGGTTATTGTCATAACCCATAACCCAAATTTGTTCGTAAACGCAGACACCGAGCAGGTGGTTGTTGCCACCGCCGAAAAGTTAGACAATGGCTTGCCAACTATTTCCTACGTCTCAGGCTCACTGGAAAATAGGGCTATCCGACACCAGGTGTGCAATATATTGGAAGGCGGCAATGGCGCTTTTTTGAAGCGGGAGCGACGGTATGCGATGTCCAGACGTGCCTAGCGGCGAAGGATGTCCGGTGATCTTAGTGTGACACAAGCCACATAATCACACATCAATCTTACGATAATTGGCGCACCCTGCTGGATTCGAACCAGCGGCCTTCGCCTTCGGAGGGCGACACTCTATCCAGCTGAGCAACGGGTGCTTTGTGCTTGCGCAGCGCTTACGCAAGAAATTCTGCGTTGTGAGCCCAAATTCGGCAGTTGGATAACACGCTGAAATGTCATCCGATAAAATAGCAAAAAATTACACTAGCACTGTTGACTAATGCCTTCTTCAAAAGGCCGCGATGCCAAAGCTCACGCCCCTTCCGGCGCTGTCCGGCGGGGCTGGCTGCGCCGGCGAAGCGCGCCGCGATAGGCCGAAGCGGCGCCAAACAGCGCGGCGGCTGCCGCAATGATGACGCGGGTCGCGCTTTCGATACCCGACGCGGTGCAAAGTCCTAAAGCCGCATGATATCCGGCGATGGCGGCGGGCAGGGCGAAAGCCAGCCCAATGCCGATGCGAAGCAGCGTCGACCGCGCGTAACCGATCAGAAGATGCCCGATGACGAGCGTCGCTGTCGCCGCCGCGAGTCCCGCTATTAGGGCTGCGAATATCCCGCCGCCCGCCGCGTGGACCGTGACGGCGACGAGGCCGCCGCACCACAAGGGCAGCGCGTGGACGGCAAGCGACCAGAGCAATGCGCCTGCAATGCAGGCGGCGGCGACAAGCAAAATTCCGGAAATGAGTAACACGGGCGTCCTTTCACGGCTTATGCTTGGACAGACGCAATTTCTCCGCCTTGCCCCAGCGCCTGCGAAGATTTGTTGCCAGCGACGATCACGGCTTTCTTTGCGTAATCCGCCTTAGTTCGCTTGAACCGCAAACGCCGGAATCTGGATTTCGGCTTCGGTAATGTACCGCCTGATTGCGCGCATCGAAGCAAGCTGTCCGATGGTCGCCGCGTGGAGCACAAGCCGGTCGTCTTCATCGACGGAAAAATTGAGCGGACCGGTCTTGCCGCCAGCGACAATGCGCTCGGCTCCGAACGCGCCGGAGCATGAACCCGACCAGCGCCCAAAGGCAATCTGCTCGTTGCAGCAATATTGTTCGAGCGCCTTGAAACTGCCCCAAGGCACTTCATAGGCATAGAGCCGCAGCGGCTGGTCCGGCCCGATACTGTCTGGGTCGAACGGATCGCCGCCCCATTCCAAACGCAAATCTTCGGCGGCAATAAACTCTGCCAAGGCTGCAAATTGTTCGGGCGTCACGCACCCGCCGATGATGATATTCGCCGCAACACGGTCGGCCATGTCCTGTCTCCTTGTTCTCTGGTAAAACATACAGGCGGCGGTTTCCCGCCGCCTGCCTTTCCCTGCTCATGCCGCAAGTCGTTCTTCATCGATAGCGGCGGTGTCGGCATCGTCGCTGTCATCCTCCGGCTGGACTTGCGCAGTGACGTCCGGCGCTGCCGGGTCTGGACCGTCCGGCTCGTCGGGCTGCAACAGATATTCGGCACGGTTGGCGGCAGTGACCGTCGAGACACCGCCGCGTGTCGTATAAGCTGACGGCGGGAACGCCATCCAGCGCGGCACCCACTTCTCGACCTTGGCTCTGCCATTCTCGCCGGTCAGGCAATCGGCAATGACGCCTTTGATGACCTTGCCCTTTTCCTTGGCGTTGGCCTCGGCAACCGCATTGCCGCCGACCTCGGCCAGAACGGCAGTGGCCACTTCCTTGTCGCGCAAGTGATCGTAGAAGGCCTGATCGGCCTGCCAGTAGTCGGCCATAGTGACACCGAGCGTAAGCCCGAGCTTTTCAATAAGTTCGCTGCCGCTGGCCAGCGTCTCGGCCATGACCACAGCCAGAACGTCGAGCACTGTGGTTTCGGGCAGGTCGAGCAACCGCGTCACTATGGGCAACAGGCTGCGGTGGCTGTAATCTTGCGCTGTCACACTCGGCTGCTCGGCGTCGAACCCCAGTACGTTCAAAACCGCACGGCGATGTTCATCGAAACGGGTTTCGGCGGCACAGGTTTCGATACTCTCGTTGATCGCTTCGTTGCGCGTGCGCTGGTCTTGAACACGCACGCTCCACAAAGGCGAACCGCAGATGGCATGGGCGACCATCACGCAGAGCGCGACATGGGGACGTGCTGCCAGTTCGGTCCGCACCGCTGCGTGGCGATGCAGGTCGACATATTGGTTCAACGCAGTAGTCAGTTCGGGTCGTGCTGCTTTCGGCGCACCCCCGTCTGCACCGCCGCTCCCTTCGCCAGTGCGGACGCGCCGCGCTTCCTTAATGGACAGATAGCCTTCGTGGAAGATGACCTCGCCATTGTCGCGGCACTGGACATAAACGCGCCCGCCCTTGCGTTTCGGGGTCTTTTCATATTCCCATGACGCAAAATGCTCGTGCGGGGGCAAGATCTGAACATCGCTCCAGCCTTCGGCTAAATAGTTTGCCTTGCGCGTTTCGATCTCGGCGGTTTGCGCCGCCCAGAAAGCATCGGCATCGGCGAAATAGCCATCTTCCTCGAACAGGTTCTGTACGATCTGGCCGCTAAACATACTCACATCGAACAAAGCCGTTCCAACCGAGATTGAGGCACCGCCGAACAGCCACGCCTTCAACTGGTTGCCGCGCGGCGCATAGCACTCGGCATCGTCGAACAGCGCCAGCCACGCTTTCTGCTGGGCCTTGGACGCAAGGGTCAGATGCCGAATCGTCGCTGCATCGATTTCCTCGGCGCGGTAGGCTTCGCGGATACGCGGCAACAGATTGCCGAGCGCCAAGATGCGCTTCACCTGTAATTCGGTCAGGGCAAAGGTCGCGGCGATATCCTCGACGCTTCGACCCTCCTTCACGAGCCGTGTGTAGCTTTCCCACTGGGTCACCGCATCGGGGTTCTGGCGGAGCATATTCTCGATCATCGAGATTTCGAGCGCCTCGGCATCGTCGCCCTCCCCAACCGATATGCAGGGCAGGGTGATATCCTCCTTGCCCTGTCTGGCGGCTTCAAGACTGGCATAATAACGCCTTTTGCCAGCGATGATGTCATAATGGCCCTGCTGACAGTTGGGTCGCACAAACAAGGGCGAAATCACGCCGCGTTTGATGATGGACGGCAATATGTCGGTCACATCGGGCGGCTTTTTGCCAGCCCTCATATTGGCTTTGGACACCGAAAGCCGGTCCAGCGGGATTTGGTCGATTTGCATGTCATATACTCCTTTTTTTGGGTGGCCCCGCCCTCGGGGCATCTTGAGTGGGCATTGAGGGCGGGGCCGGTTGACCGCACTGGACCATCCAGCGCGGGGTCTGCCGCAACCTTGAAGGGTCAAGGCGGCGGAAGCTCTGAAAGTTGTCGGGCACGGTCGCGGGCAGCAGCGACAGCGGCCTCAAGCCGCGCCTCGTCCTCGGTGATGCTGCCGCCCAAGCGGGCGGCATCGGCGTAAATCGTGAGTGGGAAGCGCCCTTCAAAACAACGGTCGCGCTCGATAGAGAGGCCGAACGGCAGCGACACTGCCGCAATCTCGGACAGGCTAGCTGACCCCATTTCGGGGCAACCAAAGCCAAGGTCGCAAAGCCCGAACAATGTATCGCCATCCTCGTCCAGTTCGGAAAACAGCCAAGTTGCCGCGCCAACGGGATTGAAGAATTTGACGACGGGCACATGGTCGCCACGGCTTTGACCGTTGGCAATCAGGCGGGCGCGCTGGTCTTGGGTAAGCAAAAGCATAAGATTTTCTCCGTCAAAACATCTCGATCTGAAGCCGCGAATTGATATCGAACAGACCATGATCGGCGGGGCGCTGCGGGCGGCGCGGCTGCATCGGCGCGTTCGCGAGAATGGTCAGCCGCTGCGCTGGCGTGATCGGGGCGACGCCAATGACCAAGGTCTGGACGCCAATGGACGTGACCTCGGTTTCAAGTTCGGATGGGACGGCCTGCCTGCTCATGCCGCCGCCTCCCATTGGGGCTGCTCGGCAAAGGCCAAAAGCAAGTCAGCCGCTTTGCTGGCTTGGCTCGCAGCCTTGAAAATTGCGCGGGCATCGCTGCGCAACACCTCCAGCCACGAGCCGAGATAATCGGCATGGCGGACAGTGGGGACGATACCGAGCGCCGCACACAGAAAGGCCGAAGCCAGTTCGGCGCACAATTCTTCGCGGGCATAGGCAGCGGTCGCAAACCGGCCCGACTGGTCGCGGCCAAGCCGCGTAGCGTGGCCGGTCCAGTGACCGAGTTCGTGCAAAGCGGTGCGGTAATAATCGATCTGGGCTGTGAATGCCGGTTGCGGCGGCACCTGCACATAGTCGCCGCCAACGTCATAAAAGGCCTGCGCGCCGCCAATCCTGAAATCTGCGCCTGTCGCAGCTATCAGCGCCTCTGCGGCATCGTGCAGTTCGCGCTCCGGCAACAGGGTCAGGTCTGCGGTCAGCCGTTCCGGCAAGCCTTCGCATTGCGCGGCGTTGAAAACGGTAAAGCGTTTGAGGAAAGGAACAGAACGCTTCTCGCCGTCGCTCTGTGCGCTTCCACCCGCTGCGCTGCCTGCCTGCTCGTGCCTCTCATCGGGCGTAAAGCGGTCGGCGTAAAAGATCGTCTGCCCGCGCTCACCTTTGCGAACGCATCCGCCTGCGGCAAGCGCCTGTTTGAAGGTCAGCCAGTCCTGCAATGGATAAGCCCCGCCTGCGACCGCGCCCCAAAGAATAAGCACATTGATGCCCGAATAAGGTCGCCCCGAAATCGCATTTCGCGGAAGCCCCGGCATGGCAGCTTCCGAACTCCAAGGCTGCGCCCAAGGGAAAATGCCTTCTTCCAGTTGCGCTATGATCTTGGCCGTCACCTCATCATAAAGCGAACAGCGCGGGGCACCGTCGCCGCGCGCGGCGCAAAGCGCCGCCTTCCTGCCTTTGCCGCTTGTCCGAACTTTGCCTTTACCAACTGCCATCAAAGCCTCCCCCGGAAGAGGCGGGGTGGGCGGCAAGAAGCGACCAGAGAGGGGCTTGGCGTGCCGGGCACACCCGAAGGGCTGCAACGAAGAGAAAGACCCCGTATGGGGTTGTTTCCCGGGGCGGCATGACCCTAGGCGGGAGCGCCGCTCACCCCGTCTCTTTCCGGAGCCGGCACAAACAACGCCGGTGCGCCCGCACCGTCCGCAGACACCTGCTCGTGAGGTATTCGCCCGAGCGACAAGCGACGTGACCAGAGCAAAAGACCGGCACCCTGAAAGGATGCGGAAATCAAAAAGTTATCTTAAGCAGGCGGAAAGCCGGGACCTGTCGGCTTTCATCGCCTGCGTGTTTTTGCGGTTACTGCCGGTTCAGTGTGCCCGCGGGGCCCTTTGCGTCAAATACCGCACCCTAAGGAGCGGGCTGCAGGCGCGCGGGAGAGAGTGCGTCAACAGCCCCGCTCATCATCATCAGGGGCGTTGCGGGGAGCATCCCCGCTCGAAGGGGTAGCTGGAGACGGTGCCACCGGCTCGGGCTCAGGGGAAGGCTTTCCCCCTCATAAATTCGGACTCCAACGAAGGTTCATCCGATGACAGGCTAATTGACGCAGCCAAAGCGGCTAAGCCGACAAATGCATTATCATGCAATTGGCGCTCGTCAGCCGGTAGTAGCCGCCGATTTGCCGCTCATGGCGGCGCTGTTGCGTCTGATAAATTTGCGCAAATCGCGGCGGTCCCAAACTGCGATATGCTGCAGACCGCGCATGCTTCAATTGATCGCATTGGCCGGCTGCTTTCTTTGCCGATATCATATCCTGTCAGCTAAAAATCCCGGCCTCCGAAAGCGCAGTGAGTGTCGCCCCATCAAAACGCAATATGTCGTGTAAAATTTGCGTCCTATCCTGCCGTGAGCGGATCCTGCCGCTTTGATTCAATATAGCGCGCCTGTTGAAGTTGTGCGTCCAAACACCGGGGAAGACCATGGTTACAGGCTGGATGAATAACCGCAATCACTAGTCTTCGCCCGGGTCGGAAAGGTTACCGGCATTGCCTTGCAATGCCGGTAACACTCTCTGGCAGCCGACAATCCTGTCTTCCGTGAGTGCGACCCGGATCAAGAATGTGCCGGCTGATCGCTTTAGAACGCAGCCGACAGCGACACGCGCGCACCCAGAATTACATTGTCTTGCTGTTGTTCTGCGTTGACCTCGCCGCCAATACGGAAGCCTTCGCCGCCGCCCACAAGGCGGGCAGCACCTGTCCAGCCGCTCGTGCGTTCTTCAGGGGTCAGCGTAAAGCTATTGCCGTTCTTGAACTTGGCAATCGTCGCGCCGAGGTCACCGCTCAAAATCTGCCGGCGTCCGCCTTCGATCTCGAACCGCGGACGACCGATGCCATCTTCGACTTCACCAAAATCATAGGCAACAGCTATGCCAGCATTTAGAGCGAGTTCGTCGCTACGACGCCTTTCGACAAACAGGTTGAGCGCATCGCCGCCGCCAGTTTCCTGGTGCGCATCTTCGCTGAGGCGGTAATAATCCAGCGACACCGATGGACGAATGCTCATTCGGCCAGCTGGGATCGCATATGATAGGCCACCGGAGGCCGTGATCAGCTTCCCATCCCATTCAGCCTCGGACGTCTTTTGGACGGCGCCCAGCAAATCGGTTCCGAAGAAATTGCGCGTGCTGTCAAATCCGATTTGACCGTAACCAGCCTTGGCGAAAGTGTGGAGGCCACCCCAGCTACCGCGCCAATACAGGCTGCCTTCAAGTTGTCCGGCAGTCATGTCGTTGCTGTTATCGCCATTGCCGTTCTTTCCGAACATGTAACCCAGCGATACGCCGAACTTGCCGACATCGGTCGAGATTTCCGTGCCGCCAGTGAAACCCCAGCCGGACACATCATAAGCCGCTGTGCTGCCCAGATCTTTCGAGCTACTCCACACATTCTGCTGCAGCCAGAAGCCCCATCCGCCCAGATCGGGCACATAGCTGTTCGGGTCTGCAATGAACCGCGACGTGCTGCGCGATGCCAAGCTGACGGTTTCAAAAGCACCACCGGCATGGTCGGGAAGCATTTGTTGAAGCGATGCTCGCAAGGTGTCGCCGTCGCGTATGGTCAGCAAACTTCCGGCGACCCGTTCATCCTTATCAACCGCCTTAGCAATCGCATCGAATGCACTGGATTCAGATTTATTCAGACCCAGTTCGGCAACGGTTTTGCGGGTTATGACAACAGATGCCGTATTGGCAGCGGCATCGGTCTGCACTGCTCCCTTGAACAGGAAGGGCAGTGACACGCTGTCTGTTAATAGGGCAGGGGCGCCCGCTAACGAGCCAGCCTTCAAGAAGGTGAAGGTGCCCGGAGACTGCGAGACCGAAGTGAGGTTGATCAGCAACTTTGAACCAGCTGCGAACTGCGCATTGCCGGAAACGTCAATCAGAGTGTTGTTGCCGCCAACGCCATTGATCAGCATGCCGAGCGTTCCCTGCGCGCCAACCGACAGCGACGCAAGATTGACACTACCGCTGTTGAGCAAAGCGAGCGTTCCGCCAGTCACAGACACTGCAGTTCCCGAGCCGCCGGTTATTGACCCGGTGAACTTTGACGTACCGCCGATCGACAAGGTGCTTGCAGTATTTGCAAAATCGGCACTGCCGTTGAAAGTCGCCTTGTCCGCCAGCGATAGCTCGCCCGTACCAGTGCCGAAACTGACAGCACCGGAATAGGCAGCTTCCGAGGTAAGGCGCAGGTGATCATTTCCGGCACCAAAGACAATCTTGCCGGCAATCTTGCCCGCCGCGACGTCGATCAAATCATTACCGCTACCCAGCAAAATATTGCCTGTAATTTCGGGCAAGGCGGCCGTTGCGGACGCCCGCGACTGCGAAATCGTCACGCCCGATGTATTGGCGCTCAGATCCAGAGCAATGGCGCGGTCGGCACCCGCTGTGCCTTCAACCGCGATCCGGCCTTGGTTCACGATGTTCGACAGCGTTCCCGAACGATCAAGGATCGCGGTGCCTACTGCCTTGTCCGTGTTTACCTTAGCAATTATCGCGCCCTTATTGGTGAGCTTGGTCGCCGTTGCACCCGCATCAATCTGCACTGCAGCAACGCTCGTGCCGTCAATGCCGCCACCGACTGCGCCGACGCCGCCATTGACCAGTATTTCATTGACGTTCGCCAGGTTGCCGATGCGAAGTGCCGTTGCATTCTTGTCGAGCGAAGAGGCTTCAATCTTGCCGTTGACAGTCATGCCGCCAGCAATATTGACAGCCTGACCCAGTCCGCCAATGACCAGCCCGTTACCATCGACCGATTTGTAGACGCCTTGTCCGGACACCGAGCCATTGATGACCAGCCCGTGGCCTTGTGCGTTACCTGACACGGCACCGACTGTTATCGCTTTGTCGGCTGCACCAATCTGGAAAGCCGCTGCCGAACCATAAGATGTGACACTGGCCGTGCCTTCATCGGCATCCTTGACGCCATCCTTGTCTTCGTCATCGACCTTCGGATCTGTGTCTTTTGGCTGCGCGTCTAATATGATGCCGCCTGCGACATTGCCGCTCACGCGAAGCGCATTGCCGCCCTGCAAAAGGTCGTCTGCGTCAAGTTTGGAGACATCGCTTGGAGCAGTGATCGAGCGATATCCTGAAGCAACAATGCTGCCCTGCACGCGAAGAGCGCCGCCTATGTCACCTGCTAGCAGCGCGCCGACGCTATTGGCGCCGCGCGCGCTTATGGCTCCTTCAAGTACGACATTGCCCGACACATTGCCCGCGCTAATGCCAACACTGTCATTGCCCAGAACGTCGATTTTGCCGCTGTTGGTCAGATTGCCGGTGAGGGGGCCTTCGACGGCAATACCGAAGCTGTTGTTTCCTTCGACGGTGATCGTACCGCTGTTGAGGACGTTACCGGTGTGCCCGGTCCCGACGCGTATGCCGTATCGACCCGACCCTTGGGCAAAGGGACCATCGATGTCGCCGTCCTTGTCGGTGTCGGTGGGCGCATAGGCTTCATCGATCGTAATCGTTCCGCTGTTGGTGATCGCGCCATTGGTGCCGGCCACGGAAAAAATACCGACGGCGTTACTCGAGTCAGCAATCGTAATCGCGCCCTTGTTGGCGACCGCATGATTGCTATCCATCGTGATTGCTGTTCCGGAGGCCAGCTTGACCGACCCGGTCGTGTCGATGGTGACGCTGTCGGGAGCGCCTGAATTTGCTGTGGCGGTGCGCAACGGTGCCGTGCGCGCGTCCTTGACGACGGTTTCAGCAAAAGCAGGGGTAACCGCAATAAGAGCGATCGGGGTCAGACAGGTAAAACTCAGCAAGTTGCGCATATAATCCTCATTCAAATGATGGGTGCGACGGCCTGCAAAGGGGGGTGGGCAGCAGGCCGTCGTCCAGCATAAGACGAGGACGGGCATCGATACCCGTACGATGAATTGGAATTTTTCTGAGCCAGCAGTTCTGGCCAGCGGCCGGGCGCGGCTTAAAGGCCGAAATTAAACCCGACCATGATTGTGCGCGGGCGAAGGGGCGTAAATTCATCGCCATCGGGTAGTGCGAACGGCGTCCCCAGCGCATAACGGTTACCTACCACGTTGAACAAATTGGAGATATTCAGGAAGAAGTCGCTCTGCCTACGCTCCCATTTTAGCCCCACGTTAGTCTGGAAATAGCCGCCTTGCTCAGCACCCAGAACCGGACCGATGCCCAAACGCGATTTGCCGACATATCGGCTCGATGCTGCAAACACGAGATAGCCATCATTATAAAATGAATGCCGATAATTAACGCCCGCGCGACCGCTAAAATTCGCAACGTTAGGCACGCTCAGCATTCCGCCGGCCGTCTGCGGGCCAGATGAGGCGAGAAAGCTTCGGGTAGCCGCAGAAGGGCTGTCCAACCGGCTGTGGCTGAATATGAAAGCCCCATCGAACGTCAGGCGATCGGTCGGCCGGACCGAAATCTGGCCCTCAACCGAAACAATATAGCCGTTGCCGATATTGGCGGTTGTAGGGAAACCCAATCCGTCCGTCAGATCTGCCTGGATATTGTCCCAATCGGTGTAAGCAACGGTGCCAATTGCCGCAAACAGATCGCGATCCAGGTCTCCAAGCCGGAATCCGCTTTCGATCGTCGATGTCCGGTCATTCCGAAAATGCCGGATACTGGCGCCGTCGATCGCGAGGCCACCAGGCCTGAAACCTTGCTGGTAGCGGAGGAACGCGGTCAGTCCTTCGGCAGGCGTTGCCACTGCCGCTAACGACGGAAGAAATGTAGTTTCGGTTCGGTGAGCCTGCTGCCGTAGACTGGTCAGGTCGAACATCGCTGGCAGGTCGAACGCATTGCCCGATAAACGAGCCGATGAAAATCGTCCGCCTGCGGTCAGATGGATGTTCTCGCTAATGCCAACCGTCATTTCGCCGAACAACGCCCATTCCGATAGACGGTTTTCCACGCCAGGGGTGGGGACCGACAAGGCAGCTGGCGTCAGAGTTCGTTTGAGCCGCGAAACATTTTCGATGTAGCTGGCACCGAGCATCCAGCCGCCTCCATCCGCGAAATCCTGTGACAAGCGGTGCTCGGTCGAAATGAGCGAGATATCATTTTCCTGGGTGAACAACGTTGGCGTATCACGCAGCCGCGTCGCATCATAGTTTTCCACGAGGTCATGTTCGACTATGCCGGCCGACGACATGACACGGATCTCGCCGATGCTGCCTGTCACCTGCATATTGGCGAGCCAGTAATCGGACCCAAACATTTGCGCCATCGGGCTGCGCCTTGAAAGCCCGGGCAGCCCGCGTTGTGCATATTGGGCATCATCGCCGCGAACCGACTGCCCAACGCCAAGAAAATCGATCCGCCAGTCATCATGCGGGACAATGCTTATGGCGCCTCTGCCGCCAACGATGTCGATGCCGTTCACGTCTTTCGATCCGCGGCCGATGTCATCGACATAGCCGCCCTCATGGGCGCCATAGCCGACTATTCGCGCGGCAATTTTATCCGGCACCAGCGGTATATTGACCACCATATGGCCATCTACGCTTTCATCGCCCTCGGCAGTACTCGCGAGAGCGTATGAAGTGTAAACCTCGGTCTGGGAGAGATTTGGACGATTGGGATTGGCGCGAATAATACCCCCCAAAGAGCCGGCGCCATAAAGCGTGCCCTGTGGGCCCTCGAGGACTTCTACCGAATTAATGTCGTACAGACGAAGGTCCGGGTCAGGAGCATTATAGTTGACCCGCATCTCGCCAAAATATTGTCCGACCGTGGCCTGCGTCGGACCCGTAAACCCTGAATCCGCGATACCCCTGATAAACAGCTTGTTGCGTCCGGTCCCGGCATGAGTTGAGCTCACGCTCGGCAATTTTTCCAGAATTGCAGCCGTGCTGCCAGCATCAGGCCCAGCAGTAAACATCTTGCCGCGAAGCACGCTGACGGTCGCCGGCATAAGCGTCAACGGGGTTTCGCGCTTACTCGCGGTAACGACGATCTCTTTAGGCTCGCTCTCCTCTATAGGCGATTGCGGCGTGAATCGTGCCAGCTGAACTCTTGCCGGTTTTGACTTTGGCTTCGCCGCAACAGGTGGCGGTGCCGCGGGAATGATTCTCCAGCTTCGTCCGTTGATCTGGATCACACGCGCGGGCTGTCCCTTCAACAGCTTCCGTATGGCCTGTTCGACCGATAATCGCCCGCGAACGGCGCGAACGGTCAGGCGCGTCGTACGCTGGTCCGAAATGCCGATGGAGCTACCGGTTTGCTGACCGAGTTGAACGATCGCGTCGCCAAGCTGCCCGGCCTTGATATCGACCGAGCTTCGATTGTTGGCTGTTGCGCTTTCTGCGACGGTAAGTGCAGCAATGAGATAAAGGGCATTAGCGGCTTGCTTCATCTACCCCCGCCAAAATCCATCCGTCTTTCGTTCGTCTGGCGCTGACACCCAGAACGGGAGCGGTCTCGTCAAAGAACCGGCCAACATCCTTCGTCAAATTGATCGTTCCGGTAAACCGCATGGACTTTGCCTGCGCATCGACCGATATTTTCTGGCCGAGTGACCTGCTCAGGTCTGCCGCAATGCGTCCCATATCAGCGTCGTTATAAGTTAATCGGTTACGCTGCCAACTTCCCACAGCTGCGGTCGGAATTGAAAACACTTCGGGAGCCCGTCCCCGTCCAGCGACGCGCAATCCACGTCCCGGTGCCAGCGACAGTTTCTCGTCTTCCGGGTTAAAGATCACCAGCCCTTCAGACACACCAACTTCGGTGGTCTCGCCGGAATGGATTATATTAAACACCGTCCCTGCGTCCTGAACCACCGCATCACCGACCTCGACAATGAACGGGTCGCTGTCGTTATGGACAACGGTAAACAATGCCTCACCACGGTCAAGCACAGCAAAGCGCGGTTCATCTTTTGAGAGCGTGATCTGCGTATCGCCGTTCAACTCAATTCGGCTTCCGTCATCCAGCGCGATTACCCGCTGTTCGCCTGATCCGGTTTCAACCGAATAATAAGAAGGCTGGGCCATGAAAACGGAAAGTGTAATAGCCGCGACGAACACGGCCGCGATTGCGCCGAAGCCAGCAGCCGACCAGCGGGAGGGCTGGAATATGACCTGGCGCCATTGCCGCGTTGTCGGAGCAGGCATCAGTTCTGGCAGCATATCATCGAGCAAAGCGAGCTTTTGAAACGCGCTATTATGTGCTGCGTCAGTTTCCAGCCATTCAGTCAGCGCGTCCCAGTCGTCGAAGTCCGGATCGCGCGCACGAATGGTCCAAGCGATTGCCTGCTCCTCAATCAATGAACCATTTGCCGACATCATGTATCCTTCAGCACCAAGACGGAGTCATGTTGGTCATTCCGTATCGAACTCCTTCTTTAGCGCCAGCATCGCCCGATATGCTTTCTGCAAATGCTTTTCCACCGTGGCAAGGCTGACGCCAAGCTCACTGGCGATGCTTTTCTGCGCGAGGCCATCGATGCGGAAACGGCGAAAGATTGTTGTGGTGGGTTCGCCCAGATCGTCAATTACGGTTTGTGCTTGTTCCAGCATCCCGCGCGCTACGAGACTTTGCTCGATTGAAGGCTCGTCAGATACGCCTGCGTCGCTGGTTCCGCGAGTATCAGACCAATGATGCTCTCGTTGGATCCGCTGCGTATCTGCGCGGTGAATGTCGATCATCAAATTGTGGGCGACGCGAAACAAATAGGCCCGGGGATTGGCAATGGGGCCTACCGCTGAACCTGCGGCGCGTAGCCAGACGTCCTGCACCAGATCTTCTGCCTGATCGCCCGCACCGCGCGCTCGCAAAAATCGCAGAAGCGGCTCGCGATTTTCAAAGAATACGGCTTCAAGGCCACGCGACATAGCTGTGGGAGTACTCAATCTTGTGGAGACAGCGCCCCTCTGTCTGTTTGATTATAATAACCGTGCAACGGCCGTAAGACGTCGCACTATTTGCATCAGATTTCTCTGAATCAGCTGCAACTGCACGGCCCCTAAGCCATGCGTCACATTAAAATCAACCATTAAGCTGTATAGGGCCACAATTGCTTCGAGTGCATCATCCAACCGCATATTGCGGTGAATGGCCTGTCGTTGCGTGTCCCGAATGTCGCGAACGGTGCCATGAGCGCCGGTCTGGCTTATGCAACCCCTTGTTTAATCACGACGTCCGACTGTATACATCGTCAAATTATTTAGGCCTCTATCGTCTGGGTATCGGGCCCTTACTTGGTGAGGGTCATGGTGGTTATGCGAATACCGGGGTCCCCATGCGGACCAGGCGGCGCGACTTCCCGGTTACGTTGACCAACCTGTTCGACGCCACAGGAAACAGATTTCGTAGGGGATTCTATTGTGAAAGGTGAAGGTGGCTATTTGACACTTCCGCGACCACGCAGCGCCCGCTTTAACCTCGATGTTGCCTATTGAAAAATCAAACGCTGCATAGGCTATCTAGATTCATGCGGCACATTCCATCTCGCTCAAATTTAACGGAACAACGGCTTAGTGTCGCCAAGTTGGTCCGAGGTAAATGGCATCGGGGTCAGCGATGCCGTCACATGCAATCGCTCAGCATTATGAATCGTACGGCACTTTTGCGACGTCCGACGCTCGCGATAGAGCAGCGACGCTACCCGCCCTCTGATTTAACATTGTTCAGCAAGCCGGAGGCCAGGGCGCGGAAAGCTGCGGTTGCTTTGGCAAGCACTGCCGTCGGTGCATCGCTCGCCGCCACCCAAAGAGCGGCGTTAAGCGCGGCCCCATTTAGAAGGCGAGCCATCGCATTGGGATCGAGCGGCTTCAACACGCCCTCAGCGATCAGGGTTTCCACAGTACGTCTGGTAGCAACCAGACAGCTGTTCTGACTGGGCCACTGCGAGGGATCGCCCAGATAGGCGGGTCCATCGAGAAGAACGATACGCTGCACCTCCGGCTCGAGTGCCATTTCGATATACGCGGCTCCCTCGGCAAGCAATCCGGCCCAGGGGTCGGTCTCGTTGGCCCCGATCTTGTGCGCCCGCAGCGCCATGTCGTTGTCGACTTGCTCGACGACCGCCGCCAGCAAGCCAAGCTTGCCGCCAAAGTTGTGATAGAGCGCGCCGCGCGTGAGGCCGACCTTTGCCGTCAATTCATCCATTGAGGCTGCAGCAAAACCTTTTTGTGAAAATGCCCGTCTGGCCGACAAAATCAGCTTGGCTCGGGTTTCCTCCATCTTTTCAGCACGGCTCGCCATCAATCCATTCCTTATATACCAGCCGTATTGAACTTGACATACGACGCGTATCTGATATCACATACAGACCGTATATCAAATGGCAGACGAGGCGTCGAGATCGCAAGCCACCTCTGCATTAACATAAAGGAACATGCCAATGTCTTCGCGAGAAGCCGTTTTTCCTGCTGACCGTCATGCTTTATACGAGCAGCACGGCTATTCCGCTGCTATTCGTAGCGGTGACCTCCTGTTCGTGTCAGGGCAGGTCGGCAGTCGTCCGGACGGCAGTCCGGAACCCGATTTCCAGAACCAGGTCCAACTCGCTTTCGAAAATCTTTCAAACGTACTTAAGGCCGCTGGAGCGTCGTTTGATGATATCGTTGACGTGACCACATTCCACACTGACCCCGAGCATCAATTTCCGGCGATCATGGAAGTGAAGAGCAAGGCTTTCTCGAAAAAGCCTTACCCGAACTGGACTGCGGTTGGTGTAACCTGGCTTGCTGGTTTTGATTTCGAGATCAAGGTCATCGCGCGGATTCCCGCCTGACCTCTGATTGGCAACAGTTGCTCAGGCAGGACGAAACGACGGGTGCATTTGCCCGGGAAGAGACGACACGTATGGCAGATGTTCTGGCCGTGCTGGTCGTCAGTCGCTCGGCTGCCTGGTTTGATAATCGCACTTCAAGCCAGGCGCTGTCTTAAGGTGTCGAGCAGCCAGCGACCAGCAGGGCCGAGCGCATGGTTACGCCGGTGCGCCGCGTAGATCACGAGGCCTTCGACAGGCGTCGGATCGTCCTCAATCTGCAGTGCTATCAATTTTCCCTCTTTGATTAGCTCTGCCACAAGATGCATCGGCATGCGGCACCAGCCAAAGCCGGCCATTAGAAAATCGAAGCGGCGACCGAGATCCACGAAACGCCATAATCGTGCGCTTGACAGACCATATGCCGCACCGCCCGGATCGACTGGATCCGAAACTACCAGTTGGACATAGGGCTCCAGGTCGCCATGGGTTGCGGGGCGTCCCAGTGAGGCAAGAGGATGATCGGGCACTACGACCGGCTGCATCGCTATCCGCAGCAACGGGTAGGCGATAATGTCCTCGGGAACGTCGGGAAGAAGCAAACATATTGCGAGCGCTGCCGAACCGCTCCGCAACCGTCGGAGCGAGCCGCCCAGTCCCTCGGTTGAAAAACTTACAGGCAGATTTGGAAAAGCCGCGCTGAACGCTTGAAGACTGTCGATCAATGGCGCGGTCGGCACGAGCGGATCGATCGCTATCGCCAACTCAGCTTCAAGCCCCTTACGCGTGCCTGCTGCCACCGCCTCAAACCGAGCGGCGCTTGCCAGCACAAGTCTAGCCTGATCGACAAGTATGCGCCCGACCTCGGTCAGTCGTGGCCTGTGGCCAGCGCGGTCGAACAGCGTAATTCCTTGTAGCGCTTCCAGCGTCGCTATCGTCTGGCTGATCGCCGACTGGACCCGTCCGAGTTTTCGCCCGGCGGCAGAGAAGCTGCCGGTATCGGCAACCGCCACCAACACACGTAACTGATCAAGGCTGAGCTTACCAAGCATAATCTATCACCTTTACCGATGGAAACTATCAATATTTGATCTCTACTGCAAATAGAATCTGGCCACTATATCGCATCCGTGCAACCGACATATTTCATCAATCACGGCGGCGGCCCCTGCTTCTTTCTGGAACCTGGTCCGATGCGGAACGCCTGGATCGAGCTGGAAATCTACTTGCGCGATTTCGCTGCTACGCTCGCCAAGCGTCCGCGCGCCATACTCATCATCTCCGGACATTGGGAAGAAACGCGACCGACCGTCAATTCCGGGATCAAGCCGCCTTTGTTGTTCGACTATGGCGGCTTTCCAGAGCACACATACCGACTAACATGGCCCGCCCCAGGCTCGCCGGATCTGGCGACGCGGGTTTGCGACCTGCTGCGCATGACCGGTATCGAAAGCGGCTCCGACGCCATGCGCGGCTGGGACCACGGCGTATTCGTGCCGTTGAAGATAATGTTTCCTCAAGCTGACATCCCCACCGTCCAACTGTCGCTCCAGCACGGACTGGACCCTGCAACCCATCTTGCCATCGGCCGCGCGCTTGCACCGCTTCGTGACGAGAACGTACTGATCATAGGCAGTGGCCAGACCTACCACAATATGTCCGGCTTCATGGACGGTCGCTCAGCCGTCGATCCTGCCGCTGAAGCTTTCGATCAATGGCTACGCGAAGCCATAATAGACGGCGTGACCCGAGACCGGTCACTCATCGATTGGGCGCTGGCACCAGGAGCCCGTCAGGCGCAGCCGTACGAGGATCATCTGCTGCCGTTAATGGTGGCTGCCGGTGCGGCATCAGGCGAACCCGGTCATGTCGCCTTTCAGGCTCACGTGCTCGGCAAGCCGATTTCCGGCTTCCGCTTCGGATAAACTTTTCACTCAAAGGAATTTGACATGACCAATCTACTCGTCGTCGAGACCAGCCCGCGTGGCAAAAATTCGATCTCGCGCAACATGACCCGCCATTTTATGACCAACTGGCAAACTGCGCATCCGAGCGGCAATATCGTCGAGCGCGACCTCATGGCAACAGATTTGCCATTTGTGACCGCGCCGTGGCTGGAGGCGTATTTCACGCCGTCCGAAAAGCACTCGCCTGAGATGAAGGACTTATTGAGTCTGTCCGACGAACTGGTCGGGGAACTTGTCGCCGCCGACCATATTGTTATCACAACGCCAGTGTACAATTACAACATACCCGCATCGTTGAAAGCCTGGGTAGATCATATCGTCCGCAAGGGTCTGACGCTTGGCTTTGATGGAAAAGGAATGCTCTCCGGCAAGAAGGCGACCGTTCTGCTTGCTTCGGGAGGCATCTACACCGAAGGATCTCCGATCAGCGACCGCGACATCGCGACCCAATATCTTCGTCTCATTCTGAGCATTATCGGTATCACCGATGTAACTTTCATCAACGCCGGCGGCGCAAAGATTGTGGACATGGGCGAACAGACGATGGATGGTTTTATCGCGACCGTCGAACCCGCGATCGTACGTGCAGCTATCTGAAAATCATGCGCCAACGTTGCAGCCGAACTCTTCGCATAAGATCTCGGCTTGACGGCGTTGTAGACCGGGCTGGGACGGGCAGCCTGCCTGATTAGATATTTTCCAGACGCAGTCGTCCCGGGAGATCCGCGCCGACAATTTGAGTCTTTTGCAAATATCATTGCATTGGCGGGGGCGCCCAGACATCAGCGTTCTTTTTGGCAAAAGTCGCAAATGTTGTCGGCGCCAATCCTGTGCATTTTTCGAAGTCATCTGTAGTTCTAGCTTCTGCACCTGCCGCAATTGCGCGATCAAGGCCGGCCAGTATCTGCGCAAATGCTAGCGGTATACCAAAGCCCGCCAAGCGCTCGGTAAGAGCCTCTTCGGTCAGCTTTTTGTGGCGAACGGGTTTGCCGCGGGCATGACCAATTATGGCGGCGACATCTGCATAGCTCAAAGTCGAGGGACCGGTCAGTATTAATCCATCATTGGCAGGCTGGTCGTCCGTAAGCGTTCGCATCGCCGCTTCGGCGATATCATCGACAGAAATGAACGGCACAACGCCATCATCGGTCGCCGAATAAATGGCATCTTCGAACTTTATGCTGGCAGCATGACCTTCGATGGTGAAGTTTTGCATGAACCAGGACGGGCGGAGAACCGCCCATTCAGGCGCAACTTGCCTCAGCAACGCGTGAACGGCACCCATTGCCGGACCTCCTTCGTCAATAAGGGATGAACTGAGGAGCACAAACCGCTTCACACCGGTGCCGATGGCCTGCTCGATAAATGGTTTCATCACGTCGATAGGATCTGACGCACCAATTGGAGCTACCATAAAAGCGCGGTCGACGCCGGCAAGCGCACCTGCATAAGTTTGAGCATCATACCAGTCGAACACAACACTTTCAGCGCCGGTCACACCGCTTCCGGAGCGGCTGGCGCTGCGTACTGTTCGTTTTTCTTCAACCAGTCGTCGGGCGAGCGGAGTACCCACTTTGCCAGTGCCACCAATGATGAGCGAGCTACCGGTCATGATTTTTTCTCCGAAATATCTGTTGCCAGCGGCGCGTCGCTGGTTCCCATGGCCTGGATCACGACCAACGGATTCCAATAGTCCCGATAATGATAAATTTTGCCGCCTCGATGCTGAATGATGCCGACATAATCCATTGAAAATGGATTGCCGGTTGCAACGATCGTTCCGGTCGCGTTGAATTCGACCACCATCACGCCTTCGCTGTGATAGACACCGCGGCGTGACACTGAGCCGACCGAGATATGTTCCGGATATGCTTTCATATAGGCAGCAATCTCCGCCTTGCTTCCAAGCTTTGATGGATTGCCCGGTGGAGCATAAGGAAATTCCATTATTCCATCCTCATGGAACATTTCGATCCATGGTCGCACATCTGCACGGGTCAGGGCGTCAAGCGAGGCGAACAGCTCATCTTCGACCTGCCGGCCGGAAATATTATTTGTCATGACAATAGTCCTTCAAGTTAGGTGGTCGCGCCAATCATTTAAACAACGCAGGGCGGTTCGCGTTGCCGGAACCCGAAAGAAAAAATATGCTGCCGAGGTTTAACCTTTGTGAGAGTTCTTATCGATGTGAACTCCGGGTCCGGTCCAGCTGTCCCGCAATCGTGTTGTCAGATGTGCGTTAAACAGCCACTGAGCCGGAGCACCGCCGAATGCGCTTAGCAGGTTTGTTGAATGACCAAGAGTAACCCCGCGCCTGCGCTACTTTGCACTGTCAGCTTTTTTGCGGCTAAATCAGCTTTGCCATAGCCAGAGCGGTGTCTGCCATGCGCGTCGCAAAGCTCCACTCGTTGTCGTACCAAGCGAGAACGCGAACCAACCTTCCATCGACAACATCGGTCTGGCGCGAAGCGACGATGGAAGATTCGGTGCGGTGCGTCAAATCGACGGATACCAGCGGTTCGTCCGTCATGGCCAGCACGTCCTTCATCGGGCCATCTGCAGCCTTGTGAAGGGCGTCATTCACCTCTGCAATAGACACATCGCGTGAAGCAGATACCGCAAGATCGATAACCGATACATTTGGGGTTGGTACGCGGATCGACGACCCGTGAAGCTTCCCACGCAGTTCGGGCAAAACAAGCCCAATTGCATTTGCAGCCCCGGTAGAGGTTGGTATCATCGAGAGGGCTGCTGCCCGTGCGCGGTAAAGGTCTTTGTGAACGGCATCGAGCGTGGGCTGGTCGCCGGTATAGGCGTGTACCGTCGTCATATAGCCGCGTTCGATGCCGAAGAGATCGTTCAGCACCTTGGCTACTGGCGCGAGTACATTGGTCGTGCACGAGCCGTTCGAAACCACGACATCATCTGAGGTCAGGGTTTCATGATTTACCTTGAAGACAATCGTCTTGTCCGCCCCGTCGCATGGCGCCGAGACGAGGACGCGCTTTGCGCCTGCGTCAAGGTGAGCCTTGGCCTTCTCTTTCGTCGTGAACAGCCCGGTGCACTCGAGAGCGATATCTACGCCAAATTTCGCATGCGGAAGGTTTGCTGGATCGCGCTCCGAAGTTACGTTGATCTTCCCCGAACCGACATCGATCCAGTCTTCGCCGACTTCGATCGGTCCGGAATACGGGCCGTGGATCGAGTCATATTTCAGGAGATGGGCGAGTGTCTCGACAGGACCCAGGTCGTTGATCGCTACCACCTCTATATCGGTACGGCGAAGCTCGATGATCGAGCGTAAGGTAAGCCGTCCAATGCGTCCAAAGCCGTTGATTGCAACCTTCACGGTCATGCGCGTTTCCTCTGCTTTAAATCGCCGGACGGTGCAAATGACAACCGGCTTGAGCATCCGCTCTGGCGCAAGCCTGAACTGTGATATATGCGTCGTGCATAGACCTATCACTCGGCAATGCCAAGGTCAACACGGCAGCAACGTTGACACGCTCAATTCAGGCCGGGCAATTAACGCCGCGCCGGGGCCGCACCGGGGCCGCGCCGGGGCCGCACCGGGGCCACAACGTCTAAAGGAACTCGCCCAATGTCCATGCTTGAATCGGAAAAAGCGCTCGCGGCGGCGAGAGCCGTTGAAGAAGTTCACGATGGCATGCTGGTCGGATTAGGGACCGGGAGTACTGCCGCATATGCCGTGAAAAGCCTCAGCAATCGCATCAGGCACGGTCTTCGAATCACCGCGGCCGCCACATCACAGGCGACGGAAAGACTTGCTCGCCGGCTGGAGGTACCTCTTGTTTCGTTCGAGCGGCTCAGTTCGGTTGACCTCACAATCGACGGCGCTGATGAAATCGACAACAGCTTTCAAGCAATCAAGGGCGGAGGCGGTGCGCTACTTCGAGAGAAGGTCATAGCTGCCGCATCCACCCGCATGATCGTCATTGCAGATTCAAGTAAACTCGTACCGCAGCTCGGCAAATTTCCTTTGCCGGTTGAGGTGGTGCCTTTTGCTACCGAGTTTGTTCGGACACGCTTGGCTGAACTGGGAGCCAACGTTGCTCTTCGCACGCTTGGTGGCTCGCCCTTTCTCACCGATCAAAAAAATTATATCCTGGACGCAGCCTGGGGCGAGATAACAATGCCGACCGAGACCGCAGTAACAATTACCGCGATTGCTGGAGTTGTAGAACATGGCCTGTTCCTCACCGAGATAGATACAATTATGATCGCGCGCGGTAATACCGTTGAAGTGCGACATCGGGGACAGGCTTGAAGGGTCGCGGGCAGGCGGGATTGACGGCGGCTCAAACCAGCGATCACACTCGTAGGCCAATTAAACCAAGATCGCACTGAAGAGTGATTCCCTATAGCTGCTGGCTATCGATTCCTGCTGAGCCGTTGATAATTCGAACATTATTTTCTCGGTGTTTGATCGCCCGAAACCGGTCAAACCCTTTTCAAACGGAGCTTTTCGCGTCCGCGGTGCACATCAAGCGGACAAGGGTATCACTTGCTGTCTATGCACCGCACGCATATAGATATGGCAATGAATGAATCTCGAGACCGTAATATTTTTGGCGCGTTCGCGCTTTTGATCAGCGACGACATTGTGCGTGCGAGTTCGTCGCGGGCGCCTGAAGAAGGGCCCGCCGGGTCTGCACTTGCACTGCTGGCGCACAAGCCTGGGCTTTCGATCCGCATGCTTGCTGTGGGCGTGGGACGTTCACACGCAGCGACAGTGCGTCTGGTTGATCGCCTTGTTTCCGAAGGATTGATCGAGCGCAGAGGTCATTCAACAGACGGACGAACTCGCTCCCTCTACCTTACTTCAACGGGTCACACTGCCAGCGACGAGATCCTGGCCTCACGAGATCAAATAATCGCCGAAGGATTGTCGATTCTGGAACCGGCAGAGGTGAAAATCTTGTCCGATATTGCCGAACGCGTCCTGCGTTCGCGCCTCGAAAACCTTGCCCAATCATACCGCATCTGCCGATTATGCTGTTATGAGGGATGCAAGAATTGTCCAATCGACGACGAATTGGACAAGCGCGGGGTGAGTCGCGTTAATGGCGCTGGCGAGTCAGTCAATCTTCAGCGCTAGACCGCTCAATAATGCGAGAGAAGATATGCGGCCAAAAAGCCTATGACCGTAATCAGCCCTATGAACGGCGGAGCATTTTCAAAGGCCTCGGGAATCATGGCTTCTGCCAGCATGGCTATCACAGCTCCGGCGGCAAACGACAGGATAGTCGGCGCGTGGGTTTCTCCCGCGCCTAACAGCGCGTTACCTGCGGCAGCCGCAATGCCTATAAGCAGCGGGATGCCGACCCACACCGAATAAATATAGCCTCGAGAGCGACCCGCGACCTTCATACCCGACGTGCTCGACAATCCCTGCGGCAGATTGGCAAGGAAGAAGCCGGCAATCACGGCCAGACTGGCTTTGTCGCCTCCCGCAACAGACATCCCGATCACAAGCGCCTCTGGAATGCCGTCGAGCACGCTACCTACAGCTATTGCGGCTCCGCTGCCGTGATGATCCTGCTCGCGGGGTTGCTCGATACATTCGCCGCACCGCTTGCGGTCCTTCGCTCCGCTGCGGGCAAGATACCAGTTAGTACCACTGAAAATCGCGGCCCCGGCCAGCAAGGCAAGGATCGACAATAGCCCCATGCCTTCTTTGACTTCACCGCCCACGAGTTCTGTTGCGACCACGGCGATCAGGACGCCACCGCCAAAGCCCATGATCGCGGCAATCATTCGGTGGGTCAGCTTACCGAAGAAAATGTCTGCTGCGATCGCGCCGATTAGAAGGCCGCTGCCCGATACCAACCCCCACAAGCCAGCGATCACGAACTCAGGCATAGGGACGATATTCCGTTCGACGATGACAGCGCGCGTTCGCAAAGCCTTGATCAACAAAACAGGAAGACGACTTCGATCTATTCATCGGCTGATCGATCGAAACGATCCAAACGCCTGCTTATAGGTGGTTGATTTGGTCATTTGTCGTTTGCCTTTCGAAATCAGTTCATCCTCTTCGCCATTCTCAAGCCTGTGCCGTCGCACCCGAATTTTCCTTAGTGTCACTTAACAGCTCGGTCTGGACGTCCGAGCCCCGTATAAGGGTCAGATCCACGGGACAGCGATCTGCAATCGCAAGAATCCGAGCACGTTGGTCATCATCCAAAGGTCCCTCAAGTAGGACTTTACGGGTGAATCTATCAGGCGGCAGCATGCCTGCAACCTTCTCATGCAGCACAGTCGTACTCGCCCGCTCCAGCGGAAAGCCCTTACGCTCTGCATAAAGCCGCATCGTCATCACCGTACATGCCGCAAGACCTGCGGACACCAGTTCAAAGGGCGACAGGCCACTACCGAGGCCCCCGACCGACGCGGGTTCGTCCGCGATCAGTATATGCTCGCCGCTGCGGATCGTCAGCTGGAATTTCCCTGCAAGGGTTTCGGTAGCCACGACGCCATGGGCAATTTCCACTTGTGGCAGATCGGATGTAAGCTCCGGCAAATAGCGGTTAGCCCAAGCCGCGACCATAGACGACGCGTAGTTCGCGTCGTTAACATCGGTGAGAAGATGATCCGCAGTGTCGAGCGATATGAAGCTTTTTGGATGTCGCGACGCCAAGAAAATGCGCGACGCGTGATCGATGCCGACTATCTGATCCAGCGGGGAGTGCATGACCAGTAGGGGGCGGCGCAAAGCGGCGATGGACTTTTCGACATCGATGTTCGCAATCGCATCCAGGAAGCTGCGGCGGATAAGAAACGGTCGGCCAGCGATTGCTACCATGGCCTCGCCGTCGCGTGCGATCGTGTCGAGATCATTCTGTTCAAAAAGGCGCAAGATGTGCTGAAGGTCGGCAGGCGCGCCGATCGTTGCTACTGCGGCAATGTCGGGCATCTCTGCCGCGGCCAAGATTGCAGCTAAACCGCCAAGGCTGTGCCCAACAAGCAGCGAGGGCGTCATACCGGAAGCAGCCATCGCATGTGCGGCTGCTCGCAGATCGTCAACATCCGCCGCGAAACTCACGGAAACGCCTGTCGCAATGCCCAACCCAGTACCGGCAAAATCGAACCTCAAAACGCCAATGCCTGCACGCGATAGCGCTCGGGACATATGTACGGCAGCGCGGCTGTCTTTTCCGCATGTAAAGCAATGCGCAAAGATCGCCCAACCGCGTGGCGTACCTTCCGGCCGTTCAAGGTGCCCAGTGAGTTGAGAGCCCGCTCCGCCTGTAAACGTATATGTCTTGCCTGCCATGTCGAACCTCCGGCGCGGGGTGTAGCGATACCGCTCCCAGCGCGCCTGAAGAAGCGTCAGCGGAGCGTACCGCCAGCCAGTTACATCATTCCGATGATCCTATTCTATATGCGGGACGCATATAGGCAAGCCCCTGATTATACTTTATGTGCGCCAAGCATATAATCCGCGCAAACCGCTATCGCGCTTTCAAGCGGAAGCGCCCGCAAATAGTATTTAACGAAGGACGATTTACTCAACCGATCGGCAATTTCATCAGAATGGCCGGTACTCTGACGTGCCTGCAGTTGTTCGCTGACCTACTTCACTGTTTCCAAATATGCCACGATGTCCGCGCGCTGTTTTGCGTCTTGGACTCCTCGGGGGAACAGATTGCCCATTCGATTCCCGGGAATGAAATCTTGGGGCTTTTCGATATGCTTGGAAATGTTATCGGGCGTCCATATCACTTTGGATTTTGACATGGCAGGCGAGTACTCGAAGCCCGGTAACGTCCCGGCTTTCCGCCCAACCACGGCTGCCAGAGAAGGACCTATCCCTGTTCCACCAACGGCCACAGAATGGCAGGCGGCACAATTTTTGCTGAATGCGGCTTGGCCGGGAACGACGTCGCTGCTAGCACCCTTAGCCACCACCACGCCGCTTTTTTCCATCATGGCCGCTGCATGGTCATCTATCACCATGTCCTTTGGACGGGTTGCTTGAGCCTTAGGGCCGAGTACGGGATAAGCATATGCGTATACCCAATCGGATTGACTTACTGGAATATGGCAGCTTTGGCAGTCCGTCTTGTAGTTGGTCGAGATTTGCTTCTTGGTAGCCGGATTAAACTCGGCCCAACCCCAACCGTCACCCCACAGTGGATTCGACGGAAAGCGCTGCTTAGAATCCTTGATCATCATGAACCAGGTTTTGGTGTCATTGGACCAGAACGCGTTGCCGGTGGTATGCGGGGCACCCACTGTTGTTGTGACTTCTTTAACAAGCACTGCGCCGTCAAGGAAATTCCCTGTCTTCTGGTAATTGGAAACATCTATTGGTCGGGCGTGAACGGCATGAATTTCTGTCACCCCCTCTGCTTCACTCACTGCCCAAGATCCGATAAAGACAAAGCCGGTTGGAAAGCCAGATGGAAATTTGATGTCTCCGCTTTCAGTGACCAACGTCGCATACGCGTCCACATCTGTTGGTCCGCGCTCAGTTTCTTTACATCCCGCCGTGAAGAGCAGGATCCCTATCGCAATTGTTATCCGGCGTGCATTCTGCCCGTGTTGATCGCTCATGATGCTTGTCCAATCATCGTCCCCACGCCCTGCCGAATCTGCGAAGAGGGCACCCGAAGGGCGCCCTCAAAAGCAGAAACGAACATCTCAATTTTTAGCAGTAGGAAGCGGGTTGAGGATTGGTTTGTAAAGATCGACATAAACCATGTCTTCGTGCGCGTTGGCTATGTGGCAACCGGCACATTGGTCGACCGGCTTGAGTGCTGCTTCGGCAAGATACGGCGGAGCAGCGTGATTGAAGTTGAAGTAACCCCAATTATTCGATTCAGCGAAGCGCTTGCTGTCCTTGACGGAAACATCCAACCCATTAACTGCCCCAGGAAAATATCCTCGGCCGGATGGCAAGACGCGCGATCCGTCGGGAAAGTCGCCTTTGGGATCATCAACGAGTTGAAGCTCCTTGATCATCATTGTGCCTTCGGGCCACTTTCCTGTCGCACGATAGGCTTTGAAAGCTGCGGGCTGGACGTAGACATTGTGAAATTCCGGAAAATTCGCTTTGCCGTCATTCAGGCCATGAGGCGTCAATGGCGCTCCGATGAAGACCATTTCTCGGAAATCCTTGGGTTGAATCAACTTGCCGTCCGATGCCCATACAGGCGGAATATCTATTTCTGGATATGCCGGATCCGACCCGAGCGCCAATGTGGTGCTCTTGGCCGCGCTCACCGCCTTGTCGTCATCCGACTTGCTTCCGCAGGCAGGAAGAACAAGGAATGATAGTGTTAGAGCTAAGCTTCCAAGATTGCGAAAAGATCTTGAGTAGAGGGCACTCATGAACAAAACTCCCTGTTTGACTGTTTATAGACGACCACAATGACATCTTTTCATACTATAATGATGCTGTCAAATAGCCTCTAAGCATAGAATCTATGTCTATAGAGTATAGCTTATTGACTTGAATAACTGTCCTGATTGCATATTGTCATTGACCTTTATTCGACCGCATCTGTTTAATTATTACGATCATTTTTGCAGAAGACTGGCGCAGGTAGGCCCTGGGCTTGATTTCTCGCTTATCTCCAACTTTGCGACATGGGCGGCGGCGCAAACCGGTAATGCGGCTCGACCGCAAACTGCATGATTTACAGCCGAGAGATTTGCCTTGTAGCCGATGGAGATCGATCCCTCGTCAGTCCTGAAGACCGCCCTTGGTCAATTTATTGTCATCGAGTTTGCTGGACTCGAATCCGAGCCCCTTTGCACGGTCGATGCTCGTACACAACTTCGGGCTTGTTCCGCATGCTTGCTCGTAGATCGGGCCTTGCCATCAAGGGACCGTTCGTCTGCTCGACCGACTGGTGCCTGGCATAGCGCGAAGTCGCATCAGCAACATGAGATGGCGTCTCGGGCTATACATTCTATATGCGTGGTGCATATAGACAAAAGATCCGAACTGTGGTTATATGCGCGGTGCATACATATTTTAAACGGCCAAAGTGGCTGTTTTACATGTCCGCATCTGACCTGCGCATCGACTGAGGGATTATGGAACTCAACCAAATCAACTATTTCATCAATCTGGCAGAGACGCTGAACTTTACGGCAGCTGCGCGTCTGAGTGGTGTTTCACAGCCAAGTTTGACCCGTGCGATTCGCCGTTTGGAGGACGAGCTTGGTGGGCCGCTGATCTACCGCGACGGAAAAGACAGTCGGTTGACCGGGCTCGGCCAGGACGTCGAGACAGATTTTCGACGAATATTAGGCTCAATTGAAAGCGTGCGTCTCAATGCGGAAAACTGGGCAATGGGCAGACATCGCGTGCTGGACGTTGCGGTAGCACTTAGCATCGGTCCGCAGGCATTTACGTCGTTTTTCGAGAGCGCTTTGGAAGATGCGCCTTCCATCGAAATCAAGCTGCACTCGCTACAGTCGGGCGATGGCACAGCTGAGGTGCTGTCAGGCAGATATCATGCATGCATACTGCCGCGTGAAACGAAGCCGGACCGCAAGCTCGATGTGCTTCCGCTTTTCCGGGAGCGCTTCTTGCTCGGTTGTGCACCAAATCACCCGCTCGCGAAGCAGGAACTCGTGCAGGGCGAAGACCTGCACAAGTTTCCTTTTGTCGACCGCCTCAAATGCGAGTTCCGCGAACAGATATATGATCATTTTGCGCGACAGGGAATGGTGATCCGACCCCGCTTTCGTTCCGACCGAGAGGACTGGATCCAACGGCTTGTTGCCGAGGGACGGGCCATTTGCATCCTTCCGGAACGATCTGGCGTGGGCCACGACGTGGTTACCCGTCCAATCGAAGGGCTTAGCTTGGAACGCGAGATAGTAATGGCGACGGTTTCCGGTTCTACAGCGCCAGTTGAAATCCGGAAGATCGCTCAACTTGCAGCGCTGCACGACTGGAAATAAGCCGCGATGATTAAATAGTGGTGCTATTGAAACTATACGCACAGCGTATTGGATAAATCTTGGAGTCGCTGCGATAGTCGGCGCAGCGATACTTAATTTATTGGCACGAAGTACATTTGGGCGGCTGACCGAGAAATGGAGACCATCATGAAATTTGAAAAGTCACAGGAAGCAATCGACCGCCTAAGCCCCGATCAACGCCGGATCACCCAGGAATCGGGTACCGAAGTACCGTTCACGGGTGAGTATAATGATAATAAAGAGCCGGGCATCTATGTTGACGTCGTCTCAGGAGAGCCGCTGTTTGCATCGACAGACAAATTTGACTCGGGCACCGGCTGGCCTAGCTTCACCAAGCCGATTGTACCCGCTTATGTCAACGAGGTTAGTGACAGTGCGTATGGCATGGTCAGAACGGAGGTCAGATCGGTGCATGGCGACAGCCATCTAGGCCATGTCTTTCCGGACGGACCCGAAGACCAGGGAGGTCTGCGCTATTGCATCAATTCAGCGTCCCTTCGTTTCGTGCCACGCGACGAGATGGATGCCGAAGGATATGGCGATTATCTCGATCAGGTAGAGGAGGTTTAATATGCATCAGCGAGCAGTTCTGGCAGGCGGATGTTTCTGGGGTATGCAGGATCTGATCCGCAAGCAGCCAGGGATCATCTCGACCCGTGTTGGGTATACCGGCGGCGATGTTCCGAACGCCACCTATCGAGATCACGGCACACATGCCGAAGGGATCGAAATCACTTTTGACACCGAAGCGACAAGCTACCGGAATATTCTGGAATATTTCTTCCAGATACATGATCCTACCACGAAGGATCGCCAAGGAGGCGATCGGGGGCTCTCGTATAGATCCGGCATCTACTATATCGATGACGAGCAGAAGCGAGTGGCAGAAGACACGATTGCCGACGTCGATGCATCCGGACTTTGGAAGGGTAAGGTTGTTACCGAGGTCGTGCCAGTCGGTGATTTCTGGGAAGCGGAAGCCGAGCATCAGGATTATCTCGAGAAACGGCCGGGCGGTTATACCTGCCATTTTCCACGTCCGGATTGGGTGCTCCCCAAGCGTCAAACTGTTGGTGAATCGCTGTCGGCAGGCATTGCCGCTGCGGAGTAGTCAAGACGGTCCGTACGCGCTACGCTGCACTGGTCCCAACACTTGTGACCGGCATCGTTCAACGATGCGGTCACCGAACCGAGACTAGACGAAGAACGGCCACCCAAGGTCTCCGCCAATGCAGCACCAGGATCCCATAATGATGTCTGACCTGTCGTCCTTTCCTATCACGCAGCGCTGGCCAGCATTGTATCCCGACCGCCTGCAATTTTATGCCGCACCTACGCCCAATGGCGTCAAGGTTTCGATTATGCTGGAGGAAATCGGCTTGGAATATGAGCCGCATTTCATCGACATCTCAACCAACGAGTCCAAAGACCCGGCCTTTTTATCGCTGAACCCGAACGGCCGGATTCCGGCAATCATTGATCCTCGAGGGCCTGACGGCCAGCCGATAGGCATGTGGGAATCTGCAGCGATTCTTGTCTATTTGGCGGAAAAGACGGGCCAGCTTATCCCGAGCGCACCAGGGCCGCGTTATGAAGTGCTGACATGGGTGTTTTTTCAGATGTCGGCCATGGGCCCGATATTTGGTCAGCTGGGATTTTTTCTCCGTTGGGCCGGCAAAGACTATGAGGACAAACGCCCTCAACAGCGTTTCGTGGACGAGTCCAGGCGACTGCTTGGGGTTTTGGATCGCCAGCTGGCAGGCCGGGACTGGATCGTCGGCGACTATTCGATTGCGGACATAACGGCACTTGGATGGGTGAACGCGCTGGTCGCGACATACGATGCTGGAGACATCCTTGGTTTCGACGACTTTTCGAACATTACAGCGTGGCTCGAACGCGGCTTGGCACGGCCGGCAGTGCAACGCGGTCTGCTGATTCCAGCGAGGCCCGCATGACCGTTATCGCCGCAAACTACTACCATGACGGAAAGTTAGTCCGGAAAATTGCCATCGATGAGCATGTCGAGCTCGATATGGGTCGCTCGGGCTTTTGCTGGATTGCTCTGCATGACCCAACCACAGACGAACTTCGCGCGCTGCAAACGACGTATAATCTCCATCCGTTGGCAGTCGACAACGCCATGCATCCGCTATGTCCGCCCAAGCTCGAAGCCTATAATGATGAACTCTATGTCGTCGCGCAGACCGCCGCACTGGACGGAGACCGGATCCGCTACGGCAAGACGGCGATCTTCACCGGCCACAATCATCTCATCAGCGTACGGCATGGTGACGGCGGCGCGCTCGGCAACCTGAGGGAGCAGCTCGAAGCTTCGCCGACGCTTTTTGGACAAGGTGTCGATTATGTGCTGCACGCTATTCTGCACCGGATCGTCGATCAGTATCTCCCAATTTTCGAAATGATCGAAGATGACGTTCTGGAGATGCAGAAGCGATCGCTTGACGACTTTCTGGGACGGGAAGAAATCGACCGCATTTTCGCACTTAGGGGCGAACTCACCCGCTTCCAACGCACGCTCGGAGCGATGGCTGAACTGGTCAGAAAACTCGTTCGCGGGCATTTCCCATGCATCAGCGCCGAGGTAAGACCATATTTCAGCGATGTCGCCGATCATGTCGCGCGCGTGCAGACCATGGTCGACGGCCTCCTGCAAGTCCTTTCCACGGTATTCGAATTCAGCAGCCTTCTGGAAGCACAAAGAACAGGCGTTACCACTCGCCAGCTGGCTGCTTGGGCCGCCATACTGGCAGTCCCGACCGCAATTGCGGGGATATACGGTATGAACTTCAGGAATATGCCCGAACTGGACACGGTATATGGATATTTTGTAGTGCTCGGGCTGATGACGATATTGTGTCTGTTGCTGTTCATTCGGTTCAAGAAGGCCAAATGGCTATGAATTGTGCTTCCAGCATTCTGTTCAAATTTCGTACGGCTCGCAACGCGCCTTATGCGGTCGTCGGCCCAACCCAGCGCGAAGCAAAGGTAAATCCATGACATCCCAGGTGACTAATGTTCTAGAAGCGGTTCAGTCCTTTATCGCCAAGGGCTACGACCGAGAGTACCGCGTCAAGGACGGCCATCTCGTCGATCTCGAACTGAGATCGACGCTTGATGCATGTTCGATCCAAGTCGATGCTGCCTTGCGCCTCGAAGGCGGGGATGATGCCGAAGACGCTTCTAACATCTACGCAATTACCGATCCGGCGACGGGGAATAAGGGCCTGCTTATAGATGCGTTCGATGTGTTCGACGAAATATGTCACCGCGACCTTACTGAGCGGCTTGTCGCACAGCGCGAAACGGCTCCGGCAGATGATCAGGATGTGCCTAGCAAGCATGGATTGCGCAAAGTCTATAAAAGCGAGTTCGACCGCGATCCCGAACGTTATGTTTTGCGGGAGGGTTTTCCCGATTTCCCGGCATGCCCTTTCGGCGGAGCCTTCAGCATTCTTGGCTTCGATACTGCCGAACAGACCTATGTCTGGCTCGTCACCAGCATCATCCGCGATTCTCGGCTGATTAAAATCCCCTATCAGGGAGAAGGCACAATTAACGAAGAGTAGCGGGTCGGCTAGCCCGTGAGGCCTACCATATGAAGGGCGTCAGGGACTGGAAATATTTTGAGCATTTATATCAACAAAAAATAATGAGGTTATTATGGACTGGAATAAAGACCACATCCGAGAAACGATGCTTTCGCTGGAGACAGCAGCCTTGCAAAGCGCTCGCGACAATTATCTGGATTATGTATCCGCCGCTCGTCTTGATCGGAGCGAACCGATCGAGAATGACGAGCAGGCGCAGGCCGAAGTCGCAAGCGACCTGGCTGAAGCACTTGATGACACACTCCACGACTATGCCGATAAAATCGAAAAGCTCAAGCTGATCGATTTCAGCTCCCAGTCGGTTGTCAACGAGGGTGCCGTCGTAAAGCTGTCCGGCCGCTACTTTGTGATCGCAGTGTCAACGAGCAAGTTCGTCTGTCAAGGGCGCGAACTCATGGGCATTTCAACAATGGCGCCGATCTTTGAAGCCATTGAAGGCGCCCGGGCCGGGGAAACCGTGCAGTTCAACGGTCGGGACCTCACCGTAGAAAGCGTTGAATAGGGCGCCCGCCGCACTCGCCGCTTCAGTGCCGATCGCCCCTGGACATTTCCTCCATGCACATCATTGTATCGAGAGATACCGTGATCATCGGCGTGCCCGGAGAACGGGCAGCGGCTTTGGACTGGATTGGACGACTCGGCTGCCTGCGTGCGATGGCCAAGACTGCCAGGATGGTCAGCAGCGCTGCTGCGTAAAGGAACAAGCCGCCTGGTCCGGCAATAGCCATCGCCGCGCCCCCGATGAACGGCCCGGCGGCCGTGCCGATCCCGTTGAGCAGCAGAAGACCGCGGGCGGTGCCGAGTAAACGGCCGGCAGGAAGATCGTCGTTTGCGACGGCGAGACACAGTGAATAGATGGGGATGCCAAATCCACCGAACAGCGCGCCAGCCGCCAGAAGCAGGGGCAGGGGCGCTTCCACCGCCAACGCAACGCCAATGGCAGCCGCAGCAGACGCCAGCGCCGCACCGGCGATAACAAGATTCCGGGAAACTCGATCGGAAAGCCAGCCGAGTGGCCACTGCAGTGCGAGCGTACCGCCCAGTACGGCAGCCATGAACGCGGATATACCGCTTACGTCTAAGCCGATCCGCTGGGCAAAGTTCGGGCCAAGACCCCAGAAACCGCCAATCGCAAGGCCGGCAAGGAATGCGCCAGCAACAGCGAGCGGTGATGCAAGGACGAGTTCCCTGAACACCACAGGTTCCTGCTCAACCTGGGCCGGTGGATGACTGGGCAGCAATGTGATTGGAACCACTGCCGCCGATATCAACAGCGAAACAATGAGAAATAATGTCACGTCAGCAGGCGGCGCTATGTTGAGCAGCGCTTGCCCGCTGGCCCATGAGCCCATTGTGACAATGCCGAATATCGACAGCAGTTGCCCGCGGGTGGATTGCACTGCGTGCGCGTTGAGCCAACTCTCTGTTGCCAGGATCATGCCTGCATAGGCGAAGCCGGTAACCAGACGAAGGGGCATCCAGGCGATCGGTTCGACGAACGCCACATGTAGAAGGGCGGTCATCGAAGCGATTGCCGCAAAGCCGGCGAAGGTCCTGACATGTCCTACGGAGACGATGATGCGCGGCAGTACGAGTGCGCCGATGGTAAAGCCCGTGAAGTAGAATGACATCATCGCACTGATCGCGCCGGTCGAGAAGCCCTCCTGGCCAGCCCTCACGATCAGGAGCGTCCCCAGCAAACCGTTGCCTAGGAGCAACGTGGCAACGCTCAACAATAACGCCGCCACCGGAGCAAGTGAGAGGCCGCGCTTCCCTGCCGACCTCATAGCATCCATCGCCGGTCTCATCTTCGAGACTGATGCGAAGGAAGATAGGCTGTTTCAGTCTGGAGATTCTGAAGGACTGCCGGATGCGGCGTCCAGGGCGCTGTGAATATCAGCAGCGTGTGGTCGCTCCCCGCAAAGCCTGTGGCAAGCACCGCCAGATAGTTCGAATTGAGGATGCTCCGACGCCGCATTTCCGAGGCTTACTCCAGATCCTTCACGAGGCTCTCCTCGTCAAAATGAAAGTCCGAGAAAAGGATGCGACCGCCAGCGTCGATAAACGTGAACCAGGGCGTCCCTCGCGTGTGGTAGTCTTCCATGAAAGTGGGATGTAGCGCGCCGGCCGGCGGCTCGTCATGACCGAAAGCTACGGGGAGATTATATTTGAGCTGGTTTTCTCGCAACTTGTCGAAAGTATTTTCATTCGCTCCTTCGAAAACAGTCTGGATCACGGCAAACCCCACCCCTTTGTGGCTCAATGCATTATGCAATTTTTGAAGCGTCGGAAAGCCATGCAGATGGCAACCACGGCACCAATGCTGGAAGGCGAAGATTATCTTTGGACCAGTTCCAAGATCCGACAGCCTGAGCGGAGAGGTGACGCTTTGTCCATCCTTGCCAATCCAATTCTGCACCCGCAATTCTGGCGCTTGTCGTTCATCAACGCTCATTTAATCCTCCAACTCAGTATCAATGCCCGGTCGTTAGTTCAGCGCATCGAAGGCAACCTCGGCACTCGTGCTGGACAGCGAGCAAGATCGACAGGCTGGTTCCGACGTCCGAAACTTGAGCGGCGCAATGCTGCCAAAATGAATCGCGATCCACATGTGAACCCGCAGATCAGCCGCGCGATTTTCGGCGACGCGCGCCATCATGATATGTCATCCCAAACGCATCGGACCCCAGTGTCGTGCTCTGCAACGCGATCAACATGTTTGGCGACGGTTTCCTTCGTCGCATCAAAGCGCTCGCGATCGGTACCCACGAGTCTTAAGGAAAGGCTGTCGCCATCTGCGGTCAGCACGAGCTCGCCGCCCGGAAGCTGGATTTCGGCTGTGAGCGAATCATATCGAACCGGATAGGTGTGAACCCATGCCTCAGCCAGTTCGGTCAAGTAACGGCTCGATTCTATCGTAGCGATCCGTGCCTGGGCCTCGATCATTTAAAAACTCCCCATGTTCGTTGTTCGTTGCATCTCTTTATCAGCGCCTCCGCTATCCTTCCACTGGTTACGGTCGCCCCTCCACGATAAAGGCGCGGTATCGGGAACCGGCAAAACGATGAGCGGCGATTGTTTGGTAGGCGGGGCTATGATACCAATCATGGGCGGCCTTCATGGTTGGAAACCGCAAAATCACGGCCCCTTCAACTGGCGGCCCTTCCAAATGCTCCATCTCGCCGTACGCCGCAAGAAAGGTTACGTCGTGGCCATCAAAAGATGGACCGACCCCGGCAGAATATGTTGCGAGTTCTACCGGATCGGTGGTCTCTTCACGGGTGAAGACGATAAACGCTTCCATCTAAAGTTCCTTCATAAGATCGCATAGGCAGGTCAACACCACTGGCAATGGCCTAAAAGTCGTCAGGCTGGCAACTCGAACCCGATTTTCGTGAGTGCCTCGACGCACGCATCCTGATCCTGCTGATAAGTGCCTCCGGAGATGCCGATACCGCCGATCAACTTCCCGTCCTCCAGGATCGGATAGCCGCCGCCGACAGCGACCATCCTAGGACGATAGGCCAGGGGTGCCACTTTCGGATCGTTGCTCACATAGTCGTTCCAGACATGGGTCGGAAATCCAAACGAGGCCGAACTCCACGCCTTGTCGATTGCAACATCGACAGTGAGGAACGGCGCGTCGTCGGTGCGTTCGAACGCGCGCAGGTTACCCGTGGCGTCGACGACGGCGACGGCAGCCGGGATGCCGATTTCACGGGCTGCAGCGATCGCCGCGTCGATGAGGGCGACTGCGGTTTCGAGGTTGATAGAGGCGGTAGCAATGGACTTAGTCATAGGATTTCCTTCGCGAGATGTAAGCGTCCGATGTTCTTAAAGTTCGAATAAATGTTGGGCTGTGGCTGTCGTCAGAAACCTTCAAGAACGATCTTGCCTCTTGCCGCTCCGCTCTCGATCAATGCGTGTACCGTCTTCAGATTGGCTGCGTTAATCGGCGAAAATTTCTCGGTCAGCGTCGTGCGAATTTTGCCGTCGTCCACCAGGGCCGCCAAGGCATTAAGAATATTGCCCTGCTCGTTCATATCCGGCGTGCCGTATAACGACCGGGTGAACATCAATTCGTGGTGGATAGACACCGCTTTGCGCTTGAACAGCATGACGTCAAATATCTTAGGATCGTCGATCAGCGCGAACCGTCCTTGCGGGGCGATCAGTTCGGCAATGTCGGCCACATTCTGATCGGTATGCGTGGTCGAAAAGACGAAAGCGGGAGCGCCGATGCCGAGCTCTGCGATTTGTGCCGCGAGCGGCTTTGAATGGTCGATAATGTGGTGAGCGCCAAGACCTTTCACCCACTCGCGGGTTTCAGGACGGGAAGCGGTGGAGATGACCGTGAGGTCCGTGCGTTGTCGCGCAATCTGGATGGCGATCGACCCGACTCCGCCTGCGCCACCGATGATGAGGATCGCCGGCGCTGCACCGGGGACGGGCTTCAGCACGTCCAATCGGTCAAACATCGCCTCCCATGCCGTCAACGCCGTAAGAGGAAGCGCCGCCGCTTCCGCCCAGTCGAGCGATACAGGCTTACGACCCACGATCCGTTCGTCGACGAGATGGAATTCCGCATTGGTGCCAGACCTGATGAGCGATCCTGCATAATAGACCTCGTCGCCAAGGGCGAACTTGGTGACTTCGGGGCCGATCTCGCGTACGATTCCGGCGGCATCCCACCCGAGCACCTTCCAGTCGCCATCGGCGGGCGGCGTGCTGCTGCGAATCTTGTAGTCGACCGGGTTAACCGAGACGGCCTTCACTTCAACCAGAATATCCTGTCCTTCAGCGGCAGGCCGAGGCAAATCAATGTCGACGAACGCGGCGTCCTCGGTGATGGCTCCAGGAACCTTATAACCAACGGCTTTCATCAGTGTCTCCAGCTTGCAGTATCCCAAAATACTGATCGATCAGATCGACTCTGTTTCAAAATGCACTCGGGGAATGAGGGTGTGATTGACCGAGTATGACGCAATGCACGGCGCATAGCCAATAGCTTTGTGACATAGTTTTCATACCTCATTACCGCATAGCTCTTAAGTCGAACTTCAACCCCGGAGGCGCGTCCGCCGAAGCATCCGGGATACATGCAGGCCCACGTTTACATGACGCCCATTGTTAACCAAGCGCGACGAGATCGGCTTGGAATCTAATTTGAAGTTATCAAAATTATAGCTACAGAGTATTGGGAAATTATGATCACCTAGCGCTATAGTCGTGCACCACATTCACGGTTCGTCGGCGGCTAAAAATGCAAAGCTGTTCGTATTAACTCTGAAATGAATCCGGTTGCGGTATATTGTAACGAGCAAAGGGAGCGTCATGGTTACCAGAGGTTTCACCGGCCGCGGTTCAGGCGGCGACCAGTCCAGTCGGATTCCGCCAGGTCAGCATTTAGTGGACAATTTCCCGGTCTTGTCGGCTGGACCAACGCCGAGCGTGGAGACCTCTGACTGGAAGTTCACCGTCAAGATCGGCCCGAAGCCCGCCAAGGTCTGGAATTGGAACGAGTTCAACGCGCTACCCAAGACCAAGGTCAGCAAAGATATTCACTGTGTCACATCCTGGTCCAAGCTGGATACGATTTGGGAGGGCGTGCTTATCGAGGACATTCTTGCAGATGCGGGTCTCGATCAGCCGACCGGCTTCGTGTTGGCACATAGCTATGACGGTTATTCGACAAATGTCCCGTTAGCGGATCTGCTGTCGGGCAAAGCAATGGTCGCGCTCAAATATGCGGGAAAGCCACTTCCGCGCGATCATGGAGGTCCGGCGCGCCTTTTGGTTCCACATCTTTACTTCTGGAAATCCGCAAAATGGGTAAATGCGCTGCAATTTACAGCACGCGACGAGCCTGGTTTCTGGGAATCGCGCGGCTATCATATCTACGGCGATCCCTGGCGCGAGCAACGATACACCAATGACTGAAAACGGCATTCAAACCGGATTGTGGCAGTCATGCCTGATCGAGAATATCGTCCAGCAAACCCCTAGTATCAAGAGTTTCTTCCTTCGATTAAGCAAACCTTTTGCGCATATTGCAGGACAGCATGTCGATGTGCGACTTACTGCGCCTGATGGCTACAGCGCAATGCGCAGTTACTCGATCGCCTCATCAACCAACTCGTCTCCAATCATCGAACTCGCTGTAGAGCGCCTGCCCGACGGCGAAGTTTCGTCATTCTTTCACGATGTCGCAACGGTGGGCGACGAAATCGAACTTCGAGGTCCGCTCGGCGGCCATTTCCTGTGGCCTGAACCTGCTCTAGACGCAATATTGTTGATCGGCGCAGGGTCCGGTCTCGCACCTTTAATGGCCATGATCCGGCAGCGAGCTGCAATATCCCCAGCGGTGCCGACCGCGTTGCTCCTGTCCGCACGAACCGCCGAGGATGTTCTCTTTTCCAAAGAACTTCATTCGATCGAAATCAGCGATGCAGCATTCGTTCTGGCGCTGGCCATCACGCGCCAGAAACCGGTTCGCGCATCCGACTTTGGGCGACGTATCGACGGCGCGATGGTTCAGGAAGTCGTAGCCCGGCTTCACCGAAGGCCCACTCAGATTTTTGTTTGCGGATCCAATGGCTTCGTTAACATTGCAACCGATGGCGCCCTGCTCGCCGGTATGGACCCTTCCATTATCAAAACCGAGCGCTATGGCGGCTAACGGTGCTAAGCTTCTTCGCGCCATACCGAGCCCAAAATATTTTTTGATACCGAGGAATTTGTTCTCCCCGCTCTAACCACCGATGCGACCGAAGCTGTCCTCGGAAAAGTACGATCAACCACGCCTGCCGGATAAGGGTATGCCCTAGCCGACGTCAGCGTAATGGCTTTGTCGCTGGATCGGTCTTGCCAGACCATCATTATCTTGCGCGGCACCTCGCGACATATCGGCCCGCGTCGTGGCACGCTTGCCTCACCGGTGTTCGTTGCGTGCAAGTAACCGCCGCAGCGAAGAACCGTAACATAATTTGATGTTGATCTGGATGGCAGGGTTGTCGCCACTTGTATTCTCCGGCGATCCCGCTACTTATATGCACCACGCATATAATAGGATTGCGATTGACCAATAAGTCACTACCATCTGATCGGCTGATCAATCTGTTTGGCGCTCTGGTGCAATGGGTGTCGGATGAGTTGCGCGGTGCGATATCACAGCGCTTTCCAACAGGCGGTCAGACTGCTGCAGCGCTTAGTCTTATTGGCCATGATCCCGGTATGTCGATCGATCAGATCGGCAAAGCGCTGCGTCTATCGCATGCTGGGGCTGCCCGAGTGGTCGAACGATTGCTGGCCCAGAACTTTGTCTCAAAGTCGCAATCTGCCGACGATCGCCGTGTAATTCAGGTGCGTTTGACGGCCATCGGCCAGGTGGAGCGTAATATGTTGATGAAACGTCGCAGTGCCGTGATGGCCGGTCTGTTGACTACGGTCTCCGAAACGGATCTTGCTGTCCTGGAGCGCATCGCAGAGACTATCCTTGTGTCCTTGCCGCGCGACGAAATCAGCGCGCGCTCAACCTGCCGTTTTTGCGACGCAGCCAAATGCACCGACTGCCCTACGGAAATCGTCGCTCCCAAGGAAGCAATATGACACCTCGCGCTACCGTACCACCAACACAGGGATAATTGATTGTGAACTTATTTGAAAAATATTCATTCAGCGTTTCCGAGGATAAAATGCGTGAACTCGCTCTGCTGCGATGGGCGCTTGTTATTGTCTTCTTGTGGTTCGGTGGCATGAAATTCACGTTGTACGAAGCGCAGGGCATAGCCCCCTTCATCGGACACAGTCCTCTCATGAGCTGGCTTCATTCAATGTTCGGTGTGCAAGGTGCCAGCCATTTTATCGGCGCGATCGAACTTGCCACCGCCGCCGTGCTGATAATCGGCGCATTCGCTCCGCTTTTCTCGGTAATCGGCGCCGCCATGTCTTCGGCGACCTTTGCAATCACGTTGACATTTTTCCTGTCAACTCCCGGTGTAGCCGAGCAGACTGCTGGCGGGTTTCCGGCAATTTCAGCCGCCCCGGGACAATTTCTGCTCAAAGACGCCGTTCTTCTTGCCGCTTCGCTGGTGTTATTGTCGGCAGCTGTCCGGCGGAGGGATACCGCCGTTGGCAAGGCCTAAGACAACAGAAAATCTCGACCGATAATGAAGTTGGGCGGGTAGAGAGCAAGGCTTTCCCGCCCGACTGCCGATGGAAGGCCAGAACAGCACGCGGCCCCTAAAATGTGCATGGCGCATATTGTTTCAAACTCGATGCGGTGCGAGACCATGTGAGACGTAATATGCCAATCGAGGCGCCTATGCCGCCTCATGGTATTTCAAGTGCCGCAGATGATATGGCTCTAATATTGCTTAGCCCGAGGTACAGATTTCAACAATTACCTCACCATTGGATCAATCTATGCTGCTTATGTTTCTTGCCTATCTCTCGGGCGCGCTGACGATTGTCAGTCCTTGTATCCTGCCCGTGCTTCCGTTCGTTCTGGTACGCGCGGGCCAGCCTTTTTTGCGCAATGGTCTGCCGATGCTTATTGCGATGGGACTGACTTTCGCAACCGTGGCGCTATTGGCGACAGTTGGAGGAAATTGGGCAGTTGAGGCCAATCAGTTCGGTCGTTGGGCAGCGCTTGCCGTGATGGCGATGCTCGGATTGACGCTCGTATTTCCCGCGCTGGCCGAGCGTCTTTCCCGGCCAGCGGTGCGTTTGGGTGCGCGGCTCAGCAGCGCGGCTGGAAAGGCCGAGGAAGCACGGTTCGGTTCGTCGCTGCTGCTTGGCGTCGCGACTGGGCTCTTATGGGCACCGTGCGCCGGCCCGATCCTCGGTCTGATCCTGACAGGTGCTGCGTTGCATGGAGCCTCGGCGAATACTGCTCTGCTCCTCATTTCCTATGCGGTGGGCGCGGCCTCGGCGCTCTCGCTAGCGCTGCTTGTCGGAGGACGCTTCTTCCTTGCTATGAAAAAATCGCTCGGGATGGGTGAGGCGGTTCGAAAGGCGCTCGGACTTCTGGTACTTGCGGCAGTGACCACTATCGCGCTCGGCATTGACACAGGCTTGCTCACCCGCATCTCCGCACCAGCTACCAATCGCGTCGAACAGGGTTTGATCGACAAGGCCGGACTTCCGCGTGTTTCGGCACCGAATGTGAAAACGGAGAGCGCGCTTGCGGCGCTGACCGCAGCAAATGCCTGGTTTAACTCACCGCCGTTCACCGCCGCAGACCTCAAGGGCAAGGTCGTCCTCGTCAATTTCTGGACTTACTCCTGCATCAACTGCGTGCGGACGTTACCTTATGTCCGGGCGTGGGCAGAAAAATATCGCCCTTACGGACTGGTGGTCATAGGCGTGCATACACCCGAGTTCGCTTTCGAGCGGGACCCGAGGAATGTCGACGCCGCTATTCGCCGGTTCGCTATCCGCTATCCCGTGGCCATGGACAATGAATATCGTATCTGGAGAGCCTTCGGCAATCATTATTGGCCGGCGCTGTATTTCGTCGATGCCAAAAATGCAGTGCGGGCCACTCATTTCGGCGAAGGCGAATATCAAAAATCGGAACGGATCATTCAGCAGTTGCTCCGCGACTCCGGCCGCACCGATGCACCAAATGATCTGATATCGGTGGTGGGCAAGGGCGCCGAAGCTCCGCCTCCTGGACGGAGCGCCGGGCCGGTGTCACCAGAAACCTATCTCGGTTTTGAGAAACGCTCGAACTTGCGCTCACCGCAGGACGTCCAACGCGACAAGGCGCAGATTTATAGCCATTCAACGCTTGGCGCAGACAGTTGGAGTTTGGCTGGTAATTGGACGGTCCGTTCGGAATATTCGGAGGCCCAGATTGCAGGCGCAAAACTGGCATATCGTTTTCGCGGTCGCGATCTCCATCTGGTGATGGGGTCAAGCAAATCTGAGGCAAAAATACGCTTTCGGGTCACTATCGACGGCAGGGCGCCGGGTGCCGACGCAGGATCAGACATCAATGCCGCCGGATATGGCGAGATTGACGGCCAGCGGCTTTATCAACTTGTTCGGCAAGCCGAGGCCAGCCGCGAGCGCCGGTTCGAAATCGAATTTTTTGCAGAGGGAGCACAGGCCTTCGCCTTCACCTTCGGCTGAGCCGGCGCCGGGGTTGCGAAACAGGCGGGGCGAGCGGCGTCGCAGTACATCTGCGGTTGGCGGACTGGCCGCCTGCATTGCATTAGCTACTGACGGCTGCCGCGCCCGGGGTTGTCCGCAGGGCGCCAAGGGCGCACGCTTGGTTCATGCCTTATAGCCCGGATTGTGCACAGATCAGCGCACGTCAGGATCAGGGAACGGAGCGCCGATGGCGCTTAGCCACCTGGTCCACAATCGATACAGCGCAGCGGCGGATTCGGGCCGAACCCGAGTTCGTGATTGAGGTGGCGAAGCGCCGTTCGCAACCCCTCTTCGATGACTGGATGATAGAATGGCCGCTCGAGCAACTCGGCAACTGTAAGCCGGCCCTCGATCGACCAGGCGATGAGATGCGCGAGATGTTCGGCGCCCGGACCAAAGAGTTCGGCGCCCAGCAGTAATCCGCTCGGTCGGTCACAGTAGACGCGCAGCAATCCTCGGTTGAGCCCAATGATGCGAGCACGTCCTTGGTCTTCGAATGACACTTCGCCGACGGCGAAATCCATCCGATCGCGAATGAGGTCTGCATGGCTGCGCCCGGCGATGGCCATCTGGGGATCGGTGAAAACGATCGTCAACGGGGTTCGGCGCTTGCGGCGATAGCTGTTCGGATAGCGCGCTGCATTTTCGCCGGCCACACGGCCTTCGTCCGCTGCCTCGTGTAGAAGCGATAGGTCAACCACCGAATCGCCTGCGATGAAGATGTTGATGCAGCTCGTGCGCATGGACAGGCGATCATAGGAGGGGACACCGCGTGCATCGAGTACGACCGACGTATTTTCAAGCCCGAGATCGTCGACATTGGCCTTTCGGCCCGTGGCCGCGAGGAGATAATCAAACCGCTCCTCGCCACCGGCTGAGCGGACTATTACTGCGTCCTGGTCGTGCTCAATCGTTGTATCGCCTGCCGTCCAATCGACAGGAAATTCGCGCGAGAAATGCGATGCGGCATAAGCCGCGACGACTGGATCGGTAAGTGGGCCGACGCCGCCACTGCGCCCATATATATGGGTGCGGACGCCAAGGCGGTGCAATGCCTGGCCAAGTTCGAGCCCGATTAAGCCGGTTCCGAAGACCGCTACCGATGATGGCAAGTCCGCCCAGTCGAAGACATGGTCGTTAAATATAAGCCTGTCGCCCGCAGCATCCAAACCCGCGGGCACGACGGGCCGCGAGCCGGTAGCTATAACGATGCTGCAGGCGCTGATCTGCTTTCCGCTCGAGAGCTCGAGCCGATTGTCATCGACAAAGCGCGCATGCTCACGAAGCAGGTCTCCCGGCGGGAACGCCGCGATCGCATCGAAGGCGAAGCCGACAAACCGGTCGCGCTCGGCGCGGACGCGGTTCATGACTCCTACGCCATCTACCTCAACAGGACCGGCGCGAAGTCCGAACAGCCCGACGCCTTCGGCACGGTGGCGTGCCTCTGCGGCTGCAATGAGCAATTTGGACGGCATGCAGCCAACGCGGGCGCAAGTGGTCCCCAAGGGTCCGCCGTCGATCATGACGACACGGTCGCTATATTTGCACGCTTCACGATACGCCGACATACCGGCGGTGCCCGCGCCGATTATAGCTACGTCATAATCGAATTCCGGCATCCCACTTTCCCTCCGCAATGATACATTATGCATATTGCGCGCATTGGTTGCGCAAAAACAGAGGGAACATGAGTATGGTTTCTATGCCCTACGGGAATAGTTTATGGTCCATAACAGCAGCGTAAGCGTTAACGTCATTCCGAAATAGGCGGTAAGTGCATGGGGCGCGAAAGAGGGCAGGCCGTAAACGATGATGACACCGTTGCCCCCGGGAATGAGTTGTGTGGCGGCACCCATGGCAATACCGCCAGCAAGATGCCGCGACCCTTGCATCCAGCTTGTTCCGCGCAGCCGGAAACTGGACGAGCGGATAGCGGCACACACACCGCCGCCGATCATCGTCGCGGTCCCCAGAAGGGCTGGCAGCGGTGAGTTGGGCGTGAAATCGCGCAACACCAATTGCGAGGCATAGCCCGATAGGAGACCCATGTAGGTCCAGTTCCCGGCACAGGAATATAAAAGTCCGCCGCCGATGCCGATGAGCAACATTGCCTCGAACGGCCGCATCCGCGCGCGTCCAAGCAGCATCCTGCGCCAACGTGATGGGTAGCGCAGCAGCCGGAGGCGAGGGCAGCTCCACCAGCAAACTGCGGCGAAAGCCATCCATACCGCGGCTGCGGCGAGCGGCGATGTCGTGAGCAGAGAGGGCGCGGGCACATGTTGGGGTCTGTAGACTTCGGACACGAAGGAAGCGCCGATCGCCCACCCGACGAGAGTCAGAAGATATCCCAGCCTGCCACCCGTCAAATGCGCAAGCGTACCAAATCCGCAAGCCTGGTTTGCCCACGCTCCAATCCCGTAAAGACTTCCGAATAATAGCGCCTGGATAAGTTGATCATAGCCTGGCGACAGGTGAAAAATGGTCGGTGCGGCCCATGCCAGTGGAATAAGTAATAGCCCAGACCAGCAAGATGCGATCGCGAACCCGATGAACAGGTCGGGTCGGTGCCGCACAACCAGGTCCTGCGTGGCAGCGACCACGCAGACCTTCCCGCGTCTGATTGCGAAGCCCATCACAAAACACAGGATCGACGCTGCGGCGGCAATGGCAAGGCCATTCATCGGGGCACGCCGGGTCGCTCATCGGCAAAGGTCGCGTTCATTTGCGGACGGAGCCAGTCGAGAAACGCGCGCACTCTTGCAGTCTGGTCGCGACCGGCGGGCAGCAGCGCCCATAAGTCGATGTCTTCGAGCATGTGCTGCGGCAGCAATTCGACCAGAGAACCTGTATCGACGAGATCTGCAACAAAGGGCCGGGGAAGCATTGCATATCCCAGACCGGCAAGTGCTGCCGAACGCGCTGCGTCGTCGCTGTCGAGAATGAGGGCGGGGCGCACCATTATCGCGATGCGCGCGCTGCCTTCACGGAAAATCCAGCGGTTTTTCTCATGATGCAGGCGGGATATGATCGCTGGTTGCCCCATGAGGCTGTGCGGGGCGTTCAGGTCCCTGTCAGCCTTGTGTGCAACCAGCGCCATCCGTGTGCGCGCGATTCGAGAGGCAACCAGAGCGGTGTCTGCGAGCGCCCCGATCCGCAGCGCGACATCCACGCCCGATGCGACGACATCGGTTTCGCGATCCGTGATCTCGAGGTCGAGTATGATTTCCGGAAAACGATCGGAAAAATCCCGTAGACGCGGCACGAGGTGCAGCCGGGCAAGGCAGGTTGGTACTACGACGCGCACGGGTCCTGCGAGCCGTCCCCCGTCTTCCTTTGCAGCAATCTCTGCAGCAGCAGCAGCGGCAATCGCGCGTTCGGCACCGTCGCGGTACCGGCGTCCCGCCTCGGTGAGTGTTAGGCTTCGGGTCGAGCGATGGAGCAGCCTGACGCCAAGATAGGCTTCGAGTTGCGCCACGGCTTTAGAGATCGACGGCTGTCCGATATTGAGCCTGCGCGCGGCCGCAGAAAAAGAGCCCGCCTCGGCGACGGCGAGAAATTGCTCCATGACGGCTAGTCGGTCCATTTCATTCCCTCAAGGAATAGGTACTATCGATTCGACCCTTCTTCCGCAAGCCATCGCTGTCGCGTAAATGACGGTCATCCGCAAAAACGGACCTAAAAAAGCCTTCAGGAGTATTGAGATGACAGTCATGAATTCAATATCCGAACCGACACCGCCCTCGCGGCAGTCGAACGTGCGATCCGTTGCATCATGGATGGCGGCACCTTTTCTAAAACGCCGCAAAAGCCTCATGATCGGACATGACGACCAGCCCGGATTTATCCGTACCAGGCTTCGTGCCTTTCGCTTTCTCGATATTTGACGCAAAAGACTGAAATGAACTTCCGGACGGACATGAGCATGATTGAGCAAGCCTATTTCAACGCCGCAGGCGACGATGGGCGGGCGGCGATCGCAGAAGGCGACCTGCATATCCTGGAAATGGGTCTTGAATCCTCGGCCGTCCAGGCCGGGGACGTAGCGCCGGAGTTCCTTTTGGAAAACGCTCTGGGCGGCACGGTCTCGCTGCGAGGCCGACTGCTCGGCGGACCCGTCGTCCTGAGCTTCTTTCGCGGCGGCTGGTGTCCTTTCTGTCGCGCTGAACTTCGGGCGATGTCCAAGGCCGCGCAAGCAGTCGAAGAAAGAGGAGCGAGCCTGCTCGCAATCTCCCCGCAGTCCCTCGCCGACAGCCGCGATATGGCGCGGACTGAGGAGATCGACATTCCGTTGCTCGCCGATTTCGCGATGACGGTTGCGAGCGACTATGGCCTTTCGTTCGAACTGCCCAAGAGCTTGCGTCCCGCAGCGCTTGCGGGCGGAATGGTTGCAGGCGACAAAGGCGCCGACTGGCGTGTTCCGATGCCAGCGACCTATGTGATCAGTACCGACGGGATCGTCAGATATAGTTTCCTCGATCCCAATTATCGCAACCGGCTCGACCCGGCGGTTCTCGTGAGCATCCTCGACCGCCTCTGAGCCACAAATTAGATTTCCGGCGTATCTCGCCGGCGCGCATGCGGCGCGCCGGAATGGAGGGAAGTGCCTCAACTGTAAGACAAAGGAGCAATGAAATGACCTACCAAAAGACCAATGAAGCCATCGCAAAATTGACTGCCCAGCAGCGCCATGTCACGCAGGACGGCGGTACCGAACGCGCGGGCACAGGTGCGCTTCTGCACAACAAAGAGCCCGGCATCTATGTCGATATTGTCAGCGGCGAGCCACTATTCGCTTCGACCGACAAATATGATTCCGGTACCGGTTGGCCGAGCTTCACAAAGCCTATCGTTGCCGCCAATGTCGCGGAAATCCGCGATGACAGCCACGGAATGGTGCGCACCGAGGTTCGCTCGGCACATGGCGACAGCCATCTGGGGCACGTATTTCCCGGTGGCCAGAGCCGTGGTGGCCTGCGTTACTGCATCAACTCGGCTTCGCTCCGCTTCGTCCACCGCGACGACATGGAGGCAGAAGGCTATTCGGAATTTTTGAACCAAATTGAGGAGAATTGATTATGACCGAACGTTCCATTCTTGCGGGCGGCTGCTTCTGGGGCATGCAGGACCTCATCCGCAAACTTCCCGGCGTGGTCACCACCCGTGTCGGCTATAGTGGCGGTGATGTGCCAAATGCGACCTATCGCAACCACGGTACGCATGCCGAGGCCATCGAGATCATATTCGATCCCGATCAAATCAGCTACCGCCGGATCCTGGAATATTTCTTCCAGATTCACAATCCAACCACGCGCGATCGCCAAGGCAATGACCGCGGCAAGAGCTACCGCTCGGCAATCTATTATGCCGACGACGAGCAGCGTAAAACCGCATTGCAGACGATCGCGGACGTCGACGCGTCGGGCCTGTGGCCAGGGTCTGCAGTGACTGAGGTTGAGCCGATCGGACCCTTTTGGGAAGCGGAGCCAGAGCATCAGGACTATCTGGAGCGCCTGCCTAACGGCTATACCTGCCACTTCCCGCGCGCCGACTGGGTTCTCCCGTCGGCCGCCGAACGGTCCAAGGCAGCTTGATGGGGGACATGAGATGAAACTGAACATACTGCTCTACACAAAGGGCCATTGTCCATATTGCCACCGGGCCAAGGCACTTCTTCGTGCCAAGGGGGCAATGGACTGGACCGAAATCGACCTTGATGACGATCCGGCACAAGTTCACGCAATGCGGACGGCGTCGGGTGGACGAATGACGGTACCGCAAATCTTCATCAACGGCACGCATGTGGGCGGGTCCGACGACCTTTTCGCACTGGATGCCGACGGCGGCCTCGATCGGCTGCTGGCCGAAGAGGTGCGCGTCTGATAGCCTGCGGGCGTCTGCCAAGTGGCGGGCGCCCGTTCGCATTTACCGGACTGAAGGCAGTCGATGTCGCAGTTTGGTATCCGCGTCCGGGCAATCAAAGGCCCCAACCAGTCAGGCGAGCCTGGCACAGCGATTTAAGAATTGGATGTATCGATGGAAACTGCAATGAATATCAAAGCAAAGTGGAATGGACGGGTTCTCGCTGACAGTCCGGAAGTCATTGTCGTTGACGGATACAGCTATTTTCCGGCGCAGGCGGTCGATCGCGCCCTTCTCGAGCCGAGTTCCCACCGAACGACGTGCCCAAGGAAAGGCATAGCGCATTATTTCGATGTGAGGCTTGGCGATGTCCGCAGCGAAAATGCTGCCTGGACCTATCCCGATCCAAAGCCGGTTGCCGAGAATATCCGCGACAGGTTCGCGTTTTGGAAAGACATTGAGGTCGGATAGCATTCCCGCCTTTGGAGCATGAATATGGCAACGTCAGCTTTCGATGCGATTGTTTCGGCGCTCTCGGTCGAAATCGAGGCCTTCGCAATTTGCGAAATCCACCCCGGCGTGGGACTGATCTTTCCACCGGCGGACGCGATCGAGGTTCACCATATTCTTGAAGGCACCCTCTATTTGACGGTGGATGGAGCGGAGCCGATCGAACTGCGTGCAGGGTCGATGGTCGTCGTACCGGCCGGCCGGGAGCAGCAACTTGCTGCGTCGCGAACGCCGACGATCCGCAAGGTGTCCGCTGATGTCTGTGTTCGCGCTGGTAGCTCTATGGTGGTGCTCGGTGCACCGGAGGCTGGAAAATCGGAAGTAAGGGTCGCCTGCGGAACTGTCTATGCAGATCCGAACGGCTTTTATGGTCCGCTGGAGGGGCTTCTGCATCCGATCGCCGAAGACCTGTCGGATGTCCCGTTGGTTGCAGCAGCCTTCGGCGCAATGGTGGACGAGGCAGCGGTCCCGTCGGAAGGTGGAATGGCGCTGACAAGTGCGCTGATGAAAGCGTGCCTCATATTGTTGCTGCGGCAGCATCTGCGTTCTGGCACGGGCCCCGACGCACTGCCCGGACTGTTCCGTGACCCTCGGCTGGGCCGGGCAATCGCTCGGATATTTGAGCGTCCGTCTGATACTTTTACCGTGGCCGGTCTTGCGCGCGAAGCCGGAATGAGCCGTTCTGCGTTTGCCCGTGAGTTCCGCGATCAACTCGGCCAGTCTCCGATGGAATTTGTGGCACGGGTGCGGCTCGATCTGTCACGACGCATGCTTGTTTCGACCAGACAATCGATTGAAACAATAGCCCTTAAAGTCGGATTTAAGAGCCGGAGCTATTTCAGCCAGTTGTTCCGCACCCATTACGGAATAGATCCTACATCCTTTCGCCGCCAGGGCGAGCCGCCCTTGCATTGATCGACCTGTGCGCACTTCCAATCTCGGGCGGCCTTGGCGGCCGATTCCGCTTAGGACCCCAGAGCGGAGGCCTGCAACGGCATCCATCGCTTCGAGCGTAATTTTAGCATGTTCATCTAACAACATATGATGGTCTCGAAGCGAGCCGGGGCAACGATATTTTGGGGCAGATCGAATGACAGGCGTGCTCTACCGGACCGATAGGGTGCGGACCCGTCCACAATAGCGGCAACGCCAGACTTAGGACTTGCACCCGCCGCGCCGTGCTGCTGCTTATCGATCACCAGCTACCGAGCGGATTAATGGTCGCGCAAACTGCGAAGATCTACCGCTCTTTCCCTGTCCCGTCCGGGCCATTCGGGTCGCAACCGGACCGGGGCAGGGAAATCAATCTTATCTGTAGGCAACAACATCAGCTCAAAACCCGCCTGTGCAAGGCGCAATATTCTGATTTGAAGCTATTAAAACTATAGTGAAAGAGCATTGGGAAATCATTAGTGCGTGGCGCTATAGTCTATGCATAACGATCACGATGCAGAGTGGCTGAGCACATCTTTATCCTGATCGACCAACCGCTATTCTGATTACCAGTCAATCATCGGCATGCAAATCAGACGCATTTTTTTTGGGAGATCAGTATGAGCCGCTTTGCCAAACCTGTCTTCGTAGCCGCCGGCCTTCGGACCCCCTTTGGTCGCGGTGGAGGCGCGTTGGCTGCATATGATGCCGTCTCTTTGTCAGTCCCTGTTGTGCAGGCGATGGCGGCGCAGGCGGAGCCCGATCTCCTTGTCTGGGGAACGGTAATCCCGAATTTGGGCTGGAGCAATATTGCTCGTGAAGCCTGGCTTGATGCCAAGCTTAATCCCAATGTTCCGGCATTTTCCGTTGTCCTCGCATGCTCAACCAGTATGACGGCGACCTTCGCTGCGGCAGGGATGCTGGGCGGCGGAACTGACCTGACAATGGTCGGTGGGTCAGAAGTCATGAGCCGCCCTTCGATCGCTTTGACGGCCGATGCAACCAAGCGGCTCACCGACCTGTTTGCGCAGGATGCGACGCTCGCGCTTGCCGCACTTCAGTCTTTGACGCCAAGCGACTATGTGCTTCCCACAAAAGGCTGGGCCAACCGGATTACCGGCCGGACGATGGGTGATCATATGGAGGAGACCGCCAAGGCTTGGCAGATTTCACGCGAGGCGCAGGATGATTGGGCGCTCAAAAGCCACAAGCGCGCAGTTGCCGGTTGGGAGCGCGGCTTCTTCGACGATCTGGTGATTACCCTGCCTGAACTGGCGCGCGATGCGAACCTGAGGGCCGATACGTCGCCTGAACGGCTTGCCGCACTTAAGCCCGCTTTTGACCGCATCAGCGGGATGGGAACGCTGACTGCCGGTAACAGTTCGCCGATTACAGACGGAGCCGCCGGCTGTTGGGTCGCCACCCAAGCCGGTCTGGAAAGACTGCCGCCGGGAGTCCCGTACGCGCGGCTGGTCGACTACGAAGTGTCTGCTGTCGATCTTCATATTGAGGGTATCCTGATGGCGCCCTCTTACGGCATTCCGCGCCTGCTGGCGCGGAATCAAATCATGTTCTCCGACATCGCGCTCTGGGAAATCCACGAGGCTTTTGCAGCGCAGGTTCTGGCCAACGTCGCGGCCATCACCGATCAGGATTGGGTGCGCGGAAAAGCCGGCGTTCAAGCAGTGATGGGCGACTTCGATTGGGACCGCGTCAATCCCAATGGCGGCTCGGTAGCCATTGGCCATCCGTTCGGCGCAACCGGCGCGCGCGACCTTAGCCAAGCGGTGAAAGAGCTTTGGGCGATGCCAGCCGGATCGCGGGCGATCGTCAGTATTTGTGCCGACGGCGGGCAGGGTACGGTCGCACTTCTCGAACGCCCTTGACGGAAGATGAAGGACATGAAAGCTATCTGTATTCACGCCTTCAGGGTCATGGAGGCCGCCACCGCGACCTACCAGTTCGTTCCGGCTCTGCGGACCCGAGCCAATTGCTTTGAACCCGCCGAGCGTCTGAACAATCAATAGTGGTGGTGTAACATGGAGCACGCCGGGTTTGAGGCAGCTTTTGACAAGCTTCCTCAAGGATATAGTACAGGGGATTACGAAGGTCGGCGTTTCGACTTGAGCGTCCGGCGATCCCAAGACGGGCGTCGCAACAGCCTGTTTGCGCGAGAGTTGGCCGGGACCGACATCATCAGCTTCAACCTATACCGATTTAGCTCTGGTAAAACGTCGCTCAAGCCGTGCGAAATGTCTGCTGAAAAGGTTGTGGCATTCGTGCTTGATTTCCAACCGGACACCTGAATGGCAGCAGGAGGTTTCGGCTGACCGCACCGCTTATGGTGCCCGCGCTAAATGACTACGCATTTGGGGCAAAGGTATCGAAACTATAGTAGCTAGGCATTGGACTTCGTCTGGCGATAAACATACCCCTTACACATCGCCATTTCTGGGGAATCCGGTGCTGGCTCCCGTGTAAGCCATGATTGAGAAAGTCCAAGCGATGACCAATGCCAGTGTTGCTTCAGCCCCTACACCCTCTGATCTTGACGAATCTGCGGCAATGACGGTTGCTGACGCTCTGAAGATCATTCTGGCAAACAGCTATGCGGTTTACCTGAAAACAAAAAATTTCCACTGGCACGTCTCCGGGCCCTATTTCAGGGACTATCACCTGCTTCTTGATGAGCAGGCCGCAGAAATCCTCGCAGTAACCGATGCGATCGCCGAGCGGGCGCGAAAAACGGGCAACACGACGATAAGATCTATCGGCGATGTCGCGCGCCACCAGACCATCAAAGATAATGATGCCGAGTTCGTAACCCCGAAGGACATGCTGGAAGAACTCCGCTCCGACAATCTGCATATGGTCGAGTCGTTTCGTCGCGCCAAGGACGTCGCGGACGAGGCAAAGGATAACGCGACATCGGGCCTGATCGACACATGGACAGACGAGGCGGAACGCCGTGCGTGGTTCCTGTTCGAAATGAGTCGATAGGTCTCGTCTCGGCCAGTACGGCGAGGCTGCCGCTCCGCTTCTGCGGCGTCATTGCTAAGTCGCCTAGTGATGTCAGCGCTGCCGTGAAATTATGATGGAAGGAACGGGATAGTGCGTATCGCAATGATCGGACTTGGCCGGATGGGTGCCAATATTGCGCGCCGGCTGATGCGGGGCGGCCATGAGGTCGTCGCCTTCGGCCGCGATCCTGCATCTGTCGACATGCTCGCTGGCGAGGGCGCCGTCGGAGCGAATTCGCTTGAAGACGTCGTCGCTGTCCTCACTGCCCCGCGGATATTCTGGGTCATGCTTCCGGCGGGCGCCCCCACCCAAGACACCGTCGACAAGTTGATGGAATTGTCCGAGCCTGGCGACATCATCATCGATGGCGGCAACAGTTTCTACAAGGACGATATTAAAAATGCAGCTGCGGCAAGGGAGAGGCAACTTCACTATGTCGATGTCGGCACCTCAGGCGGGGTTTGGGGGCTGGAGCGCGGCTATTGCATGATGATCGGCGGCGACAAGGAGATCGTCGACCTGCTGGATCCGATCTTCGATACGCTCGCGCCAGGCTATGGGTCGATCGCCCGCACTGCAGGACGCGACGCGCCCGATAATCGCGCTGAACGCGGTTATATCCATGCCGGCCCTGCGGGCGCTGGCCATTTTGTCAAGATGGTTCATAACGGCATCGAATACGGCCTGATGCAGGCCTATGCCGAGGGTTTCGACATACTCAAGGGCAAGTCTTCCGAACGGCTCGCGCCCGAGGAGCGCTTCGACATCAATCTGACTGACGTCGCTGAAGTCTGGCGCCGCGGCAGCGTAATCTCGTCATGGCTGTTAGACCTGTGCGCGGCTGGCCTCGCTAAGGATCCGATGCTCGAACAATTCACCGGCCGTGTCTCGGATTCAGGCGAGGGCCGGTGGACGATCGATGCGGCGATGGAGGAAGCGGTCCCGGCCTATGTCCTCTCGGCTGCCTTGTTCGCGCGTTATCGCAGCCGGGTCGATCACACCTTTGGCGACAAGCTTCTTTCGGCGATGCGCTTCGGCTTTGGCGGCCACGTCGAGATGCCGCAATGAGCGAGATACCTGACGGCGTGTAGGCCATGATTGAGAAAGTCTAAATACGAATGACAACCAGTGCTGATGCCGCTCCGCTTCGTGCTGCCTGATCGAAACCTTGGACGGACAAGCCGGAGCGCTTTACATGGTTACATTCGAAATCAGCCGTGACGTCTGCGCCGAGCAGACCCGCATCAAGATTTACGCTTAGGCGTGGGAGGTGAAAGTGGCGAAAGTCGGCTTTGGAGGTGGCTGCCATTGGTGCACCGAAGGGGTATTCCAGGCGCTGCGCGGCGTAGCTCAGGTCGACCAGGGCTTTGTCCAATCAGACGCACCGACAGATACATGGTCAGAAGGGGTGATCGTAACCTTCGATCCACCGGTTATTCCCTTGGCAACGCTGTGCGAGGTACATCTGAGAACACATTCTGCGACCAGAGCGCGCTCGCCTCGCAGCAAGTACCGCAGCGCGATCTATATTTTCGACGATAGCCAGCGGCAGGAAGCCGAACGCGCGATACACACGTTCGCCGACGAGTCCGGCAAGGCGGTCCACACGCTGGTTCTTCCGTTTAGAAATTTCAGGGTTTCCGACGAGCGATACCAGAACTATTATCAAACCGATCCGAGCAGGCCGTTCTGCCGCCGCTACATCGATCCTAAGCTTGATCATATCCGAAAGCACTTTTCAGAGTTCGCGCTCCCTGAAGCGAACCTATCCACCAGGCAAGCTAGCGACGATGACAGCCAATAGTGCCAATCCCGCTGTGCAATGACATCGCCACATGGTTTTTGCCAGTCGTGCCCGTCACACGGTTTCAGCATATATAGGGTATCTAAACGCTCACCCACTCCCGCCCTTGAACGAGCAGCGAATTGCTCGTCGTCCCGATGATGCTGGCGATGATCTCCGCAGATTCTACCAGCCGCGGGCCCGGACGGTTGAAGAAATGATGTCCGTCTGCAGCAAACACCCGCCCGGCGCGGACAGCAGATAAGTTAGACCAGCCTTCCCGGTCTACAAGCGGGCTCAGGTCGGCGAGCGTTTGGGGGAGTTGGTAGCCGCAGGGCATGGCGATGATATAATCGGGATCGGCTTCGAACAGCTCCGCCCAATCGAGCCAGGGCGAGTGTTGCCCCGCAGTGGCAAATAGCGGCTGGCCGCCAGCCAACTCCACCAACTCCGGCACCCAATTTCCAGCCGCCATGAGAGGCTCGATCCATTCGATTGCAGCAACCGTGGGTCGTTGGCCGATTGGGCTGCTCTGCTTTGCCAACGCCTGCAGGCGGGCTTGTAACGTCTGAACCACAATGTCGGCTTGCGCCTCTACGCCCGCCGCCTTACCGACCCGGCCGAAGTCGCCCCACACATCGTCCAGATTGTCTGGTGCCAGCGAGAGGAGCTCGGGGGCAGTGCCCGTCCAGTTATCTAGCGCCTCAACCAGGTCGTCGGGTGTGACTGCGCACACGGCGCATTGTGATTGCGTGAGGATCAGATCGGGTTTGAGCGAGCGCAACAAATCGGCATCCACTGCGTAAACCGACAATCCCTGGCGCACGATTTCCTGCACCCGGTCATCGATTTGCCGCGAAGTCAGCCCTTTTTCGAGCTTGGTCGAAGTGCAGACCGGTAGTTCGGCAACGAACGCCGGATAATCGCATTCGTGCGAGCGGCCGACCAGGCAATCACCTAGGCCTACCGCAACCGCAATCTCGGTGGCGCTTGGCAGGAGCGAGACAATTCGGATGTTGGCCATCGGTCAAGCGAGCCTAAGTGCCGGTGCAGGACCGAACCAGCCGGGTGCCGCGCGGGTGAGCAAGTGGTATAGCACTCCCAGTCCGGCAAACCACAGGGCGTCGTTGAAGAGGATCTGAAATATGATGGACGGCATGAACATGTCGGTCCCGCCGACGATCAGCGCAAAGCCGAACAGCAACAACTCATAGCCTGTGAAAGCTGCGCCGAACGCGGCGAGCATGGGCGCCGCTGCCAGATCGTTTCGGCCGCGCAGTATCGTTTTAGCAATGAAGGTCGCGGTAATCGCAGCCGTTCCAAGAGCAGCGCCCCAAGCCGCCGCGTAAGTGGTCGCAGGATAGCCAAGCACCGTAAAGCCGAGCACCTGATTGGCTGCCCATATCGCTGCTATCGTCGCAATTGCCCGGCCCCTCGTCATTGTTGCAGCAGCGAGCGTTGCAAGCGCCACGAATGGCATCATACAAGCTGCGGCGAGCGAACCCGCAACTGTAGCAACGGCCAGTATCACGGGCCACGCAAGACCAGGATCCGGACGTTGATCTTTCGAAAAGTCTGTCATTTTGAGTATCTCCGTTAAAAGCGGGCGCGAGCGCCGATGAAAAGTGAGCGGCCAGGCGTCTCGAAGCTGAACACGTCCTCATAGTCTTCGCCTGCCAGGTTTTCCACCCGGCCGAAGAGGCCGATGCGATCGGTGAGCTTCACATCTGCGTTGAGATTAACCAGTATATAACTGCCGAGCTTGACCTGCACGGGAATGAACGACGGGTCGATGAAGGCGCTGTCAAGGGCGCTGCCAATATATCGGGCAGCCAGCGTCACACCACTGCGATCATCAGGTGCGCGCCAATCGACCGCCAAGCTTGCAGTATGCGATGGCCGTCGGACCTCGCGCAGGCCGTTCTCACGCGCGCGCAGGTAAGTATAAGCGGCATTGATCTGCCATGCCGTCCCGAACCGCGCATGCGCGAACGCCTCCACGCCGCGCTGCTTGGATTCTGTGTCCCGGTTGCCAGGCGTTGCAACAAACGTGGGCGGCGGGTACGCCGTAAAAATCTCGTCCTTAAGTTCGCTTTGGAAATATGTGATCCCCAGTATGGTCGTGCCGTTCATCAACGACTGCTCGGCACCAACTTCCCAGCCTTCCGACTTTTCCGGCTTCAGATCGGGATTGCCGACATAGCGTCCATCGACAAACCCAAAGAGTTCATAAAAGCCTGGGTTTTTGACACCCGAACCGATTGCGCCTCGGAAGCGCATTCCGCCTCGCGACCGATAGCTTCCCTGAATGCGGTAGGTAGTCGTGTCGGCGAAGCGGTCGTTTTGATCCCGACGGATCGACGCGCCCAAGCTCGCATTTTTATTCAACAGCAGCTCATATTGGCCGACGATGCCGACATTTTCGACCTGCCGCCGACCGCTAAACGCGAAAGAACCAGGTGGGCTGGTATTGCGGTATCGCTCGCGTTCTATGTCGACCGCAGCAGTAAGATTGTGGCGGACGCTTCCCATTCCCAGCCGCAACGTCGTTTCGTAGGAGCCTTTGAGGCGCTGCCCTTCGTTGCCGAAGCTGGGCCCTTGCGCGTCAAATACATCGCGTACCGTATCTGCAATTTGAGCTGTTACCGCCTGTGTCCAACGCCCGTCGAGCAAGTCCAACTCGCCGCGGAGCAAAGCATAGATCGCATCATTCTCGAACCGGCTCCCTGGCGAGTCTATCTGAAAGCCGAAGGTCGGGCTGGAAAAATCGTTGTCGCTGTTATTGAACTCTGCCTTTGTGCGTGTGTAGCGAACTACCCCGGTCAGCCTCGCGTTCGGTGCCAGTGACCATGTCGATTTGAGCGACAGCGCGCCATTGTCGTTCGCCAGATCGCGGCTGCCGCCCCGCGCGCCTTCAGACCCGTCTGTTGTGTTAAGCGTGCCAGACAGAGCATAATCGACCGCTCCCTCGACCCCGGCGATACGGAGGGCACCGTTAAACGTGCCGAATGAACCGCCTTCGATGCGCGCACGGATCCCTGGTGCCTCGTGGCCATTGGAAGTGATGTAGTGGATGACGCCGCCGATGGCGTCTGACCCGTAGATCGCGCTTTGCTGCCCACGCAGAACCTCGATCCGGGCGGCTTCGTCGGCAATCAGCGTGCCGAAATCGAACTCACCCGCGAACGGATCCGACACCTCGATACCGTCGATCAGGACCAAAGTGTGGTTCGCTTCTGCACCCCTCAGGCGAATCTGCGTTTGGCCCGGCACTCGGCCAACGGCGACACCGGGAACATCACGTAGAATTTCGGATATCTCACGAACCTGTCGCCGCTCAAGCGCTTCTGCATTCAATACAGTCACGGAACTGCCGATCCGGTCGTCGGGAAGGGGATCGGCCGAGCGCGTGCCCGTCACTATTATGACTGGCCTTGTACCATTTTCTGCATCAGGGCCGGCTTGTGCAAGCACAGGAAAAGGCGTGCAAATGGTAGCGAGCACAGCCGCTTTTTTTATTACGTGCATTATATCATATATCCCGAGCGCCGAGCGACAAAGCCGGGGCGTCCGCGCGAACGGTCGGTGGCACGTCGGCGGACGGACGCATTAGCGTCCGCCACATGCCCTCGATGCGGCCCCAGCCACAAGTTCGCCGCTCAGACGAAATCGGTTTCGCACCCGGCCAATCCCATGAGCCCGGCAAGAGCGACCCGCGCCGACCGGTCTCCTGGCTCACGGGTCACCGCTTGGAACACACCTTCCCAAGACTTCCCTAAGGTCGACCCAGTGGTTGCAGAGTTCGTTACCGACTCCGCTCGCATTCCGCGCTCGCCGCTTACAGTTGCAGGGACAGCCGCAGATTCGGCTCACTAGAGCCCCACTGCGTTCCCGTTACCGACGCGATTACCGGCTCCCGAAAGTGCCGATTGCCGAGGGTTAATCCCGAGCAGCCCGGAAATCAAGCAACACCTACTCGTAATTTGAGCTGATTTTTCGCAGGGAGCGAGAGAAGTGCACGCTTATTAATCCAACATTGCCTGCCGCACCCAAAAGTATCCGCAGCATCGCAATCGGCCTGATGTCGGTTCGTTACTATCTCTGTGTCACTACCTTGCTTTTTACCGTGCCGAGGTAACCTGTTAAACTTGTCGAATAATGCGGTTTTGCGGATGATTAAGATGCTGCCCAACGTAAATTTGTCGTCAGCGCAGAAACGCCATTCTTGCGCGGATTTCTTCGGTAAGCGGATGGTCGGGAAATTTTTCGATTGCTTGGCGCCAAACCTGCGCTGCTGTGACGGGATCGCCAGCGTTCCAATGAACGCCTCCAAGATTAAACATGGCCAGGTCGTAATCAGGATCAAGCTTGATTGCCTTCTCATAGGCTGCAATTGCCTCGGAAGATCGTCCGGAGTTGGAGCTCGCGACGCCCAACTGAAACCAGCTCATCGCATCGGGCTGAAGGTCCTGCGCCTGCTCGACGAGGATTGGGTGGCTTTCCTCGAAGCGACCTAGAAAATTAAGTGCAGTGCCCAGACAATAGCCATAATGACCACCGGCCAGCACATAAGCCTTGCGGTAGCAGCGCTCGGCCTCCTCCCAATCGCCATCATCTTGCGCCCAGTGGCCAAGCCGGTCCCACGGCAGGGCGGCATCTTCGGCATCAACATGCGCGATATGCTGGTCGAACACCGACCGAAATGTCGCATACAGCCCGATATCATCGCCTTGAGAGCGCAGATAAAAGCTGGTCAGCAGATGTTCGGCGTGCGCACGACCCAATTCTGGATTCGCTGCTATGCAGCGGTTCCAAAAGGGCAAGGCGAGGCGCGCATTCTCGACAGAGAGACGCCCGAAAGCCGCGACTTGCCTTGCACACCAGGGCCATATCCACGGCGTGGTGTCTGCCTCGCTCAAAAGACTGCTGATCTCTCGAAAGGCAGCCCGGCCGTCGCCGAGACTGAAGAGAGTGTTCGTTCGCCAACCCGAGACGGCCGATGGTCGGCCCAATTGCTGCTCGGTGAACACGACCCGGTCAAAATGTTCCAAAGCCTTCTCATAACGGCCATTGCGATGATGATAATGGGCGAGCGCGCTGTGTGCCTCCGGCAGGTTCGGACTCAATCGCAACGCCTCGAGATAATGCTCAGCCGCAACGTCTTCGTTCCCGAGATGCTCGAGGCTCGTGCCAAGATTCTTACAGCACTGCGCTGCAATTTCAGGCGTCTCGCAAAAATCGGGATCATCAAGCGCGGCCATATACAGGAACTTGGCTTCCTCATCGCGGCCAAGCGCCGAAAGCGCATTACCGATCGTATATTGAAGGCTTCCCGTTTGATAACGGCCCATGCCGAGCTTTGCGCGGAAATGCGTCAGCGCTGCCTCGATCCGCGCCGTATCAGCTGGTTGATAACCCATAGCGAGGTTGATCTCCGCCATATAGCAGAAACCCATCCCGTCATGATCCGGGCGGAGCACGGCACGGAACTTCTCGAAAGCCGCGCTGAGGATGAGGTCTGCACCGCGCTCGTAAAGCTGCTCGGCGAACTGCAGCGCGAGTTCAGGTTCTTCGGGCACGTGAAGCTCAGGCGGTGCGGCCTTCAGCACTCCGGCTATTGTATCGAGTGTCGCGGTCGATTGAGCGATCCTACGATCGCGTCCGACCCACGAAGTCGAGCACGCGATTTTCGCCAAGCGGCCGAGACGCTCCAACGTAAGGACTTCGGTGAACAAGATCGTGATACTTTTCTGCTCGGTCCAACTCTTACCGCTATGCTCATATTTGCGGAGCACAGCCTCGACCAAGCTGACACGGAGTGACTTGGTCGGCACGTGATATGCGACGTAAATGCTGTACGGCTGTGCGATCAGATAATTGAGGTTTGTGCGGTCGACCGCGATACTGAGCGAGTCATCGGCGTTAAGGGCGCAGTTCGTTCCCTTGATTTGGACATGCAACCTGACATTGGTCGCTAGTCCATCCGCGACCACTTCGATTTGGCAGTCGGTGCCATAATCCTTGCGGTCAGAGCCCTGGAAGATAAAGTCATTGCTCTGCGAAACGAGTGACCGGAAAGCTGCCTCGGCCTCATCTTCCAATGCGTGATTGCTATCGCGTTTGGGTAAATTATCGTACGAGCTCATCCCAACTCTTTTTTAGCGACTAACCAACAAAATTGGATGGTCAGACTAACCTCCAGATACCTACATGGCAACGCGCAAGAATTTTTCCCAATCGCGATCATTTGGAAATGCATTAGCGATGAGAGAGAAATTCAGCGAGTTGCTGCCTATCGGGATCCTTACGCTCAAAATGGAGATGGCCGCTAATCGCGGTCCCGTTAAAGCGGTAGATGCCCCAATAATCGAGTTGGCCGCCCCAGCCACTTTGGTGTCGACGCCCGCCATGCGCGCCCTTCTCGCCCAGGAAAATCCAGACCAACTCCAGACAATCGCGTTCAAGAAACGATGTGAGCGCGGCATAATCGACGAGCGCCGCGCTGTGTCCAGCGGCTTCTGCTGACGGATCCTTGAATTGGATGATGCCGTGAGCGTCGCAAAAGGCAAGCGATCGACCTTCCGCAAGCCGGAGGTCAAGGCCGCGGACCAGCCTTGGTCCCGGGATCGAGAGGTTGAACGATTGCTCGATCGAATAATTATGTCCAGATCGCTCCACGTAGCGGTTGGCTATAGTGCCAAAAACTTCGATCTCTGGCCTGCCTAAATCCCAGTCACCGTGCAGATCATCATAGGATGAATGCCAGGGATACTCGCCAAGATAGGCGCGCCAAGGTAGGTTAATCTCTGGCGGATGGTCGCGGTCGCGCTCCGATCTCGTTAAAAGCCTCTCAAGGCGATCGGCGTCACCCCGTGCCACAAGAAGAGAATGGACCTTGTGCCAAGTCATGCGCAAGAACACCGACTCGCCGTCGTCTATAACCGACTGATTGCGGGTCGCGCCCATATCAAGGACAAGCCACCGTCGGCCATCAGGATCAATCACGTCCAGCTGCTTAAGGACGTCGGGTATATCACGACCCTCGTCGCGCATCCAAGCCAGCCTTGTCTCAGGTGAATCCACTCGCCAGCGCGGAGCATGAGGTGACCACCAAGTGGCCGGTTGCCGACTTGTATCTCGCTCTTCTGTGCGCGTGACAAGTATCGTGGGGCCAAGGGCCACGATAAGGCTGTGGCTGGTTCTGGAAGCCGCCATCGACCGCTACGAGATCGGCGAGACGGCCCGTCAGCTCGTGAAAGGCAATCCATTGATATTTTTTTCCGATCCGTTCAATTCGGTGCTCGTTACGATCTTGGCTCGGCATATGGCGTTCAAACTGGGCAAAGCGCTCGGGTGTCCAGCCGAGGTCATGCGCGCGCCAGGCCACCCAACGCCGCGCCGTCTCGCTGCTAAATTCCGGATGCCGTATCGATGCTTCAGCATCCCACATCCCATTTCTGACCCAATTCGCAGCATAGATTTCATAATCCCCGCGTTCAGTTTCACTGAGAAGCGAGATGAAAGCAGCCGCGGCGGCATCGCATTCGGCCTCAACTTCTTTTCGCGTTGGCTCGCCGTTCCTGTTATCCGTACTATCCACGACGTCGTCGAGCCACCGGCTGAAATCGTAGGGTATTGTGCTCAATCGCCGAGCAACGTTCATTAGTCGCTCCAGCGCCTCCTCCCGGTCAGAGCGCCCAGCGATGGCGCGCAAATGCCAGTCGGCATAGCGAACATCATCCGAGCGCCCCACCTCATCGCGCGGCAGCTTTAGGAAGCGATGCGCGAGAGGATCGATCTCGTAGCGCGCAAAGTCTCCATCCTCGAATGCCGAACTCATAATGTCATCGCGCAAGAGTGAACCCGAATAGTTCTGGACAAAGCCAGCCAACACTTCGTCGCTGATCATTTCTAGCGGCGAGCCAGCCGGATAAGGCGGCCTTGCCCGGTCAAGCGATACACCCGCAGGCAGGACGCAGCGATATGAGGCCAGTTCAATGATGCCTCGCGCATGGTCACGGATCAGAGCATGCGCCGAAAGGGGGGCATGCGCGAATACCGCTGAATAAGCGGCTTGCGCCAACGCGCCCAATCCTTCGTTAGTGCTACTACGCGTCGCACCGCCATAGGTAGCCGCCAAAACACGATCGACAACATAGGCATCGTTGAGGCCGGAGAAGCGGCCGATGAGATATTTGCCTAATTCGTGCCTATTGACCAGCAGCACAGCGAGCGCCTTGGTCGCCCGATCGCGGACGACCCGGTGACTGAGGCTAGTAAGCCATGCGAGGGTGATCGCGGCGAGCCTGGCTCGCTCGGGCTCAATGGGATTGAGTCCATTCGCGAGCACCCAACGGACAAGCGTATCGATCGCGTTGCCATCATTGGTTGCAAGATAGGTTGCACGTACCGACCACTGCATATCCCGCTCTGGCATCAACATCGGGCGCAACCAACCGTCGAGAAAATCCGCATTGAATTTATTGCCCGGTTCGGTAGCAATCGCGATCAGGGTATCAAGCCACGGATCGCCTTCCAAATAGTCAGCATGCTCATTGAGCAACTCTAGCGTGCGCTCGCGAAATGCGTCATGGCGTCGCCACAACAGACTGTTGCGGAAGCCAGGCATCAAGTTGTAAATTGCGGTATCGTCGTCGATGAGATCGATAAGCTCGACACCAAATCGTTCGGGTAATTGGACTGCGAATGCTTCGGCGATGCCGGCGAAGCGATAGGCATTCGGTCCGACCACGTATTCGCGAAGCGCTCCGCCAGGCGCAAAAGCGGGCGCCGGGTCGCTGCCCGTTATCGCTGCGTCCAGCAGCGCCTGGGCGATGCGGTGGTCACTCAAGCGCTCAAAGGTGAAACGAACCAGCTCCAGCATCACCGTTCCGTCGATGACCGGCTCGACGGTTATTACGCCTTCATTCTCCAATTGAAAGAAGAGGCTCTGTTCGGTTCGGTTCTGTGAGGGGTGTAACTGTTCGAGCAGGGAATTGACCACTGCGATTGGCAGATAGCCGGTGCGCGTATCGACCATTGCTTGGGTAAGCCGCTCAAGAGCTGTCTCGACGATGCGGAGACGCGGGTATAGGCCCATACGCGCAGTGATCGTATCCGCGACGGCACCGAAATAGAAATCAAAGACACTTGATACACCGGCCAGGCCACGTGGCAGTTCCTTCTCGCCGCAACGTTCAAGCGCGTCGCAGCACGTGCGAAGGAACAGGGGGTTTTCAAACTCGGGAGACAAGTTGGGTGCCGCCATCCGCACAATGCCGCGAGCATCGAGATAACGCTGGGCGGCCTCGGCAGCGTGATCACCGAAACCGGGATGGGCGAGGCGAGGGAGCGCTTTCTCGTCAATCTCGCTGACGATGTAGGGAAGAAAGGTCGTGCGGCAGGAGACGATCACCGCCACATGCGCAAAGCGGTCAGTCGCGGCAAGGAAAGCCGCGATGCTGTTTGCCCATAATGCGATCCCCCCGCGTTCATTGATTGCATCTATCATGACGAGCGCACGCGTGCCCGCCGCTTCGCCAGCAGCGTCGAGCGCGCCCAGCAACTCGTCCGGAGTTGTATTGGTCAGGCCGAGTTGGTCGGCGACTTGCCGCCAGGGCTCACCATCGACGAAACTACCGCCGAGGACCAAGACAGCTGGGCAACCTTGATCAATGTGATGGCTCGCTACATCGGCGAGGAGATGGGATTTGCCCGTCCCAGCCTCACCCGTTACCAGCAAGCGATGCTCGTTTGCCAGTTGAGTAACTGGCCGTTTGATTTCCTCAGATGCGTTCTCGATAGCCTGATAGAGTTGCTCGACGTAAAATTGTGCCCTGCGCACTTCGTCGCGATCCCCGCCTTGCTGCGTTCGCAGTTCCCAAATCGCCGTCGAGCAAATGCCCAGCGTCACAATTACATCATTGATGGCTTCTATCCATGGTTCAAGTGGAACAGGATCAGCCGGACCGTTCGACGCTGTTCGGATCAACCGGCTTACAGCCCGGCACCGAACATCCAAATCCATGGCGGGTACGGCGGCGGGACCTCCTGCAAGCAACCTTGCAATGCAGTCGGTCGCGCGATGCCGCTCCTCATCGATATCGTCGGCGAGGCGAGTCAAACTTTCGATGAAGTGCGGATCTCGAGCGATTGCGAGCAGGCCGCGGCGGACTGGTAGTTCGATGTTGAGTTCGGGGGTGTAGCGCGTGCCGAGTGCTTGGCGCGTGATCGCAAAGCGCGTTTGAAACCAGTCTGGCGTGAAATGCAACAAATTGAACCAATAATGCCGACGTCCGGCATAGCGAGGTTCGGTGCGGGATAGACGTTCGATTAACTGGCTCTCATCCCATAGCTCGATCGCAATTACACGCGGGATAATTGCGTTAGTGCGGGCTTGCACCCAGCGGTTCCAGCGATCCCTTTCAGATATCTGATTTCCAACTCGGCCGTCTGATAAATTGAAGGGAAGGCTGACAATGAAGCGCGAAAGCTTTGGGTGGCGTGAGATTGCCTGGTTTAGGGATTTGGTTAGCTGTGCAGCCTGGCTGCTTCCGAATTCAAAGAAATATTTTGCCTGCCAGCCGGTCTCCGACCCGTTAGCCTCCAAGCGATAGCATTCAAGCCCGGCATCCGCCCCCGCTCCCTTGCGGTAAAATGGAAGGCCGGGGCCAGTTTCTAGCGCCGCAAGTTGGCAAACCGCTTCCTCAAAACCGCCATGCTGGCTGCCATAATGCGGTCGGATAGTTCGGAAATCGATCGTGGGAGAGGGCATTGGTCGCTTTTGTTCTCGAGGTCGCGGCAAATGCGACTTCGATATGCATTATTGGTACAACATACTGCCCTAAAATAAAGCAATTTCCCTACCGTTTTCAGTCAGTTTAGACTTTCTATTAAGTCAGCCGAAAGCGGAATGTGGGGTACTTGTCGTTTAGACCATAACCGAACCTCGAAAGGGAAATAGAAACCCGATTACTTGTCGCGCAAAGGACGGCAGCGTTCAGTTTTGTTTTAGTGATGATAGTTTCCGCGGTCCCGTTTTTGTCACTGATGTCCGATGACACGCGAAAATCCTAATCCGCATAAACAGACTTTACGCTACCTAACCGATGCTGAGTAGCCGCAAGACGAGCAGAGGCAAGAAGTTGAGCCAAGCCATGACCATTACGGGCTTTTGCGGACAAGCCGGACATCGTCGTGCTCACAAAATCTGCCACGTAATCGGCATTCTCAGGATGACGCAGAGCGATGTATTCCCGAATAGCGTCTTCGGCTGCAACGTTGAAAGAGAGTGCTGCTTCGCGCGCATCTTTATCATCGCATCGGGTGTTTTCCAGTACAAGGCATCCGGCGGCAGAAGGGTCTGAGGCATAATGCCGTGCGGCCTCTTCAAGCAGGACGGCAAGCGACAACGAAACCGGGCGATCAGGCCGCAATATGCTCTCCATAGGGATAGCGCCGCTACCCGCCCAATAGTCAAGAACCCGTTTAAATAAGGAAATCTTGCTGCCAAAGGCAGCGTAAAAGCTAGGAGGATTTATACCGAGCATCGTCGTCATATCTGAGACGCTGACTGCGTCATATCCCCGAGCGTGAAACAAGATCCTCGCGGAGGCCACAGCCTCGGCCGGATCAAAAGTTCGGGGGCGCCCCCGCCCTCGTAATTTATTTGTAGTCATTATTACAAAAATCCTTGAAATGGGTATCGTACTATTTATATAGCGGTCACTACATAAAACACAAGGAGTTTGAAAATGTCTGAATTTAAGAATAAAACGGTACTAGTGCTCGGTGGTAGCCGGGGCATCGGTGCGTCCATTGTGCGCAGGTTTGTAGCAGATGGTGCAACGGTAACCTTCACATACAACGGTTCTCAGGCTGCAGCTGAACAACTGGCCGCTGAAACGGGAAGCACAGCGGTGTTAACTGACAGTGCCGACCGAGATGCAGTTATCGAACGCGTGCGCCAAAGTGGTCCGTTAGACGTTCTGGTCGTGAACGCAGGTTTTGCAATATTCGGCGATGCGTTAGATCAGGACCCTGACGAAATTGACAAATTGTTCCGCGTGAATGTTCACGCCCCGTATCATGCGTCAGTGGAAGCGGCGCGGCAAATGGGTGAAGGCGGCCGGATTATCGTGATCGGTTCCGTAAACGGGGACAGAATGCCTATCCCGGGCATGGCGTCTTATGCGTTAACAAAATCCGCGCTGCAGGGCATGGCCCGTGGTCTCGCCCGAGATTTAGGACCACGCGGAATTACGATCAATGTTGTACAACCGGGACCGATCGATACGGATGCGAACCCTGAGAATGGTCCGATGAAGGACCTCATGCACAGCTTCATGGCAATCAAACGGCACGGACGGCCCGAAGAAGTTGCGGCCATGGTGGCTTGGTTGGCTGGGCCCGAGGCAGGATTTGTCACAGGCGCGATGCATACAATCGATGGCGCATTTGGGGCTTAGTCGTCCATGACGACCATTGGGATCATTGGCGCGGGCGAAGTGGGCAACCACATCGCCCGCGCGGCCATTGCTTCGGGCTATCGCGTTGTCATTGCTAATTCGCGTGGACCTGAAACCCTAGCAAAAATGATAGAAGAACTGGGGCCGCATGCCCAAGCGGGAACTTCCGCAGAGGCTGCAGCAGCCGGAGATATTGTCGTTGTGGCAGTTCCTATGAAGCTGATCAACGATATGCCCGAGAAGGAACTTGCCGGAAAGGTGGTAATAGATACTAACAATTATATGCCTTGGCGCGACGGTCAGTATCCGACCATCGACCGCGGCGAAATTACCGAGCATGAGATCCGTCAAGCGCAATTGCCTGCGTCGAAAATTGTCAAGGCATTTACGCACATCCAAGCGCCACGTATCTTGCAGTGGGCAAAGGTGTCTGGATCCGCCGACCGCGTCGCCCTTGCAGCGTCCAGCAACTTCCCCGAAGCTGTCAAACTGGTGACAAATCTATATGACGAGTTCGGCTTCGACACGGTCGACAACAGCCCACTGAGCGAGTCGTGGCGTACCCTTCCGGGCCAACCGGCATGGCGGCAGGAGCGTCATACACGGGCCGAGCTGGAAGCCAACCTCGCCAGAGCACATCGCAAAACTAGGAGATAGGCGGATGATAAAGGCGGGAGATATATTTTTAACTGGCCAGCAGGTGGGATGCTGATCCAAAAGCAGATGAACGCGCTGATAATATCTGCGAATGCTGCA